>OHWM01000073.1_pt1 | contig 59040 bp, 78 predicted proteins | sample 1579731 | NCBI WGS metagenome assembly OHWM01 (sample SAMEA3882510, study PRJEB24775) | human gut metagenome | biome: human-associated habitat; feature: intestine environment; material: feces | place: Netherlands | collected 2009/2010
CAACGATATTCATAGAAATCTCCCTCCCTCATGCCGCAGGCGCGCGGCACACATTTTGTTGTAACCAAAACGGATGGAGCTATTCAGTCGTCTGCAGGCCACATCTCTTGTTCGTGTTCTCTAGACAAGGCGCAAACGGTGCTGCACCCCCCTGTCGCGCTATATCCCTACGCAGTGTTCAGAACCCCTGCTCACCGAGCAGCACCGCGCGAGGTCCAGCACGAGTACGCCTTCCCGGGTACAGGTCTCATGCCCTATGCGGGAGATGAGGACCTTCGGGAACACGTCCCCGATGGGCAGAAGCGACGCGAGCTCCCCCTCAAGCATCAAGTTGATGCTCATATCGCCTCTCACATACGCTCTCCTTCCCGGTTTCGAAACTCGAATTGATTTAAAGTTTCGAAACCGGGAAGGCAATATACAAAAGGATGTGTCGAGGAACGAATCCCAGCCACGTCATGTCGGCAGCGATGAAGGGCGCATCCGCGCGTGCTACAATGCGGGCATCAGAGATGAAAACACAGTCCCCGTCGGGTAGTCGTGGGCGTGCGGGAGTCCGCATCAGTAACCTGCCTCCTTGGTTGTCCCTTCTCTGCATGGTCATCTACATAAAGGAGGAACCAGCCATGCAGATCAGCGTGTCGTCCACCCTGACCGTATATCACAACGGTCAATTCTGGGTCGGGCTGGCGGAGCACGTCGAGGGCGGAAAGTACGGCGTCGCCCGCATCGTCTTCGGCGCGGAGCCGTCCGATGAGGAGATCCTGCGATTCGTTACAAGCGAATGGGAGAAGCTCTCGTTCTTCGGCGACAAGGCCATTGAAACAAACAAGCCCGCGAAGAACCCCAAGCGGCGCGCCCGTGAGGCGGCGAAAGCCCTTAAGCGGCCCGCGATGAGCACCAAGGCGCAGCAGGCGCTCGCAGCACAGAGAGAAGCGATGAAACAGGAGTCAGCTCATGCAAGAAGCCGACGCCGCGCGGAAGAGGCTGATGCGCGCTTCGAGCAGCGAAAGCTGAAGCGCAAGCAGAAGCATCGTGGGCATTGATTGCCATTTGCAGCAAGGCAAACCATATACAGCAGCGGCGCCAGTTCCACTTGAAGCCGACACCGCGTAGACGCTGATGGTGACGGCTATGCACGGGCACGGGCGCGCCACCGCACTTCACAGCTTGTTTCTCAAGTATTTAGGACGCACACGCGGCGTTCAAAAATGCGGAGCGACTCCGCATGGCTCGAGACTGAGCCGAGGTGCCCTACTTCTCGCCTTCCAGCAGGCCCACGATGCGATCGATGTCGACGGCAAAGCAGGACCTTCCCTCGCGCTCATAGAGGTCAAGGTACGCCTGGCATTCGGAGACAATGCGTTTGGTGTTGCCATCGATGATGCGCTGGAGCGTCTCGTAGTAGGCCGAGCCCTCGGTCCTGAAGCGGCGCTGGTAGGCCTTGGTTATGGGGAACATCTTGATGTAGTGGATGCCGTGGCGGCAGCCGGGGCGCGTCGTGGGGCGGGGTGGCAACGCAAAGTACTGGTCTTTGGGCACGTTAGGGGCGATGTTGGAACGCAGCGGCACGGCGAAGTCCCTGCGCTTTCCGCGGAAACGCAGCCTCACTACCACGATGCAGGGGCGATTGTGCTTAAGCATGAGCTCACGGTCGCCATCGACGAGGTCGAAGAAGTCCTGGGAGATGGATACGATCTTCATCGGTTACGCCCCCTCATACGAAGCGGGGCCCGCATCGCTGCAGGCCCCTACAGGTGGGCGATATTCTACGCCTTGCGGCACCCCGTCGCCCACGGAGGTTAAACGTACACGTAAGCCGTACTCTGAAAGCCGCGGCTTCCGGCAAGTAGTTTATACCACGAAAGGTCGCTTTCAATGCGCATAGCTCGCAAAATAACACTCGCTGGGCCGTCACCCCTGGCAGTTACCCTCCAATCTTCATTGGAGTCAGCAGGTCAATTCATATATTCATGGGGGTTTATCCTACCGTCGGTGAGCGATTTGGTTAGGGTGCCGAAGCGGTCGAGGATGTCGACGACCTTCTGCTGGGTGCCGATGGATGGGGCGGGAATCTCGACCCTCGATAAGTCCACAGGCGCGGCTTCGATTACCTTTTTCGATTTAGCGTATTGCTCTTCAGATCATCGTGGTGTGTTCGTAGCCGCGCTCCACGAGGAGCCGCTCAGCAACGTCGAGAATCTTCTCGACCGTCTCCTCCGGGTACTTATTGCGTGCCACGGGCACCTCCGTCCTTATTATCGCGATAAACATACCATGAGTGGCGTACGGGTCGAGAAGGGCTGGCGCCAAAAGAGCCCAACGGCCGTTACAGCTTCGTTAGAAACGCGCCCCACCATGGATGGTGAACCCGAAAGGTAAGGCGCGCGGGCACGGCGACTCGGCCCGCGCGCCCGGAAGAGAAAGGATAAACCCATGGGTTACATGCTCGAGACGCGCGGGCTCACCAAGCGCTTCGGCCGCGGCGACCAGGCGCAGGACGCCGTGGCCGACGTGAGTCTTCATATCCGCGAGGGCGAGGTGTACGGGCTGCTCGGCCCCAACGGCGCCGGCAAGTCGACAACACTCAAGATGATCTGCGGGATGCTGCGGCCGACGGCCGGGGAGATCCTCTTTGCCGGGCACGCCTGGCGCCGCGAGGACCTCTACGCAATCGGCAGCCTCATCGAGGAGGCGCCGCTCTACCCCAACCTCACCGCGCGCGAGAACCTGCGCGTGCGCACCACGCTGCTGGGCCTTCCCGAGAGCCGCGTAGATGAGGTGCTCGCCGCCGTGGACCTCGCGGACACCGGGAAGAAGCGCGCCGGGCGCTTCTCGATGGGCATGCGGCAGCGCCTGGGGCTCGCGCTGGCGCTGATCGCCCGGCCACGCCTGCTCGTGCTCGACGAGCCCACCAACGGCCTCGACCCCATCGGCATCGAGGAGCTGCGCGACCAGATCCGCGGCTTCGCGGCGGCGGGCACGACGGTGATCGTCTCGAGCCACATCCTCTCCGAGGTGCAGCAGATGGCGGACACCATCGGCATCATCTACGGGGGGCGCCTCGCCTACGAGGATGCGCTTCGGCCCGGGCAGGACCTCGAGGAACTCTTCATGAGCGTCTGCCGGGAGGGGCGTCGAGCGCGCGGGGAGGTGGCGGCATGACGGGCGAGAAAGGCGGCCTGCTCGCGGGCCTGCGCGCCGAGGCCCTGAAGTCGCGCCACGCGGCACCGGTTCGCCTGGCCGTGCTCATGGCGCTGCCGATGCCGCTGCTCGGCGCGATGCCCTACCGGGGCGTGCAGATCTTCAGCGCGTGGAACTACTGGTACGCGCTCTTCCTGCCCGTGGCTCTCTCGCTCGTGGTGGCGTGCGTCGCGCGGGCGGACGCGCGCACGCGGATGCGGGGGCTTCTGGGCCTGGGCTTCCCGCTTAGGCGCGCCTGGTGGGCCAAGGCGCTCTGGTGCCTCGCGCTCTGCATGCTCTCGAACCTCGTGGTCTTCGGCATCTACCTCGCGGGATCGGCGTTCTCCTCGCAGGGCCTCACGGTCGCGGGCACGCTCACGATGCTCCTCTGCGCGCTCGTCAACACGGTGACCGCGGCGTGGATGATCCCCGCAGGGCTCTTCCTCACGGCGCGGCTCGGCATGCTCGCGGGCATCTTCTGCCCGCTCGCCGCGCAGCTCGTGGGTGGGTTCGCCTGGTCGCTGGTGCCGCTGCCGCAGCTCTTTCCGCCGTCGGCGAGCATGGTCATCCCCACGAGCTTCATCCCCGTGCTGCCGAGCGGCGAGCCACTCGCGGCGGACATGGCGCTCGGCGGGGCACTCGCGGCGGACGGCATGCTCACACTGGCGGGCCTTGCGGTCTGCGCGCTCGCGTTCGCCGCGCTCACGGCGGCGGGCGCGGTCTGGTTCGCGCGCTCCGAGGAGAGGTGATGGCCATGACACGACTCTCCGACCCGACGCCGCGCTTGACTCTCCCGCGGGCCCTGCTCTCCGAGGCCCTGCGCCTGGCGCGCTCCCCGCTCGCAGTGGTGCACCTCGTCTGCGGCCTGGCAGCCGGTCTTGCCTGTGGCGAGTACTTCTCTGTAACCCGATGGGACCCGGCGCTGGGCGCGGACGCCTACGCCCAGTTCCTCGGCGCCCTCATGCCGCTCATGTCCGCCATCGTCTGCGGGCTCGCCGTGGACGAGGAGCGCGCTGCCGGGCGCCTCGCCAACCTCACGGCGGTTCCCTCGCGCGGGCGCGCCGTCGCGGCGAAGCTACTCGCCCTTGCGGCGCTCGGCGCGGGGGCGCTGGCCGTGGCGCTCGGCGTGTTCGGGGCCGCGCTCGCCGTCGCCGGGCGCCTGCCGCTCGGGCCCGCTCCGCTTGCGGCCGCCTGGGCGGGCATCGTGCTGGGCAGCCTGCCCCTCTACGCGCTGGGGCTCGGCGTGGCCCTGCGCCTCGGCCGCAACGCCGCCATCGGTGCCGGCGCGGCGGGGGTGCTCCTCGCGTTCTTCTCAGTGGGCGGACTTGCGCACGGCCTCATGACCGGCGAGCTCACCGGTGCCCTGGCGACGCCCCTGAACTGGGTGCCGCTCGCCTGGCCCGCGCGCCTAGGGTCGCTCGGGGTTGAGGCCTTCATCGACGCCGCACGCGCGGCGGGCCCTCTCCTCACAACTGCGCTCGCTGGCCTCGTGCTCACCCTGGCAGCCGCCGCCGTCCTTCTCGCCTGGTTCTGCCGCTTCGAGGACGGGAGGGCAGATGCGTAGGAAGCCGTTCGCCGTCGTGCTCGTCCTCCTCTCCGCAGCGCTCGTTCTGGGCGGGAATGCCCTGCTCGACGCCGGCTGGGGGTCGGTGCTGCGCTCGATCGCCGACCGCGTGCTGCCCAACCCCGAGATCGCCATGTGGGCGCCCGCGCCCGAGCCCGGTAGCCACGCGAGCTCCTACGCCGACGCCACCGGGGCGGGGGCGAACTACGTCTACCTGGTGGACGCGGCGGACGACAGGGGCAATGTCCGAGAGCTCCAGCTCATCTTCTTCGGACGGGAGTCGGACGGCGAGGGCTGGCTCGAGATCGAGGCGCGCGGCGGCTCGGGCGTGCGCTACCGCGCGTGCGATGCGGCCGAGGCGCCCGCGGCTGCGCGCGGGGCTCTGGACCGCTGAGCGCGGCGCTAGTACAATTCCGACGGAAGTTTCAGGAGGTCGAACATGGCGAGGATACTGGCAGTGGATGATGAACGGGCGATCCTCGACGCGCTCGCGCGCGTCCTCGGCCGCGACGGCCATGAGGTCGTCAAGGCGGCGGACCCGACGGCGGTCCCGGGGATGGACCTTTCGCGCTTCGACCTCGTGCTCTGCGACGTCATGATGCCGGGGCTCGACGGCTTCGAGCTCGTGCGGCAGATCCGCCCGGACTTCGACGGGCCCATCATCTTCCTGACCGCTCGCGTGGCCGAGGAGGACGCCGTGGCCGGCTACGGCCTGGGCGCCGACGACTACGTCCGCAAGCCCTTCGGGGCCGCGGAGCTGCGCGCCAAGGTCGCGGCCCATCTACGCCGTGAGCGCCGGCCGCGCTCGCACGCCCTCTCCTTCGGGGAGGTGCGGATCGACCTCGGGGCGCGCGGCCTCGCCGTGGGCGGCGAGGCCGTACCGCTCACGCCCACCGAGTACGCCATCTGCGAGTACCTCGCCCGCCACCCCGGGCAGGTCATGAGCCGCGCGCAGATCCGCGAGGCAGTGCTCGGCTGGGAGAGCGACGCCGACGACGCGGCCATATCCATGCAGGTCAGCCGCGCCCGGAGGAAACTCTCCGAGGCCGGCGCCGATCCGATCGCGACCGTCTGGGGGATGGGGTACAAGTGGCAGCTCTGAGGACCGGGGCGCGAGGTCGCGGGGGCATGCCGCTCTCCTTCGTCATCGCGCGCTACTTCGCCTACGCGTTCGCGGCGGTCGCCACGGCGTGGCTCGCCTCGTTCATGGCGCTCTCCGCGGCGATCAACGCGGGCTTCGTCTACGAGGCAAGCTGGGGGCCGGCCAATGCGCGCGAGGTCGCGGAGGGTCTGGCACGCGACGGCGTCTGCGGGCAGCAGGACGTGCCGACGGCGTACCGCTACCTCATCCTGAACAAGGACGGACACGTGCTGATGACAGACCTCGAGGGCACACGGCTCGAGGGCGCGACGGAAATGACCCGTGCGGCACTTGCCGCGGATCCGGGCACAGTGGAGATCGAGGGCGGGGGCTCGGGCCTCACCTACGCCGCGTTCCCGCTCAAGGGCGGCGGGGCCTGCGCACTCGTCAGCGAGTACCTGCCGCAGTGGGTCTCGCGCGACCTCGCCGGCCTGCTTCCCAACCCGCAGAACCTCATGCTCGTCGGCGCCGCTGCGGGAAGCGCGCTCGCGCTCGCGCTCGTGGCGCGCCGCGCGAGCCGCGTGATCTCGCGCAAGATGGCGCCGCTCGCGGAGGCGGCGGGGCGCGTCGGCGCGGGGGAGCTCGACTTCGCGGTCGGCAGCACCAACGTGCACGAGGTGAACGACGTCCTCGCCGCGATGGACGCCATGCGGACCTCCCTCGCCGAGTCGCTCGAGGCCCGCTGGGCCGCGGAGCGGGGGCAGCGCGAACAGGTGGCGTCGCTCGCCCACGACCTCAAGACGCCGCTCACCGTGCTGCGCGCCAACGCCGACTTCGTGGCGGAGGAGCTGGAAGACGAGAAAGACGCCGACCTCGCGGCCGCCGCGCGCGACATAGCCGGCAGTGTCGAAAGGCTCGACGGCTACGTGCGCCTGCTCATCGAGGCCTCGCGCGGGTCCGGCGGGGCGGAGAGGGCCCCCATGCGGCCGGCCGAGCTCTGCGAACAGGTCCTCGCCGAGGCCGCCCAGATCGCCCGGGCGCGAGGCGTGACGCTCGATGCGGCCACGGGCCCCGCTGTCGCGGGCGCGCCCGAGGCCCCGCTCGACCGAACCGCCCTGGCGCGGGCCGCCGCGAACCTCGTGGGCAACGCCGCCGAGCACGCGCGCTCGCGCGTGGCGGTCTCCTGCGACGTCGCGGACGGGCACCTCGTCATCGAGGTGTCCGACGACGGACCGGGCTTCTCTCCCGCCGCCCTCGAACGCGGCTGCGAGCGCCTCTTCACAGACGACTCCTCCCGCTCCTCGCGCGACGGAGGCCGCCACTACGGGCTCGGCCTCCACGCCGCCTCCGAGGCCGCGAGCGCCCACGGGGGCTCCGTCTCGCTCGCCAACAGCCCCTCGGGCGGCGCGGTGGCCACCATCGCGGTCCCCCTGTGCGGGGCCTGACGACTCAGGCCCTCACACCGGCGTGGCTCGCAACCAAACGCTTCCATCTTGAAACACGGGAAGTAAATCGCGAAATCGCAGGTGAAAGAGAGTAAAAAGGCAAAGAAAAAGCCTCCGTTCCAACATGGGAACGGAGGCTCGATAATCGAGTTTACTCATCAATGTCGCTGGTGGCTTTGCCGTAACTCTCGTACGAAACGAAACTCAGGAGCACAGTGCGGCACTCAAAAGTGCAGGTCAGAACCCTGTCAGCCTACTCCCACTCGATCGTCGCGGGCGGCTTGGACGTGATGTCGTAGCACACGCGGTTGGCGCCGGGAACCTCGGCAACGATGCGGCCGGAGATGCGGGCCAGCACGTCGTAGGGCAGCTTGGCCCAGTCGGCAGTCATGGCATCGCTGGACTCGACGGCACGCAGGATGATCGGGCGCTGATAGGTGCGCTCGTCGCCCATAACGCCGACGGACTTGATATCGGGCAGGACCGCGAAATACTGCCAGCAGCTGTGCTCGGAGTTGCGCTCGCCGGTCTGCTCAAACAGACGCTGGTTGTAGGCGTCGAGCTCCTCGCGCACGATAGCATCGGCGTTCTTGAGAATCTCGAGCTTCTCCTTGTCGACCGCACCGATGATGCGGATGGCAAGACCCGGGCCCGGGAAAGGCTGGCGGAACACGATGTGACCCGGCAGGCCGAGCGCCAGACCAAGCGCGCGTACCTCGTCCTTAAAGAAGTGGTCGAGCGGCTCAATGAGGTCGAAGTGCACGCCCTCGGGGAACGGGATCAAGTTGTGATGGCTCTTGATGGTGGCCGTCTTGCCACCCGTCTTGCGAGCGCCGGACTCGATGATGTCGGGGTAGATGGTGCCCTGAGCCAGGTACTTGACCGGCTTGCCATCGGTCTCGAGCTGCTGCGCCACGGCGAAGAACTCTTTCCAGAACTGCGTACCGATGATGCGGCGCTTCTCCTCGGGCTCGGTCACGCCAGCCAGAAGCTCGGCATAACGGTCCTCGGCGTGAACGTGAATAAAGTCGACGTCAAACTGCTTGGTGAAGACCTCCTCCACCTGCTCGGGCTCGCCCTTGCGCAGCAGACCGTGGTTGATGAACACGCAGGTCATCTGCTTGCCCACGGCGCGAGCGCCCAGCGCAGCCACGACGGAGGAGTCGACGCCACCGGACAGGGCCAGAATCACGCGGTCGTCGCCGACCTTCTCGCGGAACTCGGCCGTCATGGTCTCGACCAGGTTGTCCATACTCCAGTTGGGCTCCAGGCCGCAGATCTCAAACAGGAAGTTGCTCAGCAGCTGCTGACCGTACTCGGAGTGCTTGACCTCGGGGTGGAACTGCGTGGTGAAGATCTTGCGCTCGGGACACTCCATGGCAGCAACCGGGCACACGTCGGTGCTGGCGGTAACGGTAAAGCCCTCGGGCACCTCGGAAACGGCGTCGCGGTGGCTCATCCACACGGTCTGCTCCATAGGCGTGGAGTTAAAGAGCTTGGCGCCGGCCGTGCGCGTAATGGTAGCGCGGCCGTACTCGCCCACCTCGGAATGGCCGACCTTGCCGCCGAGCGTCACGGCCGTGATCTGATGGCCGTAGCAAAAGCCCAGGACAGGAAGGCCCAAGTCAAAGATGGCAGGATCGATGGACGGAGCGTCCTCGGCATACACAGAAGCCGGGCCGCCGGAAAGGATGAGCGCAGAGGCGTTCATCTCGCGAATCTCATCGGCCGAGATGTCGCAGGGAACAATCTCGGAATACACGTTGAGGTCGCGGACGCGACGGGCAATGAGCTGACCGTACTGCGCACCATAGTCGAGTACGAGGACCTTTGCGGAAGCCTTTTGATCCATGGTTTCCCCCTCTTGTTGGCGGGGAGCCGGTGCCCACCCGCGCGAATAAACGAAAATTGCTTTCATAGTGTACACGTTATATGGGGTTTCTCGTCCCTCGCAGCCATCAGTGCACGGCAAACGCACGACCAGGGCCCCTATTTGACGGCAATTGAAGTGTTACCAAACGTTACAGATGATGTAATACGTTTGAACATTGGACGCCCTGTGCCACAATACTGCCGAACGACTCCGCCTCTGTGGCGGCAAATACGATAGGAATACCAGCATGAAGCGCATCCTTCTCATCGCCACGGGCGGCACCATCGCATCGACCGAGGACGGCAACGGCCTCTCCCCCGCCCTGACCGGTGAGGAACTCGCCCAGAGCGTCCCCGAGATCTCGGGCCTCTGCGAGCTCGACGTCGTGCAGCCCATGAACATCGACAGCACCAATATGCGCCCGAGCGACTGGATGCGCATCCGCGATGTCATCGTCGAAGGCTATGCCGATCACGACGGCTTTGTGGTCCTGCACGGCACCGACACCATGAGCTACACCGCGGCGGCGCTTTCCTATCTGATTCAGGATAGCCCCAAGCCCATCGTGCTCACCGGCTCGCAAAAGCCCATGGGTAATCCCTTTACTGACGCCAAACTCAATTTGTACCAGAGCCTGCTCTATGCGCTCGACGAACACTCGCACGACGTCTCGATCGTGTTTGGCGGCGTCGCCATTGCCGGCACGCGCGCCCGCAAACAGCGCACCATGAGCTTTAACGCGTTCATTAGCGTCAACTATCCGCCCATCGCCTATATCCGCAACGACCGCATCGTGCGCAACGGGCTTCACGGCACGCATCAGGGCGAAAACCCAGTGCGTTTCTACGACAGCATCGACCCGCGCGTATTTGTACTCAAGCTCACGCCCGGCGTAAACCCGGGCATCCTCGACGCCCTTGCCGATAGCTACGACGCTGTAATCCTTGAGACCTTTGGCATTGGCGGTATCCCCGAGTTTGGTGAGTCGGGTGAGTCGTTCCAAGAGGCAATTTTCCGCTGGGTCGATTCGGGCCGCACCGTCGTTATGACCACACAAGTCCCCGAAGAGGGCCTCGACCTGGGTGTTTACGAGGTCGGCCGTGCCTACGCCGACCATCCGGGCATTCTGCGCGGCGACGACATGACCACCGAGACGCTCGTGGCCAAGACCATGTGGGCGCTCGGCCAGTCACGCGATGCCGCCGAGATCCAGCGGCTGTTCTACAGCCAAGTCAACCACGACCGCATCCCGATGGCGTAATTCAGTTGTCGACGGGTATTCCCTATTCGATGCCCTCGAGAAGCTCTGACACCGTCATGCCGAGTGCAGGCGCGATCTTAAATAGAACCTTGAGCGTGAAATTTGCCGTCCCATCTTCGATTCGGTCGAGGTAGGGTCGGCTGATTCCTGTCGCCACACAAAAATCAACCTTGGAGATACCAAGGTCTCTGCGCGTCTCTTCGACCCGCCTGCCAAGAATCTGTTTCGCACGTTCGTCCATGCAGCCGAGTTTGAAATGGAGCCGAACATAAACGTAAACTATAGTTTACGTTTTGCCGAATACACAGGAGTTTTCTATGTCGGGTTCTTCGGTCCGCATGTACCGAGCCACGCTTCGCACAAACAGCGCACCGCCCAAGCTCGTCGTCGTTGAAGCTGAATACCTTTCGCCCGATGAGCGCACGGCATTTGCATTGCTATCAAGTCGCGTCGCCGCCGTTCTGGTCCCTTGCCCGGCGCAAGGTGAGCTTGCCATCCAATGCCAAGCGCACAGCTGCTCGCTCAATCAGGCTGCCGTAATCGCAACCAGTCAACGCGGCCTGCCGCTCCTTTTAGAAGCCGGTATCGCGCTCGTCCTTCGCGGCGCCGAATACGAAAACGAGGCCGCCGCCGACATAGTCTTTAAACCACGATCGAGCGGCGGCCTAGCAGCAGCCATTGAATATGCGTGCAGGCTCGTTGCCTAAAAGGACAAGCTAGAAACCAAAGCCAAAGCCCGTTCCGGTAATCGCCGAGTACATAAAGTAAACGTTGATCACGTTGAGGAACACACCCGTGATGCAACCGTTACGCAGGTAGCGCTCGCACACGATGCGCGCCATGGCGGCGGAGTCATCATTGTTTTTAGCCTGGCGTCCTGCCGTAAAGTATGTCGCCACGCTCAGCAGTAGGTTGAGCACCGGCAGTGCCAGCAACTCGTAGCTCTTGCCCCAGCGCGTCACCTCGCCGGCGGCATTAAACTTCGTTGCCACCTCGGGACCAATGTTGGGGATCACAAACGCCGCCACCACCAGCGGAAGCACCGCAAGTACGAGCAGTGCAATACCCATGTAGCCGGCTTTTTTGCCATATTTAAACATACACGTCGTCCTTACACGTTAAAGCGGAAGTGCACGACATCGCCATCGGCCATGACATAGTCCTTACCCTCAATACGCAGCTTGCCGGCAGCCTTGGCGCCCTGCTCGCCGCCGAGCTCGATGTAGTCGTCATAGCCAATGACCTCGGCCTTAATAAAGCCGCGCTCAAAGTCAGTGTGGATGACGCCGGCAGCCTGCGGAGCGGTCGCACCCTGACGCACCGTCCAGGCCTTGACCTCCATCTCGCCAGCCGTAAAGAACGACTGCAGGCCAAGCAGCTTGTAGGCTGCCTGCGAGAGCACGTCCAGACCGGGCTGCTCCAGGCCCAGGCTCTCCAGGTAGTCGGCCGCATCCTCGGGATCGAGCTCGGAAAGCTCGGCCTCGATCTTGGCGCAAATCGGCAGCGGCTTGACGCCATCGATGGGCGCCAGGTCCTCGTTGAGCATATCCTCGTCCACATTGGCCACATACAGGATGGGCTTCATGGTGAGCAGGAACAGGCCCTTGGCAGCGGCGCGCTCCTCGTCGGTCATCTCCATGGACGCGGCGCGCTTACCCTCGTTGAGCCAGGCAAGCAGGCGCTTGGCGACCTCAAACTTGGGCATGAGCTCCTTGTCGCGCTTGGCCTCCTTCTCGAGCTTAGGCAGCTGCTTCTCGAGCGTGCCCATGTCGGCCAGGATGAGCTCGGTCATGATGGTGTCGGCATCGCCGGCGGGATCGACGAACTCGCCCGTGCGGCCCACCTCGCGCATAACGTTGGGGTCCTTAAAGTAGCGCACGACCTCGCAGATGGCGTCGGTCTCGCGAATGTTGGCCAGGAACTGGTTGCCCAGGCCCTCGCCCTCGTTGGCGCCCTTCACCAGGCCTGCGATGTCGACGAACTCGACCGTCGCCGGCACAATGCGGCCCGGGTTGACAATATCGGCGAGCTTTTGCAGGCGGCTATCGGGCACGTCAACGATACCCACGTTGGGGTCGATCGTGGCGAACGGGTAGTTGGCGGCAAGGCCGGTCTTTTTGGTAAGCGCGGTGAACAGCGTCGACTTGCCCACGTTGGGCAGGCCCACGATACCGATGGAAAGGGACACGACAGCTCCTTTTGGTACAGGTACTTCAAACTGCATAAGTATAGCGCCGCCGCAGCATCCGGGCGAATCCGGACACCGCGGCGGCGCAAATGAAGCAGAGATGCGTGAGAATTCGAGACAGCAGTCCTTACTTAAGCTCGGGCCAGAAATCCTTGTTGGCCTCGATAAGCTCGTCCAGAATCTGCTTGGCAACGCTCGCCGAAGGAATGGTCTTGGAGAGCGTGAGTGCCTGCCAGAGCTTCTGGTAGCTGCCCTCGACCCAAGCCTGGACAACGAGCTTCTCGACGGAAACCTGCTGCTCCATCAGGCCCTTCTGGAACTGCGGAATCGGGCCCTGGCAAATCTTCTCAAAGCCGTTGGAACCGACGATGCAAGGCACCTCGACCATGGCCGTCGGGTCGAAGTTGGGCACAGCGCCATCGTTGGGGACGATCAGTAGGAAGCGCTCGAGCGTATTCTCGGCCAGTGCGCAGGCAAGGTCGACGATGTAGTTGGCATGTACATCTGGCTCAAAGCCGCCGTCTTTAGCCGTACCCTTGGCGATGATGTCGCGGCAAGCGCCAAAGACCTTCTTCTCGCGGCCGTCCATAACCTCATTGGCGCGAGTGTAGTTGGGGTCAGACGTCTCGACGACATAGTCCGGGTACAGGTAATACTTGAGGTAGGTATTGGGAATCGTCTCGGGATCGACAGCATAGACATCCTTGGCCTTGCCGAAGGTGTGAATCCAGCTCTCCTCGACATGCTGCTCCTTACCAGCCTCGTGCTCGATGCCGTCCAGGTAGCCGTTCTTAGCCATGTGCTCCTTAATCTGCGGCATGAGGTCGTTGCCGTCCTTGTCGTAGATTTTGCTCCACCAACCAAAGTGGTTGAGGCCGTAGTAGCTATACTGCAGCTCGCGACGATCCTTGATGCCGCACATACGGCTCATCTTATCCATGAGGTCGATCGGCATGTCGCAGATGTTGATGATGCGGCTGTTGGGCCGCAGCACGCGGCAGGCCTCGGCGACGATGGCCGCGGGGTTGGAGTAGTTGAGCATCCAAGCGTTGGGGCTGTACTTCTCCATGTAGTCGAGGATCTCGATGACGCCACCGATGGAACGCATGCCGTAGGCGATACCGCCGGCGCCGCAGGTCTCTTGGCCAACGCAGCCGTACTTGAGAGGAATCTTCTCGTCGAGCTCACGCATAGCGTACAGTCCAACGCGGATGTGAGCGAGGACGAAGTCAGTACCGGTAAAAGCGGTTTCGGGGTCGGTGGTGTAGTTAAACTCAACCTCGGGAGCGTTCTCGTGGAAGTAGATCTCGCAGGCCTTAGCCACGGTCTCCTGGCGCTCGGCGTTGTTATCGTAGAAGGTCACCTTGTTGACCGGGAAGCGGTCGCGCTCCTCAAGCAGCATCAGGGCAATGCCCGGAGTGAAGGTAGAGCCACCGCCGGCAATGGTCACGGCATAGTTTTTCTTGGACATGATGTCCTCCTCATTCTGGCCGCTTGCTCAATCCATCCCCGCACGCGGCCTGTACGGTTTGGAATTGTTACCTAGAAGTGGAGTTTTTTATCTCTAGAATCGGCCTTGCGGTGCATACCGGCTCTGCAAGGCCGATTGTTTCGATGGACGATGGTTTACAGAAGACTCTCGAACTTCAGAAGACTCTCGAACTTCTCGCGAACCTGCGGGACGGTAAGGCCGATGATGACCTGGATTGACTGACCTTGGACCACCAAGCCATGCGTACCGATCGCCTTGAAGGAAGCCTCGGGTGCAACGACGCCCTTGTCCTTGACGTTAACGCGCAGACGGGTAGCGCAGTTAGTTACATCGATGATGTTATCCGCGCCACCGAGCAGATCGAGGATTTTCTCGGCAAGCACCAAGCGCTCATCATCTTTACTCTGGGCGACCGATTTGCCAGCAGCAGCACCGCCCTGCTTTTGCTTGTAGTCGGCCTTGGACTTGAGCTCGACCTCAACATCGTCATCCTCGCGACCAGGGGTCTTAAAGTCGAACTTGACGATCAGGAAACGGAAGACCACGACCCAAAGGGCGGTAAAGCACAGACCGACAAGGATGGAGATGGCGTACTGCAGACCGTGTGCAGCCCAAAGGGGCAGCCAGTCCCACGAGAGCATCGAGATGATGCCTCCGTCAAAGATACCCACGACGCCAAGGAGGTTTTGAGCCATGCAGCCAAGCGCTCCGAGCACGCAGTGGACGACGAACAGGCCGGGCGCGATGAACAGGAAGGTGAAGTCAAGCGGCTCGGTAATACCGCAAAGCATAGCGGTAAGGGTGACGGGAATGAGCAGAGCCTTGACGCGCTGCTTGCGCTCGGGTTTGGCGGTCATATAAAACGCAATGGCGACGCCAAGCGAGCCGAAGACTTTAGTCCAACCAGGGCAGGTATAGGCAGCCCAGGGTGCGACATCCTTAAGAGCAATGCTCGGATCGGCAGCCAGTTGGGGCAGGATGTTGGCCCAAGCAGCAAAGATGCCGCCGTTGACCGCCGCGTTGTCGTAATAGAACGGCGTATAGATAAAGTGGTGCAGGCCTGTAGGAATCAGCACGCGCTCGAAGAAAGCAAAGACGCCCACGCCAAACGTACCGGCGGAAAGGATGAATCCCTGGAAGGCAGCGATAGCAGCCTGAACATGCGGCCATACCAGGCAGGCGATAAGAGCGACCGGAACCATAACGAAGAAACCGATCATATAGATGAACACGGAGCCCGAGAACACGCCCAGCCACTCAGGAAGTTCGGTGTCGAAGTACTTGTTGTGAAGCATCGTGGCAATACCTGAAATGATAAGCGCACCCATGATGCCCATATCAAGCGTTTTGATGCTTGCGATAGTGGCAAGACCAGTACCGTTGCCCGCCTCGACAGAGTAGTCGACCCCAAAGACAGGGCCCCACTGCCCCAAGATTGTGCTTACAAAGTAGTTGAAGGTAAGGTAGATGGCCAAAGCCTCCATGCAGCAGCGAGCGTTCTGCTTGTTCGCGAGCGAGATTGGCAACGCTACGCAAAACAGCAACGGCATCTGGTTAAAGAGCGTCCAACCACCCTGGAGCAGCACATTCCAGCAATCAAACCAAAGATGGCCCGCAGTGGCCATCTCGCCAAAGATCGCCTCGGTGGTAAACAACGTACCCAGGCCGACGACGATTCCGGAAAATGCGAAAAGAATTGCAGGCGTGTACATTGCACCGCCGAAACGTTGTATCTTTTGCATCATGACGGGGAATCCCCCTCTCTTCATTCGGAGCGACTGCGGTTTTGGCTTCACTCGAGACCGCAGACGCGCCGTTTGCGTGTACCTCGTGCAATAGGACGGGTGGGCCCGCTTCCCTGACTTCTTGCGCTTCTATTTTTATCATATCACTTATCTAGACAAGTTAATACGGTTTCCGTGTTCGGCAAACGGTCGATTATTGGCCGTAAACGGTATATCTCCACTATTTTGCCTGCTAAAGCTGATATAGCTGATGGCCACAATTCATATTTCTTTTCTACTTGTCTAGATATGCTTGTCTATATCTGTATACATGCCTATACTTCATTACAACATTCACCGCCACATTAAGGAGTCACCATGAAAAGCGCGGTCTTCTATGGAAAGCACGACCTCAGAGTCGAGGAATCGGCAAAGCCGACCGTGGGCAAGCGCGACGTTCTGATCAACGTCAAAGCTTGCGGCGTCTGCGGTACCGACGTTCATATCTATGAAGGCGACAAGGGTGCAGCGGACGTTACCCCGCCCACGATCCTTGGCCATGAGTTCGCGGGCGTTATCGAGGCCGTGGGCTGCGATGTCACCGGCTTTAAGCCGGGCGATCGCGTGTGCATCGACCCAAACCATCCCTGCGGCTGCTGCGAACCCTGCCGTGACGGAATCAACCACTACTGCGAGCATATGACCGGCTACGGCACCACCGTTAACGGCGGCTTTGCGGAGTACTGCTCCGTCGATATGCAGCAAGTCTACAAGTTGGGCGAACACACCAGCTTCGAGCAGGGTGCCATGACCGAGCCCGTGGCGTGCTGTCTGCACGGCATCGATATGTGCAACATCAAGCCCGGCAGCACAGTTGTCGTTATCGGCGGTGGCATGATCGGTCTGCTCATGATGCAGCTTGCCAAAAACGCTGGTGCAACCAAAGTCGTTTTTCTCGAGCCTGTCGAGGGCAAGCGCGAGGTTGCGCTCAAACTCGGCGCCGACCTGGCAATCGACTCCATCCGCGAGGATGTCCCCGCCCGCCTGGAGCAGGAAGGCGTCGGCAACGTCGATGTCGTTATCGAGTGTGTTGGCAAGCCCGTCACCATCGAGCAGGCCATCCAGATCGCCGGCCACAAGGCTACGGTCATGATGTTCGGACTTACCAAGCCCGATGAGACAATCACCGTCAAGCCCTTCGAGGTCTTCCAGAAGGAGCTCGTGCTCACCTCGTCTTACATCAACCCTTACACACAGCGTCGCGCGCTCGAGCTCATCGACTCCGGCAGGCTCGACGTATCCTCGATGGTCGCCAAGGTGGCTTCCCTCGACGAGCTCGGCGCCATCCTATCGGACCCGGCACTGCGCGCCATGGGCAAATATATAATTGACCCCAGTAGGTAATTCGATCGACGCCCGTGCGGACGGCTCCCCACCTGCCGTCCGCACGCACACATCTAGGAGACCGTCATGGCGCGAGCCATCTTTCAAACTATTTATGACAACGTGAAGCAGTCGATTGACGACGGCACATACGCCTATCAGAGTTATCTGCCTTCGGAGACTGAGCTCACGCAGCTGTTTGACTGTTCGCGCATGACGGTCCGTCGCGCTATCTCGATGCTTGCGGCAGATGGTTACGTGCTCCCCCAGCAAGGCAAAGGCATGCGCGTCATTCGCAACATCAGTGACGAGAAGAGTCGTGGCGGCGGCGGACTCGAGACCTTTAAGGAAATCGCGACCAGCCGAGGCTTTGAGCTCAAGACTGTCACCACCGTCTTTGAGCTCCTCGTCTGTAGCAAGGCACTCTCCAAGATTACCGGATTTCCCGAAGGCTGCGAGCTCACGCGCGCCAAACGCATCCGTTATGCAAACGGACATGCCGTGTGCTCCGACGACTCCTATTACCTAAGCTCACAGGTACCGGGACTGACACCCGAGATTGTCAACGATTCAATTTATCGTTACCTCGAAGAAGATCTTGGCATTAAGATTGCCACGGGCAAACGCGATGTAACGATTGAGCATCCCACGCCCGAAGATGCGCGCGTGCTCGATCTCGACGACTTTAACGCACTCGCCGTTATACGCGGGCAGACCTACAACGCCGACGGCATCCTTATGGAATACACCGAGACCAAACAGGTCCCCGGGTTCTTTTTGCTCCATGAAACCGTGACGCGCAACGGCACCGGTCGAACCGGCCACCAAAGCAGCATGAACTAACCATCTATTAGTTGCGGTGGGATAGTTCCTAGAATGACCAGCTTAAGGGCAAAACAGGAACTATTCCACCGCAATTTTTTTGGCCGGCGGGGCAGCACCTGTCCCACCGGCCATCATTTACGCTCTTTTAGCTAGTCCGCGAGCTTCTCCACCTGATCGAGCATCTTGTCGAGCTTGGCCTTTGCCTCGGCCTTGACCTTCTCAGCTTCTTCGTGAGCCTTCGCCTTCTGAGCGGCCTTTTCCTCGGCCTCGGGGTCGACGACGACCAAGTTGGATGCATCATGCTCAACCAGCTTGAGCGCATGTTCGGGACAAACTTTGACGCAGGCACCACAGCCCAAGCAATACGTGGACTCCAACGCAAAGCGGCCGCTTCCCACCAAATCGCAGGCGAACGTGGGGCACACATTGACGCACTCGCCGCACGACGTGCACTTGTCAAAATCGCACTCCGGCGTACTCACCTGCATGTTCTGGGCAAGCTCGGGGTGGTTTTGCAGCGTCGAGAGCACCAGCTGCCGCCCGTGCGTGAGCGAACGGCGACGCTTGGTCGTCGTGGTGCCGCACATGGTGTTGAGCGTGCGCTCCAGCTGGGTAATCTGATGGCGATGGGCCTTGAGCTTTTGCGTCACCGAGGCCAGCGCCGCCGTCGCCGGATTGAGCTTGGTCACCGTCAGGCCCGTCGTGCGGGCAATCTTTTCCATGTACTCCTTGCGCTCGTACTCGCGAAGCTTATGGCACTTGAGGCTCTTGGGGTCGACCTCCAGGCCCATACCCGTGCCAGACCACTCCTCGGCCTTCGCAATCGCCTCGCCCAGAATGTCCTCACCGCCGATGTTGCGGCATTTATCGCACACGCCCAACGGCAGGTACACGCTCACGTTGGGATAGTCCGCCAGTACCGAGAACCAGGTCTCGGCCGTAATATCGCCCACGCAGGCAACGACGACCTCGTTCTCGCGCGGCATGCGCTTAAGGGCGCGCGTGCAGGTGACGTAGGCGGTCTCGTGGCTCGTAGCAGCAGAGACGATATCGTCATACAGGTTTTTGGGCGCCAGGCGCGGCGAGATGATCGCCTCGGTCGGACAGGCAGCGGCGCACAGGCCGCACTTGCGGCAGGAGTCGAGGATCTCGATGGCGTCTTCCTCGACCTCGATAGCGTTGACCGGGCACACGTCCATGCACGCGGTGCAGCCGCTCTTTTCGTTTTTGCAGGTCAGGCATTGAATGGTATTGCCGCGCGGGCGCTCCTTGTAGTCGGCAGGATTCCACTGAGGCGCCGACGGATCGAGCGCATCGGTCACACCGCCAAGCGGGTTTTTAAGAAAGTCGAAACCCTTGCTGATCTCGATAATGTCATCAAACAGATCGTGTTCCTGCGCCATGCGCGGCCCCTCCCTGAGCAGTGCAAACAAGCAAGAGATAATGATACGCCATCGGCCCACGCCTCGGGCAAATTACACGCGGAGCATCTTTGCGGCAAATAGCCTATGGCCTATCGCCGCCTCGATTGCACAAGGTCGATCAAGCGCCAAGCTATGCCTCGCACATGAGCTGCACGAGCTTCTGTTCGGTCACCTTGACCTGCTCGTTGGCCATGTTGCGCTCGTTTCTAAAGACCGCATTTGCAACACCCTGCAGATCGGCATCGGAAATCTCGCCAAGGCCCAGCTCCTCGAGCGTGGTCGGCAGACCGACGCGCTGGCAAAACTCGAGCACCTGATCAAGCTCGGGCGCACGCTCCAGGCGCAGCTGCACCACCAGGCCAAATGCCACGGCCTCGCCATGCATGGCCCTGCACTCGGGCAGAATCGTCAACCCGTTGGCGATGGCATGCGCCAACGCCAAGCCACCGCTCTCAAAGCCAACACCCGAGAGCAAAATATTGCACTCGATCAGGCGCTCAACTGCCGGCGATGTACGGCCCTTTTTGAGATCGCGCTTGGCAGCGACACCGCACTCCATAAGCGTGTCGTAGCAGGCGCGAGCCGCGACCAGAGCCAAGTGCCCCGGCGCGCCACCGTGCTCGTTGGTGCCGTGCGCCGCGGCGCACGAACGCGCCTCGAAGTACGTTGCCAGCGCGTCGCCCATGCCAGCGACCGTCATACGCAGCGGGGCTGCCGCAACCACGTTGGTATCGACCACGACCAGATCTGGATTCTTCTCGAGCATCAGGTAGCGGTCGAACGACTCATCCTCGTGATACAGCACCGAAATCGCGCTGCATGGACCGTCCATTGAGGCCGCCGTGGGGCATACGCACAACGGCAACTCGGCATAAAACGCAACGGCCTTGGCAATATCGAGCATCTTGCCGCCGCCAATACCCACCACCATGTCGCAATACTCGGCCTGGACTTCCTTAGCCATTTCGACAACGGCGTCTTCCGTACACGGACCGTCATAAATCTTAAAGAACGGCTCGCTTAGATCTTCATCCAGAAATCCATCGACGATCTGCTTGCACAGCCGATCCTCGGTGCCCTGGTCAAACAAGACATAGGCAGCGCAGCCCAACCATGACAAATACCTGCCCTGACGCGAAAGTTCGCCCGGCCCCTGAACATACCGGCCGGGACCACCATAAACCATGGGAAGCGCCATACGAGAATCCGCCCTTCATCAAACAACGATTGGTGCAAAGTAACCTGACCCCTTTGCACCATAGCAAAAAGGGGCAAAGCCATCTGCCGGCTTTGCCCCTTCCTTAGCTTGATTTACTCATCCATGAGGTAATAATGACCCAGCGCGTCGGCACCCAGGATGGCGTTTGCGACCATCTCGGGCGTCACCTCAAACGGCATGTTGCACATGGTGTCATCGGGCGCGCAGGCGGCCTCGGCAACAATCATGGCCTGCTCGCGCGTAAGCTCGGCAACGCCAAGTTCCTTCATCGTGACCGGCAGGCCCAGCTCAATGCAGAAGCCCAAGACTTCCTCGAGTTTCTCAGTCGGGGCATCCTCGAGTACCAGCTGGACGATGGTGCCAAAGGCGACCTTCTCGCCGTGATACATGCCGTGGCACTCGGGCAGCATCGTCAGGCCATTGTGGATGGCATGAGCAGCAGCAAGGCCCGAGCTCTCAAAACCAATGCCCGAAAGCAGCGTATTGGCCTCGATGATATGCTCGACGGCAGGTGTCAGCGCACCCTTCTCCAGCGCGACCTTGGCCTTGACGCCATCGGCCATAAGCGTCTCGTAGCAGAGCTTAGCGAGCGCCAGACCGGCCATGCCGCCCTTGCCGCCGGCGCAAGTGCCACCGTCGGCATCATGCGTCGCCTGGGCCTCAAAGTAGGTTGCGAGCGCATCACCCATACCGGAAACCGTCAGGCGCACCGGGCTCGCCGCGATAACCGTCGTATCCATCAGGACAATGTTGGGGTTTGCCTTAAGGAAGAGGTATTTATCAAACTGGCCGTCATCGGTATAGAGCACCGAAAGCGCCGAGCACGGTGCGTCGGTCGAAGCGATGGTGGGACAAATGATAACCGGGGACTCCAAGTAGTAGGCGACGGCCTTCGCGGTGTCGAGGATCTTGCCGCCACCGACACCGACGATGATGTCGCAACCGTTGTCGCGAGCGAGCGCAACCAGGCGATCGACCTCGCCCTTGGAGCACTCGCCGTTAAAGTCCTCAAACAGCAGCTCGGCCTTAGCCTCAGCAAAACCGCCCTCAATCTTGGCACCGACGCGCTTCTTGCCCGAAGGCGTCACGATGACGAGGGCCTTAGCGCCGAGCGGCTCGACATAGGAACCGAGCTTGGCCAGCTCGTCCGGGCCCTGGATGTACTTGCTGGGGCTATTGAAAATTGCAGCCATTTTTATCCCATTCTCTAAAAAAGAAAGGGGCTCCGTACAGATACGTGCGGAGCCCCTCGTTACGATAACAAGAGTCGATTAGAAATCGATGTCGGTGTCGTAGTAGCAGGCCTTGAGAATCTTCTCGAAGTCGGCAGCCTTGGTCTCACGCGGGTTCTCGGGCGTGCAGGCGTCCTGCTCGGCGTTCGCGGCGATCTCGGGGAGCTTCGCGAGGAACTCCTCCTCGGAAACCATCTGCGGGTTCTCGGCGTCGACCTTCACGCCACCATTCGCGTAATCCTTGATGGACTGCGGAATGTTGAGCTGGTCGTTGAGGTCGCGAATCTTCTGGACGAGCGCAGCGATGAGCTCCTCGTTGGTCTCGCCGGGAAGGTGCAGGATCTCCTTGGCCACGTAAGCGTAACGCTCGGCAGCGCGCGGGTCCTTGGAGTTCCACTGGATGACCTTGCCCAGGTACATGGCGTTAGCAGCACCGTGGATGATGTGGCCGTTCTCAAAGGCTGCACCGGTCTTGTGAGCCATGGAGTGAACGATGCCGAGCAGGCCCGAGGAGAAGGCGATGCCGGCGATGCACTGAGCCTCGTGCATGTGCTGACGGGCCTCATGGTCGCCAGCATAGGACTTGGGCAGCCACTCGACGATCTCGCGGATGCCGTGCAGAGCGTTGGCGTCGGTGAACATGGAAGCGCAGGTGGAAACGTAGGCCTCCATGCAGTGGGTCAGAGCATCCATGCCGGTATGAGCGCACAGCTTGGCGGGCATGGTGTAGGTAAGCTCGGGGTCGACGATGGCGACATCAGGGGTGATGTTGAAGTCGGCCAGCGGGTACTTGATGCCCTTGGCGTAGTCGGTAATGACGGAGAAGGCAGTGACCTCGGTAGCGGTACCGGAGGTAGAGGAGATGGCGCAGAAGTGAGCCTTCTGACGCAGCTCAGGGAAGCTGAACGGCTGGATGATGTTATCGAAGGACTCCTCGGGATACTCGTAGAAGACCCACATGGCCTTAGCGGCATCGATGGGAGAGCCGCCGCCGATGGCGATAATCCAGTCGGGCTCGAACTCGCGCATGGCCTCGGCGCCCTTCATGACCGTCTCGATGGACGGATCGGACTCGACGCCCTCGAACAGCTTGACCTCGAAGCCGCCCTCTTTGAGGTCGGCCTCAACGTCCTGCAGGAACCCGCCGCGGCGCATAGAGCTACCGCCAGAAACGATGATGGCCTTCTTGCCCTTGAGGTTCTTCACCTCGTGGCGAGCGCCCTCACCAAAGTACAGATCGCGAGGATTGGTAAAACGTCCCATACTGTGCCTCCTAAACAAGCCCCTCTTAGACTTGCGTATATAACGGAGCACCCGATTGGCTCCGTTAGGACCGTTTTGCGCGTTGCCGGCGATGACAATGCGCGATGTCTAAACGTCTCAACGCTCAGACAAACACTATTTTACCGTTCTGGTTGGTCAGTTATTCACCTAAAGCCAACAATGATGAAACGTTTTTTCTATCCCTGAAGACCCTTGTGCGGCATCCATACTCCCAAGCTGGGCAAACGTTTTATCAAGGTTGACCACATATCCCGGGCAGGACTGTGCCACTCCAAAATGCGCCCCGTTCGCCGCCAAAAATCGACCGTTTGCGGCACCGTGATACCACTCAGTCGTCCAAGGTGCCGACATTTGTGCGACATCCGTCTGACATCCGTCTTCGTGGTGCAAAGGTGCATGTCCAAGTGCGGCACCCCCGGTGTGCCACATGCGGGTAAACTAGAGCCTTATATAGAGAAATTTGAACCCTAACCGCAGCAAAGGAGGCCCCATGGCATTCGATCCCATTCAAGAGGATTGCCATCGCCTCGTTCTTGAGGCCTTGCGCCGCGACAATATCCCGCTCACCGACGGTGCCGCCGTAGAGCGTCTGATGGAACAATTCACCCGCAACCCCGCGCAGCTCATCGTGCACGACCGCGACCGCGCCGGGCACCTCATTGCCAAGGTAGTCGAGGCTGTCGACTACCGCATTCCCTTTATCCCTGACGATACCCAGGCAGAGCAAGAAGAGGCCGCTGCCGAGAACATGCTTCGCGAGGCAGCCGCGCTCGACCCGACCAACTGGGACGCTCAGCGCATGCTGACCGCCCTCACCGCCAACTCCAACGAGGAGTACGTACAGTACTTGGTATCCAAGCGCGATGAAGTCGAGCACGACCTGGCACTCAAGATCGCCTCGGCGCAGGACCCCTACGAGCGCGAGGCCGCAGGCGACCTTATACGCCGTCCCTACCTGCGCTGGCTTGCCGCCCTTGCGTCACGCGCCCTCATTAGCGGCCGCTATCGCATGTCGCTCGAAGCCGCAAACCGCAGCCTGGACTTTGCCCCCAACGATCCGGCCGGCGTCCGCCATACTGCGATGCTTGCCATGGCAAAGCTCGAATACCCTGCCGAGGAGCTCAAACGCTTTCGCTCTGCCCACTCCGTGCCCTATCTTGCCAACACGCCGCTGCGCCGTCGTCCCAAGGACGCGGAGCGCGACTTGGACCCGTGGACGCTCATCGCGCTGATGAGCGCTGCCTGGCGCGAGCTGGACTACGAGGGTGCCGAGCGCTACTTGCGCATCCTTGCACGCTCGTGCCCGCACGCAGCCGAGGCGCTCTACTTCCAAACCGAGTTTCCCGATGGCGTCTATGCCCGCGTCAACGTGGGCGTGGGCTCCACCGACGAGCTTGTCCTTGCGTTGTCCGAGGCGACGCCGGTACTGCAGGAGGGCTTGGGCGCCCCCGACAACGCCAGCTTTGCCGCCTGGGTCGCCACCAACGATATCGTGCGTTCCCAGATCGACGAGCGCATCCTGCGGGCGGCCGAGCAGGGCTTGCCGTTTAAGGGAGGAGACCTCTAATGGATCCGAGCGTCTACATCCCCGCCTACCTGGAGCGCGCCTACGTTGCGTCGCACCCCGAACTCACCGATGCAGCACGCGAGCTTGTCCATAACGACGTGAGCGTCAACCCTCATAAGTATGCGCAGACCGAGCATGCCCAGGCGCTGCTGTCCTATGCCGGCGTTCGCCGCCACCTGCTTGACGAACTCCATCGCATCGAAGACATGGGCAGCGACGAGGAGTTTGAGCAGACGCGCAACCGCCTGTTCGACGATATGCGCGATGAGTTGCTCAAGATCGTCCGCGTCGATGCGTATGTCCTCGATGCCCAGCTGCTCGCCATCATTTTGGCGGACACGCCCGTTGATGCCTGCCTGGGCGACCTGCTGAAGCTCGAAGCGACTGCGGCCGATTACCTGCAGCAAAGCGTGCCCGGGTTCGATATGGAAGCCCCACACTACTGGGCCAACAAGGTGCTGGCAGACGGCGTGACGGCGGCCGATCTCACCGCAAGCGAGCCGGCGCTTATCGGGTGGCTCCACACGCTCGAGGCCATCTCGCAGCTGTGCATGGCGAGCGCTCGCTACCGTGCTGCCGTCAACTATTCTCGCCGTGTTCTTAAGGCGGAAGGCTATCCCACCCGAGCGGCAGGCACCGTGTTACTCGCCCTCGCTCGCCTGGAAGACGAGGACGGCTTTTTTGCCCTGGCCCATCAGCTCGAGGAGCAGATGGGGGCCGATGCCCTCGAGAACTCTCCTTGGTATCTGCTCGCCCGCACGATTCTGCTGTTCAAAACGAACAAGATGCGCCCGGCGACACGCGCGCTGCGCGAGTTTGCCAACCGCTGCGAGGGCGGCGCGTTCTTTTTGCTGAACCCCATGTATCAGACGCCGTACCTTCCCTGCCGGCCCGAACCGCACGACCCCTGGGACCTTTCGCATCAGGCAGTTTGGGAGGCCGACGGTATCATCTCGGATACTCCCGACTTTGCCCCCTGGGCCAACGCTTGCGAAGACGTATCGCAGCTTGCCCAGGAATTTGCGCGCCGTTACGGCTTTTAACGGCGCAAACGCCACGACCATGTCATTCACGTTAGGAACGGCTTCATGAACTTCCGCTCATCTCTCGCCTGCACCTCGAGCGATATCGCCCGCTGGGGGCTGCGCTCCGTCCTTAAGCGCCAGGGTGGCGTACTCCCCGGCCGCATCGCCATGAAGATCGACCCCGAGCTGCTAAGCGACCTCGCGGGCCTTGTCGACCGCAGCGTGGTGATCACCGGCACCAACGGCAAGACCACCACCTCCAACCTCATCGCCGACGCCGTTGCCGCCAGCGGCGCTACCGTGGTATGCAACCGCGCTGGCAACAACATGGAGCCGGGCGTAGTAGGTGCCCTGCTCGAAGCCCGCAGCAATCTTAAGCGTGCCGGCAACGGCAAGCGCGTAGGCGTCTTTGAGTGCGACGAGCTCTACACGGTGCGCGTCCTGCCCAAGCTCAAGCCGACGTACTTTGTGCTGCTCAACCTGTTCCGCGACCAGCTGGACCGCTACGGCGAGATCGACCACACCCAGGACGTCATCGCCCACGCGTTGGAGCTTTCGCCGGCAACGACGCTCATCTATGACGCCGACGATCCGCTGTGCGCCTCGATCGCCACGCGCGTCCCCAATACGAGCATCGCCTTTGGCATCGACGGCGCCACGGGCACCGAGTCCGATCGCATTAGCGACTCGCGTTTTTGCTCGCAGTGCAACGCGCCGCTGGAGTACGACTATGTGCAGTACGGCCAGCTCGGTGCCTATCATTGTCCTTCGTGCGGTTGGGCCCGCCCTGAGCTTGTCCGTCGCGTGACGGGCGTGGAGCTCGGCTGCGACGGCTACGGCTTTGAACTGAACTTTGGACCCGACGCCGACGCACCCGCAACGCACATCGCCACGCGCTACAACGGCCTGTACATGGTCTATAACGTTGCCGCCGCCTTCTTTGCGGCGCGCGAGTTGGGCGTGGACGCGGCGCATCTGCAGCCCACGCTCGATGCCTACGTCCCCGCCGGCGGACGCATGGGTCGCTGGGAGATCGCCGGCCGTACCGTCGAGGCAAACCTGGCCAAGAATCCCGTGGGCTTCGATCGACAGATCCAGTCCATTAAGACGGCGGGCGGCAGACTCTGTGCCTTCTTCCTGAACGACAACGACGCCGACGGCCACGATGTCTCGTGGATCTACGACGTCGACTTCGAGCGCATCGCCGATACCCCAGGGCTTGTCGCCTTTGTCGGAGGTACGCGCGCGCACGATATGCAGGTACGCCTGAAGTACGCCGGCATCGACGCCGCCATCATCTCGGATATCGAGCAGGCGATCGGCGCCGTGGCAGACGAGGCCGCCAATGACACCTTCTACGCCGTCGCCAACTACACGGCCTTCCCGCCGCTGGTCAAGGAACTCGACGAGCTTAAGGGCACCGATGCGAGCTCGGTTGCCTCCCACGCCGCAACGCGCGCCGATGGCAGCGCTGTCCCCACCGATATTGCGCCGGTCGAGCTCTCGCGCCCCCTGCGCATCGTCTACCTGTATCCCGATGCCCTCAACCTCTATGGCGACGGCGGCAACGTCATTGCCCTCGAGCGCCGCTGCGCCTGGCGCGGCATCCCCGTGCGCGTGGACGAGGTCCGTATGGGCGAGTCGCTCGATCTCACCGACGCCGATATCGTCATGATGGGCGGTGGCTCCGACCGCGACCAGTTGGCTGTGGCACATGAATTGCTCGCTCAAAAAGACAAGGTCGCGGCCTATGTTGAGGACGGCGGCTCGCTGCTCGCAATCTGCGGCAGCTATCAGCTGCTCGGCCGTTCGTACTACATGGGCGACGATCGCATTGAGGGTCTGGGCGTCATTGCCGCCGAAACCGTGCGCGGCTCCAACCGTCTGATCGGCAACGTCGCCGTCAAAACCGACCTGGCACCCGAGCCCTTTGTGGGATTCGAGAACCACGGCGGCCGCACCCTGCTCGATGCTGAGGCCACGCCGCTCGGAACGTCCGTCGTCACGGGTACCGGCAACAACGGCGACGATGGCTTTGAGGGCCTCATCTACAAGGGCGTCATCGGCACGTACCTACACGGACCGGCACTGCCCAAGAACCCCGAGCTCGCCGACCGGCTCATCGCCCACGCCCTCGAGCGCCGTGGCGACGCACAGGCCAACGCTCTGCTGCCGCTCAAGCCCCTCGACGACACCTACGAGCACGCTGCCCACGACGCCGCGATGAAGCTCCTCCCCTAACGCCCCGCCACCACAAAGGGGACAGGCACCTTTGTGGTGGTTTTGATCTGCCACGTTTGTTTGTCTCGATCTGTAACATCTAGGCCGTTAAAAGTCGTCTTACTGTTACAGAATGAGATGTTCGTCCCGATGCCCGCCGTCTGTCTCGATCTGTAACAGATAGAGCCGATTTGCCCGCCCAGATGTTACAGATTGAGATATTTGAAAATCGGAATAAAAGCCTACTCCTGTGTGGTGGTTTTCCAGTTTGCCAACGATATACGCGCCGGCAAAAAAGTCTGCTATACTCTTTCCCGCTGTCCCCATCGTCTAGCGGCCAAGGACGCCACCCTTTCAAGGTGGATATCGCGGGTTCGAATCCCGCTGGGGGCACCATTTGCATTTTGTACGAACCCGCTGGATGTCAAGTCTGGCGGGTTCGTTGTTTTCCACGTCGTAGTTCAGCGTCACTATGCACTCTTCGTCGCTCACGCTCGCCTGGTATACGAACGCCTTCAATAGAGTCGCGTCGTCCAGGGCGGAGCCGCATTGCAGGAAGTCGGCCAGCCGCTCGGGGTCTATCTGATCGTCCCTGATCGCCTCAAGGTCGAGCTTGGCGCGGTCGCGCTGATGCTCAAGCTCCGCTATGCGCTCCTTCGCGCCCGGGGCGATTATGCCCTGTTCGATGGCGTTCAGGATGTTCTTCAGGCCGCGCTCGGCGGCCGAGAGCGATTGGGCGGCCTGCTTGCGCCTCGCCGCCACCTCTGCCCCGTCCGAGCTTTCCGCCACCATGCGGGCTATCCTCAAGGCCTCCTCGCGGTCTTGCAGAAGAGCCCGCAGCGCCTTGACGATCTCGCCCTCAAGCTCCTCGCGCCTGACGGGCTTAACGCATCCGTCGTGGCAGCGGTAGTACTCGTACTTGCGGTTGCCGCGCCCGCGCCCGCTTACGCCTTGCAGGTTGCGCCCGCAGCCCGCGCAGATCGCCTTGCCAGAAAGGGCGAAGTCGCCCCAGCTCTCCGCGCTGCGCTCCTTGGCCGCGCGTATGCCCTGTGCCTCCATGAACGTCACCTCGTCGATGATCGCGGGCATGCCGCCCTCTTTGACAACGCCGCCCCACTCGTAGCGCCCCGTGTACTTCCGGTTCTTCACCATCCGCTCGACCATCGAGTAGCCGCACGGGTTTCCCTGCGAGGTCTTGACCCCGCGTGCCGCGAAGTCGCGAGCTATCGAGTTGGTGGTCTCCTTTGCTATGCGCCGCTTGAACGCCTCGCGCACGAAAGCGGCCTCGTCCTCGTCGATCACGTACTCGTCGGCCTCGTTGCTGGCGTAGCCGAACACGCGCACGCCGTTGGTCTTGCACTTGAGCGCGTTGCCCTCCATGCCGCGCCTCGTGCGGATCGCGGTCTTCTTCGACTCGCATGCCGCAAGGCCCTCAAGCAGCTTCTCGTAAATGATGCCCTCGGGCGAATCTGGTATCTGTTCAAGCGCCGAGACGAGCTTCACGCCGTGCTGGGCAAGCTCGCGCTTGTATATGGGCGCGTCGTACTCCCCACGGCTGAAGCGATCCATCATGTACACAAGCACTATGTCGCTCTCACCCGCGTTGGCTACCATGCGCTGGAACTCGGGGCGGTCATCGGTACGACCGCTTATGGCATAGTCGCAGTATTCCGCCACGATGGCGTACCTCTCGCGCTGGCACCACTGGCGGCAGATGCGCAGCTGATCATCTATTGAGGCCTCGCGCTGCTTGTTGCATGAAAAGCGGGCGTATATCACCGCAGTTTTTGGCATAATTGGAAACGGCCTCCTTTCAGAGGTTCTTTAGGAAAGCCCCGCGGGCAGCGTTGCAGCGCTATGACCCCGTGGGGCTTCTTCTTTTCTATGCGTTGATGCGGCGCACGTTCTCGTATGCGAGCTCCGAGAGCAGCGAGTAGAGACCCTGGACGTCGAAGCCCTTCGGGAACTCAAGCGTCTTGGTCTCCGTCTGCACGCCTTGGACCTTGTAGTACGGGCTTGTGATGTACGCGAACGACAGCTCGGCGTGGTCGAAGCCCATACCGGCCGTCTCAAGGCGCACCCCGACGATGCTTTGGAGGTCGATGGACACGGCCGCTGCCTTGGTGCCAGTCATGCCCTGGTGGTCGATGAAGACGATTCTGCGGTCCGTGAACAGCATCTTGTCACGCACGAGCGCAAAGCAGCGCGTGAACGACTCTCCACGCATGAGATACATGCCATATTGCTGCTGAGCGGATTCGGCCGAAAGCTCAGAGTAGTGCCCCATCACACCCTGCACAACGCCACTAGTGCCTTGACCATTTATGGTTTGCTGGTCACGGTCGATTGCATCTTGTACAGCGCTCTGCGCCTGCGACACAGCTGCATTTGCCATGTCCTTCATCATATCTTTCAATGCCACGGCTACTCCTTCCTTGTCGCCGGGAAAGCCTCGGCGATTCCGTTTGCTGCCGCAAGTAATGCCTTGCGGCCCTCTTTATTCATGGCGTTAAAGAGCGTTAGTAATTCGCGCTCGGCGCTTCCCATCTGTTCGCCATCGCCCTCTTCGAGATCGAACAGTTCACCAATTGTGCATTTGAAATACCGGGCGAACTCTGCCGCAGTATCCATATCAGGACTTGTATTTCCAAGCTCGTAGTTTTGGTACGTGCGGTATTTAAGGCCGAACACGCTAGCAGCTTCTTTCTGGGTCAGCCCTGAACGCTGCCGTAGGTCTTTAAGGCTCATATCTCACCCCTAACTTAGGATAGTTGAAGCATACAAGAAACTTGTACGAATAGCAAACTTTTAGGGTTTACAGATACAAGAATCTTGTATATAGTGCCATTCAGGCACAAGAAACTAGTGCAAAGGAGGAAACAATGCTCAACAATCTTGTGTCCGAGCGTAAGCGGGCAGGCCTGACCAGAGAAGAAGTCGGTGAAAAGATCCACCGCTCCGAATACGTTATCGGCAAGTGGGAGCGTGGCGAGAGTTCACCGCTACTGGTTCCAGACGCAATCAACTTGGCAAAGCTCTACGGATGCTCTGTTGACTACCTCGCCGGGTTAGTCGAGGAGCGCACATCAAAAGGCGTAGCGGTCTAAATGTCAGCCGAAGAGGCCAAACAGAAGGAAGAGAAGCCCAAGACCGCCCGCGAAGTTGCCTTTGACGGCATGTGCTCGACGATCCGTCAGGCATACCGCGAGTGGGAACGCCAGCAGAAGGGAGAAGCGAAGGCGTGAAGCAGTGGTCTACACGTGAACTCAGATACCTCGAAGAGCACGCTGGAGACGGCGCCAAGCAGGTAGCCAAGGACCTCGGGCGCTCCATCGACTCAGTGAAGCATATGGCGCGGAAGTGCGGACTCTCACTCCGCAAGCGCAGGCAGTGCCCCCGCTGCGGCCAATGGACGTTCCGACCGCTCAACAGGGTCAACGGCTGGTGCATCGAGTGCACGAAGGAGCTTCACATGGCAGACCTCGCCGAACAGGCCAACGCAATGAAGGAGGAGGCGATCAGGGAGAAGAGGAATGACAGGCAGCGCCAGCGCTACTACAGCCAGAAGAGCAGGGCGAAAAAGGCGACAAAAAAGAGGCCCTAAAAAGCGCCCTAGCAATGACCTGCGAAAACACCGAAAGGAGAACGGAAATGCAGACAAAAAAGAAAGCGAGCGCCCCCCGCTACCACACTTCGGGCACCCGCTACGTAGCCGCCTCGAAAGAGGCTGCGTCCATCATACCATTCGAGGGCAAGCGCCCGACGGCACAGGAGCAGCTTGAGCGCTCCCAGTTCAAGGCGGGCGTCATGGTCGGCTTCCTCGCGGCCCTCATGATCTTCCTCGCCGTGCTCTGGCTCTGGGTCATCCCCACGATGGACCAGGCTGTTGCCGACGCCCAGCGAGCCGTGGGCAGCATGGCGGTGCTCAATGCGTAACAACGAGATATACCGCCCCAAACCCCAGAGCAACCAGCTTGAGATCTTCGGCCTGGGCATGGCTGGCGAGCAAGACGTTGCCGAGGCCAAGAAGTGGATCGAGGCCAACCCCGAGGCGTGGCGGTTCATGCTCTCCAACGCCCGCCGCCTCAAGGAGAAGGGCTACGTGTCGATCAACTACCTGGTGAACATGGTGCGCAACGAGCTGCACGTTGGCTGCAAGAACGGCATAGCCCCAGCCCTTGCCCGAATCATGGAGGCGCGGTACCCAGAGCTGCGCGGAGCCTTCAACAAGCACCGCAGCCAGAGCGATGGGTTCAGCGAATGAGCTGGCAACGCACCCTTGCGGCCACGGCGCACATCACCATGCACCCAGCAGAGCTTGTTGGAAAGCAGCGCCCTATGACCGACTACCGCAACCACCGCACCTACACGCCGACCAAGACGCTCAAGGCCGAGAAGGCCATCAAGGACGCGTTCCGCGCGGCATACGGCGAGACCTTCGCCAACCACGACGGCCCGGTCGTGATGCGGATCTCGACCACCAGGCCGCTCGCGAAGAGCAACCCGAAGTACTGGGAGGGCCGCGCCGACCTCGGCAAGCCCGACTGGGACAACCTCGGCAAGCTCGCCTGCGACGCGCTCAACGGGATCGCCTTCAAGGACGATTCGCAGGTCGACATGGGAGCCGTCACCAAGCGCCCGAGGTCGCCATACGGCACCAAACCACGCATAGACATCTACATCGAGTACTTCGTCGAGGAGTACGTAAAGGAGAAGAAATGAACGCCAAATACTTCGAAGAGAACGGCTTTGAGGACTTCCACGGGACCAAGTTCCACAAAGCAGTGCTCGACCACGCCGCCTGCATCGCGAACAACCTCATGTTCGACGCCACGCATCCTGACAACAACGACGGCGAGACGGCGGCAAACGCCTACCACGTGATGATCGCGCTTTGCGAGGCCGGGCTTTCCAGGATCGACGAGAAGTGCGTCGCCAAGAGCCGCGAGTTCATCGCCGACAAGATCAAGCCCGTCAGCGAGGAAGAGCGCGAGTTCGGTCGCGCGTTCCTTGCCGCCGTTCTCGGCATCAAATAGGAGGTAACGACATGATCAACGAAGCCACCATCCAGGCGCAGTTCAAGCAGGCCACCGTGAAGGGCAGCGTTGCGACCCTGCAATTCGAGATCCTGACCGACGACGCCGACGCCTTCCGCATCATCAAGCAGAGCGGCAAGACGGTTTTGCTCACCGTGGCTGAGCAGCAGCAGGCCATGGACTTCGACGACGAGACGGGCGAGATCTATGGCTAAGGAAACCGAACCGCAGCAGGTCGAGGCCGAGGTCATCGAAACCGAGGCCACCACGCTTGAGGTCACGTACACCGAGGCCACTATCGCTTCGAACATGGACGCGTTGGAGGCCCATGTGAAGAAGGTCGTGGCCGACTACGAGGGCGCCACCTACGACCTCACGAGCGCCCAGGCCATCAAGGAGGCCAAGCACGACCGCAGCTACCTCAACGGCATCAAGAAGGAGATCGACGAACGCCGCAAGGCCGTGAAGCGCGAGTACAACAAGCCGCTCGACGCATTCGAGAGGCGCTGCAAGCAGATCACGGCCATCATCGACGAATCAACCGACGCCATCAAGGCGCAGCTTGACGAGGCCGAGCAGACGCGCAAGGACGCGCTCTACTCGCGCCTACAGCAGCACTACGAGGAGTTCGCGGGGCTGCTCGCGCCGGTCGTCCCCTACGAGCGCCTGCATGAGCCGCAGTGGCTCAACAAGACCTTCGGCGAGATCAAGGCGCAGCAGGCGCTTGAGGCCAAGGTGTCCGACGTGGCCAGAGACTGGGAAACGCTCAAGGCCCAGCAGGAGGCGATGCCGCACTACGCCGACGCGGAGCGCGAGTTCTTCCGCACGCTCGACCTCGGAGCCGCCTTGAACGCGGCGCGTCTGGCCGACGAGGAAGACCAGCGAATCGCCGAGCTGAAGGCGGCCATGGCACCCGAGCCTGAGCCGGAGCCTGAACCTGAACCTGAACCAGAGCCTGAGCCAGAGCCGATCGCAGCGCCCGAGCCTGAGCCGATGCCCGCGCCAGTGCCAATGCCCGCACCAATGCCGGCACCCATGCCAGCACCGGTCGCGGAGCCTTTGGAGGCGTGGACGGTCGAGGTGCCGAGCGCCACGCGATCGCAGATGCAGGCGCTCGCATCCCTGCTCAAGGCGCAGGGAATCACCGGAAGCATCCGCCGGGGCACGCCAGCCCAGGTGGCAGCGAGGATGGAGTAGACGATGGCAGAAGACAAGCACATGACGCTGGCCGAGGCCGTGGCCCAGGTGCAGCGATCCGTGGTGGTGCCCAAGGCACGCTACAACGCCCACGGCAACTTCTACTACCGCAGCATGGAGGACATCGTTGCGGCGCTCAAGGAGCCGTGCAAGGCGGCGGGAATCGCCTTCACGCTCAACGACTCGATCGAGCAGATCGGCGAGCGCTACTACGTCAAGGCCACGTGCCGCCTGTTCTTCGAGGACGGCCACGGCGAGCCTTTGGAGATCGATGCGTACGCCCGCGAGCCTTTGAGCCAGAAGGGCATGAACGAGGCGCAGGTCACGGGCAGCGCATCGAGCTATGCCCGCAAGTACGCGCTCTGCGGAGCTTTCGACATCGACGGCACGAGTGACCCCGACACCCTCATGGGTGACGGCAAGCCCGCCGAGAAGGAGCCGCCCGAGTTCGGCCAATTCATCGCCAAGTGCAAGAGCTGCGGCACCTCCTACCAGTTCGAGAGCCGCCAGCAGTACGAGCAGTTCAAGGCCAACCCCGGGTGCTGCCCGTCCCCCGCATGGCAGGTCGTGTAGGCCATGCAAGACCTCTACGCCGAGCGCATGCAGCTCTTCGACAGGATCATGGACGAGCTTCAGGCGCTGCGCAACAGCGGAAGCCAGTACGCCGAGAACGAGGCCGAGTACCGCAAGGCGCTGCGCATCGCGATCCTTGAGGAGCGATCCAAGGGAACGCCAGTGACGGTGATAAGCGACCTCTGCCGAGGCCGTGAGGACATAGCCGAGCTGAAGCAGCGCAGGGACTGCGCCGAAGCGCTCTACAAGGCGAGCCAAGAGGCGATAAACGTGTACAAGCTCAAGATCCGAACCGTCGACGAGGACATAAAGCGCACCTGGTCGAACGGGACCGGCGAAGGGAGTTACTAAATGTCGATCAACCGAGTGAACATCAGCGGGAACTTGACCCGCGACCCCGAGCTGCGGGCTACCCAGGGCGGCATGCAGGTTCTGGGCTTTGGCGTGGCCGTCAACGACCGCCGCCGCAACCAGCAAACCGGCGAGTGGGAGGACTACCCGAACTTCGTGGACTGCACGATGTTCGGCAACCGCGCCGAGAGCATGGGCCGCATCCTGCACAAGGGCATGAAGGTGGCCATCGAGGGCAAGCTGCGCTATTCGAGCTGGGACAAGGACGGCCAGCGCCGATCCAAGCTTGAGGTGATCGTGGACGAGATCGAGCTCATGAGCCAGAAGCAAGCCCCGGCGGCACCGCAGGGATACCAGCAGCAGTACGCGCCGCAGCCCGCCCCGCAGGCGGCGCCGCAGCAAGCGCCCATGCCGCCCGCCCAGGAAAGCCTGTACGACGGCGACATCCCGTTTTAGGGGCGATGGCGGTATGCAGGTACTGGACTCGCTCATAGACGGGCCGCTTAGGCTGCGCAACCGCAGGGAGGGCGACGAGCTTATCGGCATGATCGTCCGGTACCTGCGAACTGGCGAGCAGCCCGAGCCTCGGACGGACGCCCAAGAGGCCGTGCTGTTCGCCGTGCAGCCAGTCATGGAGACCTCGCGCAAGCGCATCGTGGCGGGAGGATCGGGCGGCAAAGCGGCAAGCAAACCCGAGAGCAAACGGGCAAGCGAAGAGGAAGAGGAAGAGGAGTCAGGAAAAGGGATTAAGGAAAGAGGGAAAGCGGCGCGTTTCCGCGCCCCCTCTCCCGCCGAGGTCGCCGAATACGCCCAGCAGTTCGCTGCGAACAAGGGCCTCGACCTCACCGCCCTCGATTTCGACCCCGAGCGCTTCGTCGACTTCTACGCCCAAAAGGGCTGGATGATCGGGCGATCGCACATGAAGGACTGGAAGGCCACGGTGCGCAACTGGGTGCGCACCTCGAAGCCAAAAAACGGCATGGCAAAGGAGGTGCCAGACGATGGATTTTCGGCCTACGACTGAGTGCCCGCACTGCGGCGCGACCCTCAAGGCCCGCACCACGCGGCTCGCTGGGCGGACGCTGTTCTGCGGCTACGAGCAGTGCGGCTGCGCAGGCGCCGAGGCCGAGCGCGAGAAGGAGCGCCAGGTCGAGGCCGAGGCGGCTCGCAAGGCCGAGCTCGACAGAGCCATGCACGACTGGAAGCGGGCGGGCGTGCCCGAACGCTACGTGAGCCTCGACCACCCGTTGGCGGCCGAGATCGCCGAGTGCATGAAGCGCGGCCAGTGGGTGTATCTCTGGGGAGACGTCGGAACTCACAAGACCACCTGCGCCGCGGCCGTGGCAAAGCGCCTGGCCGGAGGCAAGCGGTCGGTGCTCATGGCCCCGATGTACCGCATCCTCGACGAGATCCAGCGCAGCTTCCACGACGGCGGCGACCCGCTCAAGCGCTACGCCGAGGTGCGCTACCTGATCGTGGACGACCTGGGCAAGCGCAGGCCGACGGGTTTCGTTTTGGACAGCCTGTTCAGCCTGATCGACCAGCGCTACTCCGCGATGCTGCCCACGCTGGTGACAACGCAGTACAAGCCAAGCGACCTCGTGCGCAGGCTTGCCGAGCAGGGAGACCCTGACACCGCGAAGGCAATAGTGTCGCGGCTGAGGGGCGGCGCGAGGGTCGAGCACTTCGATGGCCCGGACGGGAGGCTGCAATGATCCTCGATGCGGGGGTGCTTCGCGGCTACCCCAAAGAGCGAGCCGAGCTTTACGGCAAGCCCCACCTGGGGGCGCACTACACCCACGGAAAGGCCTACGAGGCGCTTTCGCCCCGATGCTGCGTCTGCGGCAGGCGTGCCGGAAGCGTGCACCACGTGGCGCACCGGTCTTGGGGCGAGACGTTCCGCCTGGTCACGCCGTGCGGCACCTGGGACTTGCGAAGCCCGCTGTTCTGCCTCTGCGGCAGCGGCACCACCGGATGCCACGACAAGTTCCACGGCGGGGCGCGGCTCAAGGCCGAGTGGCGCTGGCGGCATCCGGTCTACGAGGAGGCCTGGTGGACGGGCCAGCTGTTGCAGGTCTACGAGCCGCACGACCCCGGCCTCTACGAATACGGATATTGGCTGATCACAGACCGTGACGGCAACGAGATGATACGAGAAGGGATATGACCCATGGAGATCAAGACATGCGAGCAGTACGTGCTCGACCAGCTTGAGCAGGCGCAGGACGAGGCAGAGGAGCTGCGCGGCAAGCTCATGGAGCGCGACGAGCACGATGCCTCGAAGGTCGAGCAGGCCATCCGCAAGGAAGGCCGCCGTAAGCTCTACCGCGACGGCAGCGGCTACCGCACGAGCGTGGAAGACGGCGGCAAGCTTATTCCGTTCTCTGACTGGTGCATCGAGCACGTCGGCTACTCAAGCCTGCGCTGCGGCATGACCAAGAGCGAGTTCATCGCCTACTTCGAGCCTGAGTTCCGAGAGGAGTACGACGAGCTGGTCAACGAGTGGAAGGCGAGCCAGGAATGATACGCATTTACGAGCGCTCGCTTTGCCAGAGCTACGCGAGCGCCTACCGCCAGGGCATCCTGCTCGCCAAGACCGACGACGAAGCCGAGGCGCTTTCGATCGTCGAGTCGCTGACCGACGACAGCTACCAGTGCTTCGCGCTGCTGGAAGACGGGACCGTGCTCGATCTGCGGGGCCGGTTCCCCGGGTGTGTGGAGATGGGCGGTGAGGAGGAACGCGATGGCTACCGAGATTGAGCCGCTGATCATGCCGTTCAACCCGCTTTGGGTCACCACCAGCAAGCGCGAGTATCGAGAGGCTGTGCGCAGGATGGGCGAAGAGCCAGGAGACACCAAGGGCAAGGACGGCCTCACCAGCTGCATTCCGGGCAAGGGATGCGTGGTGTGGATCAGCCGCAAGGTGAAGGCCCCGGACCTGTACGCGCTCGCCGCCCACGAGGCGACGCATGCGGCGTGTGACATGCTTGCCAGCATCGGGGAGGACACGCCCGCCGCCGAGGAGCTGGCCTACATGGTGCAGACCATCACGGCGGGGATCATCATCGCCTGCGGAGGTTCCGATGGCGACGATTAAGCATCCCGACACGTTCAAGTGCGACGTGTGCGGAAGAGAGATCGAACGAGCCCATTCCATCACCCTCCCCGTGAGGTGGACGACCGAGCAGAACGAAGGAAGGCCGTGCACTCCCTACGTTAAAGAAGAGACGATTGACCTCTGCGACGAGTGCTTCGAGAGGGCCGTCGTCATCGAGGCGGCGGGATGCATGGGACGGAACAGCTACCGATTAGCAAGCGAAGAGGAACGAGGCGCCTACGATGAAGCTCAAAAACCCGATCAGGGAGATTAGGAAGGCCAAGACACCGCCGTGCACCCAATGCGTGCACTCGCGCTTCAATGCCTTCAACGGCGTGACCATCTTGTGCGACAGCGGGGCATACCTCGACCACGTGGAGCGCACGTGCTGCGAGCGCTACGACAATTTCGTTGCAATAGACGTGCGCGGAACCAGGTGGTGTCGATTCGAGCAGAAACCGCCGAAGGCCGAGGACGGTGACGAGTCATGAAGGCTATCGAGGCGCCGAAAAGTATCGAGCCGTGGCGCATCATCTGCGCGGCTCAAAGCGAGCCTGATTACAGCGAAGAGCGCTACATGTTGATCTACGCCGGCGATGGAAGCGACGACTATTACGACAAAGGCTACATCTTGCTGGAGGGCTGGCACTGCTCCTGCTACGACTGGCCCGAGGTCGATTGGGACGCCACCTATTACGAGGAAGACGAGCTGCTGAAGATTGCCGACATGCGCAAGCGCAACCCGTCGGACGGCGCCGAGCGCCGCTTCTTCATGCTCGTCGAGCAAGCATTGGGGGCGCACCAATGAAGTACGTCTCGCTTTTCAGCGGCATAGAGGCCGCGACCGTGGCGTGGGAGCCGCTGGGCTGGGAGCCTGTGTGCTTCGCCGAGTTCGACGAGTTCCCCAGCGCCGTTTTGGCCGAGCGGTACCCCGAGGTGCCGAATATCGGCGACGTTACCAAGATGAACTGGAAGAAGTACCGCAACAAGGTGGATCTGGTGGTGGGCGGAAGCCCATGCCAATCCTTCTCGATCGCGGGCAAACGGGAGGGGTTGCAAGGTGAGTCAGGACTCATGTTCGAGTACATTCGGGCGGTACGTGAGATACGTCCTCGATGGTTTCTTTGGGAAAACGTCCCGGGAGCGCTCTCAAGCGAGAATGGGGAGGCTTTCCGACAGCTGCTGTCCGAAATGGACAAGCTCGGGTACGGCCTGGCGTGGCGCATACTCGATGCGCAGTTCTTCGGAGTGGCCCAAAGACGCCGCCGTCTCTTTCTTGTCGGACATCTTGGAGCCTGCCCCCCATCGGCGTACTCATTGAGCCGGAGAGCATGCGAGGGGATTTTGAATCGAGCGCGGAAAAGAGGGCGAGCCTTGCCGAAGAGGCTGGAAGAAGCCCTCGTAGCGCAGGCTTCAAGTACCACCAGGGAGCAGGCGCGGGAGGAGTAGGCGCGGAACCGGAGCAGTCCCCCACGCTCACCGCCGATTGGCACAACCCGGCCGTGTACCCCATCGACGAGCCGATAACGATGGCCGACCTCAACGCCAACACGGCGATCGGATACGACATGGTGGGCACGCTCAAGGTTGGCGGCGACGCGCCGTCGGTGTGCCTGTGAGCGCCTGCACGCTGCTCGTCCGTTGCGGATGCGCGGGCGGCGGCAAGGGCGCGCTGGTGAGCGACGAGGTATCGCTCACCCTATCGACGAGCAACACTCAGACGCTTTTCAGCGAGGAAGGAGGCGACATGGTTGTGCGAAGGCTCACGCCGCGCGAGTGCGAGCGGCTGCAAGGCTTTCCCAGCGATTGGACGAAGATTCCCTATCGCGGCAAGCCGGCCGACGAGTGCCCGGACGGGCCACGCTACAAGGCGATCGGCAACAGCATGGCCGTGCCAGTCATGAGGTTCATCGGCGAGAGGATCGCCATGGCCGAGGCGGGTGAGATCGCATGAGCTGCGACCCGTATAAATGGACGTGCGCGAGGTGCGGCAAAACGCACTGCAACCCGTTTTTCACGTGCTACCCGCGCGAATTTTGGAAGGACAACAAGAAGCGTGTCGGCGAGGTCTGCGAAAAGTGCCGCGACGAAATCGACTATGACCAAGTTCGCCGCAGGAAAGCGAAGGCAGGCGAGGCCTCATGAGCTACGACATAAGGCTGTGCGACCCCGTGACGCACGAGACGTTGGAGGTCGATTCTCCGCATCTCATGGCGGGCGGAACATATGCCCTGGGAGGCACGACCGAGCTTTGGCTGAACGTGACCTACAACTACGCCAGGCACTACCACTGCTTGGGAGAGCGCGGCATCCGCGAAATCTACGGGAAGACCGGGGCCGAGTCGATACCGATGCTCAAAGCAGCGGCCTTGAGGCTTGGCGACGATGTTTCCGACGACTACTGGGAGGCCACCGAGGGCAACGCCAAGCGGGCGCTGTTACAGCTGCTCGCCATGGCGAGGATGCGCCCCGACGGCGTATGGGACGGCGACTGAGAGGAACCTAAATGAAGAAGGCGATGATCGTCCAGCCAATGAACGGGCTTGGCGAGGAGCAGATACTTGAGGCCCGCACGAAGGCGGTCGCAGAGCTTGAGCGGCGCGGATACGAGGTCGTGGACACGTACTTCAAGGACGGCCTCGCGGTGCCGCACAAGGTCGTGAACGAGCCGCTGTACTACCTAAGCCAGAGCCTCGCGAAGATGGCCTGCTGCGACGCCGTGTTCCTCTGCGAGGGATGGGAGAACGCCAGGGGTTGCAGGGTTGAGCGCGCCGCAGCCGTGGCATACGACCTTGAGGTCATCGGCCACGACATCCCGTGCACGGGCGGTGCCCGATGAGCATGGTCGTCTACGAACCACCCAGCGGGTGGAACCTTCCGCCCGGCTGCTTCGAGGGAGACCCGAACGCGCCGTGGAACCAGGAGGAGCCGGAGCCATGCTGCGAGTGCAGGTGGTTCAAGCCAACCGACGGCGACGACGGCGTGTGCGGCCTTGAGCTTGAGGCGGCTATAGCCAACGAGGAGCTTGCGGGCAAGAGCATGGCCGACGCGGCCAACAAGGCCGTCGACTGGGCGCTCGACCATCTGAAGGACGGGGATGAGATCGCTTGCGAGCACTTCAAGCCCTAGCCGCCTTGGCCGTGGCGCTGCTGCTGGCGGTGCTGGCCCTTGAGTTCTATGTGATCCGCATGCTGGCGGCGGGGCTGGTGGTTCTGGCCCTGCTCGCCTGCGGGTAGGAGGTTGACGATTGACTAACTTGGAGCGGTACTTCGGCACGCCCGAGGCCGCGATGCGCATGGAGGTGCGCATGCTGCGCGACGGGCGGCGGTTCAAAATCTCGCTGAGCGAGTGCAACCCCTTCACAACGTGCGCGTTCGAATCGCGCTGGGTGCGGGACTTCGGCTCATGGGGCGAGTATCTGGACTGGCTCAAGGCCGAGTACGACGATGGAACCGTCAGGTGGGAGGACGAATGAGCCGCCCAGGATGCAACCGGGGATGTCTGCTCGTGATAGCGGCATCCCTGCTAATAGACGGACTTACGCTGTGGGCGGCGGTATCGCTGGCCCGCATGATCATTGGAGGATGACATGGGATACAAGAAGTTAATGGATGCAGCCGGTGCTGTCGTGTCCATGCTCGTGATGCTCTTCCTGGTGCTGCTCGTGTGCTACGGCATCGTGTGGTGCATCGGCGGGATAGCGGCGATGCTGGCATGAGCGGCAACCCGCGCAACCGCAACGGCAACGCAAGGCGCAAGCTGAGAGCGAGGCTGAGGGCAGAGGGAAGGCCGTGCCACATATGCGGCCAGCCGATAGACTACAGCCTGCCGAGCGGCGACCCGTGGAGCTTCGAGGTGGACGAGCTGCTGCCCGTGTCGAGGGGAGGCAGCCCGCTGGACTACTCCAACGTGGATGCCGCCCACAGGATCTGCAACCAGCGGCGCGGCAACAGGATGCCGGGCGACGCCAAGCAGTACCAGATACGCCGCACGCGGCTGTTCTAGCGCAAAACATAGCAATGCACCAATAGGGGCGCGGTCGTTTCGGCGGTCGCGCCCTTTCTTTTGGCCCGAGCGCCCAAGCCGCCGAAAAGAGGCGGGGCGGTCGCCCCTCCCCTGGGTCGGAAGGCCACCCCGGCCGCCTAGGGCCGATTTCCCCCCGCCCGTTCCGAACGATTTCGCTATCTCACGCCTCCATTACGATTCCCCGCGAAGAAGGAGGGAATCATGGCCGAGAACATCGAGATGCCGCAGGAAGTGGCTAGCGACCCCGTGCAAGCCGCCATCTGGGAGCAGCTGACCGCGAGGCGCACGTTCGCGCAGGAGGATGCGCCGACGCTGGCGCTGCTCTGCTACTGGCACGCCGTGGCGAACCAGGCACGCGAGGCCATGGCCCTCGGGGGCAACGAGATCGAAATACTCGACGCCACCGCATACAAGCCGATCAGGGGCAAGGGCGGCAAGCGGCTCAAGATGATGCGCAAGAATCCGGCGCTGACCGTACTGAAGGAGGCCAGCACCGAGATCAGAGCGCTGTCAGACCAGCTCGGCCTATCCAAGTCGGCCCGAAACGTCACGGTGCAGCAGGCGCGACCCGCGAGCGCCCACGGCAAGCTGCTCACGCTCATGTTCGACGACCGCGAGACGCGTGCCAAGGCGGCAGGCGCGTGATGCAGGCGAGGCAAACCCCGACATACGAGGCGAACATCCCAGAAAGGCTCGACGGGGACGGCCCCATGGCGGCAGAACTGGCATCCGCGTACTTCGGCGACCCGCTACCGTGGCAGCCGCACCTGCTCGACGCCATGCTCGCCCGCGACGGACGCGACAAGTACCTGCTGCGCTCGATCGGCATATCCATCCCGCGACAGAACGGCAAGAGCTGGGACGTTCGCGCCCGCTGCTTCTACGGCGCCCTCAACGGCGAGAAGATTCTGTACACATGCCAGCACGGCGACACCTCAGACCAGATGTTCCAGGAGCTTTCAAGGCCATTCGAGGACGAGGACGAGCCTGAGCTTAACGCCCTGCTGCTCGCCGTGCGCAAGACCAACGGCCAGCAGGCCATCAAGCTCAAGAACGGCGGTCTTATCCGCTTCACCACGCGCACCGACTCGCTGGCGCGAGGCAAGACCTACGACGTGCTTATCTACGACGAGGCGCAGGAGCTTACGGACAAGCAGCAGGCGGCTTCGCTGCCCGCCATATCGGCAGGGTCGAAGCACAACCCGCAGACGATCTACCTGGGCACGCCGCCAGGCCCCGGCAACGTGGGCACGGTGTTCCGCGACCTCCACGAGGACGTTCACAACGGCAGGTCTGAGATGGGATGGATCGAGTGGGGCGCTACAGAGATCGGCGACGTGCACGACGAGTCGCGATGGTTCGAGTACAACCCGTCTCTTGGCACGATCCTTGACATAGAGGCCGTACGCGGCGAGTCCGAGCAGATGCAGCCCGACGTCTTCGCGCGTGAGCGCCTTGGCTGGTGGAGTCCAATCGGAGGAGCCGACTCATACGCGCTTTCGAGCGCCAAGTGGAAGGCGTGCGAGGTGGCGGGGCCGATGCAGGGAGGCAAGCTCGCGTTCGGCGTGAAGTTCTCGCCCGACGGGTCGCGCGTTGCCGTGTCCTGGGCGAAGGCGGAGCGCGGTGCCGGCTCCTACGTCGAGCTTTACGACCTCTTGGGCGCTGAGGGCGGCACTGTCGGCATATCCGACATGCTGCTGCGCAACCGCGAGGAGATCGCGTGCGTCTGCATCGACGGAAAGAGCGGAGCGGACGCGCTGAAGCAGCGGCTTCTTGACGGCAGGATGCCGAAGTCGGCGATCGTCATGGGCAGCACCGCGATCGTTCAGGCTGCTGCGACGATGCTGGCCGACGAGGTTAATGCCGGGACGACGAGCCACATCGAGTCGCCCGCGTTGGACGATTCCGCAACGAAGTCGATCAAGCGCGACGTAGGGCGCGACGGCTGGGGCTTCGGTGACGGCCCCGACTCTTCATCAGCGCCGATCGAGAGCGCATCGCTGGCCCTATGGGTGGCGAGGACAACCAAGAGAGACCCGAGACGTAAACAGGAGGCAAGCTTCTGATGGCAGCAGTGAACATGGAACTGGCCGGACAGGTCGCGGCGGCGGAAGGCCTGCGACACGAGGACAAGGCGCTCGTGCGCGAGCTTATGGACACGTGGCGCACCCACCGATCCCGCAACATGTTGCGGGAGGACTATTACCTCGGACACATCGGCGTCAAAGACCTAGGCATCGCCATGCCGAAAGCCCTCGCCAAGAAGATCAACCCGCGCGTTGATTGGCCCAAGAAAGCGGTGCACGCCCTGGCAGATCGCTCGGTGTTCAACGGCTTCACTGCCGACGACAGTGCCGTTACCATGCAGCTGCGCGACATATGCGCCGACAACCAGCTCGAAGCGCTCTACCGCAAGAACCTTATCGGTGAGCTGAAGCACTGCTGCGGCTTCTGGACTGTCACGGACGGCGGCGGCAAGCCCATCATCTCAGCGTACCCGGCAACCGCAGCGGCGGCGATCTGGGACGACGCGCAGAAGCGCATCAAGGCCGGTCTCGTTGTGGCCGAGTCGAAGAAGATGCCGGGCGACACCGAGCGCGTGCCGACCGTCGTGCACCTGCTCACGGAGGACGCGCTGGTGGTGCTTACGCGCGGCAGCGGCCACTGGGTGGCCGACTACATGGAGCACGGCATGGGTCGCTGTCTCATGGAACCTATGCCCTACGGCGCCACGCTTGAGCGGCCGTTCGGCTCCTCGCGCATCAGTTGTTCGGTCATGAGCATCACAGACGACGCCATACGCCAACGTGCCCGCATGGAGGTGGCGTCTGAGGCCGCGACGCTGCCGCAGACCTGGCTGCTCGGCACCTACAAGAAGATGATCAACGGGCAGAACAAGTACGACGCGTCGATGGGCGCGGTCAACGAGATCACCAAAGACCCTGACGGAGACTCGCCGACCGTGTGGCAGTCGGCCCAGTTGCAGATGGCGCCGCTCACCGAGTACCTGCGCCAGCTAGCATGTCAAATGTCGGCGGTCACCAACGTTCCGGTGTCTTTCTTCGGCGTGAGCAACGACAACCCATCCTCTTCGGATGCCATCGCCGCATCGCTCGAACCGCTCGTGATCGATGCGAAGAACCTCAACCGCGAGAATGGCAACGCTTTGCGCAACGTGGCCTACATGGCGCTCGCTGTGGCGAACGGCACGGACTACGAGACCGAGCGCGATGCCGGCTACAACCTCAACCCGCGCTTCATGTCCCCGGCCTACCCGTCAATCGTGAGCCTGTCCGACGCCGCGCTCAAGCAGGTGCAGGGACTGCCGAAGCTCGCCAACTCCGACGTGATGCTCGAAATGCTCGACTACACAGACGAGCAGATCCAGCGCATCAACAGCGACAACAAGAAGGCGCAGGCGAGCGCCGCCGTGGCTTCGCTGTTCGAGCCGAAGGAGGGCGAGGATGGCGGAGATACCTCGCAGCCTGCTTAACGAGCTTACGGACGAGATCAACGCGCTATCGGGAATGGCGCAGCGCCAAGCCAGCGACGCGCTCACCCGCTTGGTGGCCGACTGGGAAGCTAGCGGGAACGGCGACATAGCGGCGCTGCGAGAGGCTGCCTACGAGGTGATCGAGACGGCTTGCGGCTACTATGCAGACACCGTTGCGGCTGGCCGCGCAGCCGAGTTCTATGACGCCGTGCGCAAGGCGCAGGACGCACCCGGGAAGTACGCCGCCGTCGCCGAGTCGCTGCGCGACCCCCGGGCGACGTACGGCTCGGTGAAGGCGTTCATGGTAAGCGTGGTGAAGCAGGGAGCCACCGACATGTTCGTGGCCGCGTGCGTTCGCCGCCTCGATGCAGAGATCCGCAAGGCCGCGAACATGTGCGTGGCGCACAACGCCTCCAAAGACCCGGCGAAGCCGAGGTACGCACGCGTGCCGTCTGGCGAGACGTGCGGCTTCTGCCTCATGCTCTCCTCGTTCGGCTTCAACTACAAGACGAAGGAGGCTGCGAGCCACTCACACCCCAAGTGCGACTGCCGCGTCGTGCCGAGCTTCGGCAAGGGGCCGAAGGTCAAGGGATACGACCCAGACGGTATGTATGACAGGTTCAACGAGTGCATGGACGCGCTCGGCGGGCGCAACGGCATACGCTCAGATTGGGATGCCTTGCCCGATGCCGAGCGCGAGGCGTACATCAAGGAGCATGGCGGAAAAGCCAGCAAGGCGTTCGACAAGTACGTGAACAAGCGCATGGTCGAGGAGATCGAGACCAGAGACCCGAAATGGTACGCAACTGGCACGGAACCAAAAATCGGATTTGTCAGCAAAGGGGTGGAGAAGCGGGCGACCAAAGCGGAAATAGGAACAGCTAAGAGGCTGGCGCATCACGGCGTTGCCCCGACGTTCATCCAAGATTACAGATGGGTTCAGGAAGATGGGAGAAAGCGCAAAGTCGGGCTTCCAGACCTGAAAAACGGAATCGAAATCAAGACAATCGGAACGTCTGGAAACGCATGGGGCGCAATGAAGAACTACCTTGACAGCACGGCTGGAAAGGAGGGCGTCAAGTGCATGGTCGTTGACAACTCCGTATCCGAGCGAATAGACGACAATGCACTAATATCAGCGGCAAAGGATCTCGCGCCTAAGTACCCAAAGGTCGCGCATGTGCGCCTGCTGCTGAAGGATGGCAGGTACATAGCTGTCAAATAAAAAGGAACGGCACCGAAAACCTCAAAAGTAGAGGGCAGCATGCCGTTCCATCAACAGATTATACCAGTGCAAATAGGCAAGGGCCACCTACGGGTGGCCCTTTTCATGCCGAATCTCACGCTCATAAGAAACTGTCGCGGACGGGCCGCACGGCCCAACTGATGACCGTTGAGCAGCCGCACGGCAGCTCAGGCGTGCCGCACGGCACGGGAAAGGACGCGACATGGCAGAAGCAAACGAACCCACGCAAGTGCCGGGAGCAGAAGGCGGAGATGGCGCCAACCAGGAGCCGCCCGTCGACTACAAGGCGCTGTACGAGGCCGAGAAGAAGCACTCGCGCGAGTGGGAGAAGAAGGCGAAGGCCAACAGAACCGCAGCAGCGGCGCTTGAGGAGGCCAACAACGCGAACAAGACCGCCGAAGACCAGATCGCCGACCTCAAGAAGAGGCTCGACGACAAGGAGAAGGAAGAGAAGCGGTCGAAGATCGCGGCCAAGGTCGCGCAGGAGAAGGGCGTGCCGGCGAGCCTGATCGTCGGCGACGACGAGGAAAGCATGTCCAAGTGGGCAGACGACATGCTCGCCGCGTTCAAAAAGCCGCCCGCGCCCAAGGTCGAGAAGCCAGGAAGCTTCCCGAAGCCGAGCGACGGCGACAAATCTGAGCTGCGCGACTTCACGCGCCAGCTCCTCGGTAACAACTAGAGACAAGTAAGGAGCCGAAATGGCTAACGACACCAGCAAGGTCAAGCTCCCGCACAAGGTAGTGACCTCCATCATCAACAAGGCAAAGGACACCTCCACCATCGCGGCGCTGTCCCCCAGCACCCCGCAGACGTTCTCCGACACCACCTACATCGTGTTCAACCCGACAACCGAGGCCGAGGTAGTTGCGGAGGGCGCGAAGAAGAGCGGTTCCGAGGTCTCCACCACGCCGATCGTCGCAAAGCGCGTGAAGGTGGTCACGACCACACGCGTCTCCGACGAGCTGCGCTGGGCCGACGAGGACAACCAGCTTGAGATCGTGACCAACATCATCGCCGACCAGACCGCCGCGATCGGTCGAGCGCTCGACTACGTGGTCTACCACGCCGTGTCCCCCAAGACGGGCACCGCGCTCGATGGCTACACCGCGCTCACCGCAGGGGCCAACGCCGTAACCGCCTCGGCATCCGCGGTCGACGACATCGACGCGCTGGCCGATGCGCTTATCGACTACGACATCAACGGCTTCGCGCTCTCCCGCAAGTTCGCCGCAGACCTCCGCAAGCTGCGCATTCCCGCCACCGGCCAGCGCCTCTACCCGGAGATCCCGCTGTCCCTCAACGTCGGCAACATCGACGGCATCCCCGCCGCGACCTCCGGCACCGTCAACGGTCGCCGCTGCAAGACCGACCCGAAGGTGGCGAGCATCATGGGCGACTTCTCCACCATCAAGTGGGGCATGGTGCGCAACATGACCTCCGAGATCATCGAGTACGGCGACCCCGACAACACCGGTCAGGACCTGAAGGGATACAACCAGGTCGCGTACCGCACCGAGGCAGTCCTTGCCTACGCGGTTCTCGACCCCAAGGCCTTCGCCATCCTGAAGACGGCCTAGGGGGCGGTAACCATGGCGAACCTTGTGCAGAAGTTCATCGTCGAGGACGCATCCAAGGCATCCCCGATCCTCCCGCAGCACGTCTGCTTCGTGACCGTCGACGGCGAGCCTGTCGGCATCTCCAAACAGGCCGCAAACCCTGGTGCGAACCCGACCATCGCCAAGGTGGTCAAGTGCCTCGTCGACGCTGGCGTGATGGCCGCGACCTCCGAGGCGTCCGAGCAGAAGGCCGGCGAGAATGCCGCGAAGCCGGTTGACTCCGGCAAGGCCGAAGAGCCTGCCAGCGAGGAGTAGGCGCATGGAGCCGCTAGCGACCATCGAAGACTACAGGGCGAGGTACGGCGACCCGACCGACGAGGCACGCGCCGCGACCCTGCTCTCAGACGCGTCAGACCTGCTCATGAGCGCCTACGAATCAAACGTGGGCGACTACGAGCGCGGCAAGGTAGCCGCCTTCGACCGATCTGCCGCAGCGGTGTGCTGCCTCGTGGTCAACAGGGTCTTGTCTGCGCCAGCAGCTCTGGCGGGTGCCATGCAGTACAGCCAGGGCGCAGGCGGCTACACGGCCAGCGTGTCGTACGGGTCTGCCCTCGGCGAAATGTACCTGGGAAAGACGGAGCTGAAGCGCCTTGGGCTGCTCGACCAGCGCATCGGGGCGCTCCAACCGGTTGGGAGTGATGCCGAATGGGACTCATAAGCACCGAATCGGTGACGGTCACAACACCAGTGGTCGACTTCGATTCGCTCGGCGAGCCTATCGAGCGCGGCAGCGTGAACACCGCCATAGAGGGCGTGGTCGTGTGCCCGGGGGCCACGTCGGAACTCGACGCATCGCGCCCCGATGGCACTGAGGTCGCCTACACGCTGTGTTTCCCCAAGAGCTTCACCGCATCGCTCAAGGGGTGCCGCGTGAACGTTCGAGGCACCGAGTACCGCGTCATAGGCGACCCGCAGCGCTACGACCCGGAAAACACCCCAGGCGATTGGAACCTCACCGTGGAAGTGGGGCGCACCGATGGCTAAGTGCAAGGTGAAGTTCGAGTGGAAGGGCTGGAAGCGCGGCGGCTATGCCGAGGTTATGAACTCAGGCGCGGTGCAAACGCTTCTTAAGAAGAAGGCAGACGCCGCAGCGGCATCGTGCAACTCGTCCTTCTCCCGGCACCCCGGCGAGGGTGCCGGCTACATAGTCCGCAAGTTCAAGGGCAAGCTCGCAAACGGCTTCGTGGTTACCACGGCGACTCCGCACGCCCATGCGAGCGAGCGCAAGCACAACCGCCTCAGATCAATGTTCGGAGGCGGTGAGTAATGGACGCGGAGCGCATGGTGGCGCAGCGGATCATGGACGAGACCGGCATCAAGGCCGTGCTCGACGTACCAGCCGACAGGCCCAGCGAGTTCATATCGGTGTCGCAGACCGGATCTAGCCGCAGCGGCTGCATCAACCGTGTGCAGCTCGTGGCGCAGTCATGGGCGAAGACCCGCAGACGCGCCGCAGAGATTGCCGAAGCCGTGGAGCACGCAGTGCCGAGCCTCATGGACGAGGAGTGCGTGTTCGAGGCCACATGCGGAGACACGTACCGCTGGGACGACCCAGACAGCCGCCAGCGCCGATACCAGACCAACGTAAACGTAACCATTTGCGAATAGGAGCCGACATGGCACTTTTCAAGAAAAACGAGACCAAGAACGTCTCGTCCACCAAGGGCGTGAAGGGTGGATATATCTTCGTGGCCCCGACAGGCACCACCCTCCCCACCGACATTAAGACCAATCTCGCCGAAGCCTTCCTCAACCTCGGCTTCATCTCCGAGGATGGATACACCGAGTCCGAGGAGACCGACGCCAACGAGCTGAAGGACATGAACGGCGACCTCATGGACTCCTCCACGACTTCGCGCGTGGAGTCCGCGAAGCTCACGCTCGCAGAGATCAAGGCGCAGACCCTCAAGGTCATGTACGGCGCCGACAACGTGACCGACCTCGACGGCGTTATCACCGTAGAGCACAACGGCAACAAGGACGAGGCGTGGTCGATCGTGCTCGAACTCGTGCTCAAGAACGGTCGCCGCTGGCGCAAGGTCGTGCCAGCCGCCAAGTCCTCTGAGCTTGACGACATCAAGCTCGCCGTGAGCGAGATTGCCGGGCGCCAGATCACGTTCAAATACCTGGTCGATAGCAACGGCAACACCTGCTACGACTACATCGAGTCAACCGAGACCAGCAACGCCTAGGGGGAAAGAGAATGACCGAGATCACCTTTACCGTCGACGGCGTTGACGGCGAGTTCGCCGCAGACCTCGACGAGCTGAAGTCCTACAAAACCGTGAAGCAATTCGCCCGAAGCGAAACCGACCCGGCGGGGATGATGGACGCCATGGAGCGCATCTTCATGGGTCGAGACGAGGAGTATATCGAAGCCCTCGGCGGAACGTCATACGACATGCGCCGCCTGTGCGACGCGGCCTTCGAGGCGGCAAAGACAAAAAACTAATAGGCTTCGCCAGCGACCTCGAGAACAGGCGCGGCGAAGCGATAGCAGACTTCCAGCAGTTCTACGGCATAGCCCTGCCATTGGATGGAGCGCCCGAAGACCTCGATCGGATGGCGCTCCTCTGGCAGCACCTCCCCGACAACTCGCGCCTCGCCAAGGCGCAGTACCCGCAACTCAGGTGGAGCACGACCGACTACATGCTCTGGCGTATCGAGCACCAGCTTCGGTGCATCGCCTGGGGCATGGCCGACAAGAAGGACAGGAGCACGGAGCCTCCCGAGCCAATCAAGACGCCGGCGCAGCTCGCAGAGCTTGAGCGTCACCGCGCGAACGCGCTGGAAGCCAAGGAAGAGATAGACAAGATCCTGGGGATAGGAGGGGAAGATGGCGACTAGCGTCGGGTCGGCCTATGTGTCCTTGATGCCGTCGATGGACGGCTTCGCGAGCAAGATCGGCAAGGAGTTCGGCAGCCAGGGCAACGCCGCAGGCAAGGCCTTCGGCGACTCCATGACCGTCGGCATCGACGGCGGGGCCAAAAAGTCATCGGGCATCCTGACCGGGCTTGGAACCGTAGCCAAGGGCGTCGCCACTGCGGCGCTAGCCGGGTTCACAGCGCTCACCGGGGCCGTGACCGCGATTGGCGGCGCGGCCCTTTCCGCATATGCCGACTACGAGCAGCTGGTGGGCGGCGTCGACACCCTGTTCGGTTCCGCGTCGCAGACGCTGCAAGGTTATGCCGCAGAGGCGTACAAGACCTGCGGGATGTCCGCCAACCAGTACATGACGCAGGCCACGAGCTTCGCGGCTTCGCTCGTCTCGTCGTGCAGCGGAGACGTGGCCAAGGCGGCTGACTACGCCAACATGGCGATGGGCGACATGTCGGACAACGTGAACAAGATGGGTTCCGACATGACGGACGTGCAGAACGCCTACCAAGGCTTTGCGAAGCAGAACTACACGATGTTGGACAATTTGAAACTCAGCTACGGCGGCACGCAGGCCGAGATGAAGCGCCTGATCGCAGACGCCAACAAACTGCGCCAGGAGCAGGGCAAGAACGCCGACCTCACGATCGACAGCTATGCCGATGTGGTCGAGGCCATCCATACCGTGCAGGAGAACATGGGCATCACTGGCACCACCGCCAAGGAGGCCGCTACCACGATCAGCGGCTCCATCGGCATGGCGAAGGCCGCGTGGGAGAACTTCATCACAGGACTCGGGCGCGACGACGTTGACTTCTCGCAGCTCACGCAGCAGCTGCTTGAGTCGATCGGAGCGGTAGCCACGAACGTGGCCCCTAGAGTTGCGCAGATCGGCAAGGGAATCGTCGAGGCGTTCCCGGTTGTGCTGTCTGGCCTTGGCCCAGTCCTTGGCCCAGCGATTTCGGAAGCGCTCGCGACCGCTTGGAACATCGCCGTAGGAGCCTTGGCTGAGCTTGGCATACAGCTGCCGACAGTCGACGCTTCCCAGATAACGGGGGCGTTTCAGGCGATCGCCGACACTGCGGCATCCGTCGTAGACACGTGCAAGTCCGCTTTCGGGCAGCTTGGCGAGCAGATACCGGGCATCTGGAACACCATCGTCTCGACTATTAGCGGAGCCGTGACGACGACCATCTCGGCGGTGTCGCCGTTCGTGACGTACTTCGCATCGCAGATGCTGCCCGCCATCGCGTCATTCGCATCTGGCGCAGTCGGCGCGTTCAGCGCCGTGCGGCCTGTCATAGAGCAGCTTGGCTCGACGCTGCTGAACGTCGGCCAGGCCATCCTGCCCGTGCTACACAACGCCTTCGCGATGATCGTCCCGATCATTTCGCAGGTCATCGGCGTCGCCATGCAGCTTTTCGCTGCGGTAAGCCCGCTCGTGTCGCAGGTGGGCGCTGCGCTCATGCCGGCAATCACGTCTATCGGCACGGCGCTCGCAAACCTCGCCAACGCCGTGCTGCCGATATTGGCTAGCGGCATGCAGATAGTGCTCTCCGTGGCTCAGATGCTCATACCGGTAATCCAGATAGTGCTGTCCGTAGTTGGTTCAATCGTGTCCGTCGTGATAACGGTGGCAAGCCAGGTGATCTCGGTCGTGGTAAACGCCGCATCCGTCGTAGCCTCTGCCATTGGCCTCGTCATGTCGGTCGTGAGCGGCCTCGTGACTGCGGTTACCACGTTCATCGGCTCGATCGTATCCGTTGTCGGCGGCGGGATAGCTACAGTGGTCGCCGCCGTTTCAGGCGGTGTGAACGCAGTCGTGGCGTTCATCGGCTCGCTGGTGTCCTCAGCGCTCTCGCTCGTGTCCAGCCTCGTCTCCTCGATTGCCGGGTACTTCTCGACCATGGTGTCGACGATGGCGAACGCGGCGCAGCAGGTGTACGCGGCAGTGACGGGTGCCTTCTCGGCGCTCGTCGGCGCTGTGTCTGGCCATATCGGGAGCCTCATGAACACCATTTCCAGCATCCCTGGCCAGGTAATGGGCTTCTTCGCAGGCGCTGGGTCGTGGCTCGTCGGTTCCGGTCGCGCGTTGATCAACGGCTTCACGCAGGGCATCCAGAACGCAATCGGCGGCGCCCTCTCCGCTGTGTCCGGCGCCGTCTCGCAGATCCGCTCGTTCTTCCCGTTCTCGCCCGCAAAGCGCGGCCCATTCAGCGGCCACGGCTATACAACCTACTCGGGCAAGGCGCTCATGGAGGGATGGGCCGAGGGCATCGGCAGCGGCACGGGGGCGGTCAACTCCGCCATCACGTCGGCGCTAGCCTCCGCGAGCTCGCTTATCGGCTCGGGCATCACGGTCGCTCCGTCGGTTGCCGTTGCCGGGGCAGGTGCCGCCGGCACGACCTACAACGTCACGGTCAATGGAGGAAGTGTAAACGCAGACCAGCGGATCATGCAGGCGGTTGACGTTCTGGTCTCCGCAGCCAAGCGGTCCGCAGGGTCGGGAAGGTAGCCAATGGGAACCTATACAAGGGAGATTCAGATCGCGGGGCTCAACCGCTGGTATTGCGGCTACATCTCGGTCGATGCGGTGAACACCGTCAATGACACCACCTCGCGCATCACAGTCACCGCCGCGCTCGAAGACAAGTACGCCGCGCAGTACGGCACGCACTACGACGTGATCGTCAACGGCGTCACCTACAGGTCGCGCGACGTGCTGCTCAACAACTACGGCAACTGGGCCACGCGCGACGCCGTGACCTTCACCGTGGATGTCGGGCGCGGGGCCAGCGGCTGGAACTGCTCCGTGCAGATCCACGTCTACGGCAAGACGTACAACAACTACTACGGCAGCGCCGGCGGAGATGCCTGGGCAACAGAGTACGCTTGGATTCCCCAGCGCGGGTACTCGCAACCGCATCCGCCCAAGAACCCGAAGCTGGCCCGCGTTTCCGACACATCCCACAAGATCACGTGGGACGTCGACTACACGGGCATGGACGGCGCGTACCCCTGGGCTGGCGTGTATGTAGACCGCCGCACCGACGACGGCTCATGGGTGAACATCGCCGACGTCTCGTGGGACGTGACCAACTACACCGACAACTCGACGACCGCAGGACACAAGTACGAGTACCGCCTTTGCGCCCACGGCCCGGGCGGCAACTCCACGCACGTCTCGTGCGGAACCACGTACACAACTCCGTCGGCACCTTCGCGCATCGATGCCATCAAGGCCGGCGCGTCCGAGGTGACGCTGCGCGTCTACGGGGCGTGGTGGTACGCCAGCGCATGGGATGTTCAGCGATCAGGCGACGACGGGAATACGTGGGCGGCGGTCTCGACCACCACCGAGGGCGAAGACCCCGCATGGGTAGACCTGCACGACACCTCCGCGCCTGCCGGCACGATCGTCTACCGCGTCAGGGCCAAGCGCGGTAGCCTAACGTCTTCGTGGGTCGAATCGAATTCCGTCACGACGATCACTCCGCCTCTCGCACCGAAGGTCACCGCCGACCATGTTGCGCCAACGGGGTCGGCAGCATCCTTCTCGTGGGTGCCCAACCACCCCGACGGCTCGGCGCAGTCCGCCGCGCAACTTGAGCTCGTCGGCAGCGAGACGATAACGAAGTCGTACACGACCGAGAAAAGCGCATCGGTCACACTCACGAAGGGAAGTTGGAAAGCTCGCGTTCGCACGAAGGGACTGCACGCCGATTGGGGCGCTTGGTCTGGCTATGCGGCGATAACGGTCGCCGACTACCCGCAGTGCTGGGTCGCCTCCCCCGCTACCGACGGCATGCTCGTCGATGCGGTGCCGCTCACGGTGCAAGTCGCCGCAACCGACGAAACTGGCATTGCGCAGGCAACGCTCACGCTCGCAGAGGTCGGCGGCGCGACGGTCGCCACGGCAGACGTCACGAACCTGAAGCCCGTGAGTTTCGGCAGCTACGCCACCATACGCAACGGCATCGACTATCTGCTCATGCTCACGGTCAAGGGCGGCTCCGGCCTGTCCAAGACGGCCATGCGCCGCTTCAAGACGCACTGGGCGGAACCGGCCATCCCAGACGTGTCGCTGTCGTACGACGATGCGCTGGCGTGTCACGTGAAGGTGCGCAACGGCCTCTCGTCATACGAGATCGAGCAGACCACGCTCGTAGGCCCCATGACGGTCGACGAGGTGAGCAATGAGCTTTCCATGCTAGGCACGATCACAGTCGATGGTGACGCGCTGGTGCTCGGCAACACCTCCCGCTGCTCCGCCTTCACGGTGGAGCGCGTGGCGTACGGCGGCGATGCCGTCATAGCATCCGGCGTGCTTGACTCCCAAGAGACGATCGACCGCGTGCCGCCGCTAAACACCGACTACGAGTACAAGGTCACCGGGTACGCCGACAACGGCACCTCGTCGCAGACCGTGACCGATGCCAACGTGTTCGCGCACGGGATGGCGCTTAACTTCGGCCAGGATGCATCGACCGTGCTTGTGCTCGACTACAACGGCGACTACTCGACAAGCTCTCAGCGATCCGTAGAGACATACCACTTCGCCGATGGCGGCGAGAACGGCGACCTGCCCATTTCGTACATGCTCGACGAGCTGAACAAAAAGACCTCGCTCTCATGGGAGATGAAGCGCGACGGCCACGACAGGTACATACGGATTATGGACGAGCAGTGGAGGGGATGGTGGCGCGGACATGCGGGCGAACGCGCATACGGCCCCATGGACTTCGATATGTCTGTGAAGGGTGCAGGCATCTGGAAGGGTTCGGCCAACGTCACGCACAACGTCTTCGAGGAGCCGATAAATGGCTGATTGGGGAAAACCGTTCCTCACCTCGTTCCGCTTCATGCGCGTAGACCGCGCAAGCGGCAACGAGGTCGAGAGAATCACGAACATAAAGAACGGCGGGTGCATTGAGCGCAACCAGGACAAGGACTACACCACAGGGCAGGTCGATTACTCCGGGGCGCTCGATATCGGGGCAGATCTGCTGCGGGTGTACCTCGATGCCGACTTCGGTGGCGCGTCAGTCAGTGAGGCGCTGGGGACTTTCGTTGTCTCAGCGCCGAAAAGGACCAGACGCGGCGTCAACTCAACCGGCACGGCAGTCCTGTCGGGCAGGCTGTCGGAGGTTGCGGAGGACGAATTCGATGCCCCATTCACGGTGGCGGCTGGAACCGTGGTTGTCCCCTACGTCGTAAAGTTGCTCAAGGCGGCTGGCTTCGCTGACGTGATCGCCGAAGGCTCCGACTACAAGCTAGCGCAGGATTGGACGCTCGGAATCGATTCGGGCGACATGAGGCTGTCGAAGCGCCTGGCGGCGTGCAACGCGCTGCTCGACGTGGCGGGCTTCCGCGCCGTCGACGAGGACGCCTACGGAAGGCCCGTACTTCGCAGATATAGGGAGCCGCAGGACAGGCCCGTTTCCATGACCCTTCGAGAGGGCTCTGGCGCACGCTTCATCAACGAGGTAGTCGACGAGCTTGACCGCTCGGGCGTCGCCAACGTGGTGCACTGCGACTACGAAACGCAGGACGCCTTCTACCGTGGCACGGCCATCGACTCAGACCCGAGCAGCCCTTACTCCACGGTTTCGCGCGGTTGGCGCAAGACGGCCACGTACAGCTACAGCGACCTGCCCGAGGGGCCTACCGATGCCGAGAGGCAGAGGAACGCCGACGCCAAGGCTAACGAGATGCTGCGAACGCAGCAGAGCGCCATCCGCAGAGTAACAGTCAAGCGGACGTACGCGCCTATCTCGTGCGGCGATGCCGTGATGGTCGATTGGGCAAGCGCCGGCATCAGCGGCAAGTTCGCGGTGAGGACTGCGACTCTCACGCTCGTGGGAGGATGCCCAATCGAGATGGAGGTGAAGAGGTATGAGCGATGAACTCATGTCGGCCATGCGCCGATACGGCGCCGCGATGGCCGATGCAACCGCCAACGACCCTCCCGGCCAGCAGGCGTGCTACGGAACGGTGAAGTCCGTATCCGGAGCCACCATGGACGTATCGGTGAAGGGGGCATCCCTGAAGCTCCCTTACACCACCTCATGCTCGGGAGCCAAGGCAGGCGACCGATGCATCATCCAGGCAATCGGCCCGCACGCCATCGTGATCGGCGTGCTAGCTAAGTAAAGGAGGTGCGATGGCAGGTACCAACCAGGGCGCGGCGCTGCTGCTCAACGATGCGGGCAACATCGACCGCGTCAGAACCACCGACGGCTCGATCTTCCGTATCGAGTCGACGCTCTCGATGGAAGCCGCAGAAGAGGCCAAGACGGCAGCGGCGAACTGCAATACCGCGACTGAAAGCGCCGAAGCGGCAGAGAAGACGCGCGTGTCCAACGAGAACGCGCGGAAAACGGCTGAGATCGAGCGCAAGAACAACGAAACGGAACGCAAGTCGAACGAGATAAGCCGACAGAACAACGAGACCGAGCGCAAGAACAACGAAACGGAACGCAAGTCGAACGAGATAAGCCGACAGAACAACGAGACCGAGCGCAAGAACAACGAGATTGAACGCAAGAAGGCAGAAGACCAGCGACATTCCGAGCACATCGCAGATCAGCAGGCATTAACAAACGCCGTCGCAGCTGCCAACGGCGCGGCGTCACGCGCTGACGTCGCTGCGAACCAGGCCTTGCAAATCGCGAACTCGGTTGCCCAGGGCAGCGCCGGAAGCTCGGACATCGCAGACTTGCGTGCCCAGAACGCGAAGCTCGCAACGCTTTTGGCGAACTCGACAGGTCAGTTCATATACATGGGCGGAACAGTCTACTGCCCGGCTTCAAAGGCATCGGCGAGCGGGGTGACCGTAACGTTCGGCTCAACATGCTCCGCAAGCGGCAACACCATCACATTGATTTAAGAAGGAAACGAAATGGCTCAAGCTAAGATCCTCACAGTGGGCGGCACCAACTACGAGATGATAGACGACACCGCCCGCACCAACGCCACCACGGCGCTCAACAACGCCGAGTACAACCGACAGGGCCTGATCGGCAAGTACCCTGGACAGTCGCTCGCAACGCTTCTCGCGGGCGAGGTCTCCGGCTCCGCCACCATCTACGACGCGCTGCACAAGCGCGTGCAGGCCGCGAACTTCAGCGGCATGCGCGTGGGCGACTACATCGACGTGCCGCTCGTGAGCGCGTCAAACGTGGCGGCCCAGCAGTCCGTGCGCTTCCTGCTTGCGCACTTCGACCCGTACTACCAGTGCGGCGACAGCGCCAAGGGCCACCACATCGCGTTCATCGCGTCCGCGCCCGTCGCCGTGGCCAAGACCGTCACCGGCGTGGCCAACGACAGCTACCTGATGTGGAACACTGCGAACACCAACCAGGGCACCGCAGACGTGAAGAACCCGTACCTGAACAGCAACCTCAAGGCGTGGGAGAAGCTGTTCGAGGCGTGCCTGCCCGAGGGGCTGACCAAGTACCTGCTCACCCAGCGCGTGCTGCTTGAGGAGCGGTACAGCGCCAGCGGCGCGCTCAACGACTCCAACTCGTGGAGCTGGC
>OHWM01000089.1_pt1 | contig 49921 bp, 33 predicted proteins | sample 1579731 | NCBI WGS metagenome assembly OHWM01 (sample SAMEA3882510, study PRJEB24775) | human gut metagenome | biome: human-associated habitat; feature: intestine environment; material: feces | place: Netherlands | collected 2009/2010
CAGCCGCCGGAGCGGTGCTTAAGCCGTAAGGCGGGAATTGTGCGGTGTTGCCTTATATACTCCGCATATGTCTGGTTCGTTCAATGATTGGGCAAAGCCGCAACACTTTCGTCCTCAATCAATTCAAAAGGAACCACTTCATGCACCGCGCTGCTTCCGTTTTCAATACAGTTGAGCAGAATTTCCGCACCGCGCTGGGCCAGTCGTTCCGAGTTCTGGCGGATGGTGGTCAGCCGCGGGTTGCTGTAGCGCCCCAGCGCAATACCGTCATAGCCCGAAACCGAGATATCCTGCGGCACACGCAGGCCATGGTCATTCAGGGCACGGATCGCGCCCAGGGCCATCAGGTCCGACATGGCAAACACTGCCGTAATATCCGGGCAGTGCTTGAGCAGGTATTCCATAGCGGTATATCCGCTTTGCAGCGAAAACCGGGCATAGGCATACTGCTTTTCCATCTCGAACGGCAGGCCAAGGCGGAACATAGCGCTCTGGCTGCCGGTCAGACGGGACAGACTGGGGCGGGACTGGTCTGGCTTACCGCCGATCAGCCCGATCTTGCGGTGGCCCTGCGCATACAGGTACTCTATCATCAGGGACGATGCCGAAACATCGTCCACGCTGACGCTGGACAGGTTGGGGATATTCAGGGTTGCGGCGCTGTTGGTCAGCAGCAGGCATGGAACACGCAGTTCCGCCAGCTGCGGTGTGAAGTATTCCAGGTTAGAACCAAGGAAAACAATACCATAAGGTTTGCGCTCGGCGCAGATCAGTTCGGCCTGCGCAACTTCGTTGGCTTCTTCATCAATATAATAGACCGTGGAAACATATCCGCGTTCCTCCAGGATAGCCTGCATTTTTTCCAGAATGTCCACAAACAACATGTTCTGGGTGCCCTTTACGATCAGGGCAAGGCCATCGCTGCTTTGCTGTTTCAGGTGTTTGGCGTTGGAGTTTGGCTGATAATTATACCGCTTGATGACCTCAAGAATCTTGGCGCGGGCGGCCGGGCTGACGCTGGGGTTATTGTTGAGCACCCGCGAAACCGTGCCGATGGCATACCCTGATTCTTTTGCAATATCTTTGATGGTCATACACAGAAAACTCCTTCCGGCAGCAGGGTGCCGCAGCCATTAGCCCTTTACAGCACCGGCCACCACACCATCAATGATATACTTCTGGCAGATCAGATACAGAATAATGACCGGCAGAATGGTGATCATGATGCAGGCCATCATGGGCGCCATTTCCACCTTGCCGTAACTGCCGCGGAAATACTGGATTGCCATGGGGATGGTGCGGTAGGTTTTGATATCCAGCACCAGGGTGGGCAGCAGATAGTCGTTCCAGACCCACATGGTTTCCAGGATTGCGGTAGAGATCATCGTCGGCTTTAAGATAGGGCAGACCACGCGGAAGAAGATTTGCGGCGGATTGCAGCCGTCAATCATCGCGGCTTCCTCAATGGCAATCGGGACAGACTTCATGAAGCCCGTGAACATGAACACAGCCAGACCCGCGCCGAAGCCGAGGTAGATGATGCAGATGTTGTAAGGGTTGTTCAATTTTAAGCTATCCGCTGTTTTGGCCAGGGTAAACATGACCATCTGGAACGGCACCACCATGCTGAACATGCACAAGCCGTACATCAGTTTGGAAAGTTTGCCGTTGACACGGGTGATGAACCATGCGCACATGGAGCAGCACAGCAGAATCAGCACAACGGAACTGACAGTAATGACTAGGCTATACCAGAAGGAAGACAAAAAGTCCATTTCCTGGATGCCGTAAATATAGTTTTTGAGGCCGACAAAGGTTTCGGCCGTGGGCAGCTCAAACGCGCGGGAGGTGGTAATGGCGCGCTCGGTTTTGAGGGAGTTAAAGAAGATCATGACGATGGGGTAGATCCATGCAACGCACAGCACTCCAAGCACCACGCTGAGAATGGCATTGATGCGGCGGTCCGCTTTGCCAACGGTAGGCTTTTCTTCCACCGGTTTTTTGATGGTTTTTTCCATTACTGCTGCACCTCCTTGGACTGGGTCAGCTTTTGCTGGAGTACGGCCAGCACCACAACAAACAGGCAGAACACAACAGCCTTTGCCTGGCCGATGCCCTTCCACTGGGGTCCGGAGCGGGCATAGAAGGTATCATAAATGTTGTAAGCCAGCATCATGGTCTGCTTGGCCGGTTCGCCGCCGGTCAGGGACAGGTTCTGGTCAAACAGCTTGAAGGAGTTGGTCAAAGTCAGGAAGGTGCAGATGGTAATGCTGGGCATAACCATGGGGATCGTGATCTTAAACAGGATCTGCTTGGCGTTTGCGCCATCGATCTTGGCGGCTTCGATCAGATCCAGCGGCACGTTCTGCAGGCCGGCAATGTAGATGATCATCATGTAACCGATCTGCTGCCAGCACATCAGAATGACAAGGCCCAAGAAGCCGTACGTGGCGTTCAGGGAAAGCAGCGGTTTTTCGAGTGCGCTGAGTACGCCGTTGAGCAGAATCTGCCAGATATAGCCGAGGATAATGCCGCCGATCAGGTTGGGCATAAAGAAGGTGGTACGGAAGATGTTGGTGCCGCGGATGCCGCGGGTAAGCAGCAGCGCAATGCCGAACGCCAGCACATTGATGAGCACCGTGGACACCACAGTAAACACCGCAGTGAACCAGAACGCATGGGTGAAGGTATCATCCAGCCAGATCTTGGCATAGTTGCCGAGACCAACAAAGGTAACATTTTGAACAGTTGTGAATTTGCAGAACGAAAGCGCCGCGCCCCAGATAAACGGCCAGATAAAGCCGATGATAAAGGCCAGCAGGGTGGGCAGCACGAACACAGGCCAATAGCGCTGGATCGCTTTTTCCATAACAGTACCCCCTTGAGCACGTACTTGAGCACATAAAAGAGCGGGGCGGGCGAATCATCGCCCGCCCCGCTTTTAACATTCAGGTCTCGCTATTTTGGTTCATATCAGCCTGCATTCAGGGCAGCTTCGGTCTTCCAGCCATCCACAAAGGCGGTCACAACAGCGTTCCAATCGCCAGTGCCGGCTGCGTAAGCAGTCAGAGCAGAGCCAACGCCGTTCTTCCAGTTTTCGGAAGGCATGGTGGAGAAGCACCAGGCAACAGGAGTCTTGCCCTCAGCGGTCAGAGCATTATCAACCTTAACGAAGAGGTTGGGGGATTCCTGAGCATTCTTGAAGGGGATAACAAAGCCCATATCGTTTGCCATGGCCTTGGTGCCCTCATCAGAGCTGACGCACCAGTACATGAAGTCGAGCGTTGCATCGATATCTGCCTGGTCGGCTTCCTTGTTTACGCACCAGTAGTTCTCGGTGCCGGTGCACAGGCCCTGGTTGGCCTCATCGCCCACGCCAATGTAGACGGGGATCATGGTCAGGTCGTCATCGGTGAAGGGCTTGCCATCGCCGACGAGGTTGGTATATTCCCAAGAACCGTTCTGGAAGAAGACAGCCTCATTGTCCAGGAACTCGTTGCGGCTGTCATCGCCAGTCTTGCCAGCCAGCTCAGTAGGAGCACAGGTGGAGTTGTTGATGTACAGGTCAAACATGTTCTTGTAGTTATCCAGGTAGGTGCCCTTGATGGCATCCGTGGAGCCGATGCCGTCAGCCTGGTACTCAAAGTAGATGGGCAGGTTGGCCAAGTGGGTCTTGAAGCGCCAGTCAGAGGAAGCATCCATACCGGCGGAGGTGAATGCTGCAAAGCCAAGTTCGTCCTTGCGGGCGGTGATGTCCTCGGCAACCTTCTTCAGGTCTGCGAAGCTCTTGATATCATCGGTAGTGTAACCGGCCTTTTCCAGCAGGGTCTTGTTGGTGATCAGGCCGTAGCTCTCGATAACGTAGCCGATGCCCAGGGTGGCGTCGCCGTCCTTCAGGGCGTAGGAATCGCTGGTCAGCTCACCGGCGATCTTGGAGCCGGACAGGTCGTAGCAGTAGTCCTTCCAGCTGGCCAGGCCGACAGGGCCGTTGACCTGGAACAGAGTGGGCGCATCGCTCTTGGCCATCTCGCTCATCAGGGTGGTCTCGTACTGGCCAGAAGCAGCGGTCACGACGGTGACGGGAACGCCGGTCTCCTCGGTGTACTTGGCGGCCAGATCCTGCCAGGCTTCATCCTGCTCGGGCTTGAAGTTCAGGTAGTAGACCTTGCCGGCTGCATCAGAAGTAGCAGCGGTAGAGGTGGAGTCTGCAGCGGATGCGGTGCTGTCAGCAGTGGAAGCAGCGGTGGAAGAAGCGCTGCTGCCGCAGCCTGCCAACAGGCCGAGGGCCATGGCGGAGGCCAGGCTCAAAGAAAGGGTCTTTTTTGCATTCATGGTCGTTTTCCTCCTTCAATTAAGAAAACAAGTTAGATCCAAGTGAGTGAATTCGTTTGCGCAATTCGAATACATTTTCCGTTCGGATTGCCTATATTATACATGGCGTCTTTTCAAAAATCAACCCGTTTTTGTCGATATTGCCCAAGTTTGTAAGTTGTTATGAAACTGGCGCGCCACAATTGTGCACATTTACTCCACATTTGCGCATTTTATGTCATAGACCATTGCGCAAGTTGCGCGTGCGGCAGGTTTCGACAGGTACAAAACCCCGGAGCAGCCGAGATCGATGCTGTTCCGGGGCGGAAAAAGGATCTATAATGTTTTATATAATTCCAATAATTGTGCTCCAATACGGGGTAGTGCCCGTTCCTCTGCGGTTTGGCGGGCGGCTGCGGCAGTATCGGGGAGTTTGTGCTGCAAAAGTGCCTGCAAGCGGGTGGGCAGGTCCTGCGTGGTGCGGTAGGTGTGGACGTTTACGCTGTCCCGCAGCCAGCCGCGATAGGCCGGGATGTCCCGTACCAGCGTAGGCGTTGCGCAGGCCAGGGCTTCTAATATCACGATGCCCTCGGTCTCCTCATAGCTGCAAAACAAAAAAGCGTCCGCCCCGCAGTAGGCCGTGCGCAGCTCTGCCTGGGAGAGAAAGCCCGGAAACCGCAGGTTTTCCGGTGCATCCGCCATGGCGGCTTTGACGTTATGCGGCACAAGGTGCGGGTCGGTGTAGCCGAACCACAAAAACTGCACCTGCGGCATTTTGCGAGCCAGCGCAATAAAATCCAGTATCCCTTTGCGCTGCATATAATGCCCTACGCTGATGACCACGGACTTATCCGCCGCCAGGCGGTACTTTTCCCGCAGGATGGACCGGCTGGCGGGGTTGGGGGCAAAAAACCGGGTATCCACGCCGTTGGAAAGCGGCACGATGGTCGGGCGCAAACGGTAACCTGCCAGTTCTTTGGCTGAGTAGGGCGTGGGTGTAATGATGAGGTCCGCCTGATTATAGCACAGCCGCAGCCATTGTTTGAAAAGCGGCGCCAGCAAGTTGGAGCCGGTGAAGGAGTTGCGGAAGTCCTTCTCGGTAGAATGGCCGTACCAGATGACCTTTTGCCCCCGGCGGCGGGCATGGCGTGCCGCCCAAAGTGATACCGGCAGCACGGTGTTGATGTGTACCACCTCGGCACGACAGTCCCAATCGGTGACGACGTGTACGCCGACGCTTTCCAGCGCCGCCCGCTGGTGTTTGGCTGCCTGCCCTACCCCGCTTTTGCTGACCAGCGCCAGCGAGCCGCTGTAAATATGTACGGTGCGCATGGCGTTCACCTCCAAAGACCCAGCAAATTTTGCGCAACTACGGTCAGGCCCAGGCTGTACAGCGCAATGGACGCCGGTTTGCACAGCAGGATGATGGCCGCGTACAGCCGCCAGCCGATGCGCGTGGTGCCTGCAAGAAAGCAGAGATAATCATCCGGCGCAACCGGGATGAAAATAAGGAATGCGAACCACTTGGCAAACCGGCTACCGCTGCCCATCCAGCGGTCATACTTTTCAATCATCTTGGCGGGGAAAACGCTTTCCAGCAGCGGGCGGCCGCAGGCGCGGGCGATGGCAAACGCCGCCATCGACCCGGCGCAGATGCCGATATAGTTGTACCAGAAGCCTTTCCACACGCCGAACAGGATGACCCCGGCCAGACACCCCAGCCCGCCGGGCAGGATGGGGATGACCACCTGCACGGCCTGGAATGTGATGAACACCGCCGGACCTGCCCAGCCGAACCGGCTGATGCAGCTGGTCAGCGCTTCCTTGGAGTCAAACAGCCCGGCTTTCCAAAAGACATATGCCAGCACGGCGCAGAGCACCAGCCCCAGGATAGACGCTGCCTGGTTGATTTTTTTGATCATGCCACATTCCCCCCTGCCGCACTGCGGGCGGCGTGTTTACGGCCCAGCGCCGCCGCGTAAAGCCGCACTACGCTAAGACCGAACTGTTCCTTCGTGTAAGGCTGCACGGCGCGGCGGGCGTTTTGCCTCATGGCAGCCAGTTGGTGGCCTTTGGGCAGAGCAGCGGCACGGGCAGCCAGCTCGGCAGGCGTGTGGTAGGCCCAGCCGGTCTCCCCTTCCCGCACCAGCGCGTCCAGACAGGGGTCCGCATGGCAAAGCAGCGGCAATCCTGCGGCCATAGCCTCGATGTAGGTCAAGCCCTGGGCCTCGCTGGTGGAGGCACTGACAAATACATCCCCCAGCGCGTAGTAGCGGGGCACCTCGGCAGGCGGGACGGCCCCTACGAAAATCACGCGGTCAGCCACGCCGAGGCTTTGCGCCTGCTGTTCCAGCACGGCGCGCTCTGGGCCATCGCCGACGATGAGCAGAACGGCGTCCGGCAAATTCTGCATAGAATCGACAAGTTCTGTTGTGTTTTTTTCCTTGGCCAGCCGTCCCAGGCTGAGCAGGACCGTCTTATTTGCCTCTTTCGGCGGCAGGCCCAGGCGGCTGCGCAGGGCATCATCCCGGGGCACAGCAAAGCGCTGCAGGTCCAGCCCCGTGGGGATGATACGCACCGGGCAGTGCACGCCGTAGCCCGCCAACAGGCGGCTGATCTTGGGCGTGGGTGCGATGACTGCGTCGCAGTCGGCGCAGATCATGCGGGTGAACAGCGCCGCCATCTTGCGCCCCATGCTGCGGCTGGGGGAAAAGTAGTGGGTGTAATCCTCGTACACCGTGTGATAGGTGTGGATAAGCGGTGCGCCCGTAGCGTGCGCAATCCGGCGTGCCGGGGCAAAAGTGCTGAACTCGCACTGAGAGTGGACAACATCCGGGTGCCAGTCGATCAGATCACGGATGGCACGATTCAACGCCGGGGCGCGCATCCGGGCCCCTGGGTAGACCAGCCCGGCATCCAGTGAGCCGAGGCTGGTCACACCGTCCTTTGTATAGGTATGACTGTCGCCGGAAAGGGTCAGCACCCGCACCTCGTGCCCCTGGGCCGTCAGTGCGGCGCGCAGGGTGGCAGTGGACGTTACAACGCCGTTTATGGTAGGAACCCAGGTATCGGTCGTAAGCAGTATTTTCATGGTCGTTGCCTCCCAGTTATTGGTAATCTCTGCTTACTATAACGAGGGGCGCGTGACGTATTTTGCAGAAGATACAAAATTTACATCTTCCACCCCGCAAAAATCGTAGGGCACCAGCAGCCCCGGCATCTTGCAAATTGGGTTTGATTCGGTTATGATTGTAACGGCGCAAACGATTTCAAATTCCGACATTTACCTAAGGTACCAATAAGGAGAAAAACTATGGCAAACCCGCAGCCCTGGTGGAAAAACGCTGTGATCTACCAGATCTACCCCCGCAGCTTTCAGGACAGCAACGGCGACGGCATTGGCGACCTGGCCGGCATCATCCAGCGGCTTGGCTATCTGGAGAGCTTGGGCATCGACGCCATTTGGCTCAGCCCCGTCTACCGCAGCCCGCAGGATGACAACGGCTACGACATTTCCGACTACTGCGATATTGACCCCATGTTCGGCACGCTGGCCGACATGGACAACCTCATCACCGAAGCAAAAAAACACCACATCCGCATCATCATGGATCTGGTGCTGAACCACTCCTCGGACGAGCACCGCTGGTTCCAGGAGGCAAAAAAGAGCCGCGACAACCCCTACCACGACTATTACGTCTGGCGCGACGGCGTGGAGGGCACGCCGCCCAACAAGATGCGGGCCACCTTTGGCGGCTCGGCCTGGACCTGGGTGCCCGAGGTGGGGCAGTATTATTTCCACCAGTTTTCCATCAAACAGCCTGACCTGAACTGGGACAACCCCGCCCTGCGGCAGGAGTTGTACAAGGCTATCCGCTTTTGGATGGACAAGGGCGTGGGCGGTTTCCGGCTGGATGTCATCGACCAGATCGCCAAGGACCCGGACCTGGGAATTACCTCCAACGGCCCGATGCTGCATGCCTATATCCGGGAGTTGAACGCCAACACCTTTGGCAGCACCGATCTGGTGACCGTGGGTGAGGCCTGGGGCGCCAATGTGCAGAACGCCCCCATCTTCAGCGACCCGCGGGGCAAGGAATTCTCGATGGTGTTCCAGTTTGAGCACATCGGCCTGGACCAGATTCCCGGCAAGGCGAAGTGGGACTTGGCTCCGCTGCAGCTTTCGGCGCTGAAAGAGGTGCTGACCAAGTGGCAGGTGGGCCTGCACGGCAAAGGCTGGAACAGCCTGTTCTGGAACAACCACGACCTGCCGCGCATCGTCTCCCGCTGGGGCAACGATGGCGCTTACCGGCAGGAATCTGCCAAGATGCTGGCCACCCTGCTGCACGGCATGCAGGGCACGCCCTACATCTACCAGGGCGAGGAGTTGGGCATGACGAACGTCGCCTTCCCCACCATCGACGACTACCGCGACATTGAAACGCTGAACATGTACCGCGAGCGTACCCAGGCCGGGTACAGCGAGGCAGACATCCTGCGCTCTCTCCACGCCAAGAGCCGCGACAACGCCCGCACCCCCATGCAGTGGGACGCCACCACCAACGCGGGCTTTACCTATGGCACGCCCTGGCTGCAGGTGAACCCAAACTATACCGCCATCAATGCGGCGGACGAGGTGGCGAATGCCGGCTCGGTGTTCCACTATTACCAGGCGCTCATCCGTCTGCGCAAACAGTATCCCATTTTCAGTGAGGGCGACTTTACCCTGCTGTTTGCAGACCATCCGGCTCTGTTTGCCTACCAGCGCCGCCTGGGTGACCAGGTGATGACCGTGCTGTGCAATTTCTACGAGGAGCCGCTCACCCTGCCCGCCGACGCAGTGGCCTCCTTGCCGTTGGATACCCTGCTGCTGGGCAACTATGACACCCCCGCGGATGCGGCACATTTCCGCCCGTATGAGGCACGTATTTATCTGAACAACGCTGAATAAATTTAGGCATCCATAGAAAATGCCGCCCGGCCTGAAGAGAATTTCAGGCCGGGCGGCTTTGTTTATTATTGAATAATGGGGGCAAAATCAGGTCTGTGTCGAGGTGCGCAGGCCCACCTGGTAGCCAAGCAGGGCGCCGGTCTCGACGGGCTGGCGGCGGGTGACGGCCAACAATTGCTGTGCGGCGCGTTTGCCCAGCAGTTCGGGGTCGAAAGACACCGCCGTAATCTGCGGCGTGCAATCCAGCAGGGCCTCGCCGTCATACAGCGAAGCAATACGGATGTCATTGGGCACTTTCAGACCCATCTGGCGCACGGTGTTCAGTGCCAGCATGGCCACGTGGTCGTCCATGCACAGCAGGCAGTCCGCCTTGCGTGCCACAGCCTGTTGGATGGCGTCGATGCGCAGATCGTCGGTCTCCAACTCCAAAAAAAGCAGGGTTTCATCGATCTTACAACGGCTGTGCTCATGCGCCTGGCGGAAGCCCTCGAGACGGGTCTGATTGACGGTGTACAGCATGGAACCGCCCAACAGGGCGATGCGGTGCAGACCTTTCATCAGCAGCAGGTTGGTCATCTCACGGCAGCCGCCCACCTGGTCGTGGTCGACGTAAAGCACCGTGGGGTCGGCCGGGCGGCCGATGGCAATAAAGGGCAGTTTGCTTTGCTGCAGCAATGGGATCAGGGGGTCACGCTCCAGCGAACGGGCTAGGATGACACCATCGATCTTGTGGTTGACCAGCAGGCGCTGCATGGGCTGGGACTCCTGCTCACCCACCATGGCCAGCAGCACATCGTAATCGTTGCGGGCCATCACATCGCAGACGGCGGTGATAGTTTTGCGCAGGAATTGACCCTCGAAGTTAGAAAACTGGCGCGAAAACACCAGCGCAACATTATACGACTTTTTGGTGACGAGGCTTTTCGCCATCATGTTCGGGACATAATTTTTCTCACGGGCATAGTCCACCACACGCTGGCGGGTTGCTTCGCTTACACGGCCATTGCCGGACAAAGCACGGGATACCGTCGTTTTTGATACGCCCAGATCCTCTGCCATGCGGGTGATATCCATAATGCCTTCATCCGATTTTTTGCGACGCGGCATCTCAGAATCGACTCCTTGTTCAATGGTGTTTTGGTTAGTATAACATACGCAGTGCGTAGGTTTCAATGGTTTTGGGGTGTTTTGGGAAAAAATTTCGCAATTTTTTCGCAATTTTTATGTGGAATTATGTCTTTTTGTTGTTTTTGATGCGGTTGTACCAGCCGCGCATAGCGGCTACGTCTTCTTCGGTCAGGGTATCGGCGGCAAAGGCGGCACGCTGCGCAAGCGATACCATCGCCTCGATTTCCCCGCCCGAAAGCTCATGTACCTCTTTCAGCAAAAACTGGGGGAACGCCTGCTCGTCCGAGGACGTACCTGCAGGCAGGCCGCGGCGCACCAGCTGCGCATAGATTGCAGCAAAGATCGCCAGCACCCGCTCTGCACAGGGGCGGCGGGTATCCAGCCCCAGCACACGGCGGCGGTGCAGGATAAAAGCAGCTGTAGCTGCAGCCAGCATCACCACCGGCACGGCCAGCAGCCACAGGGCACGGCGCGGGGCGGTGGAAAGCTGCAAGTCCTGCCGGGTATCGGCGCTGTCAGTGGTGGCTGCGGCCCTGCTCTCGGCAGGGGTGGTCTCCGGCAGGCTGCTCTTGTAGTCGGCCTTTTCAGCTGTTACCAGCACACCGGGGGTCATCTCCATGGGGGTCCAGCCCTGGCCGTCGATGTAGACCTCGGCCCAGGCATGGGCATTATCGTCCTGCAAAACGGCGTGCCAGCTGCCGTCCGCCTGCTGGGTGAACAAGCTTTGCGGCGCAGCATACCCTACCACATAGCGGGCGGGCAGGCCGAACATGCGGAACATCAGCGTGGCCGCCGAGGCAAACTGCACGCTGTAGCCGGACTTGGACTCGTACAAAAAGTAGTGGATCGGGTCGGTGCCGTCCGGTGCCTGGGAGGCGTTGGTGTCATACCGGCAGTTGGTGTTCAGCCAGGTGCGGATGTAGGCTGTGATGTTGTCCGGGTCGGTCAGCTTTTGCTCTTTGGCAGCCGTTTTGCACTGGGCCTGCAAGTCGTCGTAGCCATCGGGCACGGCGGTGTAGTGGCTGTTGGCATAGGCCGCGTAGGAGCTCTCCATGCGGTCCAGCACGCTGGGGTCACCCTCGGCGCGGGCGGCCAACAGTTCTTTGGCGATGCTGCGCGGATAATACAAAAACACATCGTCCTGTGCGGTCTGGCCGTCCGCCGCGCCGTCGCCGTTTAGGGTGTAGTAGTCATTCCAGTAGGCGTTGTAGGGGGCGTAGGTGTAGGCGTCCCCCGCGTTCAGCCGCTCCACCGTAAGGGATTGCGGCTCGGCGGCGCCATCGTAGGCGGCACGCAAAAACGGCAGGCTGGCAATAGTCAGGCGGGCGTCGTCCTCGGTCTTCCAGTTCATGGCGGCGCTGTCAAAGGCGTTTGCATCGGGGGTCTGCCAGGCGGTGCCGTCGTAGCTGCCACCGATAAACCCCCGCAGGTAGACGGTTTCCTCAGGCTGGTCACTGGCGGTCAGGGCCAGGTCCTCGACCCCGCGCAGCTGCAAGCCACCGCCCTGGGCTAAGGCACCATCGGCCACACCGCCGGCGGCAGCTTCTACATGCAGGTTCAGCCGCCCGCCGCTGACGCGGGGCAGCCAGGTCACAGCGGCGCTTATGGCCGCCGATTCCATCACCTGGGCCGCGGGCTGCAATGCCTGCAAGGGCAAACCTACCACAGGCCGCAGCACAAAGGCGGGCACCAACAGCGCAGCGCATACCAGCACAGTGGCCACCGCCGAGCCTTTTTGGATGGCCCTGTGCTGTGCCTGATTGCGGCGGCAGGTTTCTGACTCCGCCGCACCCCACAGGGCACGGCGGCGCACGGCGCGGGAGCCTGCCAGCGCCCCCAGCCAGCCCACGGCCAGCAGCAGCCAGCAGGGCGTGGAGACGTTGCTGCCCGCCAGCAGCAGGAACACCGCCGCCGGCAGCAGCAGCAGATTCAACAGCAAAATGTCGGCCCGGCGCAGCGCGGCCAGCGCCAGCAGGCCCGCCAAAGGCAGGGCGGCCAGCGCCAGAAACAGCCCCAGCTGGGCCGGGGTGCCGCCCGCTGTGGCGGCCAGATTTGCGTTAAAACGTTCATTTAAGCTTGCGGCCACGGCAGCGCCAAACTGGCGTGCCCCGGCCAAAAAGCTGCGCTGGCACAAAAACAGCCCCACCAAATAGACAAGGCTGCCAGCCAGCAGGCCCAGCCGCTGCACACGCCGGGGCAGCCGTCCAAACAGGCACCACCCGGCACACCACGCGGTCAGCGCCAGCCACACCCAAACGGGCGGGTGCACGGCAAAGGCCGTCACGGCGGCGGACACCAGCCCAAAGGCCAGCGCCAGCAGCAGGCAGAGGTCCACCACCAGCCACAGGGTATCCCGCGCGGGTACGGCGGGGCTGATGAGCACACGGTCCAGAAACACCAGGCCGCTGTCGGCATCGGTGCCGCCGCGTTTGGAAAGCGCCACTGCTTTTTTCTTGGTGGGCGGTGCTTCCCGGTGCAGGGCGGCTTCGGCGGGGAAATCCCCCCACATGTCACCCTCACCCTCGCCGGGGCCGTCACCGCTCCCCTGCCCCGCCATCGTACCGGCGGCCAGCGGTTCACGGATCAACAGCCGGTTCAGCTTGGCACTCAACTTCCAGTGGACTTGTTTCAGCGAGTCCCCTTCGCGGTACTCTCGCACATCGTAGTTGCCGCCCAGCACACTGCGGTCGCTCTCCTGCATGCCGTCGGCGTCAGGGTCGGGCTGGGTGTCGCTGCCCAGGCGGGCACTTTGGGGCAGCACGCACAGGCTTTGTGCGGTCTGCGGCAGGCCGCATTGGGCTTTGAACAGCCCCAGATGGTCCCACAGCGTCACGCTTTGCAGCCGTAATTGCCACACGCCGCTTTTGTTGGCCTGCAGCGTCAACCGCTGCTCAGCGCGGGCCTTGCTGCCCAACATGCCGCTGCAGCGTAAAGTTATGGTATTGCCACCCCATTCATCGGTGGCCTGCACCAGTGTCAGCAATTGGGGGATGGGCAGCGGGCTGTGGTTGGTCAGCCGCACGGTCAGCACAAAGGGCCGACCCTGCACGGCAGGCTGGTCGGGCACGATCAGTTCGGCCTCCACCTTGCCGCGCAAGTACCGCACTTCCAGCACCAGCAGCAGGGTCAGCAGCAGAAAAAATCCCAGCAGCCCCACAGCCAGCGGGGCCTGCGTCAGCACCGCAGCGGCAAACAGCAGCACCAGGCCCAGCGCCCAGCACAGTTTACCTGCCATGGCGGTCGGCCTTTTCCGGGCGGGGACGCGGCACGGTGCGCAGCAGGTCGTCGATGACCACATCCACCGTCTCGCCGCCCGCCTTGGCCTGGTCAGCCAGCACCAGACGGTGGCGGGCCACATCGGCAAACACGGCGGTCACATCCTGCGGGGCCACAAAATCCCGCCCGGCCAGGTAGGCCGCTGCCCGCGCCATGCCGGCCAGCGCCAGCGACGCACGGGGGCTGAGCCCCAGCGCCAGGCGCGGGTCCTTACGGCTAGCCTGGGCAAGATCGACGATATAGCGATACATCAGCTCATGGATAAACACCCCGGCTACCTCTTTTTGCATAGCCAGCAGGTCGGCCTGGTTGGCCACGGGGTGCACCTGTTCCAGCAGGGTGCGCTGGCCGCGGCCCGCCAGCATCTGCATTTCGGCTTCGGTGTCCGGGTAGCCCATGACAACGCACACGGTAAAACGGTCCAACTGGGACTGCGGCAGCATCTGGGTACCGGCGGCACCCACGGGGTTTTCGGTGGCGATAACGGTAAAGGGCGCGGGCACGGGGTGGGTCACGCCGTCCACGGTGACGGTGCCCTCCTCCATGACCTCCAACAGCGCCGATTGGGTACGGCTCGAGGTACGGTTGATCTCATCACCCAAAAACAGGTTGCACATTACGCTGCCGGGGTGGTATACCAGCCGCCCGGTCTCCTTCTGGAACACGGTAAAGCCCACAATGTCCGAGGGCAGCACGTCCGGGGTAAACTGCACGCGGCTCTCGTTCAGCTCCAGCGCACGGGCAAAGGCCAGCGCCAGGGTCGTTTTGCCCACACCGGGGATGTCCTCGATCAGCACATGGCCGCCCGCCAGCATGGCCATCCAGATGGTGCGGATGGTCTGCGGCTTGCCAAACACGGCTTTGGAAACTTCCGCCGCTACGTCAGCGGCCTTTTGGTTGTATTGCATGGTCATTCCTCCCGGTGTTTTTGCCAGATCGCCAGCACGCCGACACAGGCGGCAATAAAGACGAACCCGGCCCAAAGGGCGTTGTTTTCCAGCCAGATCATCAGGTTGGAGACCGCGCTGCCTTCGGATTCTGTGCTGCCCTCCTGCGGCAGCGGGGTGATGCTTTGGGGTTCCACCTCAGCGATAGACGTTGTACCGTCTGTTTCCATCGTCACCTGCCGGGGCGAGGCATCCCAGGTGGCCTCGCTTTCCTGCAGGTCGGTGTCCTTATCGGTCACGGCGGCATCGGGGTCGCGTTCGGCTATCACAAGGTAGCGCTGGTAATTCTGGGTGTAGGGGTGGCAGGTGGAAAGCGTCAGCAGATCCCGCCCCGGCTGGATCAGCACCGAGGAAATATCCGCAGGGTCGATAATTTTCAGCTCTGCCACGCGGTAAATTAAAGTGTCCCACGGGGTGGTCAGCTGGATCTTGTCCCCCACTTGGATCTGCTGCACGTTGCGCAGCATTTCCGCGCCATAATAGCCGCGGTGGGCGGCCAGCACGGTGTTGGTGTTTTCGCCGCCCAGCGGCATCGAGGTCTGCCCCAGCAGCGCCGCGCCTTTGGCCATATTCTCCCGGCTGGCGCCCAGGTAAACGGGCAGTTCCAGATCCAGCCGCGGGATCCACAGCATGGCGAGGACCTCCTCGTCATAGCCGTAATCGGTCAGATCCAGCGGCGGGTTCTCGTAGGCGAAGGCGTCGGTCAGGCCGCTTTGGCCGTCGGCGCAAATCTGCGCGTTGTAGGCCTGCATGGCGACGTACAGTTCCGGGTAGGGGCGGCTTTCCTCGGCGGTTTGGCTGGCGCTGTCAGTGTTTGCCGCATCGGCGGCGGTGGCTGTGTTGGCGGCAAACTGCTGTGCCGTTTTGCTGTTGCGCTGGCGGGTCAGCCAATCAGCGGCGGTGGGCTGCAGCATCATGGCAAGGCCCAGCAGAATGGCCAGCCACGCGCCGATTTTTACAAGCAGACGCCGCATTTAGTCGTCCTCCTCCCGTTTTTTGCAGCGATGCAGCAGCAAAAGCAGCAGCAGTGCTTCGCCGCCAATAATCACGCTGCCGGTCACCGAGATCCACGGCCAGGCATCCACAATGCGCTTGACCACGGTGCCGGTGTGCAGGGCCTGATACTGCACGACCTGCGGGGTATCGCCGGTTTCTTCCTCTCCATTATACGGCACGCGGATGCCGCGCACAAGCATGCGGTGGGTGTTGATGGCGTAGGGCGTGCAGGTCACCAGGGTGCAGTAGTCCTGGCCCTGCACGATCGTAAGGTCATCGGTCTCCTCGGGCAGAACGACCTTGACCTGGTCGACCTGGTAAGCCAGCACCTCGTCCATGATGTGCAGGTAAAATTTGTCGCCTTCTTGTAATTTGTCCAGGTCGGTAAACAGCACCGCCTCGGCCAGGCCGCGATGCCCGGTCAGCACGCTGTGGGTGCTTTCTCCGCCCAGCGGGTAGCTGGAGCCTTCCAGATGGCCGACGCCTTTCAGCAGCACATCGTCGCTGGTGCCCTCGTAAATGGGCAGGTTTACGTCAATTTTCGGGATGGTAATGTAGCCAAGGCTTTCCCCCACGTCGATCAGGTCCACGTAGCTGGTACCGGTGTCCTCGGCTTCGCCGGCGGCATCGCGGTCCAGCGCGTTGCCCAGCTGCTGGTTGTAGCGGCGGGCGGCTTCCTTGGCGGCGTCCAGCTTTTCGGTGTCCATGCTATGCACGGTCTCGTCGTAATTTTGGATAGCCGTACTGGCATGGCGCTGGGCCACCATATTGCTGATAACCGGGTAGGAGGCCACGCCGATGCCCGACAGGATCATCAGCGCAGCAAAGCCCAATTTCAGTCTGGTGGAGGTATCCATGGCAGTGTCCTTTCAAAAAAGTGTAAGGTGCCGTATAACACACCATAGGGGAAGAGCCAAAACGGCCCTTCCCCTTTAGGTAGTTTGTAAGTTGTTTAAGTTGTTTGGTTCAGGGGATGCGAATCAGGCATTGCCCTTCTTCTTTTTTTTGGTGCTCATCAGCACGCCGACACCACCGACGACCAGCAGAGCACCGATTGCGCTGAACAGCAGAGTGCCGAAGCCACCGGTAACGGGGAGGTTGAAGCCCTTGCGGTTGATGATGGTGATTTCTTTATACTCGTATTTACCATCATTGAAGGTTGTGGTCTTTGCTTCACCATGCTTGATGATTTGACCATTGTTGTCAAAGGAAGTTGTGCTGTTCCATGTTGTCTTGTAGTCAATTGTCAGGTTGGCATCAACCGGGCCGGACAACAGGTTATAGCCTTCGTTGGTCTTGGTTTCAACCAGCTTATAAGTACCGTTGGGCAGACCGTTGGCGATGTCGATACCATTTTCTTTCGTGATGAGATTGGTTACCTCAAACCATTTGGCAGTACTATCCAACCCCAGCTTCTTTGTCTCATCATCGCTCAAGAACGGTTTTTTGTTGCCAGCAAAGATTGCCCCTACAGTTTCTTCATTTTCGATGTAGCCCGTATCTTTCGTATCCTCAAACTTCTTGTAGAGGGTGAACTCTACACCTTGCAATTTTTTGCCATCGTCACCCTTTTTCAGGATACCGGTTTTAAAGGTGTAAACAACGGCTTCATCGTGGATGTCATACGGCTCATCCGTTTCACCCTCTGCAATATTCGTTTTCTTGGAGTACCTCAGGTCAGCCTTATTGACGTTACCTGCAACATCAACAGAAGCGCCATGCTGGAGAGTTGCTGTATAGGTGATGGTAATGGTTTTACCTGCATAACTGTTAATGGCTGTTTTGGCATTGGCCTTGAAGTCAATGGTAAAGCCAGAATTGCTACTGTCGGCAGCTGCCATTGTCAGGGTATAGGCGTTGTCTTCACTAAGCTGTGTATCTTCAGCTTTCACAACAATAGATTTTTCGTTGCAAAGCAGTTGCGTCTTATCCATCGTATCAGTAACTTTGAAGGTATTCAGCTTAGCAATATTTTCCGGAACATTGATTGTCAGCGTATAGGGAACCTCATCACCAATGGCATAGTCTGCATCATTATCTGCGCTGGTAGTAGTTTTGCCACGCTTGGTGACTTCCTTCTTGAAGTCAGGCTTATAGTTTACTACCTTAACCTGAGAGGTTCCGCTCTCATCAAAGCTGGTAAAGTCAAAGCTGGTAGTGTCCTCTGGGAATATGTCTGCTGCAACATCGGTATCCGCAGCTTTTACCATTTTTGCATTATCAATTTTGAACACATACGCAATGCCAGAGTCCAGAATATAACCATCAGCTGCATTTACGCCGGTTTCCACGAAAGCGTATACACCATTACTCAAGCCAGAAACGCTAATCTGACCATTGGCATTAGTTGTCAGTACGCCATTCTCACCAATCGCATCACCCGTATTGTCTACACCATTTTTGGGCAGCTTGGTAATCTGCATCCAGGCACCAGTTTCCTGCTTTTTGTATAGCTTGAACTTATACCCCTCCATGGTAATGTTTTCGGTATCATTTCCACTCTGTTTGCCGATTTTTTGCAGAGTTGCATCACCATAGGAAGTCTTGTTTTTCGGATAAACATGAACATTATAGAGCCAGTCACTAAGAGGATTCGTTTGTGAATCTTTGACCTTTGTCATAGGTACCGAAACAAAGAACGGTTCGCACGCAGTAGTAACGGAATCCGGTGCTTTGGATTCAATCACCAGATAAAGGCCCAATGGCAAGTCCTTAAACTCTGCTTTTCCTGTTGCATCTGTCGTTGCGTCTTTTTCTTTCTTCAGGTTTGCGTCAGATTTCACCTTATACGCATTACCGCTTTTTTCTGCATAGACATTCCACTTTTTGAAATCAAATGTTTCGCTACTCGAGTAAGAATAATAGCTTTTCAGCCAATTTTCATCATGTACCTTATAAATTTCAAAAGTTGCACCGGCTAATGGTGTAGGCTTTTTCCCATCTTCTCCCACGGGCAGCTGCGTATCATTTTCTTCGCCAGTTGCGGGGGCTCCGTTTTTTGTACCATTCCATTCGTACTTATGAATCGTAATACTGCCGGTGTCCTGGGTCCACACAGGGTTTGCAGTCGTAGCTTTCGGATTCACATCATCTGCTGCGGCTGGCATGGCGCACAGGCTGAGGGCCATGACGGCGCTTAACAGGCCTGTCAAGAATCTGCTTTTCTTTTTCATGACTTTACCTCTCTTCATTTGTTTATGGTTTGTATTGGGGAACAATTAACGCGTACGTCCCCCTTTCTTGTTGTAACGGAATACCAGTATCAACAACCCCGCCACTGCCAGCGGCAGCCCGATCAACAGCCACAAGCTAGGCGCATCCGCACCCGTATGCGGCAGCGCAGGTGTCTTCCGATTCAAAACGGTCAACTTCAGCGTATAGCTGTCCGCGTTTTTGGTAAACTCGGTTGGTTTGTCATCGGTCGAAACCTCAATCTTGCTGCCGTTCAGCGTACAGGTTCCGTCCTTGTCAAACGTCACCAGAATCGGCGCCGACAGCAGGTTGTAATCCTTCGCCGCCTTGGTTTCGGTCAGCCGATACGTTCCAGCCTTTAACTCCGTAAAGCCTTCAACCTCGCTGTTGTCATCCTTTTTCCACATCAACTTGCCTTGGCCGTTGGTCTTGCCTTTAAGCGTGCCAAAACTGGCGTCAGCGACCGTATTCCCGTTGCCGTCCTTCGTCAGCTTCTCCAGCGTAAACTCAACGTCCTTCAAAAGGTTGCTGGTATTTTCCGCATCCGCTTTGGTGATGTCCAACGTAAACTTCGGGTCTTGCTGCCTGTTGGTGATGGTCACGGTCTGCTTTGCATTGTTGGTATTTGCAGCATCGGGTTCCGGGTTCGTATACTCATAAGTGACGCCGTAAACCTTCTCGTCAATCGTGATGGTTCCCTTATCCTCAACCGCTTGGAAAACTCCCATATCGTCAAGATAACCCTCGACCACGCGGTACTCGTAGGGCGGCTGGCTCTCGATGTCGTAATCCTTAGCAGGCAGGCCCAGGAAGCTGAACTTCATGCCATCGTAGCCGTTTGTAACTGGCAGGTATTTTTGGTCCTGGTACGTGACGGGCTGCCACGGATCCTTCGTGCTCTCATAGCGGCGTTGGAGCTGCACGTAGATGTCCGGCAGATTGCTGGTTACTGGTTTTCCACTTGCGTCCAGCCAAACCTTTTCGCCGGTAATATCCAGCAGTTCCTGCTTGGTGTTGGTGAAGGTCGCTACGGCCTGATTCTTGTCGCCTGCAACGCCTGCAACGATAGAACCGCGCACGGTGTTATTGCTCAAGACCGTGGTGCCGCTGCCGCCACCGGTAACCGATACTTTCGTCAGCTTGGAACCATCCTCAGGCGTTACTTCCTCAATGGTGAAGCGTGTGCCAACGGGGATATTGTTAATGACATACGGCACGCCAACTGTCACCTCATACGGTTGTACAATGGCCTTGTCTTCCAGCGCATGGCCGCCAACGTTGGTGAAGCGGACCTTAAATTGGTACGTTTTCTGCAAGTCATCGCTGCCTTGGGCCTTTTGCTTTACAATGGTCAGGCTGCCGGTTTTGACCGTGTTGACAAACACGACCTTCAACTGGGTCTCGCCGTCTGCATCCGTAGCGTCGGGGTTCGCGTAAGAGCGGAAAACGATGGTATTATTGTTTTCGTCTTTCTTGCTGGGCTTGGTGCCGTTGTAGTGATTGTTTTCTTGTGTGTTGCCTTCGGCGTCTTCCTTTTCAATACGTCCATCATCCGGGGCAGTGCCAGGCCGATCTTTGAGACTTATAGGATCGCCATCAAGCGTTAGCTTGTTGCCGGTTCCCGCTTTTGTCTTATTAACCGCCTTCCCATCTTCATAGATGGTCCATTGCGTGTCAAACAGATTTTTGTCGACTTGCTCGTTGATGGACAGGTAGCTGCCGCGGCGGAACTGGTCCTTAAAGCTGATCGTCTCGCCAGCTTTCAGGACAAAACCGCCGTTTTTATCCACCACCATCGTGCCTTTCTCGGCATCCGAGGTGTACTGGGCGTTCACAGCGGGCATCAGCTTGCCCCCTTGGGCTGAGCCGTAATCCGCAATGTCCTCCTGCTTGGTGGTAAAGCCGGTGACTGTCTGGGGCACCGCTTTGGACGAGAACACGATGTTGCGCAAATAAATGCTGCGCGGGTAGTTGCAGCCAAACCGCAGTTCCTTTACATGCTTCTCGTCAAAGTCTTTCTCTGCCTTCACATCGCCCAGGCTCAGCTTGACGGTGATCCACTGTCTGTTGTGCATTTCGACCTGGCCGTAAAGATCTTTGCCGCCTATGAACGTCTGGCCAAGGCAGCCTTTTTGCTTGCCTTTGCTGTCCCGCAGCTCCAGGTACATGTTGCTCAGCGCGGCGTCGCCCGCCTTCGAGTCGACATAAACGTCAAAGCTGAGGTAGCTCATGCCGGTGATGTCGATGGTCTGGTCGCCGTCCAGCCTCAGGATACCGTAGCGTTTGTTCTTGTTGGAACCCGGTGACGGGGTCAGGTCTTCGAGCTCGGCAAACCAATTCAACAGGGTTGTACCATCAGTGACCTTCAGATCAGCGGGCGGGCTGTTCACTATTTTGAATCTGTTTTCATCACCCGTGTCTGTTGTGGAGGGCACTGTTGTAGTGAAATCTTTTTTGTCAGAGGTACTCTTGGTAGGCTCCAACAGGTTGATGGTGGTTACTGTATCGCCCTTTGCATCAGTCGTGCCATAATGGGTAGCCTGGTTCCTGATGGTGAAGTTGAAGAACCTTTTATCCTTGAAGCAATTTTTGAAAAGGTCGTTGACACCGTTAACGTCGACTTCCTTTTTCACCTGCAGCTCGTTATAATCCGGGAAGTTGAAGGCCACCGCCATGTTGGACTCCCACATACCGCGCTCCATGTAGTACATGGTGAGGGTGTGGGTGCCGGTGGTCAGGTCATCGATTTCGACCGGGTTTTTCTGGTAGTAGGCTGTAGGGGTTTTATTTTTTTTGCTCTCGTCGTTTTCGTCGTTTTCATTTGGATTGATCGTGTATGTAATCTCGGTTTTCGGGGTTATATTTTCTCCGTTTGGGCCATACTTTTTTTCGTTTGGGCCATACCCAAGGCCTACATATTTGTTGCATTTAACCTGGCTTACATAGGCTGTTACAGTGTTTTTCTGGTTATCAGTCTGGCTGAAATCCAAAATGCCAGAAACCTTGCCATGAGCACCGCCAATATCCAGTACAAGCTTGCCATCAATGAATACCCAGACATCGTCATCGCCGGAGAAATAGTAACGGATAGGTACGCGTTCTTTTTTACCATTTTTATCCGTAGTTGACGACTCTACTTTACCATCGCTGGTAATGGAGAACGGGATTTCCAGCTTAGCGCCATAGCCATAGTTGTACTTGGAGGCAACGCCGACTTGGTTCCCCAGCGACTCGTTGAATGGGAAGAAGCCATACTGAGTCTTTACATCAGTACTATCTTCTCCATATGCTCTGCCACTGCTATCCAAGTTCTTTGATTTACCATCCACATAGTTAGCTGTTTCTCCGCTGTTATTTTTGCCGCTATTCTTGTCGTTTCCTAAATACAGCTGCTTTTTGGATGTATCCTCGCGCAGATACAAAGAAGTTTTTGAACTGTCGTACCACCAGTAGTCTACACCCGGTTCATCGAGAAAAATTTGCTTTTTCGTAAACGGGAAAGAAACATTGTGGTAAACCTCGCCAAGCTTAGCGTTTTTGCTGTTCGCACCCGAAAGGAATCTTTCATTAAAGTGAGGTTCTACAAGGGTAGTTGCTGCCGGGGTTACTCCCGAGTCCGTTTTCGTACCGCCGTTCATCAGCAGGTCGCCCTGCGCACTTAATTCGTTGGCGACAATTCCCTGGAAAGCGAAATCATACTTACCCTCCGCGGAATTGTCCTCATCTCCTGCCGAGTTATTGGCTGAAATAAATGTCTTATATGTATCCTGCCACCCATATAAATTTAATTTTTCTGCAATGTCTCTAAAAGGTGCGGTCCATTGTGACGGCTGGAAATGGCCAGTGTAAATGGGATAGAGGATTTTATTGCCATTCGCTTCTTTTTCATCGTAACTCTTGTAATAGTCGCTAATAGCCTGGTCGAACTCGCGGAATGTCACCCAGTTTCGATGGCTGGGGCCCTCGTACACACCATAGTCTGTACGGCTGTTGCCGTTCAGCTCATAGTCCGTGTAGTAGTCATACAGGGTAGTGCTTATGTATTTCGTGGCACGGTCAGCAACAAAGGTACCCTCTTTATTAATGGCAACAACATCTTTCTTCTTATCGATCGTGCTTTTGCCTGTTTCGGCGTCACGCAGGGTGTTTACTTCGGCCCAGTAGCCGCCACGCTGGTTGTCCCCCCTTGAATTATATGTAGAATCATCACCCGTGTCGGCGTAGAAGCATGGGAAAGCATATTGATCTGCCAACGGGATTTCCAGATTTGCTGTGCTTTCGCCGCTCTGCGCAAGTTTATCCGGCTTTATACCATCGTTACCTGTTTTTCTGGCTGCAAAAATGATATGGTCATAGCCATCAGCCACACCATCAATATAGTAGAGATCATCTGACTGCTTGGTCATTTTGCCGGACAGAGCTTCTTTATCCGGTCCCGTCAGGTAATAGTAAACGTCTCCACCAACTATAGAAGGGATTGCATTGGCTGTATCCAGTGATAGCTTGGAAAATGTCGCATCATAGAAAATCGTGCGGCCGTCTTTGCCGCTTGTCCAGTTGGAGGCTTTTTCAGCGTAGACAAAGCAGAAGCAGTTGGTTTCATCGAAGAGAAAGCTTTCCTCGCCAGTCCCTACTTTTTGGCCGTAGAAGTTGTACAGGCTGCTGATGTTTTTATCGCCTGCGGTGAATTGGACGTAGCTGCAAGCAGTTGTTGGAATTTGGAATGTTACTGTTGCGCCAACAGACACCGTGTCTAAAACTTGTTTTTCAACTTCTGTTAATGTACCATTTGTCTTCTCGTAGAAGTGGGCAACCACATTTGTGAGATCTGTAGCAGCAGCGTTTTTGAACGCCATCGTTTTTTCTTTAAACGCCGTATGGTCAGTTGGGTCAAAAGGCTTATAACCCTCTACCCATTTCCTGTCTTTGGCATCAAAAAGTTTATTGGCAATGGTTTCAACCGATGTCGATGTAGTTATTTTATACTCGGCCTGCCAATTATTTGCTTCATAATATTGAAATTGAATCTCCCCGAAAGCACCTTTTTCACATTCAGACTCAGTCAACTCAACGCCAAAGACTCTTCTTCCTTGATACTCTGGTGATTTCAAAGTCATCGGCTTTATTTTAACCCACGAGTTGTTATCGTCGCCTTTTTTCGCATTAAATTTAACCGACCAGCTATCATTGAAGTTTTCAGGCACTGCAAAGTACACCATAATCGGGTACGTTATGCCATTGCTTGTTGCTTCATCGACAGGCTGAATAGACGCATCATCAGCGGTCTCTGCGTCATCGGCAGACCGGGTGACGATGTTTTGCTTGGCATCCCCATCCGTGGTGTCGAGGGTGTCATCCATGGTAGTCTTGCCTGCCGTGGTGCCGATGTTATCGGCGGGCAGGGTTTGCGGGGTGTCGTTGGCGGCGTCGTCTGCCGTGGTATTGGAATCGCCGGTGGTGCTTGACGAGGCGTTATCTTTCGTATCTTCGTTTTCAGATGCGTTGTTCCCATCGGCATTTGCCGTGCTGTCCTCGGTCTCCTCTTCCCCTTCCGGGGTGGTGGAGTCGTTCTCGGTGGTTACGGTGCTGTCGGAGATGGTGTCCTCTATTTCAGCCTGGGCAGTGCCGGCGGCGCCATCAAGGGTCTCGGCATAAACGGGCAGGGCCATGGCGGCGAGCAGGGCCAGGGCGGCCAGGAGGGCCGCCAGGCGGCGGCTCAGGGTGCGGGGGGTGGTGCTGTGCTTAGACATCTGCTCACTTCCTTTCTGTTCCTTTCGGTGGCTCTATGTCTGTAATGTTGGCTGGATCTTGCGTGCCGCGGCGGCCGGATACATCGTCTGCTGACAATACGCATTATTTCACAGGTCTACCTGTGAAATAATATCCCCAGGGGATATCGTGCGCAACTGTTGCGTTTTTGAGCAATTTTTTTGGGGTTTCCTGCGCCGCTCACTTTTTATTCGTTACGCTTATAAGGATTTCTAATAATGTTATAACACTTTTTGCTTCAAATTTCAATATCTATGGGTGATTTATGGGCATTGCACCTTATTTTTCGTCATTGTGTAAAAGTCTACAATGTGCAATTTGGTAAATTTGCTCAACACATTTTTGCGTCATTCTTTGCGTATTTTTTCTTTTTCACGGCTTTCTTCCACATTTTTTGTCGTTTTTTAGCGTTTTGTGCAATTCATTTGCGCAAACAAATTGCGCAAGTCCGGCCTGTTACATAGCCAAACATAGCGCAAAACTTGGACAAAAAAATAGAGGAGTGCCTAATACACTCCTCTCAGCCGGGTCTATACACTTTTATTCTTCTGCCTTGCAACGTGCCAGCAGCACGGCACCGGCAGCGGCATCGCCCTGCGGCTCGGCCAGGGTGAGCTGCGGCAGCAGGGTTTGCAGCTGCGTTTGGGCGGCGCTGCGCACCGGGGCGCACTTTTGCAGCACGCTGCCCGCAAAAGCGATACGCGCCGATTGCAGCCCCAGCTTTTCGGCCACCGGGCGCACCAGCAGGGCCAGCTCGCGGCCTGCCTTTTCCACAATTTGCAGGGCGGCGGCGTCGCCCTGTTCGGCGGCGGCCCCCACCAGCGGGGCCAGTGCGGCCACCTCCCGCTTGCCGAACCCCGGCGCGTAGATCTTGCCGATCAGCTCCCGGACGGCGCCGACCTGCAGCGCCTTGAACACTGCATCGTGCAGCACGGTGGGGGCAATGCGGCCATCCTCGGCACGGACGACCGCCGCCAGGGCGTCCCGGCCCAGGGCGAAGCCACCGCCTTCGTCGTCCATCAGGCTGCCCCAGCCGCCGCTGCGGGCTTCGCGGCCATCGGTGCTTTGGCCGTAGCAGATGGAGCCTGTACCCGCGATGAGCACGATGCCGCCCGGCCCGCCGAGGGCCCCGTACAGGGCGGTCTGCTGGTCGCCGGTGAAGGTGACCGGGCCGTGGTAGCCGCCTGCCTGCAGGGCATTTTGCAGGTGGACCCGGGTGGCCGGGTTGCTGATGCCCGCCGCGCCGATGCACAGCATGCGGCAGGCGTCCAGCCCGCCCGGCAGCGCGGCCATATTGCGCAGCAGGTCGGCCACGGTGGCCTCGCACTGACCCGCCACGGTGCCATTGGGGTTGAGCGCACCGGCGGTAAAGGGCTGCGGCGCGGTGCCATCCTGATACAAAACGCGGCAAAGGGTCTTGGTGCCGCCGCCGTCCCACCCGGCGTAATACTGTGTTTGCATACATTTGCTCCTTTATTGTTCAGTTATTACGTTTATACGCAAATTTTCTCTTGACAAAGTGCCCTAAAACGAACATAATAGAATCAGGTTGAAACTTTATTTTAAGCAGATGTTTTATTATTTCAGGAGGTCCTACGATGGAACTTTCTTTTTTACAAAAGGATGCCTGCATCGCCGTTGGGCTGATGAGCGGCACCAGCGCCGACGGCATCGACGCCGCCGTGGTGGAGCTGCGGGGCTGCGGCACCGATACCAGGGTGCGGCAGCTGGGGTTCATCACGCTACCGTTCAGCGATGAGGTGCGGCAGAAAATTTTGCAGGTGGCGGGCGGTGCGCCGCTGGACAGCCGGGAGATCTGCCTGCTGAACTTTTACCTGGGCGACCTGTCCGCCGATGCCTGCCTGGAAGCCTGCCGCGCGGCGGGTATCCAGCCCGGCGACGTGGACTTTGTGGGCAGCCATGGGCAGACCATCTGGCACGAGCCTGCGGGCGCAGACTACCTGGGCCGCAAGGTGCGGGCCACGCTGCAAATTGGCGAGCCAAGCCTGATCGCCGAGCGGCTGGGCTGCCCGGTGGTGAGTGACTTCCGCGTGCGGGACATGGCCGCCGGCGGGCTGGGTGCGCCCCTTGTCCCCTACACCGAGTACCTTTTATACCGCGAGGAGCACCGCACCGTGGCGCTGCAAAACATTGGCGGCATTGGCAACATTACCGTGCTGCCTGCGGGCGGTGCGCTGGCGGACACGCTGGCTTTTGACACCGGCCCGGGCAACATGGTCATCGATGCACTGGCCGCGCGGGTAACGAACGGCGCGCTGCGCTACGACGACGGCGGCAAGCTGGCACGGCAGGGGCAGGTAAGTGCCGAACTGCTGCGGCATTTAGTGGACAGCGACGATTACCTGCGGCTGGCCCCGCCCAAGACTACCGGCCGTGAGCATTACAGCGCCGCCTTTGTGGATGCGCTGTGGCGCAAGGGCGAGGAGCTGGAGCTGACCGGGTACGATAAGATCGCCACGGCCACGGCCTTTACCGCCGAGAGCATCTGCCTGGCGGTGGAGCACCACTGCCCGCAGAAGCCGGAGCGGTTGATCGTGGGCGGCGGCGGAAGTCACAACCCTGTATTGATGGAACTGCTGCAGGCGGGCCTGCCCGGCTGCGAAGTGGTGACCAACGAGGCCTTGGGCCTGGACAGCGACGCCAAGGAGGCTGTTGCCTTTGCGATTTTGGCCAACGAGATGCTGCACGGCCGCTGCAACAACGCCCCCAGCGCCACCGGCGCGGCCCACCCTGTTGTGATGGGCAAGCTGAGCCTGTAAAGGCATAAGAAGGAGAGACCCTGCATGACTAATGTAGAAGTACGGGTGCGCAGCAGTTACAGCGCACTGAGCCCCACCTGCCAGAAAGCGGCCGATTATCTGCTGGCCCACACGCGGGAGCTGTACAGCATCCCCATTGCCGAGTTGGCGCGGCAATCCGGCGTAAGCTCGGCGGCCTGGGTGCGGCTGTGCAAGGAGATCGGCTACACCGGGTTGAAGGACATGCGCCAGCAGCTCTACCTGCAATACAGCGCTGAGCCCCAGGTGGAAGTGGACCCGACCGTACATTTTTCTGACCTGCGAGAGGGCAAAAGCGCCCAGGAAATTTTGCAGAACGTGACGGCGGCCAGTTTGCAGGCGCTGCAGCGGACCTCCAAGCTGATGGACCCCGCCGCCTACCAGACGGCCTCAGATTGGCTGCTGCAATCCAAATCCATCAAGCTGTTTGGCATGGGGGCCTCCGGGCTGGTGGCCTCGGACCTGTGCGACAAGCTGCTGCGCATTGGCAAAAACGCCATTTTCAACTTTAACAGCCATGTGCAGTTAAGCTACAGTGCCACGCTGACAAAGGACGATACAGCGGTGTTTATTTCCAACACCGGCAAGACGCAGGAGATTTTGCAGGCATTGGAGGCCGTGCAGGCCAGCGGGTGCCATACCATTGGCATTACCCATTACAGCAAGTCCCCGCTGAGTGCGGGGTGCAAGCTGCTGCTGTACACATCGTCGAAAGAAGTGTATGTGCGCAGCGGCGCGATGAGCAGCCGGTTGGCGCAGCTGATGGTGGTGGATGCGCTGTTCACCGTGCTGGCCAGCCAGGATTACGCGGCGATACAGGGCACGCTGGAGAGCAGCTACCAGATTTGTATGTCGCACAGGGTGGATCATCGGTAACTCTAAAAGGCTCCCTCTGCGAGACAGACTCCCCCGATACGGGGGAGGTGGCACGAAGTGCCAGAGGGGGCAAAAAAGTGCGCAACCTATTCAGGCTCCCCTTGCGGGGAGCCTTTTGTTATGGGAAGATCTGGTCAAGGACGCGTTTGAGCTGGGCATCCCAGAACGGCCAGGTGTGGGCACCGGGGGCTGTTTCAAACGTGTGGGCGATGCCTTTGCTTTGCAGCAGCGCGTGGAATTCCCGGTTGGCGGGCAGCAGGGCGTCCTGTTCGCCGCAGACCATGCGGATGGCAGGCAGAGCGGCAGGGTCGTCACTGGCGGCCAGCTGCCACAGGTCGGCCTGGGGCGGCAGTTCGCCGTGGTCAATGCCGGTGCCAAACACCGCACGGGCGGCGGCAGGCGGCAAGGGCCAATCGGGGCTTTTGACTACCTGCTCCGGGCGGACCGCAGCAGAAAGTGCAGTACAAGTCGTATAACTATACGGATTGGTCAATGCCAGTTTCAGCGCCGCATAGCCACCCATGGAAAGGCCGATGACATGCGTTTTTTCGCGCTGCTGCGTCAGGCCAAACATACGGCGGCAGACGGCGGGCAATTCCTGCGTGACGCAGGTAAACGCCTGTACACCGCTGGCCATATCCGTGTACCAGCTGTTGCCTACGCCGGGGATGATGAGGACCAAGCCCTTCTCGGTGGCGCAGCGCTCGGCGGCAGTGTAGCGCAGCCAGCCTGTGCCGTTGTCCCCTGCCCCGTGGAGCAGGTAGATGACCGGGGCTTCATGCAGGTCGCCGGCCTCGGGCAGGACGACGTGGAAGATGCTTTGCCCGCCCAGTGTTTCGAGCCGCTGCTCAATTTGCAGGTGTGCCATTATTTCGCCGCCTTTGTCAGGGTAAGCAGCGGCAGTTTGCCCGTGGGCCGGGCGGTGCCGTTCAGCACCGGCCACAGGGCGTCAAACAGCGGGCGGGTGTACTCCCACCCGGCCAGCGCGGCCACATGGTTGGGCATGTTACGCAAATCGTAGGGGTTGCGCAGCGCAACTAAGATCATCGGCAGGCCGGTGGCGGCCAAGGCCTTAGCCAGGCGCAGCTGGCCTTGCAGGATGTGACCGTTGTAGGTGCCCAGCACGATGCAACTGTGAGCTGCAGCCTGGGATACGACCTCGGCAATTTCAGCGTCGCCGGGGTCTTTGTCGGTAACCAGCGCGGTGCCTTTGTCCGCGTGGCGGCGCATTTCTTCGGGAAAAGTGAAGCCGCTGGATTCGCCGTTGGAGGCAATGGTGCTGCGGTAGTCGGCGCAGCCCAGGAACAAGGGGTTGTCGCCCAGGGCAGGCATGCCGCCCTGGGGCATGTGTACGGCAGTGATGGACGCGGCGCGCACTTCCTCGGCGCGGGCGCGGCAAGCGGCTTCATCGCCCAGCGTTTTGGGCTGCATGGCAGCGCACTGGGCCTTGGCCTCCAGCAGGCGCTGCACGCTGACGTCCAGTTCGGCCAGGTCCAGCTCGCCGTTTTCGGCGGCACGGCGGGCATTTTGCATTGCTTCGGCGGCCAGGGCGGGTGTCTGGGAGACGAACACCAGGTCGACACCGGCTTTCATGGCAGCCAGCACGCCGTTGACCGTGCCGTAGAACTTTTTGATGGCGTCCATCTCCATGCAGTCGGAAATGATGATGCCTCCAAAGCCCAGCTTTTCCCGCAGGAGGCCCGTCATGATGCGGCGGGACATGGTGGCGGGGATGTGCTCCGGCTCGATCTGCGGAAAGAGGATGTGGGTGGTCATCACGGCGGGTGCACCAGCTTCGATGCCCGCAATAAACGGTTTCAGTTCCCGCTGCATCAGCTCGTCAAAGCTGCGGTCGATGCAGGGCAGGCCAAGGTGGGAATCCACCGCCGTATCGCCATGGCCGGGGAAATGCTTGAGCGAGCAGTAGACGCCGCCGTCCAGCAGGCCGCGCACCATCTGGCTGCCGTATTCGGCCACACGCTCCGGCGTATCGCCGTAGCTGCGCACGCCGATGACCGGGTTGTCCGGGTTGCAGTTGATGTCCATGACCGGGGCCAGATTGAAATCCACGCCGCAGCTGCGCAGTTCCTGGGCGGTCAGCAGGCCCATATCGTAGGCGTTGCGGGGGTTGCCGGTGGCGGCTACCGCCATGGCGCCGGGGATGTTGACCTCACTCTCCGGCAGGCGGGTGACAACGCCGCCCTCCTGGTCGATGGTGATGAAGGGCGTCACGCCGGTTTCTTCCTCCACCACTTTGCGCAGGGTGGCGCAGAGCTTTTTCAGCTGAGGGCCATCCTGGATATTGCGGCGGAAAAGGATGATGTTGCCGACCTTATATTCTTTGATAAGCCGCAGAAATTCTTCCGGCGGCTCTAACCCCTGAAAGCCCGCAGCCAATCGCTGGCCCAGTTTTTCCTGCAGGGTCATTTCTTGCAATGTACGCATAAAAGCACCTCGTCAATACAAGTGGTAGGCCGCTTTGCGGGCGGCAAAGGCGGCTTCGTCCGGGGCCTGGGCTTTGATAAGCTCCGCCGCCGTCCAGTCCGGGCGTTCCAGTTCCCGATGGCCTGCCAGCAGGCTGATAAAGGGGCGGCCGCCCTCGGTATGCGGGGGCAGCAGGGCGAAGTCATTGGGGCAGGTATCCCGGATGAGTTCCAGCAGGGTCAGGCCTGCCGAAAGCGGGCGCACGGCGTCGGCATCCAGCACGTGCAGGTGCACACCGCCGCACAATTGGCCCTGATGTTTGGAGAACGTCGGGGTAAAATAGTACGGCGTAGCGCAGATACCGGGCAGGCCGCGGGCGTTAAAAGCCGCCGCCAGCGCCTCGGCATCATGGATATAGGGCGCACCGATGACGGCGAAGGGAGCGGCGGTGCCGCGGCCCTCGGAGACATTGGTGCCCTCAAACAGGCAGGTGCCTACGTAGAGCAGAGCCGTTTCGTAGTTGGGGATGTTGGGGCTGGGCATGATCCACGGCGTACCCCAGGCCGGGGCGCTTTGGCCGCGCTGCCAGCCGGTGCAGAGTACGACGGTAAGGTCGCAGCCAAAGTGCTGCTCGGCGTTGACCATTTGGGCAAACTCGCCGATGGTCAGGGCGTAGCGAGTGGGAAGCGGATAGCAGCCCACAAAGCTCTCCATACCGGGGCGCAAAGTTGTACCTTCGATGATCTCTCCGCCCAGCGGGTCGGGGCGGTCCAGCACCACCAGCCGCTTGTCCGCCCCGGCGCAATCCTCGATGAGGTAGGCCAGCGTGGAGAGGAAGGTGTAGTATCGGCTGCCTACATCCTGTATATCATACACCAACACATCAAAAGTTTCCAGCATGGCGGGGGTCAGCCGCTTGGAGTCTTTGCCATAGAGGCTGAACACCGGCAGGCCTGTGGCGCCGTCGGTATACTGGGGGATGAACGCCCCTGCCGCGCCGTCGCCCCGCACACCATGTTCGGGGCCAAGCAGGACACGCAGGTCAGCGGCCTGCTGCAAGGCGGCAATGGTGGAGCGGCCGTCACTTGTGCGGCCCGTGGGCGTAGTGACCAGACCCACGCGGGCATCTTTAAACAGATGTTTATACTCTCCCAGCCTGTCCGCGCCGCAGCACAGGGCGGGCATCAGCCCACCACCCGGGCGATATAGCCGTCTTTTTCCGTCAGGCGTTTTTCGGCTTCCTCGGCGGTGCAGCCGCACAGCAGCATGACGATGGCGATCTTGGGATGATAGCCGCACTGCTCCAGCGCAGCGGTAGCGGCGGCTTCGTCGCACTCGGCAGCCGCGCAGACGATGGACACGCAGCGGCGGATCAGCTTCTCGTTGGAGGGCTTGACGTCTACCATCAGGTTGCCGTACACCTTGCCCAGGCGGATCATCGTGCAGGTGGAGAGCATGTTCAGCACCATTTTCTGGGCTGTGCCGCTTTTCATGCGGGTGGAGCCGGTCACGACCTCGGGGCCGGGCATCGGTGCGATGCCCACCTCGGCCAGAGTGTCGATCTCGCTGCCGGGGCAGCAGGTCACACCGATGGTCACACCGCCTAGGGACTTGGCGTACTCCATAGCGCCGATGACATAGGGCGTGCGGCCGCTGGCGGCGATGCCCACCAGCACATCCTGTTTGGTGTAGTGGATCTCTTCCAGATCCTTGCGGCCCAGATCGGGGTCATCCTCGGCCCCTTCGACGGCACGGAAGATGGCCGGGGTGCCGCCTGCGATGAGGCCCTGCACCAGCTCCGGCTCAGTGGAGTAGGTGGGCGGGCACTCGACAGCATCGAGGATACCCAACCGGCCGGAGGTACCGGCGCCCACGTAGATGAGCCGTCCACCCTGCTTCATATGGCCGGTGATGATGTCCACGGCCCGGGCGATGTGCTGTGCCTCGCGGCCGACAGCGTCAGCCACCTTGTGATCCTCCTGATTGATCAGCCGTACCATCTCCAACGTGGACATGCGGTCGATATGGGCCGTAGCTTCGTTGCGTTGTTCGGTCGGGATTCGTTTGAGTTCAACCATAACGGTCCCCCTTGATTTCTTTTGCAGTAGTATTTTCGGGCGGCAGAACACAATTCTAAGTGCCGATACGGCGAGCGAGGTGCGCCAGCTGCTAAGCAAAAAGCGCAGAGAATACTTTGTGTATTCTCGAGCATTTTTGCAACGCAGATGGCGTGCCGCAGCCGCCGGAGCGGTGCTTAAGCCCGAAGGGCGGGAATTGTGTGATGTTGCCCTATAGTAGTTTTTTCTTTTGCCAGATATTGGAGTGGAAGCGCAGGCCGAACAGCACGGCCCTAAAGCCCCAATCCACGAAAATTGCCATCCAGATGCTGACCACACCCAGGCCGAAGCCCCGCACAAAGACGAAGCTCAGCCCGACGCGAAAGACCAGCATCGACGCCACGCTGATGACCATGGGGTAGCGCACATCTCCGGCAGCGCGCAGCGCCGCAGGGATGCAGAACCCAGCCGGGTAGAACAGCGAGGCAAAAATGCAGTGCCACAGCAGCAGGTCGTGGACCACGGCGGTGGTCTCGGCGGTCAGGCCATACAGGCCCGAAAGCTGCGGCAGAAAGATGTAAACGAGAAGGTTGGTGCCCAGCATCAGCACGTAGGCAATGGCCAGCAGCTTGCGGCCCAAGCGGCGGGCTTCGTCAGGCTTGCCCGCGCCGATGGCCTGCCCGATGACGGGCAGCATGGCCAGACTGATAGCACCGCCCGGCAGCGTGGCAATACAGGAGAGCGCCCCTGCGGCGGCATTGGCCGCCAGCGCCACTGTGCCCAGCGAGGCGTAGAGCTGCTGGACCAGCAGCTTGCCCAAACTGAACAGCGAGCTTTCGACGCCTGTGGGCACACCGATACGCAGCATCTTGCCGGTCAGGCTGCGGCAATCCGCCAGCGTTACGGTGCCGGGATCGTGCAGCATGCCGCTGTGGGCCACCAGCGCGCAGAGCAGCAAACACACCACCCCGCGGGAAAGCGCCGTTGCCAGCGCTGCACCGCCTGCACCCAGCCCCATAATGCGGATGAACCAGAAGTTACCCGCCACATTGATGAGGTTGACGATCAGGCTGGAGACCATCGAGATCATGCTGTTGCCCTGGCTGCGGTAGAGCGCGGTAATAGCGCTGTACACCGCCAAAAACGGGTAGCTGAACCCCACGATGCGGAAGTAGTCGCGGGCACTTTGCATGACGTCCGCCTCCACATTGCCGAAGATCAGCCGCAGGGCCGGGGCACCCAGCAACTCAACACCTGCTAAGATAACAAGTCCGATGAGCAGGGCACCACCCAGCAATAAGCGGCCTGTCAGCGCGACCTTTTGCCGGTCGCCGCTGCCAAGGTACTGGCTGGCCACCACCGCGCCGCCGGTGCACAAAGCACCCAGCACGGCAGTGATCAGGAAGCTGATGGTATCCACCAGCGCCACGCCGGAGACGGCGGCCTCGCCCGCGTAGGATACCATAAAGGTATCGGCCACACCGACAAAGACGATGAGGAATTGCTCCGCAAAAAGCGGGAGCGTCAGCTGTAAAAGCTGTTTGTTTGTGTACATCATAGCGTTTTTAGCAGTACGCCAAAGGTGCGCACCGAGGTAAAACCAGCGCTTTCATAGATGCGACGTGCCGGGTTGGCCACGCCGGTGAACAGCGACATATAGACTGCCCCGGCGCGCTTTTCCTCCGCACACAGGCGAAAGAAAAGCAGCTTGCCCAGGTGGCGGTGCTGGTACTGCGGCGCGATGCCGATGCCAGCAAAGCAGCCCCGGCCGGTAGGCTCCGGGTAAACCGGGCCTGCGAAACCGGCCACCGTGTTCCCTGCCAAAGCCACCGGCAGGCAGAGGCCGTCGCGGGCGGCGGCTGTGACCCGGACCGTCCAGTCCGGGTTATCCAGCGCTTGCAGCATGGCGTCCAGCCCGTGGTGGCGGTTGGGGTCATACAGGGCGAGGGTGCAGCCTTCGGCGGCTGTGCGGTGTTCCAGTGCGCGGACCTCCGGCGGAATCGCATAGTCCGTCAAAGTTCGGTACATCGCAGTTTCCTGGGTGGTTTCGGTGTAACCGTGGGCCAGCATTCTTTCATGCAGGGGCAAGTCGGTGGCAATGCCGGGCATGTTGTTGTGTTCATGCCCCGGCGAGCCGGGAATGACCCAGGGTAGGTGCATGGGGTTGAAGAAGGTCACGGCGCTGGCGGTTTTGCCCGCGACACGGAAAGCTTCTTCCAGCGCATCCAACAACTGCACCGTGGTTTCGGGCGTATCCCAGGCGGGGTCTGCCGCAAGGCAGGTGAAGCAGCCGCGCTCGCGCCCATGGGGGATGTCGTTTCCCACACAGCCGCAGATAAAGGCGACCGCTCTCCCCTGTTCTGCCCTTACAAAGGTATATTCATAGGAAAAATACGGGTGGCGGAACAGCAGCCGGTCCACTTCAGCGTCCGGGCGGGACGCATACCCCTGCCGGGGCGCATTTGCCTGCCACAGGGCCAGCAGGGCAGCGTGGTCCGCCGGGACAGCATTACGTATCATGGTATCAGCCCTTGACAGCACCGACCGTAACGCCCTCGAGGAAGTACTTCTGCAGGCAGAAGAACAGGATGAACATGGGCAGAGCGGAGATGGTGGCACCGGCCATCATGGGGCCAAACAGGGTGGTGTTGGCAAACTTGAACTGCTTCAGGCCGACCTGAATGGTATACATCGCCTCTTTGGAGGTGACCAGGAAGGGCCAGAAGAAGTTGTTCCAGCTGGAAAGGAAGGTGTTGATGGACAGCACCGCCAGAATGGTCTTGGACAGGGGCAGCACGATATGGGTAAAGATCTTGGGCTGGCTGCAGCCGTCCAGCTTGGCACTCTCCAGCAGCGAGGTCGGGATGCTGGAGAAGAACTGCTTGGTCAGGAAGATGTTATACGACGTGACCAGGCCCGGCAGCACCAGCGCCGCGTAGGAGTTGGACAGATGGAACTTGTTGACGATCAGGATGTACAGGGGCACCTGGGTGACCTGGTACGGGATCATCATGCCGATCAGAATCAGGTTGAACAGGAAATTTTTGCCCTTGAACTTCAGCTTGGCAAAGGCATAACCGGCCAGACTGGCGAATACGACGTTGCCCAGCACCTGGCAGGCGGACACCACAAAGGTGTTGGTCAGCCATTTGACGCTGTACTCACTGAAAGAGAAGAACGCCTTGTAGGAATCCAGACTCCAGGACGTCGGGAACACCGAGCGGTTGGAGGAGGCAGCCTCGACCGCAGGGCCGAAGGAGTTGACGATCATGTAAAACAGCGGGAACAGACAGCACACTGCCAGGGTGACCAGCACCAGAATGATGATGGTGTTGCGCAGATACAGCATCTTTTTGTTGTTGACATGCTGGGAATACAGACCACTTGCCATTTATCTCTCCCCCTTTCTCAGTATTCGACATCGCTGCCAGCCATCTTAAACTGCAGGAACGAGATAGCCGCAATGATGATGGTAAGGATGACCGCCTGTGCGCACGCCAGACCGTACTTATTATAGGTAAAGGCGTTGTTGTAGATCAGCAGGCCGATCATCGTGGTGGCGTTGTCCGGGCCGCCGCCGGTCATCATGTAAGCGTTCATGAACACCTGGAAGGAGCCGATGACGCCGGTGACCAGCAGGAACAGGGTGGTGGGCTTGACCAGCGGGAATACGATGCGGGTGACCTTCTGTATGAAGGTCGCGCCGTCCAGCTCGGCCGCCTCGAAGTAGGTGTTATCGATACCCAGCAGGGCGGCGGTGTAGATGATGATGTTCTGGCCCTGGCCGGAAAGCAGCGCCATGATCATCAGGGACAGCATCGAGGTCTTGCTGGAACCCAGCCAGTTCTGGGTGGGCAGATGGAAGAAGGTGAGCAGCTGGTTGAACAGACCGGAGGGCGAGGAATCGTAGATCCACAGCCACACCACCGAAAGCGCGATGCCGGAGGCAACGGCGGGCAGGTAGTACATGGCCTTAAAGACAGACTGCAGCTTCTTTTTAAAGGGCATGATAAGGATGGCCACCGCGAAGGAGATCAGCAGCGAAAGCGGCACGACCACGGCGGTGTAGACCAGCGTATTTTTGAGGGACTTCCAGAACAGAGCGTTGGTGAAGGTGGTCTGGTAGTTCTTCAGGCCGACAAAGTCAGAGCCGAAGGGTTTGTAATCCTCCAAGCTGGTGATGACAGCCGAGATCAGCGGGTAGATGGTAAACATCAAAAAGAAGATGACGGCAACGCCGATGAACGCATAGCCCCACAGATCATCGTTGGTGAAAAAGGGCTTTTTGCGCGGCTTTACGGCCGCCGGTTGGGTGGATTTCGACATTCGGGAACCTCCTGCGGTGTTCTGGATACACAGCGTGCCAACGTTGTTTTTGCGCTATAATATCCTATAGAAATGGCGGCTCGCCACCAGTAAGCCGGGGTGAGCCGCCATAGCTGAACGGGGGTTATGCGCAACTCCCATTCAGTGCGGATTCAATTGGGGCAGCGGCAAAATCAGGTCAGGTCGCAGCCATCCTCGCCAAAGACGGCGGTAGCCTGCTTGACGATCTCGTCGTACATGGCCTGTGCGGTGGTCTCGCCAGCGATCAGAGCCTGGAACTTGGGCACGATGACCTCGTCCATCAGCTGCTTGGCGCTTGCGGTCTGCTCAGCGGTGATGCCGGTCGGAGGAGCGACAACGGTCTTGATCAGGCGGGCAGCGCAGTCGATGTTGCCCTGGTCACGGTCGCCGGTATCCATGGAAGCGAGAGCCTCACGGGCGGAAGCGCAGACGCCGTCCAGGCAGGTGGTAGCATCAACGTAAGCGGCACGTTCGCCGGAGGACAGGAAGTACAGGGCCTTCATAACGTTCTGGATGTGCTCATCGGTGGAGTTGCTGTTGCGGAAAGCGACCAGACCGTCGACGGTGCCGTAGCAGCTCTCCTCCACGCCGTCCATGGTGGGAACCGGCAGGAACGCGTAGGTAACGGGGATAGAGTTCTCAACAGCGGTGCCGTCGTTTGCCTCGATCGCGGCGTTGTTCTTGTTGATGTTGTTCTCGAACAGAGGCATGGCCTTGCCGAAGATCATGGCATTGCCGGTCTCGCACATGACCATACGCTGGGAAGCCTCGACACCGTAGTTGGGCATGTAGCTGGACTTGGTCATTTCCTCAACGGCGGTCAGCAGGTTCAGCATCTTGGTGCTGGTGTACTCATACTTCAGGTCGGAGTTGAAAGCGTTGTTCAGACCGGCGCTGACACCGAAGATGTTCAGGAAGTCAGAAGCGGTTGCGCCGGAGTTGGCGAAGACGAAGCCGAAGGTGTCGTCCTTGGTGCCGTTCTTGATGGCTTCCATGAACTCATCGTAAGTCCAGCCGCTCTCCTGCACCTTGGCAACATCCACACCGGCGGCTTCCAGCATATCCTTGTTGGCGCCCAGCGACTGGATGGTGATGTAGAGGGGCAGGCCGTAGACATTGTTCTCGACGGTCATGTAGTCAAGGGCGTTCTGGTCAAAGTCAGCCAGCTGATCTTTGTCCATGTACTCGCTCAGGTTCAGGGCGGTGCCGTTTTCGACGTAGGTTGCCAGGCCTGCGTAGGAGATTTCAGAGATGTCCGGGGCTTCGCCGGCCTGGGCCATGGTGGACAGCTTGGTGGTGTGGTCGTCCCAGGAGGTGCCGATGACTTCCATGGTCAGGTTGGGATACATCTCGTGGAACTCGTCTGCCCACTCGGTCATCTTATCCAGATAGTCGCCGGTGACGGGGGGCACCATAACGGTGATGGTGTCCTCGGCTTCAGAGGCCGTGGATTCGGCGGCAGAGGATGCCGTGTCCGTCGTGGCGGTGGATGCTGCTGCGCTGCTGGAGGATGCGCCGCCGCATGCTGCCAGTGAGAGGGTCATGGCCGTAGCCATGGTAAGTGCAACAAGCTTTTTCATGTGTTGTGTTCTCCCTTCGATTTTGTGGTTTTGTGGTCACCGTTTCCTCGCCGGTGATCTTATGCTTTGGATTGTACTCTTTTTTCACGAAAACGTCAAGTGTTTGAAATAAAATTTTAGATAAAACGGCAAAATGACGGTTTTGCTTATATTTTTTTGCTTTTTTGCACAAAGAACATTCGGATTTTCAGCTGCAAAACAGTTAAGTGAAATAAAGTTACGATAAAAACAGCCCCCTCGCAGGGAGGGAGCTGAATGTAGATATTATCCTAATGTAAAATTACCGTTATATTCGTCATATTCGTTACAATCGTTCTTTTCGTCATATTCGTCACCCAATAACCGTAACGAATATGACGAATATAACGAATATGACGGTAATAACGAATATTACGATAATTACGAAGTGTACGACTTGTACGACATATACAACTATTACAGTAACTGCAAAAGGCTCCCCTTCGAGGGGAGCTCCCGCGCAGCGGGTGAGGGGTGGTTACTTTAGCCACGAGCGGCACGAGAGCCACCCCTCAGTCACCTTCGGTGACAGCTCCCCTCAAAGGGAGCCTTTTATCTTACCGCTTATGATACATGCGGTCCTCTTCCTCGTAATGGGGGGTGCTGGTCAGGTTCAGCCCTAACTTTTTCAGCGTGTCGATGTCCACGCCAGACAGGATGACCGTGGTGTGGATGTCACAGCCGCGCAGTTTGGGCAGTTCCCGCATAGCCGCGGCGGCGATGGGGTTTTCGTAGGCCGAGCTGGACAGGGCGATCAAAATCTCGTCCGTGTGCAGGCGGGGGTTCTTGCTGCCCAGGTAAGTGGTCTTCAACTGCTGGATGGGCTCGATAGCCTTGGAGGATACCAGGTCGATTTCCTGGTCGATGCCTGCCAGCCGCTTCAGTGCATTCAGCAGGGCCGAGGATGCCGCGCCCAGCAGCGGGCCGGTTTTGCCGGTGACGATGCTGCCGTCGGCCAGCTCAATGGCAGCCGCCGGGGCACCGTCGATGGCCTCGGAACAGGCGGCGGCTTTTTTCTCCACCTCGCGGTCGCCGGGGGCGATGCCCGCCTGGTTCATCAGCAGTTCCAGCTTGAAGCGGTCCTGCTTGACCACGCCGCTGACTTTCTGGTCGCACATACATTTGTAGTAGCGGCGCACGATCTCTTTCAGCGAGGCTTCACGGCAGACTTCATCGTCGATGATGCAGTTGCCCGCCATATTCACGCCCATATCTGTGGGCGAACGGTAGGGGCTTTTGCCGGCGATCAGCTCAAACATGGCGTTGACCACCGGGAAAATTTCAATATCGCGGTTGTAGTTGACGGTGGTCTCGCCGTAGGCTTCCAGATGGAACGGGTCGATCATGTTCACGTCGTTCAGGTCGGCGGTTGCGGCCTCATACGCAAGGTTGACCGGGTGCTTGAGGGGCAGGTTCCAGATGGGGAAGGTCTCGAACTTGGCGTAACCGGCCCGCACGCCGCGCTTGTACTCGTGGTACAGCTGGGACAGGCAGACCGCCATCTTGCCGGAGCCGGGGCCGGGCGCGGTGATGACCACCAGCGGGCGCTGGGTCTCGATGTAATCGTTTTTGCCGTAGCCGTCATCGCTGACGATATGGGCTACATCGTTGGGATAACCGGCGATCTTGTAGTGGCGGAAGGTGCGGATGCCCAGGCTGTTGAGCTTGGCCTCGAAGTTTTCCACATCGGGGTGGGCGGTGTACATCGTCACGCAAACGCTGCCCACAAACAGTCCCATACCCTGGAAGGCATCGATCAGGCGCAACACGTCCATATCGTAGGTGATGCCGTAGTCACCGCGGACTTTGTTGTTCACGATGTCCTCGGCGCTGATGACGACGACGATCTCGGCCTGGTCTTTCAATTGCAGCAGCATCTGCAGCTTGGAGTCCGGCTGAAAGCCCGGCAGCACGCGGGAAGCGTGGTAGTCGTCAAACAGCTTGCCGCCAAACTCCAGGTAGAGCTTGTTGTCAAACTGGGCGATCCGCTCCCGGATATGCGCCGACTGCATGGTAAGGTATTTGTTGTTGTCAAATCCTATTTTCATCGATGATTCCTTTCCCTATCTACAACCCAAAATGCCCCTAAACCAGGGCACACCATGTTAGTAGTATAGCATATTGGGTGGATGGATTCAATCTTCAATTTTGCCTGCTACAGCAAAAGCGGTATGCGTATCCGCATACCGCTTTGTATTTAGGGTTATTCGTCTTTGCCCCGGGCATTGGCTTCGGGGGAACCTGCCGCAAGGTAACCATGGCTCTTGCCCTCGGCGCTGTCGGTGATCCAGAAGGCGTACAGCTTGGCATTTTGCAAGCCAAACCGGACTCTCATCACCTGCGGCCAAGGAGTCTGCTCGCCCTTAGCATTCCAGTGCAGTTCCCAGCGGGTGCTGTCCTTGCCGCGCAGGGTGCAGCATTCCGCACGGGTATAGCCCGGCAGCAGATGTCCTTCCGCATCCAGCAGTTCCGCCCACAGCTCACCCTGGCTGCAATCCGCGTTAACAAAGAAATGATTGCCTGCATAGGTCAGTTTTTCCGTCAGCAATGTACCGCTGCCGTTTTCTGTCACCATCGCGGCAAAACCGTCCCGGCGCAAAGTGGCAACGCCCACCGCACCACCGGAATATTTGTGGCTGCCAAAATGCGGTGATGCACCCGAAAAAGCAGAGTAGTAGAAATGCAGCTTATCCCCTGCTACCGTGCAGATGCCATTGGCCGGGTGCAGGTAGCCGTAGTCCCAGCTGCCTTTCTGGCGGGAGGATGACAGGAAATTGCTGTAGGAGCCACGAGAAAAATGGAAGCCGTCCCGGCTGAATCCCAGTTTCAAGTCATTGATCTTGGGCAGGCCGGTCTTTTCCGCTACGAAGTTAGGCGGCCCCATAAAGACCGAGTACATGCCAAGCATGACACTTTCGTACCCAACCGCATCCAGGTTATACAATTGTGTGTAGTAACCCAGATCCGGGTCCGGGCGGTCATAGATGTCTGTACGGGACCAGAAGCTTACATCCTCCGCTTTCCAATCCTTTCCCGCAAAGAGGTCATCGGTCTCATAGTAACCACGCACACGCACACGGCTGTCCAGTGTGGAGAAGGTGCGCATACTGTAGATCCACTTTTTGCGGAACGGATTGTAAAAGAAGGTCGTGTTATCGCCGCTGGGGCCGGTCTCCCCTTTCGGGGTCCAATGCAGGCCGTCGGGCGAGGCATAGAGCATCGTGATCTCTTTCGGCGGGACCGAGGTCGGGTCATCGTGGGCATGCTTAGGTTTAAACGGATAATACCGATAGTCCTTATCAAAGCAACGGTAAAACGCCAGCATCTTATAGCGCTCTGCTTCGTTGGCAGTTTGCAGATCCAGCCACACAGCATCACCATCGCGCATCTGGCCCGGTACGCGGGGCAGAACACGGTCACTGCTGCAGCTGGGGTCCAACTCATGCAAACGTTTCCAGTGCAGGCCATCCTTGCTTTCCGCATAGGCGCTGCCATCGAACCAGCCTGCCTGATACCACATTTTGTAGGCCGCACTTTGGGGATCATAAAAGACACCGCCGTTGAAGGGACAGGCGCAGGTGCAGTACCCGCTGTTCAGTTCCATCTCGGTCTCCGGCTGCAAAAGCGGCTGGGGCTGGGTCTCCGGCTTGCCTTCTACCCGGACAAGGTCGGTTTCCGCAATCAGAAAGTCATCCACAAAGAGCTGACGGCCCACCCGAATATCAATGGTATCCGGCTTCTGGGAGAGATAGGGCACTTCCAGCGGTTTGTCCAGTGTCGTCTCCTTATTTTTCGGTGGCCAGACATCCGGCAGCTGAATGTTGTTGTATAAGCGTTCCATCCTTATGCACGCTCACTTTCGTAAGTTTTCAATTTTCTTTCGGCTTGTAAAATACCGTGGTCAGCACAAAGGCAACCACAAAGCCGATTGCACAGGCAATGAGATACTGGGGCAGCTGGCCGTTCAGGTAAAGCAGCATACCGGGGATTGCCGTGATGGACATGCCCGTTGCAGCAAGGCCCATGATGGAGGAGAAAGCACCAGCACAGCCGCCGCCCACGCATGCGCAGACGAAGGGAGTCAGGCGAGGCAGGTTGCCGCCGAAGATCAGCGGCTCGGTGATGCCAAGGGAAGCAGGCAGGACCTCGGACAGGTAGAGGGACTTCTGCTTCTTATCCTTCAGCTTCAGGGCAGCAGCTACTGCAGCACCGCACTGTGCCACGATAGCACCGCAGGTCAGCGTGTTGAAGGGGTTTGCACCGGTGTTGGCCAGCAACTCAATTTCCAGCGTTTTGAAGGTATGATGCAGGCCGGTGATAACAACTACCTGCTGCAGGGCACCCACGATGAAGCCGCCTACTCCGAAGGGAATGTTCATAAGTGCCTGTACGCCGATGAGCAGGCCCTGCTCCACAACGTGCATGATGGGGCCGATCACGATCAGGCCAATGACCATGCTGCAAAGCAGCGTGACGAAAGGAGTAACGATCAGATCCAGGACATCCGGCACGACTTTCTTCAAAGCCTTTTCAATCTTGGCTGCGATGATACCCAGCACCAGGGCGGGCAGAACCGACCCCTGATAACCAACGATTGGCACAGACAGCGCGCCGAGGGACAGGTAGATTGGTTCCACATTACCGGCAGCCACCTGGTTGGCGTTGGGCAGCTGCGGAGCAACCAGCATCAGGCCGATGACAATGCCCAGTGCCGGGGAACCGCCAAACTTTTTCATGACCGAGTAGGTGACCAAGGCTGGTAGGAAGGCGAATGCCGTATCGATCAGCACCTGGGAAAGGGTCAATGCCGTGGGGTCCAACGTTACGCCTAGGTTGGTGATCAGGCTGCGTACGCCCATAAACAAGCCGGTAGCAACCAGGATGGGAATAATGGGCAGGAACACATCACCCAGCAGACGGGATGCCTTCTGGAACCAGTTCATGTTCCCTGCGGTGGCTTCTGCCTTAGTCTTCAGCTCACCCGCCTGGAAGTTAGCAATCTCCATGAACTGTGCATAGACCTTATCAACAAAGCCGGTGCCCAGGATGATCTGATGCTGGCCAGCAGCCTTAAAGCTGCCCTTCACCCCATCAATGGCTTCGATCTGCTTTTTATCAAAGCGAGAATCATCTTTCAGGATCAGGCGCAGACGCGTTGCGCAATGTTCTGCACTGACAACATTTTCTTTTCCGCCGATGTGCTGCAGGATCTGTTCTGCAACATCTCTTTCTTTACTCATGGTTTCCTCCCATTTTTGGTTGTGTCCATTTTTTCGCTGCGTGCATTTCCGGTTCATGAACGTAGCCTTGCAACTATGAACGCGCGTTCATTTCGTTCACAACATAACACCATTTTTGTGCTTTGTCAACCAATCCACGTTGTTTTCTCTCTTTTGGCTATGAACACGAGCGTTCATTTGTCTATTTTGACAAGGGATGACTCCCGAATCAGCAGGTGCGGGGCCAGGTAAACGTTTTCCGTCCCGTCATCACCGCGGATTTCTTTCAAGAGTAAAGCAATGGCATTGCGTGCCATTTCATCAACAGGCGATGCAACGGAAGTAAGCGATGGAATCATTTTGCGGGCCAGCAGGGTATCATTGTATCCACAGACGCTCACCTCCTGGGGGACCTGTACACCATGTTCCATCAGCGCGCGGATAATATCACTGGCGGCAATATCACTGTGCGCAAACCAGGCATTCACTGCGCGGGGGTCATTTCCCTGCAGATATTCTGTAAAAATCTGATAAGCTTTCTGGTTCTCGGCGGTTTCATGCTGGTTGCAGGGCAAGATTTTTTCGATCTGCAGCCCACAAGAATCCAGCCCTGCCTGCAAACCTGCCAGCTTGTCGTTACCATAGAGGGCACTGGTAGGCCCCAAATACCCCACACGCACCCGGCCTGTGCCGTAAAAATGACGCGCCACCTGGGCACCGCCTTCTTCGGAGCTGATGATAATGTTTTTATGCCCAATCACCTTATACAGGCTGACCATTGGGATTGACAGTTCTTTATACAGTTTCTCGTTGGGGCGGCCGATGGCACGCACAATAATGCCGTCCACTTTTCGGCGCTTGAAGCTGTTGATGATGTTCACTTCCCGGGCACGTTCCCGCTGGGCATCCCCCACGATCACGCTGTATCCCTCGCGCTCCGCCTCCCGGATGATTGCTGTAGAAAGTGCCGCATACAACGGGTTGGAAAGGTCCGAAAATAGCACACCAATCAGATTGGTGTGGTGTCCCGCAAGGTTTTGCGCCACCTGGTTTGGCTCATAATGCAGCTCTCGTACCCAGTACATGACCTGCTGGCGGGTTTCCGGCTTTATAGATGGGTAATTGGAAAGCACTCTCGATACTGTCGCGCGAGAAACTTTTGCTGCCTTTGCCACATCTTCCATTGTTGCCATAGGGTTTCTCCATTTCTCTATATAAGGATAGCCTTCATCGCTTTTGCTGCTAATTTTTTATAAAGCCATTATACAGCATTTATTCCAGGCTTTCAACGTTGTTCCGCAAAGTTGAAAAGGGCAGCCGCATTTTTTACAGGGTGTTCACCAATATTTCATGTTTTGCGGCGGACGGTGTGCTATAATCGGTAGGTTAAATACGGGATGCCGCGAAAGTCTCCCTCGGGGAGGGGGTCATCGCAAGCTGCGACATTTTTATAGTAGAGGATATACCGTGGAAAAGAAAAAATACTGGCCGCTGACTTTGGCGGCATTTGGGGGCGGCTGCCTGTTGATGGCGGCGGTCTATTTTTGTCTGGGCTGGTGGCCCTTTGGCACCGGCACCGTGCTTACCGGCGACCTGCGCGGGCTGTACGTAAACTACATCACCGATATGTGGGCGCGGGTCAAACAGGGCGGCTTCTTTTACAGTTTCGGCAAGCTGGCGGGCGGCAGCACCCTGGGGCTGTTCGCCTACTACATGAACAGTCCCTTTAACCTGCTGTTTCTGCTGCTGCCCACCCGCATGGTGCCGCAGGCGGCAGGGCTTATCTTTTTATTGCGCACCGGCGTTACTGCGGCGGCGTTCTGCTGGTACTTGCAGCGGCACTTTGCCAAGGCAGACCCATTGTTTGCAGTGCTGGGGCAGTGCTATGCCTTCTGCGCGTTCTGCATCGTGTACAACCAGAACATCATCTGGATGGATGTGGTCTGGCTGCTGCCGCTGGTGCTGGCTGCACTGGACGACATGATGCGCCAGGGCCGCCACTGGGGCTTTACGGTGCTGGTCCTCCTTTGCATTTTGCTCAACTTTTATATCGCCTGGCCGGTGTGTCTGTTCAGCATCCTGTACTTTTTGTGCCTGTGGCCCAGCCGGGGGCAGGGACGGTTTGGCCGCCGCTTCGCCGCCTTTGCGGCCAGCGGCGTGCTGGCGGCGGGGCTGAGTTTCTTCTTTTTGCTGCCGGTGCTTTTGGAAGTGCAGGAAAGCAAAGGCGGGCTGTTTGACTTCACCTTCAGCCTGACGCCCCAGTTTAATTTATTACAACTCCCCTACCGGCTGTTCTTCGGCAACTTTTTCTGGAACGATGTCACCAACGGTCTGCCCAACATTTACTGCGGCGTGGTGCTGGTGCCGCTGGTGCTGCTGTACTTTTGCGGCAATGCGCCCCGCCGGGAAAAGCTGGGCTTTGCCGCGCTGCTGGCGGCGCTGGCGGGTAGCTTTTGGGTAAAAGGTGTAGACCAAATCTGGCACGGCATGAAGCAGCCGGTGTGGTTCCCCTACCGGTACAGCTTTTTGTTCAGCGCGGTGGTCATTCTGCTGGCCGCGCGGGTGCTGACGGCAGGGCCCCAGCGCCGCCGCGCCTGGGGGCTGGCCGCCGGGCTGACGCTGGTCTGGCTGGCGGGGTATCCCCTGGCCGCCGGGGCAGAGCTGTTCAGCAAGACCAAACTGGTTGCCGCGGCGGGGCTGTGTACGTTATCTCTGATTCTGGCGTGGCTGCTGATTGAAAAGCCCGCTTTGCCTGTAAACAAGCGGCGGCTGCTCTGCGGTACGGCGGCCCTGCTGACCGCCGCCGACCTGGGCGCCAACACGGTTTTGGCCTTGCGCAAGTTTGAGCAGTTCGACCTGGCCGACTTTACCGCCTTTTACGATAACGCCGCCGCTGCCGTGGCCACTGCCAAGGCCGAGACCGACGGCGATTGCCGCATCGAGAAGAACTTTCTGCACACGCTGAACGACCCCTTCCTGCTGGGCTATTGGGGCATCAGCCACTATTCCAGCACCAAAGCCAGCTCCGCCAAGGAGCTGCTGGAGCAGCTGGGCTACGTGGGTTACTCTACCTACGGCTGGGGCAGCACCGGCGTGGCCGACAGCCTGCTGGGCATCCGCTGGCTGTACAGCGATGGCAGCCGCCCGGTGGCCGGGCACTGGCAGCCGGTGGACTGCGACTCTGCCTATACTTTATATAAAAATGACGCGGCCTTCCCGCTGGCCTACCTGGCCCGGCAGGATGCCCTGTCCGTGGACGTGGATGCACTGACCGGCAATACCTTTACCATGCAGAACGCCATGCTGCAAAGCCTGACAGGCTGCACGGACACCGCGCTGGTCAGCGTGGAGCCGACCTTTAGCGTGACCGACAAAGGCACCGTGCAGGTGGACTTTACCGCGCCCCTCACCGGGCCTGCCTACATGGCCATCCCCGGCACCGAGGAGCAGCTGCCCATCGACGTAGTGGTGGACGGCGAACTCTACGCCCAATATTTTGAGCCGGAAAGCCTGGGCGGTGTCATCTGCCTGCCCAGCTTTACCGCCGGGCAGCACGTGACAATGGTGCTGGGCATTGCCGACGACGAAATTTTCCATACCAACACCCAAATCTACCAGCTGGACAGCGCCGCCTTGGCCGCCGCCCGGCAGCAGGTGCAGGATGTGGATGCCGACATCCGGGAGGGCGGGCGCATCGATGTGCACTGCGCCGTCAGCGATGACAACGACCTGCTGGCGCTGAGCTTTGCCTACGATGACAATTGGGTCGTCACCGTCAACGGTGAGGAGGTGCAGCCCTCGGCGCTGTTTGGCGGGTTACTCGGCGTATCGCTGCCCCAGGGCGATTGCACCGTTACCCTGCGCTACACCCACCCCGGCGTGGTGCCGGGCGCTGCAGCCAGCCTGGCCGCATTGGCCGCCGCCCTTGTCTGGTGGTTTGCAGAGCGGAGGCGCAGCCAAAATGCCTGACCCCCTTGGCAGTATTTCCCCTAGGCTGCTCTGAATAAGCAAGTATGCCCCCGCCAGGTTGAGGGACCTGGACGGGGGCATTTTATATGAATGGGAAAATGGCAAGTTTTAGCGCAGCGCGTCCTTCATGCTTTTCACATACGCGCCGATGTGTTCCGGGGCGGCGGTGCCGTAGGAGAAAACCACGTTGGCGTAGGTCATGAACACCATCGGGATGATGACATCCTTGCGCAGTTCGCGGATGAAATCAAAGATTTTATCGGTGGTCACACCGCCCTGCAAAGCGCGCAGGTTGGCCCCCTGGATGACCGGCCCCTCGGCGGTAGGGTCCGAGAACGGGAAGCCCAGGCTGTCAATAGGGTTTTGCAGTTTTCACATTTTGTGTTCTGCACAAACACAAAGGCCCCGGGCCTTGCGGTGCCCGGGGCAATGGAGAAGATAGGATACAACGAAGTTAGTTGGCCTTGTACTCAGCAGGCAGCTGGTCGATGGTCTGCCACTTGGCCATGGCATCTTCCAGCTTCATGCCGCCCGCAACAGCGTCGCGGCGGCAGGCGTTGATGGCCTGGATCTCTTTCATCTTTTCGCCGGTCAAAGCGTAACCCTTCATGGCAATCAAGGTCGCCGCCCAGGCCAGCATGGGAATCACACAGAACAGCACGATGACCACCACGTTCATACCGGGGGTATAGGGGTCATACTGGGTGGGCAGATTGTTCAGGCCGATGAAGGTGACGGCAATGCCGACAACCGTGGCCGACAGGCTGGAAACCAGCTTATCCACCAAGCTGAACAGAGTGCCCATAATGCCGGGGATATACTTGCCGGAGCGGTAAGTCTCGTAGTCAGAGCAGTCAGCCACCATGGGGATAGGCATATCCGCCGTAGCGTAGTAGGCACCGTAGCCGATGCCGAAGAAGAGGATGAACAGTACGGTGTACAAGTTGATGGACAGGCCGTTCTCCCCCATCAGGGACAGGTGGAACGCATCACCGTGACCCCACAGTGCCAGCAGCACAAAAACGCCAATGTAGCAGACCAGCGCCACACTGACATATTTGGTCAGGCTGGCTTTCTGGCCCTTTTTCTGGCTGGTACGGACCGACAGCAGGAAGAACGGCACGCTGAACACATAGCCCAGCACCATCATGGGCAGGTACAGCCCATCGTAAGCGCCCATCATGCAGCCATACAGCATGCACAGCACGGTGGTATTGTTGGCGATGGACAGGGCCAGCTTGGTGCCGGCGCCGGCGACCATCAGGCGCTGCATGGGCTTGTTCTCTTTGATGATCTGGAGATACTCGGAGACTTTGACCTTCTCGGTCTTTTCGCCGCCGATGCCAAAGTACTTGGGCTGGTCCTTTTCCCAGATGCCGATGATGGCCAGGATGGTCAGCACGATGGACATGATGATGCCTACCGGGGCCAGGGTACGGAAGAACCCGGCGGAGGAATAGCCGCCCTCAAAGTTCTTGGCCAGGATAGGAGCAAAGAACTGCATGACGCCCATGCCCAGCAGAGAGCCGACCGTGTTGAAGATGGTGAACAGCGGGCGCTGCTTGGGGTCGTTGGTCAGCACGGTCTGGCCGGAGCGGGTGCAGCTGGTCTGGAAGGTGTAGCCGATGACCCACACGGCGTACAGCCCCACAAAGGCAGCGTAGCGCAGCCCCATGGCACTGGCGGGGATGAGCGGAGTGAGGCAGTACAGCACCAGAATGCTTGCTGCCATGATGAGGTTGCCGATGACCATGAAGGGCCGGAACTTGCCGAACCTGCCGTTGGTGCGGTCCATGAGGGCACCGATGATGGGGTCGGTGATGGCGTCAAACAGACGCATACCGGTGACCATCACCGAAGCAAACAGCATGCTCAGGGCCAGCACCTTGCTGCCGAAGGTCGCGATGTAGGAAAGCACCAGCACATAGTACACGTTCGTTGCGCCGTTGTTCAGCGGGAACAGCACCAGCTGGTAGGTTTTGGCGCGGTTCACACTCGACGCCGTTGTTTTTTGTTCGCCCATTGCGGTCTCTCCTTTTGTATTTGATAAAAAGCGGCAGCCC
>OHWM01000111.1_pt1 | contig 45075 bp, 33 predicted proteins | sample 1579731 | NCBI WGS metagenome assembly OHWM01 (sample SAMEA3882510, study PRJEB24775) | human gut metagenome | biome: human-associated habitat; feature: intestine environment; material: feces | place: Netherlands | collected 2009/2010
GACGGCGGCGCTCGAAACGCCGGCCAACTCGGCCACATCTTTCATCTTTACCACGCGCGCCACCTCTGTCGTTGAAATCGCTTTCACCATAATACCTGTTCGTTCCGGCGTTCTAACGAACGCCGGACTGCTCGACGCTGCGCGGGCATCTGCCGGGCGATCTGCCGCTCAAACCGTCGCTCGCGTACATGAAGTACGCGTCGCTCCTCTTTCGTGGCACCTCGCCACGGCAGCTACCCGCTCGCTAACGTATGCTCGACCAGAAGCGCCCCTCTTTATACAATCTGCTCGCTAGGGTTCTACCCGTGGTACTCGCCGTTATATTGAATGAGCGTCAGGTCCTCCACGCCGTCGAGCGCGCCGATGGCGTCAGCATAGGGCATATCTACACCATCCGAGAACACCTCGGCAGCCATTTCGACCTTGTCGCCGCGCATGGTCTTGGACTTGACGGTGAACTTGGTGCGCCCAAACGCGCGCACGATATCGTCGCCGGTGGTCTGGCCCGTGTAGTGGATGACCATCATGTACACGCGCGCCTTGTCCTGGCGGCTCGCAAAGCCGGCAATCATCACCACGATCACCACTGCCGTAAGCCCCACGAGCGCATACATGCCGGCGCCTGCCGTAATGCCCGTGGTAATGGCCCAAAACAGATACAGCAGGTCGAGCGGGTCCTTGACCGCCGTACGGTAGCGGACGATGGACAGAGCACCGACCATACCGAGCGAGATGACCACGTTGGTCGAGATCGCGAGCGTGACCATGCAGGTGAGCACGCACATGCCCACGAGCGTCACGGCAAAGCTACGCGAATACACCACGCCGGTAAAAAAGCGCTTGTACACGTAATAGATCAGGATGCCCATGGCGAGCGCCACGAGCAGCGAAAGGCCAATCTTGGCAGGGTCGACCTGACCGAACGCCTCCAAGACGGAGTTCTTAAAAAAGTCCCTGGTGCTCATGGTCTAAATATCCCCTCGGTTCTCAAAATCCGATTCCCAGTAATTAAATCCGCGCAGGTAGGCGGTCTTGTCATAACACAGGCAGTACTTAGAGACCGCCGTGAGTTCGGCCGCGCCCGGCGGCACCATATCGCGCACCAGCTGCGGACAAAACTCCGTAAACTTGACCTCCATCACCAGCTTGCCGGGCTCCAGGACCGGCAACGCGGGCAGCGTCGCGTCAAAGATATCGAAGCTTCCCACCGCGGCACGCACGTTCATGTCAAACGTAATGCGCACGGTGCCCTCATCCATCACCCACGGCTCGCGCTCGTAGTCCACGATGGTCCGCGGGCGCATCATGTTGCAGATGCACTCGATGTAGAACTCGCGACAGAGCGGATAGGTGCTCCTCAGCAAAAAGCCGTAGTCGCCAGCCAAAATCTGCTCAAACTCGCCGCGCGTAAGCGGCGCGTCCTCCTTGTAGATCCAGCTGCCGTACTTCTTTTTGCGCTCAAGCTTAATCACCTTGTCGCTGCCGTTATAGATGCGCACGCGATACTTTTTGCGCATGAGAATGCCGGCGTCTTTTTCCTCGTAGGCCGAGTTGCAGTAGTCGTCAAAATACAGGCTGCGAATGGTGTAACCACCCGCCCGCGCATGCTTGTCCAGTTTAAAAACCGGCGCCATGCGACAGGCAAGCGCGGAGTGCTCGCCCTCGTTAATGAGATATTTGAGCTCGTGGCGGTAACGCTCCTGCGTTGCACGCGCAGGCGGAGCCGCCAAGCGCTCAAGCAGCGCGCTAGCCCTCCTCATACGTGTCCTCCACGACCTTACCGCCGTCTTGCACGTAAAAACACTTCATGCCGTAGTGCTTGCCGTCGTCGGTCACATAGTAGTCAAACGCATCTTGCGTAAAGTCGTCGGAGTTGGTGGCACGCACGCGCACAAAAAACTGGCCGGTATCGGGCGCATCACAGGTCACCTCGGGAAGCAGCACGTCCTCGGCCTTAAAGACCACATCGCTTATGGCATAGTCGCGCGCAAGCTCTACGGTGTAGCGAATGTCGCGCGCCTCAAAGTCGTAGGACGCATCCCAGTTAATGCGCAGTTTACCGTTATCGATCTGCGGCACGCCGATGTAGAACGGCATGGGCTTTTTAAAACTCTCGCGAAAGCTCTTGTAGTTCTCCTCGATCTCGGAGGGAATCGCCGCGGCGATCTGCTCGTATTGGTCCTTGGTGACAGGCAGATTGTCGATATCGGGCGAAGCAAAGACCAGGGATTCAGTCACCTCGCGGTAGTGCTTGATCATCTTGGCCAGGCGAGTCTCGGTCAAATACGAGCGCAAGTCCTTGACGGCACGGTCGAGTTCGCTGCGGAACGACTTGCTGCGCAGCGCACGATTGAACAGCACGTTGCCCCAGTAGTTGCTTACGCCGCGCTCCCAGCTCGCATAATCCGAGAACCCCGTCAGGCTCAGCTCAAGCTTACGCAGCATGCCGTCGTTATCCCAATCCAGGATGTACCAGACCTTGGAGTTAAGCGGGCTGTACAGATAGCAGTTGCGGTTCTGCGTATCGCAGTTGCCCGTCAGGATCTGAAACGCCATCCAATAGACCAAATTCTCGGTATCAAAGTAGGTATCGAGCACATCATCGATCTTTTGCGATTCGTCGTTGAGCGCATCGAGCATCTCGATGAGCTTGGTGTGGTCCGTATCGCCCTTAATCTCGAGCATGCCCTCAAAGCTTGCCTGGTTGTAGTCGGGATCGTCGGCGAGCTTAATGGTGTCCTCGTAGCGATGGAAATCAAAACTGTTCACCTTGTACAGGTGCCCGCTCTTATCCAGGCCATGTACCTTTAGCGCCGTCTTGTTGAGCTGCTCCACCTGCGTAAACAGGCCGTAGTCCTCAAAGGTGTCGTTGGTCTTTTCGGTCTGGTCGCACACCCACAGATGCACAAACTGCGTGCGCAGACCCATCATCTGGGGAATCCCACGGATAAGGTCGTAGGCCATCTTGTTGCGAAAACGCATACCCTCGCCCATGTGCTTGTTGAGCGCAATCGCGCGCTGTTGGCGCCAGGTACCCTTGCCCTTTTTGAGCTCCACCTTGTAATTCTTTTGCGAGTTCATGCTCGATGTCTGACCGCGCACCTGCACGGTGGCATTGGGCGCTTCCTCGCCATAGCCAACCTCGCCGGCCACCGGGCCGTCTTCGTCGCCCGCCTGCAGCAGGCCCATAACCTGATAGCGCGTCACGCCCATGTCGGCATAGTCATACACCGAGTACGTGTTGATCTCGGCCCAGCTATGGTCCGTGTTCTCGGAGCTGTTGCCGCGCGAGACCGTCAGGTACATGGTCACAATGCCCGAGTCATCATAGACCTCGTACAGCTCGTCCTTATCGCGCAGATGCTTGGACTGGTCGGAGGCCTCGGCCTTTTTAATCTCGTCCTGCTTTTTTACCTTATTTGTCGAGGATTCGTCCTGAGATGAGCAGCCCGAAAGCAGCAGCGCGCCGGCAGCCGCCTCGATCAGACAGCGGCGAGACATCAACTTATCGATCATCAGAACCTCCCCAATGGTTGCGATACACGCGAACTACTGCGCGCTGAAACGCGCCGTGCGGCACGCCCTTGCGGCGGCACTCCTCATAGCGCTGCTCGGCACGGTCGAGCAAGCGGCCCAGCTGTGTAAAGCGACCCGTTTTGTCGGTCGCCACAATGGGCTGCTGGCTCAGGATACGATACGGCAAGTTGGCGGTATAGGTATCGAGCCGCAGCAGGGCCACGATAAAAAACACCACCGCACCCAACAAGAAGCCAAAGCCGTAAAACTGCTGCGGCAAAAGCAACGACACGGCGGTCGCCAGCCCTGCCACACCGGCAAACAGGCCCGAGGCCAGAACGGCTCCCTTGTAGTCGGTAAAGTACAGCAAGATAAGCAGGATCGTGTTGCCCACGGCATACAGGCCGTAGCCTACGCATAACGTGCGAAAATACCCGTGCATAAGATTGTTAAAGCCCAGCGGCAGGGCCGAGAGCACTGTGGTCTCGAGCGAAATGACCGCCGCCGTCACAAACAGCTGCTTGAGCGCGCAAAAGCGCAGTTCGCTGTTGAGCGTGGAAAGCATCTCCTCCTCGGCCACCACAATATCGCCCACCACGCCGCCGTCGTTAAACAGGCTGTAGTAGTCACGGTAGCGCGGATAGAAATTGACCTCGACCGACACCACAAAGTTGACGGTCGTGACGAGTGTGGTCAAAAACGCAATGAGTGCCGGCACGTCATGGTAAGGAGCCCCGTAAAACAGGCCTTTGATCTGCACGCCAATAGGGCCCGCCCAGATAATAACCAGGTGTGCGAAAAGCCCCAAGTTGGTAAACAGCCCCGTAAGCGCAAGCGGCATAAATTGGTCGAGCCAGCGCAAAAAACGCCAGGGACTCCGGTCACTCCGTGGAAAATACCGGTACAGCAGTACCACATCCCAGGCGAGCATGACGCCGTAGCCTAGGGCGATTGACGCCAACAGGCCCTCGACAGGCGGCAGCCCCAGTGCCAGCGTGGCCAGGGCGCACAGGCACGCCACACCAATGGCAGCCGCAAAGCTGCACAGGATACCGCGGTAATCTTTGATGGCCGTGAGGTAGCTCATGCCGTTCCAGTTGACGATCATAATGTTGAACAGCCACAGGCACAGCAGCCCCTGCAGCAGCGTGGCGCCCGAGAACAGCAAAAAGACGCCGTAGAGCACCGTGCCCGCAACGAGCATGATGGCGTTGGAGCCCCAAAACGAAGGCAAGATCTCATCCTCGCGCTCGGCAAAGAGCATGTCGGCCAAAAAGCGCGTGACCGGCATGGAGAAAAAGCTTGTGAGCGTGAGCGATGCCAGCAGCGTATAGGTCACCATGCACACCAGCAGATCCCGGTTGACGCGCCCCACGCCCCACAGACCGCACAGCACCAAGATACCCACCTGGAGTAGCACGCCCAGCAGCATGGGGCCCGTGCAGACAATGCCGGCGTAGCCATAGGCGCGCATCGTGGCAAACAGACCCTTGCGCCTAAACAGGCGTTTGAGCTCAAAACCGATTCCGGCCACCGGCTACTCCCCCTCTCTGGGCAGGTCAAACGCACGCGCCGTCTCGTCGTACAGCGCGCGATAGTTGGCGAGCATCTGCTCGTGCAAAAAGTACGTGGCGACGCGACGCTGGCCGCGCCCCCCCATCTCAATACGGCGGGCGCGGCTCGCGCACATGCGCTCCATGGCATCGGCCAAGCCCTTGCGATACATGGGCGGCGTCACAAAACCCGCCACGCCAAAGTCGTCACCCGGGGCGCCTTCGAGCAGCTCGCGGCAGCAGCCCACCTCGGTCGTCACGCAGGGACGGCGCGCTGCAAGCGACTCCAGCACGCTGAGCGGCTGGCCCTCGGAGATGCTCGTCAAAATGGTAAAGTCGAGCTTTTCCATGTACTCGACCACGTTGACGCGGCCGGTAAAGATCAGATCGCGCACGCCCAGGGTATCGACCAGCGCGTGGCACTCGGCACCGTACTCCTCGTCGTCCACGCCACCCATGATGTGCAGACGCACCTTGGGCAGGCGCTCGTGCAGCTCAAAGAAGGCATAGATCATGGTCTTGACGTCCTTGATAGGCGCCAGACGCACCACCGCGCCAATGTCCACCCAGCCGTCATCGGGTTTTAAGGGAATGTCCTTAAAGCGGTCAAACTGGATGCCGTTGGGGATGACCAGGCATTTGTCAGCATCGCAGCCCATATCGATCTGCGTCTTGCGGGCGTTATGAAACAAGCTCGTCACGCGGAAGGCGCGGCGGTAGATCTCCTCCGAAAGCAGGTAGAAAAAGCGAATCCAGCGGTCCTTAAACGACGGCACGACCCAGTCGGCGCGAATGATCTCTTCCTCGCGCTCGCGGGTATAAATGCCGTGCTCGGTGAGCAGCACCGGAGCCTGGTGAACGCTTGAGCCCAGGCAGGCGAGCAGGCCGCCGTAGCCGGTCGAGATGGCGTGGTACACATCGGCCACCGGCACCTCGCTGCCCAGAAGGTAGAGCACGGGCAGCAGCATGGAGCGCATGGTGTGGAATGCATCGGCAAAGGGCGTGTATGGGTACTCGGCCAGGCACACGTCGCGAAAGATATCCATAAACGTGCGGCTCTGCAAAAACGAGAGCGGATGCACGCGACGGCGCTGGAAGATATCGAACAACACGTCCCAGTCCGGATTGGAGAGCGATACCAGGCGGCGCAGCGCCTCGCGCTCGCGGGCGTTAAAGTCGGCCTCTTCTTGCTCGCCCGATAGGCGCAGGGCATCGTCCAGAAATACCTCGTGCACCTCGACCACATTGCCGGGCAGCTCGTAGACAAACTTGCCGCGGTCGGCAGCATGCGCGCCGATCACCCACAGCACAAACTCGTGCTCGGGCATGGCCTGGATATAGCCATGCATCCAGGTAGATACGCCGCCGTGCACATAGGGGTAGCAACCCTCGAGTACCAAGCAGATTCTCATCTGTCGCCACCCTCCTTGCGTGCAATGGTCACCGTCTTGTCCGTGGCTTTAACCAGGTACAGATCGCCCGTCAGATGCGTAATCTCGCCACCCGTGACTGCACCCGGCTCGCCGTTGTTGGCGCGGAACATGAGCCACGCCTCGTCGTGGAAATTGCCCAGGCTGAGCGTCCAGGCATCCGCGCCTGTGTCCACGCTCACCGTCACGGACGAAAAACGCTGGATGGCGCCCGAGCATTCCGAACCGGTCTGGCGCCGCAGGTCGGGCGCAGACTTGGTAAGCCAGTCCAGGTAGTCGGTCAGGCCGCCCTTGTAGACCTCCCAGCCCTCCTTGGCTCCGCGATCGGGGTCCAAAAGGTCGTCCGGGTGCATAAAGTGCGTGCTCACGTAGTGCATGTTGAGCTCGGACACGGCTGCCAGGCGCATATAGGAATCGTCGACCATGCCGCCCGAGACAATACGTGGCTGCTCCACAATGCCATCGCTCGCCACGCCAAACTCCTGCACGTAGGGCAGGTCGGTGCCGTCCTCAAAGTACGTACTGGCAATAGTCTTAATGCGCGGAACGTCGGTGCCGATAAGCTTGCGTGCACGGGCCGAAAGGATATTTGACGGCGGCACGTAAACCGAGCCGTGCGCGTTGGGCAGCACCTCATCTTGGAAGACGATAAGCTCGTTGAGCGATGCGACGAGCGTTTCCTTGTTCTTCCAGGTCTTGTAGTCATACAGCGTGCCATAGTCGGTATCCCAGAGCGCCAGAGGCTGATGGTTGTAGCCGTGAAAGCCCAGCTCTCCGCCCATCTGCAGCAGCATGCCGCCAAAATAGCGGAACTGCGTGGTATCGGGTTGGCGCGCGGGCTCGGTCTGGTTGACCGTGTCCTCGTAGTTTTCGATCATCACGCCGGTATAGCGAATGCCGTATTTTTGCGCGAGCTTTTGCAGATCGGGCCACCAGACCTTGGTATAAAAGTCGGCGATGGAAAGCCCGTAGTCGCGCTTAATGTAGGTGCCGTCGCCCGAGGGCACGGGGCTGGGAAAGTCGTCCAGATAGAAGACGGCGCTGTTAATGACCGGATAGGCCGTGGCATCGCCCAGCAGGCTGATCGCCGCGGCGTAAAAACCTCGCATGACCTTGTCATAGATACCGATATTGCACACCACGGTGCGACCGCTACCGCAGTCATTCGACCAAATGAGCGGAGCGCCCGCATCGCCGGTCTTAGCCCACACACGAGCTGTCTCGCGCAGCGAAACCGAAAGCGACGAATCAAAGGGGTCCGAGAGCTCGTAGCGCTCTCCCCCGCCCAGCATAAAGTCCTCGCTCGGCACAATGCTTTCGGCTTTTACATAGTCATATCCGGCAGATTCAATGCCAAGCTTGGGAGCAATCACTTGCAGATAGCCCGAGTTATCCGGAGGCATGGCGAGCATAAGCGAACCGCCGGCACTCACCCAACTCATAATGTCGCTCAGGTGCGTACCGAGCCCGTCAAGCGAGGGCATAAGCACAATCACGCGATCAAACGACGTGAGCGATGGGATCGCGTCCGCACCGTCGGTGGCAATATCAACATCGCGATGGGCGATCTTCATGTCCAGCAAAATCTGGTCGAACTGCTCCTTTACGTCCTCGACGCCAGCTTGATCGGAATCGGTAATGACCAGGCATGTGGGCTTTTGGCCAAAGATTGCCGAGGAGGCCGGCACCGCATCGTTGGCGGCAAGCATCCCCAGCTTATGCTGGCCCGCACTGTACTGCACGCCGGCACGCTCCACTAGCAGCACGGCGGCCATGGCAATAAAGACCGCCCACACCACGAGGAGCCCCATCCAACGAAAGCGGCCTGCACGGTCGCGGATATGTTGCGCCACGCTCATCGGACCTCATCCCCGTCGCGCCAAAACGCCAACTTTTCGCGGTTGTCGGCGCTCAAATACACATGTTGCTTGTCAATCGCATCGATCACACGGTGAACCTCGACACCGTTGTGGCGCATCACGGCCAGCCGCAGGCAAAGCATCCAAACCTCCTGCTCCTCGGGCACGTCGAGCACCAGCTGGTCGGTCACGACCTGCGCCTCGTCGATCTGTCCGACATCGGCCAGCGCCGTCGCGTATCGAATGCGCAGCTCAAAAGTGTCTTCGCGCTCGCAGCGACGCGCAAGCAGGCGCGCGTACTGTTGGCGCTGAATCTGAGCCACGCGCCCCTCAGCCAAACCCGAGCCCAAGTATTCACCAAGAAAATCGCAGTATTCGTTGAGGTTTTGCGCACTCGGGTCCGTCTTAAAGGCACGCTCCAGCTGCTGCAGTTTAAGGTCGGACTCCTTGGAGATCTGCGCCACCGCCGTCGCGGCATAATGCGCCACCTCAACGTCGTCGTTAAGCTTAGCCGCCTGCAGCTGCGCCAGGTAAGCGTCGGGCTCCTCGGTGAGCATGGAAAGCATTAGGCGGCGCCGGTATGCCGGGTCGTTGACGATGAGCGCCTCCTCGAGCGGCACTACGCCTGCATCGTCCTCACCACTCGGTACCGACATACTGCGATGCAGTTCGTCGTTGAAGCGCAGCGACTCCAGCGCAGACTCTTTCAGCCCCTCGCCAAACACCGCGCTGCGGACCGATAGCAGAACCACCAGCAACGGGCCCCACAGCGGCACCAGCACTATCACAGCCAACATGTGCCCGCGCACCGGCAGCAGGCCCAGCTTCATGAGCGTCCACAGCATCAGGCAAACCAGCGCATGAATCAGCAGCAAGACGGCAGCAACGACAAGCGAGATCAAGCGACACTCCCCTCGCAGTCACCGGTGTAAGAGATGTGCTGCAGCAGCTCCACGATGTCCTCGCCGTCGACGGGCTCCACCGCAATCTGCTTTGCGCTCAGGCGCTCGCGGATAATGGGCAGATCGCACGCCTTTGCCTGGCGCATAAGCAGGTAGAGCACGTTGCCGTCGACCAAGCCCGCCGCGTCGCTCTCGCGGATTGCCGACCCAATTGCGCCCACCAGCTCACCGACAGGCTCCATGCCCGGTACCACGCGCAGGAGCAAAAAACTCCCCATCTTGCTATCTGCCAGCGCCTGCTCCGCCGCGAGCTCTTGGCCAAAGGCAGCCTGCTTGAGTACGCAAGTGCCGTCAACGCAGCGTTTATCCTGCGCCACCGCCTCGTAGTCAAAGGCACGGCCCAGCGCGCTTTCAACCAGCCCGCACAAGATGCGGAACAGGTTTTGATAATAGAGGGTCATTTGGTTTTCGGCCGCACTACGCACAAAGATCCGCACGGCGGGTGCCCCGTCGCGCTCGATCGTGTATCCAAACATGGGAAGCCCCGGCGTCAGCTCGCGGTTCACCCACAGGTTCGAGTGACCCCCGTCGCCCAAAAGAGGTGCAAGCTGCTCAAGCGTGAGCGAGCGTGCGGCATCTTCGGCAATCGCGGGACTTGCTGCCACCAGGCGCGCAAATGCCCCGCCCGAAACATGGTAGATCGCCACCGAATCGTTCTCGAGGATCTCGCCCAGAAGCTCGCAGCACTTGCGATAGATGTCGCGCGGGTTGAGCACGTCGAGCTCCTGCGTCACGGCAAAGATCTTGCCAAAGCTGTCGTGGCGACCCACGATCTGGCGCCTGTACGCGCGCTTATCCTCGATCGCGTCGTGGTAGAGCTGCGTAAGGAACGTATTGCGGTTGCGCACGAGCTCGTTTTGATCGCGCTCCGCCCTAATGGCTTCGCTGTTGCGCAGCTGAACATAGCCGCACACGGCACCCACAACAAAGTACGCAATAAACGGCAGCCAGTTAGACGGCTCGTAAAAGAGACCCTGGAAGGTATAGCCGTACTGAGTAAAGTAACTCGCGGCCAAACCCACCGATGCCAGCAGCGCCGCAACCAGGCCAAAGTCCAAGCCATACAGCGTGCCGATCAGCACCACGTAGAGCAGGCGATAATCGAGCACGTTGAGCTGGGCCGATTGGGAGAACAGATGCTCCAGCAGCTCAAAGAGCGCCCAGGCAAGGCCCGTCTCCAGGCATTTGATGGGCAGCGAGCGCATCTGGATGCGGTCGATGGCGGCACGCAGCGGGTTGATCTTTTTGATGCGTCCAGCGCCCCAGCGAGCTTGAATGGTCGAGAGATCGCGCAGCAAGTCGTAGCGCTGAAACCAGCCATAGCGCACGCGAACGACGTCGCTGACGGGCAGGGCGTAGCCGGCAGAATCGCCATAGGCAACTGAAAGCCCTGGGAACAGCGCCTTGAGGGCGTCGCCCACCTCACCCGCCGTATGATGGAAGGTATCGGCTACGTCGAGCGTCTCAAAGTTACCATCCCAGCTGTCGAAGATACGGCGTACCAACACCGCAAGCTCCTCGGCACACAGCAGGGGAAACGCCGCATCCTGCGCGCCCTGCAGAGCGACCGATCCGGTTGAGCACGCGTCGAGCAGCGGCACCAAAAACGGGTCCTCCAGCGCGGCAGATGCGGTATACAGGAACGGCACGCGCAGGATCTTGGTTTGAACGCCCTCGCGAGCAGCGTAGTAGCGGCACAGGTCGTTGGCTGCGCGCGCGATAATGCCCTTGCCCGTTCGCCCGACGGCATCGGCGGCGCCCTCGGCACCCGCGGGCCCCGCTACATACAGCAGTTGGACCCGGCGACCCGCGCACGCACGAAAGACCGTGCGCAGCAGCTCGATATCGCCCACGGTATCGGTATGCGGGGTAAGGTAATTAGACAGGTAGACCACGCGTTCGAACTCGTAGGCCTGCTCCAAGTGCTGGAGCAGCTCTTTCCACGAAGCATGGGGCGACGACTCGTCGCGGCGCGTGTCCTGCGCGGCTACGACCTGCACATGGTCCTCGGGGAACGCCTTAGCACAAAAGTCATCGTCAACATATGCGGTGTTGCCAACAACCAGCACCTCCATGGCGCACCCCTCCCCTTAATTCCACATTTGTCATAGTCAAACATGCGTATTGTACGCTGTCAACGCGAGCCAAGGCGCCTTTAAGGCTGTTTTAAGAACTTTTTTAGGGGATGTGGGGACATCGAGAGTGCTAAATGAGCACCCAATCCAGAAGTGCGGTGAAAAACCGAGATCTGTCAAACAGGCCCCTGTTTTGAGCATCCGCGACCTGCAGTTTTGTTGGCAAAAATCGGTGTGCGCTCGGCGAGTTTCGATTTTCCCCGCACTTCTCCTACGCACCGGACTCGCAATAGCGCAGTACAATCCGCCAATCGCACTAACCGGAAAGCCAATCCAGCGACTCGCCTAGCCAACCAGATACGGCCCGATTACATCGAAAATTTCGCCCACCTTAGTTGCAGGGTTTTGCGCAGATGGCTTAATGTTACCCAGTTCCCTATGGTACGCGACGAGGCGCCCAGCACGCTGCAATGCTTCGCCTCGCCTATCATCCACTGCCCCAAACATCCCGTCCAGGTTCTTGCGGTACTCGATGCCCAAGTTCTTCGACATCTCCTGCGCGAGGGCATGCTGGCAGTCGGACGCGGACATATGCGCGGTCGTGTAGCGAAAGTGCAAAAGCGGCCACAGCTCGAAGCAGGGGTTCGACCACAACGCATGGAAGGTCCTCGAACCATCGGAGAGCTCGTCACATTTGCGCTTCATCGCATCAAAGTCGGACGCAGGAAAGTCATCCTTGTCATACACGAGCCACACGTGATCGAACGTCTCGGGCGCATAGCGACAGTGTTCGACGGCGAAGTCAAGCAGGTCAAGCGTGTGTCTGCCGGTCCCCTTAACGACAATGGCAACCTTGCGCTCGTTCGCCGCGCCCAACGCCGCACGCACGCCCTCAAAGTAGCGAGGCTCGGTCTCCTTGCCCTCGCTCACTACAAGATGACGCGTCATCTGAACCATGCGCGAGCGGCCCTCTCGCTTGCCGCTACGCCAGCCCTTCGACTTCTTCGCCACCATGCTAATCCCACTCCTCGATGCGGGTGAGGTACGGATCGGCACCGTAGCGACCGGACAGGTATTGCTTGTCGAAAGCCGCGTTCTTGCTTACCAGATTACCGTTTGCCTCGTGGATATCGGCGAGAGACCACAGTTGGCTCGCCTCCCCCTCGCCGCGTGCAGCGAACCATATCTCGTCACGGCGGAAGACATCATTTCGCATGGTTGACACATCCTGGGACGAGAAGATGAGCTGCGCGCCACTCTTGTTGACCTCAGGATCCTTAAACAGCAGAATCACATAGCGAAGAAGCTTCGGGTGCAGTTTGGCGTCGAGCTCGTCTACCACAACGGTGCCACCACGCTCAAGCGCCGTCATCAGATACGCAGCCAACCCCATGAGCTTCTGGGTGCCGGCTGATTCCTCTGATAAACGCAGCTCGTATGCCTTGCCGCCTACCTCGTGCCTCACGAAGACGCGCTGGCCGCGCCACTCCGGCGCCCTCTCCACTCTGAAGCCATCAATACGCACATCAACGGCGCGCAGGAAACGCGTGACCTCACGCGAGTCACCCTCGTCGAGCATTTGTTCGAGCATCCGCTCCAGGTAGAAACTGTTGTAGTTGAGAAACACAGTGTCGAGAAACCAGCTGGCCGCCTCCTGGACCACCGGCGCATCAAAGTTGATGCAAAGGAACGATAAATACGGCAGGCTCGGATTGAATCTCGCAGCCGTCACAAGCTTACGCAGCGTGGGACCGAGCCCAACCTTTGCACCCTCGCGCTCGAACAGCATCGCCGTACGCGAAGCTCCCAATTTACGCCGCCACAACCCTTCGGACATGATCTCGTCGGCGTGTACAGACAAGACATAGCGGTACTCGTGGTCGCCTACGCGGTAGTAGAGTTCGAACTCAGTGGGCTCGGCAGCAGATACGTCATCGAAACCAAACGCAGAACAACGGGGTATCGAAGGGCGATCACCCTCTGCCGTATCAGCACTGGCAGACAGCAGTCTTATTGGTCTGGCCACCGCCGAACGAACGTAGTCAAGAGCCTCGAGCAGATTAGACTTGCCGCCAGCGTTGGGCCCGTATACCGCAGCCACCGGAAGGAAACTCTGCCCGTCGGAACACTCGATGAGGGAACGCTCAAACTCCTTCATCGGCGTCGCCTGCATAGAAAGCTCAGCCTCGTCGCGATAGGACCGATAGTTCTTAAAGGTGAACTGGCAAAGCATAGTACTCAACATTCCTTTCATTGCTTTAAAAGGTATATCAGAGTTTTTATTTGATTATAGACCTTAAATAGCATCAATCAAGTGTTTGCAGCATCTGGAGCAAAGGATACAAGGCCTAAAAACTCAGAAGTATGCGACAAATCCCTGGCGTGCCGAGCGCTCCGAAATGCCACAATGCTTCTACCTGCGGATCCTTTATACGAAAAAGCCGTTGTGCTCGGGGATTCCAGGGGCTGGCGCATATTATCGACAGGCGAATTAGGAAGTGCGGTGAAAAAATGAGGTCTGCCGACCAGACCCCGGTTTTGGACTCCTGCGACCTGCGGTTTTGTTGGCAAAAATCGGAGTGTGCGCGGCAAGTTTCGATTTTCCCCGCACTTCCGAAATACGCGGTAAAACGCACCGCCCAGAAGCGAATACGGACAAGTGCCCTTCGATAAACAGCCCTTTAAACGCAAAAACCGCCTTTCGGCGGTTCCCACGGACCAAGCAGAACGTATCGTTGCAAGGTCTCATCACACTTATTACTTTAAGGGAGAACTAGCAAGGCCGTCAATCCAATACCGCCAGACTCTCGAATCAAATATTGATCCCTTCGTGGATCAGTCATTCGTCAAGACAATCGTGGCGGAGCGGTGGTCGCCGTCAAGACCCATACCGACCCGTCCCCCTGTCAACAGGCAATCTAACCCGACCGTCAATAGATAAGAAAGGCTTTGCCATCATTGGGGATCCTTAAATGAAGAAAGGCGACCATCCCAAGAAGGATAGCCACCTTTCCGCAGGACGCGGGACCCGTAGGTTGCCCGCGTCAATACCGCTTTTAGATAGGCTACTGATCATTGATCCATAAATCAACGCTATTAATCTGAATCGAACGGTAACCCTATACCCCAATTCAGCGCCCTTGGTTATCAACCAAACGAAACGTCACCTGGCACCTGGTAAGCATGTCAGACATTGCACGCATAAAAAAGGCAACACTCTCTATTTGAAAGCGTCGCCCTTAAAGCTCCCAAAGAGCTTTTGTATTGCAATTAGAGACCTAATCACGCATAGGGCCAGTACAGCCTCTTTAAATTTAGATTTGCATACTCTCCCTTGCAGTTTCCTTCCTCAACTTGAGGAAACCCAAGCCGATAGGCACGCAAAACGAAAATAATTGCTGTTCTTCTCCAGATAAACTCTGGCATCGTCTTCACTCATCAGCGAGAAATGGACACCTCTAGATTTGAGTTGACCAATCAGCTCGGACGCCGTAAGCCACGGCTATCTATTAGCGACGGTCATCAGGTCTCCGTTCGCGATGATTGGCTCGAGATTCAATGTTAGCGCGTTTAGCTGGGAGAGCCGTCAGGATATGACCGTTATGCAAAATACCCCTTAGTGAATAACTCAAATACTCTGAAACTAAGGAATGCCAATACGAGTAATGGAATTTTCCACTGTACATTTGAGAACATCATCCTGTCCATCAAAAGTCATTGGAAAATACTGCAGGTAGCGGTTGCCAAGTATGTCCGAGTACGTGACGAGGATGCGATAGCCGGCCTCCATCACCGGCTTCGCTTCACCCCCAAAATAGATAACCAGCTCGCTCTCCCCTCCCACTGGAAGCTGCCGAGTCTGGCACCAAGCGACCCGCGGAGTTCCAAAATGGACCCACTCATTTCTATTGGCAATCCCAACCCTTACATTAACCGCGGGCCCAGCTCCCATACTTGATATTGCATAACGATTAGCGGCATGCTCGTCCACAGGACTCTCGTCGCAAGGAATGGCTGGGGCTCCGCTATCAATCAGTAGACGATCAACGCAGTCCAAAGCACCCGATTTGTATTCATCGTCCCTGGGATCAGGCTCGGTAAACACACCGTGAGCGAAACCGTTCTTCGGCATACGTAGTTGCTTTTCCGACAAACGGGTTAAGGCAATACAAGGGAGAACGTTCATCACATCTGAATGATTCCGGTCTTCCCTACCAGCTAACAGCGAGAAATACAGCACTGCGACCGCCGAAATAGAGCCCACTAACGCGCCAAGATATCCAAGCAGGCCGTTAGCATCCCATACGGGATGCAGCCATGGAACTGGTGCATCGATTGAAAACGCAATCTGAATGACTATCAGTAAAAATACAGAGAGTACCACAGCGCAAGCAATAAACGCTTTAATTAAATCGAATACCGAAGGCTTCCTCTTGCCCGAACACATTCCAACCAAACTCATTTCACGAAACACACGTTTTAATAAAGTTGGCCCCAAAATCGGTTACCTGGTAGCTCCAGCGATAGAAAACGAATTTCTTGTCATCTTCAAGCCCAACCTTCGCCTTCGCATTTTGGATAGTCTCACTCGATTCGAATCTTTCAAGCGCAGCTTTAACATCATCAGTGTAGTAATCACAACGCTTGAGGATGCCAAGTCGATCCAGGTTTCCCAGATACACCAGCGATTGATCAGGGTACTCGCAAACACCCTTACAGCACTCATTATAGCCTTCTACGATTGTCGTCCATTTACTTGGAACCATCTCGTTTGCGCTGACAATTCTCATGTCAACAAGCGGAATAGACACGTGTTCAGCATCATCAGAGCCAGTCAACGTACTCAGTAGCTTAGCCTCGTCGGGACTAATCTCCTTAAGTAGCTGAACAAAACTGGGGTGGACGTACTCCGCCGTCCGATCATCCATCGAGGAAAGTAACAGATTTGCATACATCCCTCGTAATTCCTCGCTGTCATAGCAATATGCGAGTTGTTGAATTGCTGGAACCGCGATATGTGCTGGAGGTTCGGTAAGATGCTCCTCGGGAATCTTATCAACACGAGACTCTATAGCATCGATGGCCAGCTTGATGCTTTCCTCTCTATTAACAACCCAGCGATTCCACGAGGAAAACCAAATGGCAACAGTCCTTGGAACCAGGCTAACCGTTTTGCCTATCGAATCCGCGGAGGGATGGACAAGGTCGTCATATGCCTTTTCAAGCACCGGTATGTTGGCAATTTCTTTGACCTTATCGAGATCCATATCAAACTCCTTGCACCCCGCCGTCGGTAAGCCAGTAAAGTCATCTCACACTAACGCACCAACAAGATCGTCTATCAAACGGGCTGGGAAACACCCCAGCCCTAACAACCCAGCAAGAAACACACTATTCCTCACAGGCATGGCTACGCAAGCCCGACGGCAGCAACTTGTCAATCTCTTCCGGTTCAAATGACTGGTGTCCGTTCTTTAGCCTGTCGCGGGCCCTCTCGTACGCCTTGTCGCTCGTCCTTGGCGCTTCAACGTATATTTCGGCTTGCTTTTCAACGAGCGAGTCGCGGCATCTACGTATTTCTCCAACTTCAAGGTCATCAAAATCCGTAAGCAACGACTCATAGTCCTGAAGAACAACCCAGAGTCGATTAGCACAACGCACGTGTTCTTCAGCTTCCTCAGGCAGCTTAGAGCCACGAGTATACAGATTTAACCCAAGCGATAAGGCTGAGGTAATAGAAGCGACGACAGCCCCGACTCCGGTCCCAGTTTGACCTATAATGACGCTAATTACTCCACAAGTTGAAACCGCAGTTAGAATTATCTGGCTGATAGAAATACGATTGGTCGTCGTACGCTTCAGGGTCGCCGCTTCCTGCTGCGTCTGATATGTGTACAACAGCTTGCCGTAAGACTCCTTAATCTGTCCGCGTAACCGCTCCCTATAATCCGAACTATCCAAAACAACCTCCTAGCAGGCCATTTGGCGAAGCACTTTTCCGAGACACTCATAACTTTTGGTTGTATCGATAGCCTGCTGACTACCCGGGCTCAAAAGTTCGAACGGCACCGTACCGTGAGCAGAACGGCGATTGTATTCATCCAAAAGTCGCGTCTCATATGCCCCCGCCGGCGCAGAGCTTTCCCCATTCGCCCAACGCCAATCAGCAATCGCGGAGAATACGAAGCTATCGATAACGATGCCGGACAACATATAGCTTGAGAAGTTCGCGGCGTGGACGTTTCGAATATGCTTGCAAGTGTCGAACAGGAGTCCCCTCGAGCTTGCGTTTTTCTCTTTCATCGCTTCCTGCTCCGCCTTGGGATCAGTCGCAAGCCATCGACCGCCCATATGAGTATCGGGGTAGTCGTAACTCACAAATGATCCCCAGCTGTCCACACGCTCAAATGCCGGGAGAAGTTCAAACTTCATTCCATCCGAGAATCTGACAACGACAACTTGACCATCGCCCTTAACATCAGTCGTAGAGTAGGTTTCGGAAACTGCGGATTTTACAGCCTGAAGTAATCTTGATTGCCCATTCCCCCTATACATGTCATAACGCTCGTACTCGCTCTGAGGAAGGGACAGCAATACGTCAAGATCGCTATCTGTTGTTGCGGTACCACGCCCATAAGAACCAACATACAGTGAATGTGCCGTCTCGCTGTTGGAACTCCAAAACTCCGAGTTCACAGCCTTGGTAATCCGTTTGTACCTCTTGGAGATCAATTCTCTCTTTGCAGATTCAACGCCAACGATATTCTTCTTAACTCGATCCATAAGCTCAACAACCTCACAATCTGCTCACCGCCGAATCGACGGCCTAGGTCGTGCCAAATGAATAGCAGCGGTACTTATCCATAGAATCAATTTTACCGCCGCACTCCCCCATTCGAACATAAGTGCTCTTATTAAGGTAATTCATATATAACGGCTACGCGACATCGGCAGAATTACCGCCAGAAACAAAAGGGCAGTCGACCCCACATCGACTCCGATGTCCTACGCCATATCGCGGTGTTCTTCATCGTTCGAACAAAAGGATTTATACGTCAAAAAAAACGAGACTGTACACGGCAAAAGCAGCTCGGCACATACATTATTAAAGAGAGGCGGTTCCGCCGTAGAAATGGTTCACCGGTGTAAGCAAACTCGTCTCGCCCGCACGCTCATAATTGACGCCAGTGTCAGAAAAGCGTGTTTATACCACATCCATCATGATTGACCTAGAGGTCTTTAACGGAAGCACCGTTACATCTGGGCGGCAAGCGAAGTGAAAGCTCCTTAAAAACTGAGACGCGTTCGGCCCGCACTTAATCATCGAATCGCAGCCAGTCGAGCGTCGATTAAAAAGCGGCGACAAGAACCAAAGGAGGGCACATGAAGAGCATTGCCATGCAGAGCTTGACCTAAGCAGCAGCCTCGCGGACTTTTCCTGGAAGGTTTCGGTGTCGAGTCTCGAAGAAGCAGAAGACGGCCTCACGCTAAAGCTGCCGCATCGCGTATAGCCAACCTAACACAGGCCCGAGCGTCGCCGGGGACTAAATCGGGCCCACTCCCCCTCCCCAACATCCCCCAGAAGGTTCGCTGATGTTGACTGGGGTTCCCGTAAAATAATCCCCAACAAAATATGTGCGGAGTGCTGGCCTGGAGCTGCCTTCGGACCCTTTTGGCTGCTCACCGAGAGGCTCCGCTATGAAACGACCCCTTTACTACCTGCTCTGTGCGATCGCGTGCACGTCCATGGTCAGCGCGACGATGCCCATGGCGGCCATCGCGGAAGCCATCCAGCCTCAGGCAACAGCCGAGCAGCAGGCGCAAGCCGACGCCACGAACAGCGGCACAGGCAAGGCTGAAGACGGTACCAACACAAATGCGACAGCAGATTCCGCAGAGGACAGCACCGCAACATCTACCGGCACCAGCCAGACCGACCCCGCGGACGCCAACACCACAGACACCGCCACGCCCGGCACCACCGCCGCAACCGACACCCCCACCCCATCCCTCCGCGCCCAAACCAACGGCACGCCCGAGGCGATCCCCTCCACGTCACAAACCACCTACGCCCACTCCGCCACCGCGAGCCAAAACGGCATCACCTTTACCGTCTCGTGGAACGACGCCCCCACGGGCACCGCGACGACCTTCCACGTAACCCAGACCAACGGCTCTTCCCAGGCCAAGGCGCGCATGGACGTGCCCACCTATTGGGACGGCGGCAGCCAGGAAAGCGTCTGCGACCCGTCGCGCCCGGCATGGGCCAGCTACTACAGCCTGGGCACCGCGGGCCACGACTTTACCTTTGACTTCACGGCATCGGGCACGTACCGCATCTACTTCTACTTTATGGACAACGACAGAAACGACCCCCAAAACGACAAGGGGATCTACTACCTGCGTACCACGGCGGAGGTGACCGTAAACGACGCCGCACGCCCAAGCGTCACGCAGATCGTCAACAACGCCGTGGCCCAGTGCAGGCAACAGGCAGACGGCTCGGAATACGACATGGCGCTGTGGCTCCACGACTGGACGCTCGACCAGCTGGAGTACGACCACAGCCTCAACTGGTGCTCGGCCGAAAGCGGCCTCACGCGCCACCAGGGCACCTGCGAGAGCTACCAGCGCATCTACTCCAAGCTCCTTGACGCCGCGGGCATCGCCAACGGCCGCATCACCGGCAACGGCCACACCTGGAACGCCGTAAAGATCGACGGCAAATGGTGCCAGATGGACCTAACCTGGGACGACACCAACGACAACTGGTATGGGGACCTGGACCAGCGCCTTGCCGTTGCGCGTGCGGTCTGCTCCGACTCCCCCGTGCTTCTGCTCGATGTATGCACATCGGCCCTCGACCCCAAGACCGAGCGAGAAATGCTGGACCGCATGCGAAATCTCGGTCATACCGTCATCATCGTCACGCATCGATCTGCTGCGTTGGAGGTTTGCGATCGGGTTATAGGCCTTGCATCTAAATGGTGATCTGCCGAGCAGGCTCTGCTCCCCAACGCCATGCAACTTACTTCGGATCGGACTCTACACCACTTTCTCGGCACTATCGGCGCGATCGAAATCATAAGTCACATTAAAGCAGTGATTAACACTTATTTCTTCAATGCGCAGGACCACTGCATGAGACCAGCTCTAATCAACGCAAAATAATGGGAAGAGAATTTACGCGCAAGGTATATAGGCCATTTCCAATTATTATATGCAAGCTGAGCGGCCCCATTACCAACCACAAGCGCCCAGACGCCCATGCCAGTAAAGGAAATTAAGACATACGACAATACAAAACCTGCAATAGCCGAAACTATATAAGCCGGGAGATAGGGGATTTCATTCGTACTGATAATGTAATTACAACACAATGAATGATGGTTCCAAACCGCAAGATAAACAACCAAGGCGAAATAAAGAAGCCCGTCGGGGGAAAAACCTTTCTTAACTAGGAACAAGACTGGGAAGCCGACAAACCAGACACCGATCGTGCATACAACAATTAAAATCCAATATAGAGACAGACTTTTTTCAATAATTTTTCGTGCAGTCTGAACTTCGCCACCAGCATAAGCAGATTGAAACATTGGAATAAAAGATCGAACGTAGGCGCTGGCAAACCCGTAAATTGCACCGCCAACTTGAATAATTAATGAATACTGAGAGTTAACCTCCACACCAAGAAAATAGGAGCAGAGCAGCGAACTCAACTGAGTGGAAGCATAGCAGCAAAGTTGAACAACGCCGTCCCTCCACGCCAAATAAGCCACTGAAATAAACGTTTCTTTTATTTCAGAAATAGAAACACCCGTACAAGCATCGTTTGCTTTTTTTATCGCCTCTGAGTGAACCTCCAGAAAGCGACCGCAAAAAAATCTCAGCACAATGTCATTAAACAGATAACCGATGGCAGCGCCAATGATGCCAAAACCCATAAACAGCAAAAACGCAGAAACCACAAGCTGCCCAATGCGACCATAAGACTTTGCCCTGCTTTCAGCGGAAATATCCCCGAACCCTCTCAGGCAGGTCGTATAATGAAAAAAGAATAGATTAAAAAACACATCAAAACAAAAAATTAACCATGCGGTCCAACAAGAAAAGGGATCAATAGCACTTGAAATTGAAGAAATGTAGGCAGTTCCAACTGTAGCGGTAAGCATCAGAACAACGCAAGAAATTAACGCGTAAACAATCCGGGATGTTTTAATCAATTTGCCAAGCAGCTCATAGTCTACAGAATCACCAACTTGAGATGAATCGTAGCCGCTCTTGCTAATGCTACGCGCACCGCTAAGACAATAGACAATATTTCTCGCAAAAGTTGGTGTAAAGCCAAATTCAAATAACAGCGTTAAATTCCCAATGGCAACAAAAGTGTACCAGAGACCAAGTTCGGCGTTAGATAAGTAAGCAAGCAGAAACGGAAGAAGAAGGAAGCTGCTCCCCATTGAAAGAACAGTGCTTACATAGTTCCATATAATGTCTGACTTGGTAGTATTAATTTTTGCCATTATTTAGCCATCTCCACAACATCCTTTGATGGCACCCTGGATTGACAGGGCCCCTTATCTGAAAAGGCGGGCAGCGCCATAAGCATAAAGAAATTACATGCTGGATATAACATTCCGCATTCAACAAACCCCATTAGGGAATACAAGACCAAGCCCATGAATGTCACGTGGGCCGAAATACGCGCTTTATTTATCGCTACGCAATAGAAAGCAACAAACGCGGTAAATGGGATCAAACCGTATTGAATAAGTAGTCGACAATATGCATTGTCAAGCATGACTCTTGTTTGTATTAAATAACCACCCGTTGCAGACGGCAGCGAAACTATGGCCGTTAAGTCATTACCAAAAACAGTCAGAGGGTAGTTTTCAAAATAATAGGCGGAATAAAAAATCCGGTTGGTCATTAAATTATCAAGCTGAACAAGACATTTATTGGCACCATGGGACCACATAAAGGGCAGGGCTATACTAATAATCGCCAGAAAAAGCGGTAAAAAAGTAAATAGGGACCCATATGGTTTTGAACGGGGGCTTCTGAATGAAATAACCGAATACAAGGCCATTACGAAAATGCCTGCTGCAGAAGTTTTTGAATCAGCTACGAAAAAAGCAATTGCGAAACAGAAGATGCCCGCAAGACCGCTTCTGCCTTTCAGCTCAAAAATAGAAGCAGAATAAGCAATAAACAAAAGCTGTCCAAAATTATTAGGATGGGCAAAGCCCATCGAATTTCGTACAAAATTGCTACCGCGCGACATTAATACAGAAGGAATGGCACCGACACTATTGAGACCAACAACCATCAATAGCATAAAGACGGACGATACAAGAATAGACCTTGAGATGTAGTATTCAGGGACGTCTTCAGCGCAAAGGCAAAACAGCGCCAACCAAATAATCTGAGGGGCTTTATTTGATTTCAGCGACCCGACGCAAATTAAAATCAGCAGCAAGCCAACTAGCACTTTCACATGAGAAGTCTTTTGTAGTAAAAGCTTCAGCAGTAGAAACGCTAAGGCAAACAACTCAAGGACCAGCGAAAGCACCGCAAGAGAAATCCCAAACACATTGGTAGCATTTACTGATCCAATATAATAGGAAACTGAAAATAAAGCCAAAGCAAAGCTGAACATTACAGCCCCGGCATTTGCTCGTATAATCTCAGTCCATGATCTTTCCACATTAGTCAAATTCAATTAACGTACCCCATAAACAAACTTAGTAAAGCCAATTGCAGCCATAACACGCCTCGCAAGAAGAAGACGGATCGTAATGCGATTTTTCACTTCAGAGATAAATCGACGTGAATAGCGGTGAGAAGCAAAGCCTTCCATTAAATAGCTGAAATACGACTGGCAGACCATATTAGAGACAGGCTTAAAAAGCTGATTCGATTCCAAACGTGCACAATTACGAATCAAAGATAAGACTTCCCTGACTGCAGATTGCTTATATAGTTCGCTTAAATCCGGATTCACGTGACATAGCTCATATAGTTTTACCAGTAAATTATCAACACTCTCGATAGCCGAGATATCAGTATTTCTCGTTACTGAATCACTATTGTTGACATAGCAATAGACCGCCGAGTCCACTACTTTTACACTTTCAGCCAGACGATAAGCATCTACCATAAACAACGCGTCTTCACCGAAACGAATGCCATCTTCAAATTTAAGAAAACCATTCCGGAATAATGATTTCTTAAATATCTTTCCACAAACGCTTCGGAATACAACACCTTTAGTAAAGCTCGAAAACGGAACTTTATTAACATTATCCCAAAATGCAAGGCTAAGAGAGCATGCTGTTTTCCAGTCGATGCTTATAGCCTTGCCCGAATAATCGCCATGCTCATTCAGTAGAGCCCCGATAACCAAGCTACAGCCATCTGAGGATTCAAGCAACAGCCTAACTGCATTTATAGGCAGCATATCGTCAGCATCAACAAATGCCACCCAATCACCGGAGGCCTCATCGATACCCCTATTACGCGCCACGCATACACCACTATTGTTTTGACTAATCAGCTTAATCCGGTTGTCGCCCTCTGCAATAGCCATAACTAGCTCAGCGCCACGATCTGTCGACCCATCATCAACGATAATTATTTCAATGTTGCTCACACTCTGACGCTGAAGACTATTTAATGTCTTTTGAATCGTTTTTTCAGCGTTATACATCGGCACAATCACGCTCACGAGAGGATTGTCGACCAAGGAAGATTGACAGCAATTTACTTGCTTGCTTGTTGACGTCATAAACAGACGCCCCCCGCAAGCTTATTTGGACGACCCATAGAAATAATTGCTTCAATCCATTCGGCAACATTAAAGGAGCATTTTAAAAATTTATCAGAAATATCAGCCGCATCTGGAACGCCAAATGAACAGACATAAGGTAATCCGTTAAGCTTGGCCTCAATTGCGGCAACACCAAGTCCCTCAAACGAAGCAAGAAATTCAAACGTAGCATATGAGCTGAGGGCCTTTATATACCTACCAACAACGATTTCGGTTCCACCCAGCCCATTTGAAAGGCCAGATACTAAAACCCTAGGCTTATTGTGGTCTAAGGCAGACGAAACCATTAAAAAGCCTTCCTTCCAAATCTAAGTACCGATAGAACAGAGGAGATGAACCAAGACAGCTTGGGTCCAATTACTGGCGCAAGCTTTTTCCGCATTTCAACACGGAACTTCTTAGCGGGTGACAACCAGGTGCCTGAATAATGGTGAATAGAATATGTATCATCAGTAATTTCAAACTTGCCACTATGACTGTCTAGGGGATCAAAATAAGTAGCAGGGTATGCAGTGAAACCATTTAACTGCTGAAATGAACCATCTCTCTTAAGAGCACAACTCACTTCCAGGTAATCAGTTAGCACCCTCGGAGAGGTATCCATAGAGTTGCGGCCTTTTCGCATCTCAAATCTCATAGATTCATATAATTTTGCGACATCGCTCATGACATGGCTTCCGGCCTCAGAACCCATGATGAGGCCGGGATTCAAGAAGAAATTATTCTTCATGAATCCCGCAAAAGCCTCATTATCTAAAAGCTCGTCCAGAGGCTTCAGGACTTCGACATCTGTATCGAGAAGGATTCCACCCTCTGAATACAGTATTCTGTAGCGCGCATAATCGCTGACAAACGCCCATTTTTTTGAGGCATATGCCTCACGACAAAATTCACATTGATTTATATCGAAATTGCTTTCGTCCCATCTACGAATTTCCCAATCAGGCATGATCTTCGACCAAGACTCAATGCATTTTCTTTCAAGTTCAGGAAGCTCACTTCCACCGAACCAGATGTAGTGCAGAACTTTAGGAATCATCAATTCCCTTTCGAACAATAGGCTACTTCTTGATGATTTTTTTAACCAGACGCTTCATCGGGTCATAAATTCCAAGCTTTTCGCATGTATGCCTAGCAAAGCGCTCGGCTTTTACTTTTCCGGAATCGGGGAACCACTTATTCATAAGCTCCTCACCATCCAGATTCGCCACATCAGCCATGAATTCATCGCGACGCGGATTCAGCTTCACGGACTTAGTAAGTTCACGAACACCTTCTACTGCAGCCTCAACATCAATCTCCTTCATACGGGCATAGCTTGAGGCTCGATCAAGCAATTCTTGTCCCTCATCGCTTTGGATGAGAACTCGAGTGACGCCCCGATTGTCGTCGAACTCTTTCGAGAGTCGATAAACATCGAAGAAATCCCAGCAAGTCAAATCAGTAACGCGATAACGCTTTTTAAACGGGCATTCGTAACAAATGGGTCGATCTGAAAGATCAGCAAAAAAGGCCCTTAGGTAAGGATCTGTTTCGACACCTTCACTGTACAGCCGTTCACCATACAGAGTCTCGCCTTCGAGCTCGCACATATTTGAATAGCGATAGCCAAACCGTGATTTATCTCTAAAAAGAACGGTCTCACCTTTTACGCCAACCTTTGCGTCAAGCCATTCGACCTGCCGCGCGAACACAGCGCGAGCGGGGTTCGCGCGGCAGACGAAGTCTGCCACGCGTAAATTTGCCGGCTTGCCGCCCAAAAATCGAAGCAGGCCTTCGCATTGACAAGGGGTACCAATAAAGAGAACTTCACGTCCAGTTTTTAGTTGTTGTTTGACCTCGGGATACGCAGGGCCAACAACGCTCTGAACATATTTACTGTTGCGGAAGCGCCAAAGTTCATCAACGCTTTCCACAGAAAAATGTCCGACCTTAAGTCGCCCAGGGGCTCCTTCGGCTCGCACAAGCTGTTCACCGCGCAAATAACCTGCACCAAACACAATACCGCCGTTGGCAATCACGGCCTGAGCAAGGGCAGTGAAGGCTCCACCAGAAGTGCTTTCAGCAAGCACCTTTTGATCATTATGCTGGACTAGAAAGGCTCGTTGGGACTTAGGCTCGTCCTTATCAACATTAAGCACTGGGCAAGCCTTTTCGCATAATCCGCAATCAATACACTGGTCAGCATTGACTACGGGGTACTCGCAGCCCTCGGCGTCATATTCCATTGATATGCACTGCTTGGGACATTTTTGAGCACAGGCAGCGCAACCGCAGCATTTACTTTTGTCCGTGATGGAGATCATACTGTTCCCTACAACTCAAGAGCTGATTTAAGCCAATTGGCCGATTCATTCCTATACACATTAAGTCGTTGACGTACTGACACAAAGTCAATTTCATTTGCCATTGCGGCACGGAAAGCATCCTTCGATTCGCAAATACGATCGGAGTTTCCAAGGACACGCAACAATGTATCAATACGTGAGTTCGTAGACTGAGCACCCATATTCTCGTGGCGACGGAACGAGAAGAAGGGCACCTCAAAAATATTTGAGAAAACGCTTCCGTGGAAAGAGTCAGTACAGACATACGAAGCATGGGCAATCAAGTTGACCCACTCAGCCGGACCGGCTTCCCAAGGATAATAATCCGCGTAATCGTCATCAGCCTTAACATATTCATCGGGATGAGCAATGGCGACGATCTTCAAATTATGCTGCTTGGCAAGCTCTTGGGCACATTCACGATTCCATGCATTCTTACCCATGAAATAGCAGAAAACATAGGGCTCGTCAGGAACGTCAATCGAAGAGGAACAAGCAAGGCTTGCCCACTGATCTCTAGCCAGCAGCATCGTAGGGTCGCATACAACAGAGCATCGGACGCCCGTAGCTTTCTCTACCAAATCCGCTCCCGTATCCTCGCGAACAGAAATGGCCGAAAAATCGGAAAGAAAATCTTTTGTTTTACGAAGATATTTTTCAGAAAGGGAAGATACTCCAAAACTAGTGGAATAAGACACCTTGCGGACAGGAGGCTGCACGAAAGATAGTGTAAAGTACCTACCAGCAATGTTAACAGGCAGCCAAAGCTGATCGCTGCCAACAACAACGCTGTCATAATCAGCCACAAGCGCCCCAAGTTCTTCAAACGAAGCGGCTTGAGGAGTAAAACTAAAATGTGTTGACTCGAAAGATGAAAATGCACTTTTCCTCTTTGCCATTTTCTTTCCAAAGTCAGCATCAAGCTTCTGCTTGATGCGATGCTTTACAAAACCCAGCTTTGCACGATAAAGATCTACATCAAATAGATGCTCAAGATAGTAATCATTGCGTCCTTCAGAAATAGCATGACCCAGGCCACGTTTATCAATAGTATTGACTTCAACTCCCAGCTCCTCAAGGGCACGCTGGGTCGCGTACGCCTGAAGAACGCTGCCAAAGTTGATTTTGTCATGACACGACGCGACTGCGACTCGCTTAGAACATGTAATAGTCAAGCTATCCCCTTAATCAACAGAACCTAAATAGGTCATATAACAATCCAATAACACTCTGGCCGCAGCATTAATTTCAAATACCTGCAAACCGGCATCGTCGCCAGGCGCGAAGACCTCTGTGCTCAACTCAATAAGTCTTTCGGCCCACTTTATACAGGAGCTAGAAAGTGATTCAAATTGCATCATGGATGTAACAGCGGTCTCAGAGGTAACGGTATCAGACGCAAGAATGGGTGTATGCGATGCCTGGCATTCAACTCCGACCATTGGGAGGCCTTCATACAGGCTCGGCAGGCAGAAAACATCAAATGCTCGATATAAAGATGCTGCGTCGCTTCTAGTGCCCAAAAACCGAACAGAATGGCTAATCCCCAGACAATCAGCTTGGTCCTTTATCTGTTCAACCAACGGACCAGAACCAACCAAAACTAAAACTGCATCATTACGAATCTTTAAAACCTGATCGAATATATTAAGCAAATATGAGTGATTCTTCTGCTCTGTAAAACGACCAATGTGCCCAATTAGAAGCTGTCCATCAGCAACACCAAGCGATCGCCGCGTCCTTAGGCGATCCTCATCATCTGGCGCGAAAACAGACAAGTCGACAGCATTACGCATGACTACAAATTGAGAACTCGATCCAAATAACCATTCACCAGCGAATTTACTACATGCAAAACGGTGAGTCGGATACCGGTTTGATTGCGTTTTCAGCACGGCCTTCAGGGCATTCTTGGCATACTCACCCCTACCACTCGTAGAGTGGCTATGGGCGATACGCACGGGGACACCCGCCTTCTTCGCAGCACGAAGAGGAAAGACCGAAAGCGCGTTGATGTGACTATGGACAATCTTCCAGCCCTCTTGCTTAAAGAGACGCTGAAGCTCTCGCTGGTATTCAGCTACATGCTGATAGGGCGGTATTTCAAAGACCCTGCCACCGAGCGATTCGATTTCTTCTCGCGGAATAAGCGTCGAATCTGAGTCGACAAGGAAATCGAACTGCACCTTGCTACGGTCGATATGACGGTAGTAGTTCATAACAACAGCCTCGACGCCGCCGCCATTCATTTTTCCGACTATCTGAGCGACACGAATCGAATTAGCCATTTATCGCCCCGTCCTCTTCTTGCCGAACATGGCACCAAAAGTGCCGGTGAAACATTTCCAGTCCATGCGGAAGCAGCGATTACGCACATAGCGAAGCTCAATCTTCTGTCGTAAGCCACTGTTGAAGGTTGCCTCGTTACGGTCAGTCGCCTGCCACAGGCCAGTAATACCGGGCTGGACAGAGAGCAGCTCAGCTTTTTCCTCGTAGGAAAAATGCTGTTCAAGCTCATCCCTTGTAATGGGACGAGGGCCAATGACAGAAAGATCACCGTTCAGCACGTTGAGAAACTGCGGCATCTCGTCGATGGAGCATTTACGAATGAATTGACCAATCCTGGTAATGCGAGGATCATCGTCGACTTTGCGTTCGATTTCCCACTGATGCAGCTGCTCGGGACTCAAATACTTCTGCACATCACCCGCATCGGCGACCATACTACGAAGCTTGAAGATCTTGATGGTCTTACCGCCCTTGCCAACGCGCTCTTGCGTATACACAGGACTGCCGGGTGATTCAAGGCTAATGAGCGCGCACACCACAGCAATAGGAATGAGCAGTAGAACACTCATCAAAAGACTGAATACAAGGTCAAACAACCTCTTAATAAAGCGGTAACCAAGCGTGCCGCTCGGCTTAATCTCTTTAATAGCCAGTGCGTCCCCCACGGATACACAGCTCTCTGTTACTTCTTTAGCATCCACAGTCAAACTTACATCCCCGTTGTCCAGGAATCCCCCAATCGGTAAATTCAAAAATTGCGAACGAACAGCTAGTACAACGTCTCCCCTACGTTTTGCTGGGAACGTCGAGCGGCAGCAGCTCCCTAAATGCGGAGTCACCTTCGGCCACGTCCACTAGGCACCAGCGCTTATGACGGTCGATCTTCTTTACACGGGCCTCTTGCCCCACCAAAGGGCCCTGTTCTATGTGCAAAACGCCGTCTTCTATGCGCGCGACGCTGTTGCGCACCACGCCGTCGTCGTCCAGAACGCTGCGGTACCAATCCTGCGCATCATCCGGCATAGGCATGTACGCCCGCTCCCTGCTGCCGGCGATGCGACAGCCAAAGCTCAACTGGGCCAGGGCCCTATCGAGCGCGGCGGCATCGTGCGTGGCGACGAAGAAATATTCCTTGTACATGGGTTTGGTTTGGAGCGACCAGGCGCCGTCCCGCTTAAACCAGAACTCCTTTTGCATCACAAAAGCGTCCTGCATAAGGTTGTGCGGAATAATGCAGCGGACCTTTTCGCAGGTCTCGCGCTCTTTTCCATGGGGGGTGTGGACCAGATACCAGCGGACGCGGCCGTGCCGGCTGTTGGTGGTGGCGCCGTTAAATGCGCCCGGCAGCTGCTCTTGGCGCCGTGCCGTCTGTTCCATGTTCTCGCCCCCTCTTTTGGCTTTGCGATACACGCAAATGCAGGGGCGTTTAGAACAGGCTTCTCGCTCGCAGCTAGGCGCAGTCGCAAAAGTACAGGTTTTTGTATCATTCGTCAGACGACATTATACGAGCAATTAATCAGCGTTTGCCCAGATTACACAAAATGTACTGCCAGGAGTTACATCTCCATACCCCTCTATAAAAACCTGTACCTTTTTGTGCAACAAAAAAAGCCGCTCAACCAGCGGCTTTTCTTATTTTGGTAAGAAAAAAGGCGACCGCCCTTTATGGACGGTCACCTTTGTTAATAGTTGTGAAGTTTGCCTTAGGCGCGAGTCTTGATCTCCTCGAGCACCTTGGCCACAAACTCGTCAACGCTCATCTGAACGGTCTCGTTGGAACGATCGCGGACGGAGATGTTGCCGGCCTCGACCTCCTTCTCGCCCAGGATGAGCATGTAGGGCACGCGGTCGATGCTGCGGGCCTCGCGGATCTTGTAGCCGATCTTCTCGTCGCGGTCGTCGCAGACCACGCGAATGCCGGCCTCCTCCAGCTTGGCGCACACCTCGTGGGCATAGTCGCGGCTCTTCTCGGAGACAGGAAGTGCCTTGACCTGCACGGGAGCCAGCCAGGTGGGGAACTTGCCCGCAAAGTGCTCAATCAGAATGCCGATGAAGCGCTCGATGGAGCCAAAGCACACGCGATGCAGCATGATGGGGCGCTTCTTGGTGCCGTCGGCGTCCACGTACTCCAGGTCAAAGTTGAGCGGCATCTGGAAGTCGAGCTGGACGGTACCGCACTGCCAGGTACGGCCGAGCGAGTCCTCCAGGTGGAAGTCGATCTTGGGGCCGTAGAAGGCGCCGTCGCCCTCGTTGACCTCGTAGTCCATGCCCAGCTTCTCCAGAGCGGTGCGCAGGCCCTCCTCGGCGCGAGCCCAGTCCTTGTCCGAACCCATGGAGTCCTCAGGGCGGGTGGAAAGCTCGACGTGGTACTTAAAGCCAAACTTCTGGTACACGGAGTCGATGAGGTTGACCACGCCCACGATCTCGTCGGTCAGCTGGTCGGGACGCACAAACAGGTGGGCGTCGTCCTGGTTAAAGCAGCGCACGCGGAACAGGCCGTGCAGGGCGCCACGCAGCTCGTGACGGTGCACCAGACCAATCTCGCCGGCGCGGATGGGCAGCTCGCGATAGGAGTGCGGCTTGGAGGCATACACCAGCACGCCACCCGGGCAGTTCATGGGCTTAATGCAGTACTCTTCGTCGTCGATGACGGTGGAGTACATGTTATCCTTGTAGTGGTCCCAGTGGCCCGAGGTCTTCCACAGCTGCTTGTTCATGATGAGCGGCGTGGAGATCTCCACGTAGCCGGCCTTGTGGTGGATCTCGCGCCAGTAGTCCAGCAGCGTGTTCTTAAGGATCATGCCGTTGGGCAGGAAGAACGGGAAGCCGGGGGCCTCGTCGCGCATCATAAAGAGGTCCATCTCGCGGCCGATCTTGCGGTGGTCGCGCTTCTTGGCCTCCTCCAGCATGTGCATGTGCTCGTCGAGCTCTTCCTTGGTGGCAAAGGCGACGCCGTTGATGCGGGTGAGCATCTTGTTGTCTTTGTCGCCCTTCCAGTAAGCGCCCGAGACGCCGGTGAGCTTAAAGGCCTTCAGCGCCTTGGTGTAGCAGATGTGGGGGCCAACGCACATGTCGATGTAGTCGCCCTGCTGGTAGAAGGTGATGCGGGCGTCGTCGTCCAGGTCGCCGATGTGCTCGACCTTGTACTTCTCGCCGCGCTCCTCCATAAGGGCGATGGCCTCGGCGCGGGGCTTCTCGTACACGGAGAACTTGAGGTTCTCCTTGACGATCTTCTTCATCTCGGCCTCGATCGCGGGAAAGTCGTCCTCGCTGATCTTGACGCCCTCGGGCAGGTCGACGTCGTAGTAGAAGCCGTTGTCGGTCGCGGGGCCGTAGGCAAAATCGGCCTCGGGATAGAGACGCTTGATGGCCTGCGCCATGATGTGCGCGGCGGAGTGGCGGATGACGTGCGTGACTTCGTCCTGCGGGAGCTCGGCCACCGAACCGTCATTGTAGAGTGCCTTCATGGGTATGTTTTCTCCTCTCGGATGCCTGATGCAAGTGCGCGCGATGCGCTCGGCGATTTAACTTGCATCATTATAGGCAGGTTGCCTTGGTATACAAGCGCCCGCCGCACCTTAATGGCACGGCGGGCGATTTTCTACGCATGCTTCATCGCGTGGGCGGGGTGTGGGGCGCGCGTACTTGCCGCGTGCCCGTGGCTTGCGGCCGGCCCGGCGATGGATGCGTTACTGGATGCGAGTTCGGCAGTAGGGGCAGACCTTCCAGTGCGCGTCGAGCGGCCGATGGCAGCTGGGGCACACGTTGCGAACCTGGGTGTCGCACACCGGGCAGACGACAAAGTCTTTCTCGATGGGGGCGCCGCACTGCGGGCAGGTGCCGTACTGGGCAAGCTGGCGCTCGCGCAGGGCCATGTCCAGCTCCTGCTCCTCGCGGTCGGCCGCGTAGGAGTGCGGGCGCAGGACCAGGTAGGCGATGAGGCCCACAAACGGGATGAGGGCGATGATGCCCCATGCCACGTAGGCGCTGGCGCCGCGGCGGCGAGCGTCGATAAACACATAGACGACCGACAGCACATACAGGGCGATGATAAAGCCAACAAAGGCATAGACGACGCCCATAAGCTGCGGCGACATGAGCTCGGAGATGTACTTGGACATTACGGGTACCTTTCGGAATATTAACAGTTCGGTCAAGTTTACCACGGGGTTTGTTTATATGGGACTACGGCTGGGTACGGGGCTGGCGCGGACACAAACATCTCAATCTGTAACAGGTGGGAGTTGAATCCGGGTCTAGATGTTACAGATCGAGACAAACGGAGGACCCACATGGCAAATGTCTCAATCTGTAACATCTTGGACCCCCAAACCACTCTTACTGTTACAGATCGTGACATTCAAAATCCGCCGGAAGGTTTGTCTTGATCTGTAACATCTACAACCCAAATCATCAGCTAACTGTTACAGATTGAGACAAAGGATAACGTCCAGGAAGAATGTCTCAATCTGTAACAAAGACTCAGCATAAACAGGTCTAACTGTTACAGATTTAGACATTCGAAATCGACTGATTGGTTCATCTAAATCTGCCACAATTAGACCCCAAAACAGTCCCCAGATGTTACAGATCGAGACAGAAGAATCTCTCCCCGGCTTCAATCTCAATCTGTAACAACTGGAAGCCAAATCCTCAGCTTACTGTTACAGATCGAGACAAAACTTCAACGTGGTAGCCGGCAGACGAGGTTGTCGACGTTGCCGGGTCTCCCCTCGCCTGCCGTTGGCGGGTGTTGCGGGGCTGTTCGCCGCATTGCCGCCGCGCTGGGGGTGTCTAAACCGTAGGATAGTCTTATTGACGGCCTGTCAACTCGTCTGGGAGGCACTGTGACAGAAACGTTTGATATCGCGATTGTCGGCGCGGGCATCACCGGATGCGCCATCGCGCGTCAGCTCGCGAGATTTGACCTTTCCATTTGCGTGATCGAGACGGCCAACGACATCGCGCTGGACGCCTCGAAGGCCAACGGCGGCCTGGTGCACGCCGGCTACGATCCGGCGCCGGGCACGGTAAAGGCGCAGGTCAACGCTCGTGGTTGCGAGTTGTACGGTGCGTGGGCGCAGGAGCTGGGCTTTCTGTTCTGCCGCACCGGGTCGATGGTGTTGGGCTTTAACGATGAAGACCGCGCGCACCTGGAGAAGCTGCGCCAGAATGGGCTGGCCAACGGCGTGCCCGAACTGTCGATTATCGGCCCCGAGCGCATCCACGAACTGGAGCCACGCGCGAGTGCCCAGGCCTCGTGCGCGCTGTGGTGCCCCTCGACCGGTTACGTTGACCCATTTGAAGTGGCCATCGCCGCGCTGGAGAACGCCCTGGCCAACGGGGTAACGTTTATGCGGTCCGCGTCGGTGGAGGCGATTGAGGTTGCTGGCTCGGGCGACGACGCGCGCTTTACGCTCGCGACCCCCGCTGGCAACGTGCGCTGCCACTACCTGATCAACGCCGCGGGCAACGGCGCCGCCGACATCTCGCATATGGCGGGTGCCGAGGAGTTCCAGATGGTCTGGCGCCAGGGCAACATCGTGGTGCTGGACAAGGAGCCGCGTACGCTCATGCCGCTCTACCCCGTGCCGACGCCGGTGTCGAAGGGCGTTATCGTGACGGGGACCGTTCATGGCAACACCGTGATCACCGCCACGGCCGCCGTGCGCGAGCCGGGCGATACACAGACCTACGCGACCGATGTCAACGCGCTCCTGACCGGCGCGCACAAGCTGGTGCCCGATCTGGATACGCGCCGCGTGGTGCGCGCATTTGCCGGCGGGCGTCCGGTCATTCAGGGAACGAACGACTTCTTTATTGGACAGTCGGCCGTGGTGCCGGGACTGTTCCAGGCGGCAGGCATTCAGTCGCCGGGCGTGGCGAGCGCGCCGGCCATTGCCGAGCGAATGGAGCTTGCGATGCGCGAGGCGGGCGTGGAGCTGCACGAGTGGGAGGACTGGAACCCAATTCGCCGCGCGCCGGACGACTTTGACCGCGCTCCGCTGGCGCGCAAGGAGGAGCTGATCGAGTCCGATCCCGCGTGGGGACAGATTGTCTGCCGCTGCGAGACGGTGCCCGAGGCCGAGATCGTGGCCGCGATCCGACGCCAGCCGGGCGCGGTTTCGGTCGAGGGCGTCAAGCGCCGCTGTCGTGCCGGCATGGGTCGGTGCCAGAGCGGGTTTTGCCAGAGTCGTGTGGTGGCGATCCTGGCGCGCGAGCTGGGCTGCGACCCCAGCGAGGTGCTGCTGGAAGATGCCGGATCTTGGTTGGTTGAGGGACCGCTGAAGGGGGTGCGCTAGAATGGCGGAATTCAAATCGAGCGCGATTAATTGCAACGTCGTCGAAGCCGTACAAACGCAAGCCTTCGACGTGGTCGTTATCGGCGGCGGACCTGCCGGCATGGCGGCCGCGCTGGCCGCTCATAAGGCCGGAGCGCGCGTGGCCATCGTGGAGCGCGAGCAGCACCTGGGCGGAATCCTCCGCCAGTGCATCCACCCCGGCTTTGGCCTATCGCACTTTAAGCAGGAGCTCACCGGCCCCGAGTACGCACAGCGCTTTATCGACCAGGTGCGCGCGACCGACATTGCGCTGTTCCTGGACAGCATGGTGATTGGGATTGATTCGGGCGAGCCTACGGAAGACAACGCAGTCCATACCGTCACGCTCATGAGCCCTGCCGGCATGCTGCAGCTCACCGGGCGCGCCGTCGTCCTTGCCATGGGTTGCCGCGAGCGCACCCGCAGCGAGATCAAGATCCCTGGCGGCCGTCCCGCCGGCGTCTTTACGGCCGGCTTGGCGCAGCGATACATCAATATCGAGAACCTCAAACCCGGATCGCGCGCCGTCATTTTGGGCTCGGGCGACATCGGGCTTATCATGGCGCGCCGCTGCACGCTCGAGGGGATTTCCGTCGAGGGCGTGTACGAGCTCATGCCGTACGCCAACGGTCTGCGCCGCAACGTCAAGAACTGCCTGGACTACTTTGGAATTCCGCTGCACCTGTCCACCACCGTCACACGCGTGATCGGGCACGACCGCGTGGAAGCCGTCGAGGTAAGCCAAGTCGACGAGCGCCTGGCGCCCATTCCGGGGACCGAGCGCATTGTTCCGTGTGACACGCTACTGCTTTCGGTGGGATTGATTCCCGAGAACGAGCTTTCGGTTGCCGCAGGCGTTGAGCTTGACCCGCGCACGCGCGGCGCCGTGGTGGACCAAAGCCTGCAGACGGGCGTGCCGGGCATCTTTGCCTGTGGAAACGTGCTGCACGTGCACGACCTGGCCGACAACGTAACGACCGAGTCCGAGAGGGCTGGCGCAGCTGCGGCGGCGTACGCGCTGGGCGGCGAAGCCGAGACGGACGCGGTCGCGGACACGGGCTTCGAGCTCACGGTCTCCCCCGCCGGCATTGCGAGCTACGCGCTGCCGGGACGCATTACGGCTGTGACACTCACCAAGCTCAACTTCCGCGTGCGCCGGCCAGTCGATGCCGCCTGCGTGAGGATCTTGGCCGACGGCGAGGAACTGTTCGCCGGCAAGGTCCGCGCGTTTAAGCCGAGCGTTATGGAAAGTTTCCCACTGCCGTCAAAGGTGATTCAACGCGCACTCGAACTGGGTGCAAGCGAGATCGTCCTGTCCGTCGACCCCGTTGAGGAGGCGTAGAGCCATGAGCACGAACGCGATCGAGACGCTCAAGTTCAACTGCACGACCTGCCCATCCGAATGCCTTCTGACCGTAGAGGTAGAGCGTGACGCAGACGGCGTGGCAGAGGTGCGCTCCGTAGCCGGCAACAGTTGCCCGCGCGGTGATAAGTTCGCACATCAGGAACTCATCTGCCCCATGCGCGTGCTCACCACCACCGTGGCCGTATCTGGCGGCGACGAAGCCCTGCTCCCCGTGCGCACGGCCGAAGCCATCCCGCTGGCACTCCACGCCCAAGCCATGGCCCTCATCCGAGGTCTAGTCGTCAACGCCCCCATCCATATGGGCGACATCATCCTCCCCAACCTCCTAGACACCAACATCAACCTAATAGCCAGCATGGACATCGACCGAGCCTAAGTGGCTAATTAGGGACGGGGCTCTTTTAGCTACCCCGCCATCCACCCCACCCCTCCTCAATTGCGGTGAAATAGTTCCTGATTTCCGCCAAAACCCCGGCATCCAGGAACTATTCCACCGCAACTATCCTTGGAATCGGTATTCAGCTTGTGCCTACTTTAGTGCCATTTCAAAACTATGCCGGATTACGGGGCCGATTCGGAGACCCCCATCCATACCGGCAGTTTTCGATTTTTGATAAGCCGTCTACCTGCGGTTTTAATATCGCGATTTTACCCATGGTCAAGTAATACAGGTCCAGCCCCGTAATCCGCCATACTTTTGAAACCAGCCCATTTAGGACGGGCCTCTTATGACTCCTTTTTCCTGCACACTTGCCAGGCTGGCCATGCCAAGGAGTGTCCCGAAGTGCCGTCATAAAAGGAGCGTCCCTATGTGCCGGGCTTGGGATACCATGGTGGCACCCTAGCGAAAGGACGATGTATGGCACATGTCGATGACCAGCGTGTGGCGCACGTGCTTGATGCGCTCGAGGCTCAGCACCCCGGCGCACAGCTGCTCGTAAACGACCCGTGGTCGATTTACTATCTGACCGGTTTTTATACCGATATGTTCGAGCGTTTTTGCGGCGTGCTGCTCGCACGCGGTAGCGAGCCCGTGATCCTAGTCAACGCCCTGCATCAGCTGCCAGAGTATGACAATGCCCGTGTTGCCTACCACACCGATACCGATGTCGTGGCCGACGCCATCGCGAGTGAGATCGACCCGGCCAAACCACTCGGCATCGACACCGTCATGCGTTCCGGCTTTTTGATGCCGCTTATGGAGCGCCACGCCGCCAGCGAGTTTTTCCTGGGTGACTTTGCCGTCACCGCCGCACGCTCCTGCAAGGATGCCGCCGAGCAGGAGCTTATGCGCGCGTCCTCTGCCGCCAACGACGCCGTGATGGCCGACGCCATCAAGCTCGTCCATGAAGGCGTGACGGAGCGCGAAATTGCCGATCAGATGCTCGGTCTGTACCGCAAGCACGGCTGCGAGGGCTTTAGCTTTCCGCCGATCGTGAGCTTTGGTGCCAACGCAGGCGACCCGCATCACGAACCCGACGACACCGCGCTCAAGAGCGGCGACGTGGTGCTATTCGACATTGGCGGACGCCATCGCAACTACTGCTCGGACATGACGCGCACGTTCTTTTGGGGCGAGCCGGACGAGGAGACGGCGCGCATCTACGATATCGTGCGCCGCGCCAACGAGGCCGCCGAGGCGCTCATCGCACCGGGCGTGCGCATGTGCGGCCTGGACCGTGCCGCGCGCGACGTGATTGAGGACGCGGGCTACGGCGAATACTTTACGCATCGCCTGGGTCACTCGATCGGCCTGCAGGACCACGAGCCGGGCGACGTCTCGCTGGTCAACGAGCAGGTCGTAGAGCCGGGCATGACGTTCTCCATCGAGCCGGGCATATACCTCCCCGGCCGCACCGGTATCCGCATTGAGGACCTGGCCCTGGTGACCGAGAACGGCGTCGAGATTCTCAACGCCTACCCCCACGATCCGGTCCGCCTAGACTAGCCAACGTGACAAAGGGACAGCCCCTTTGTCGCATTGCGATTACGTCGCGCCACGAAAACGGACTATCTACTACGTTCAACCCGCATGGGTCGACCATGCGGGTCTTTTTTAAAAACCAGCAAGCCATCTACCTGCGGTTTTGATTTCGCAATTCTCGGTATGGTCGAGGGTTACCGGTCAAACGTAGTAGATAGGCCCATTTCGTGGCAAGCGAGTCAACTCGGGGCACAGGGCAACCAAAAAAGCCCCGTCCCAAATTGGCTGCTTTTGAGTTGCGGTGATATACGGACTGTTTGAGGCTTCTGGCTTGTAAAACAGTCCGTATTTCACCGCAACTGCTGAGGGGATGGGTTAACGGAGCAGCCCCGCTACTTCGCCGGCTAGGGTGATGGTGCCGGCGGCTACGAAAGGCTCGTCTGCGGCATCGAGGGCCGCGAGGGCCTCGGGCACGCTCGAGTACACACCGGCAAGCTTGTTGGCGTCCACAAGTGCGGCGAGCTCCTCTGCCGGCAGGGCGCGATCGGAATCGGTCTGGGTCACAACCACGCGCGGAAAAGCCGGGATCAACACGTCGACGATGCCTGCCACGTCCTTGTCGGCCAGCGCGGCGCACAGCAGCGTGGGGCGATTCTCCACGCACGGATCAATCTCGTCCAGCGCGCTCACAAAGTTCTCGCAGCTCTGGGGGTTATGACAGGCGTCAATCAGCTTAAGCGGATCGGTCCCCAGCACGTCAAAACGACCCGGTGTGGGGCAACCCATAAGCGATGCATCCAGCGCATCGTGGTCGAGCTCGCGACCCAGATACCCCTCGCAAAGCATAATCGCGCACGCGGCATTCTGCGGCTGATAGGCCGGCTTGACCATGCTCGACGTATAGATCGCACGTGGCGTGGTGCAGCTAAACTCAACCGTGTCGCCCACATGCGCCGGCACCTTAGTCGTGGCATGGTTCACCACCAGCGGCACTATGCCGCACTCGCGGCAACGGGCATCCATCACGCGCTGAACGCTCGACTCGTGCGTACCCTCACCCAGCACAACCAGACGTCCGGGCTTGATGACCGCAGCCTTCTCCCCCGCAATGGCCTCGAGCGTATCGCCCAAAATACGCGTGTGATCGAGCCCAATGCCCGTAATGGCAACGGCGACGGGATCGGTCGCACTCGTGGCGTCCCAACGTCCGCCCATGCCGACCTCAAGCACGGCCACGTCCACGCAAGCCTCGGCAAACACAACAAGCGCAGCGGCCGTCAGCAGGTCAAACGGTGTGATGGTATAGGCACGCTCACCCGCCGCCACACGGCGCGCATTCACGCGATGCCCCGCCTCGACAGCTGCTGAAACGCCACGAGCAAAGGCCTCGTCGCTCACGACGCGTCCATCGACCTCCATACGCTCGGGATAGTGCACCAGCTGCGGCGACGTATACAGCGCGGTCTTGAGCCCCTCACCACGAAGAATGGCAGCCGAAAAACGCGTAGTCGAAGTCTTGCCATTGGTACCGGCAACCTGAATGCAATCAAAGTACTCGTCCGGACGCCCCAGCTCATCGAGCATATCGACAACAGTCTCAAGCAGAGGACCAGCATCCCCAGAAATCCGCCCCGTATCAGCAGCCAGCCCAACAGCCTCATCAAACGAAAGCAACTCAAACGAGAAAGGAACGACATACGACCCAGAACGCTTAGCCATAACCCAAAGTCTCCAATTACAGAAAAAGAGGCCCATCAAAAAGAATGAGCCCCTCGCGTTGACAAAATCAGCCTTTACCCGCTTGCAGCAAGATCAAGGCCACAACCAAGTGGCCCTACCAGGCAGCGGACGCCCCCGTAACCGCTATGGGAGCGGTTTGGGGCTTTGCTCGATACAAGTTCCGCACGAGCCGAAGGCCACTTAATGTGGCCTTCGTGCGAGCAGGACTGTCCGCAGTAGCGAGCAATGCCCCAAACCACGTCCCCCAGTAACGCTTACGAGAAGTCAGCAACCTGCGAGTTCAGCGCCGCCAGGATCTCCTTGAGCTCAGCTGCACGGTCCCTCTTCTTCTGGACCACCGCGGGCGCGGCCTTGGCCACAAAGCCCTCGTTGGCAAGCGTCTTCTCGCAGCCGGCGAGCTCCTTCTGAGCCGCGGCGATCTCCTTCTCCAGGCGCGCCTTTTCGGCCGAAAGGTCAACCTTGCCCTCGAGCACCACAAAGACCTCGACGCCGCTATCGACCACGGCAATGCTCGCGGCAGGCTTCTCGACGTCGGTACCCATGACCAGCGAGGCGGTGTTGGCCAGCGGCTCGATCGTGGAGCGCAGGCTCTCGAGCTTCTCGACGTCCTCGGCACCGGCGCGCACGACCACGTCGAGCTCGGCCTTGGGGCTCAAGCGATAACGCGAACGGGTAGCGCGGGCGGCGGACACGACGGTGCGGCATAGCTCAAACGCGCGCTCGGAGTCCTCGTCCACGTACTTGACGTAGTCGGCGGGCTCAGGCCACTTGGCGATCATGAGCGCCTCGGCGCGGTCCACGTTGCCCTCGGCGTCCAGATCGAGCACGCTCGCCGGCATGTTGTCCCAGATCTCCTCGGTAACGAACGGCATGAGCGGGTGCATCAGGCGAATGGAGGTGTCGAGCACAAAGATCAGGTTGCGCTGCGCCTGCAGACGGCCCTCGCCCTTCAGGCGGGCCTTAGTGACCTCGACATACCAGTCGCAGACCTCGTTCCAGAAGAACTGCTGCACGCCGCGGGCCATGTCGCCAAAGGTGTAGTTCTCAATACCCTCGGTGACCATCTTGACGGCCTTGGCCAGGCGGCTGAACATCCAGGCGTCGGCCGGCGTCTCAACGACGGGCTCGCCGGGCGTGTAGCCCTCCATGTTCATGAGCAGGAAGCGGCTGGCGTTCCAGATCTTGGTCACAAACGACTTGGCCTGGTCGGTACGCGGGCTGTCGATAAGCTTCTTGGTCTTCTTATCGATGTTCGCGTCGAACTTGACGTCCTGGTTGTTGGTGCACAGCGTAAGCAGGTTGTAGCGCATGGCGTCGGCGCCGTACATACCAATGAGATCCATGGGGTCAACGCCGTTGCCCTTGGACTTGGACATGCGGCTGCCGTCCTTGGCAAGGATCGTCGGGTAGATGACGACGTCCTTAAACGGAACCTCGTCCAGGAAGTAAAGCGAGCTCATGACCATGCGGGCGACCCACAGCGCGATGATGTCACGCGCGGTGACGAGCGCGGTCGTGGGGTGATGTCCCTCGAGCAGCTCCGGCTTTTGCGGCCAGCCCTGCGTGGCGAAAGTCCACAGCTGCGAGCTGAACCAGGTGTCCAGCACGTTCTCGTCCTGATGCACGTGATGGCCGCCGCACTTGGGGCACACGTCGGTGTCCTCGGTAAGGGCGTCCTCCCAGCCGCAGTCCTCGCAGTAAAACACGGGGATACGGTGGCCCCACCACAGCTGGCGGCTGATGCACCAGTCCTTGAGGTTCTCCATCCAGGTGGTGTAGGTCTGCGTCCAGCGCGCGGGGTGGAAGGTGACCTTGCCGGAGTTGACGGCGTCGAGCGCCGGCCCCTTGAGTTTGTCGACGGCCACAAACCACTGCTCGGACAGCCACGGCTCAAGCGCAGCGTCGCAGCGGTAGCAGTGCATGACGGAGTGGTCGTGATCCTCGACGTGATCGAGAAGGTCATGCTCCTCGAACCACTTAATGACGGCCTCGCGGCACTCCTCGCGGGTCATGCCGGTAAACTCGCCATAGCCCTCGACGACTACCGCGTGCTCGTCGAAGATGTTGATCTGCGGCAGGTCGTGGGCCTGACCCATGGCGTAGTCGTTGGGGTCGTGAGCAGGCGTTACCTTGACGAAGCCAGAGCCGAAATTGGCGTCGACATGCCAATCCTCAAAGATGGGGATCTCGCGGTCCACGATGGGGAGCTTGACGGTCTTACCCACAAAGGCGGCCTTCTCGGGGTCCTTCGGGGAGACGGCGACACCCGTGTCGCCGAGCATGGTCTCGGGACGCGTGGTGGCGACGACGATATAGTCCTGGCCGTTGACCGGCTCGGTCAGCGGGTAGCGCAGGTGCCACAGGTGGCCTTTCTCGTCCTTGTACTCAGCCTCGTCGTCCGAGATAGCGGTAGTGCAGTTGGGGCACCAGTTGACGATGCGCTTGCCGCGGTAGATCAGGCCGTCGTGGTACCAATCGCAGAAGACCTTGCGCACGGCCTGTGCGTAATCCTCGTCCATGGTGAAGCGCTCGTTGTCGAAGTCGACGGAGCAGCCCATGCGCTTGATCTGCTCGACGATGATGCCGCCGTACTCGTGGGTCCAGTCCCAGCAGGCGTCGACAAACTTGTCGCGACCGATCTCCAGGCGGCTGATGCCCTCACTCTTGAGCTTCTTGTCGACCTTAGTCTGCGTGGCGATACCGGCGTGGTCGGTGCCGAGCACCCAGCGCGTGGACTTGCCGCGCATGCGGGCCATGCGGATGATGGCGTCCTGGATGGAGTCGTCGGTGGCGTGACCCATGTGGAGCTTGCCGGTCACGTTGGGAGGCGGAATGGTGACGGTGCAGTCGCCCACGCCCTCACGGCGCTTGTAGTAGCCGCCGTCGAGCCACTTCTGCAGGATCGCCGGCTCGTTGGTCGACGAATCGTAGTTCTTGGGCATCTCTTCCATATATCTCTCCCTTGCCCGTCGGCGTGTCCGCATGCTTGGTTTTCGCTCGGTCAGGTCCTGACTCGCACGAAGAGCACATTAAGTGCTCTTCGGCTCGTGCGGAATCTACGAAAACCAAGCAGGCGGACACGCCTTAGGTATCGATTACTTCAGTCTGAAGGTACTAACTTGACAATCTCACAGAATAGCACAGGCATACCTGCCGAAAAGGGACAGGTTTATTTTGGTAGGTTTTATCAGGGGAAACGACATTTGCCCATATAAAACCGACCAAAATAAACCTGTCCCTAAATGGCAGGCCCCGCGGTGGTTGCCGCGGGGCCTGGATTCAAGCTATTTACCCGTAGATGCGCTGGGGTTGTTCTTCGCCCTTTACGGAGGCTTCGGTCACGACGACCTTGGAAACGCCCTCCTCGCTGGGGAGGTCGAACATCGTCTGCTGCAGCACGTCCTCGCAGATGGAGCGCAGGCCTCGGGCGCCGGTCTTGCGGGCGAGCGCCATGCGGGCGATCTCGTGCAGAGCCGCGTCCTCAAACTCAAGCTCAACGTCCTCGAGCTGAAACATCTTACGATACTGGCGCACCACGGCGTTCTTGGGCTCGGTCAGAATCGACACCAAGTCGTCCTCGTCAAGCGCCTGCGTCTGGGTGACGACGGGCGTACGTCCCACAAACTCGGGGATCATGCCAAAGGCGTTGAGGTCCTGCGGGAGCACCTGGCGCAGCAGGTCGTTCTCGTCGACCGAGGTGGGGCCGGCGATCTCGGAGTTGAAGCCCACGCCCTTGTTGCCCACGCGATCGGCAATGATCTTGTCCAGACCCACAAAGGCACCGCCGCAGATAAACAGGATGTTGGTCGTATCGATCTGCAGCAGCTCCTGCTGGGGATGCTTGCGGCCGCCGGTGGGCGGAACGCTTGCCACCGTGCCCTCAAGAATCTTAAGCAGCGCCTGCTGAACGCCCTCGCCCGAAACATCGCGAGTAATGGAGAGGTTCTCGGCCTTGCGGGCGATCTTATCGATCTCGTCAACGTAGATAATGCCAACCTGTGCGCGCTCAATGTCGCCATCGGCGGCGTTGATGAGCTTGAGCAGGATGTTCTCCACGTCCTCGCCCACATAACCGGCTTCGGTCAGGGTGGTGGCATCGGCAATGGCGAAGGGAACGCCCAGCATTTTTGCCAGAGTCTGTGCCAGCAGGGTCTTGCCCACGCCGGAAGGACCCAGCAGCAGCACGTTGGACTTCTGCAGCTCCACATCGCTGCCCTTGCCGCTGAGGATGCGCTTGTAGTGGTTGTAGACCGAGACGGCCAGCACACGCTTTGCCTCGTCCTGACCGATCACGTACTGATCCAGACCTTCCTTGATCTCGGCCGGGGTCATGATGTTGATATCCAGATCTGCGGCAGCGGGCTGGACATGGGCGCGGTTTGCGCTGCCGCGAGCCGGACGGGCGCTTTTGGGCTGATCCGGCTTGTCAGAGAGCAGATCGTGGCACAGGCCGATGCACTCGCTGCAGATATTGACCCCGGGGCCAATGATCATGCGCTCCACTTCGTCCTGATGCTTGCCGCAAAAGCTGCAAACAAGATCTTTTTCGTTTTTGCCGGAATTGTTATTTGCCATAGCTGTTTTTCCTTATCCTGGATAGATTATAGCGGTTTACCGGTGGGCAATGACCTCATCGATCAGGCCGTATTCCTTTGCCTGCTGCGCGGTAAGGTAGTTGTCGCGCTCGGTGTCCTGCTGGATCTTTTCCAGCGGCTGGCCGGTGTACTCGCTGAGCATGCGGTTCATCTTATCGCGGATATACACCATGTGCTCGGCATGGATCTTGATATCCGTGGTCTGGCCGGAAAGGCCGCCGCCCTGACCGCCGATCAGCGGCTGGTGGATCATGATCTCGGCGTTGGGCAGGGCAAAGCGCTTGCCCTTG
>OHWM01000118.1_pt1 | contig 44112 bp, 41 predicted proteins | sample 1579731 | NCBI WGS metagenome assembly OHWM01 (sample SAMEA3882510, study PRJEB24775) | human gut metagenome | biome: human-associated habitat; feature: intestine environment; material: feces | place: Netherlands | collected 2009/2010
GATACTCAGATGTTCTTTTTCCATGGTTTCTACAACCATTCTCTTGAATTCCGGCGTATATCGTTTGTTCGGTTTTCCTCTTGACATAATAAATCACCCCATCTGTTAGATAGTATATCATACTGTCTAACAAATGGGGTGCAGTTCATATTGGTGGTGCAGGGGAATTTTTGTGTAATTATGTAATTAAAGGGGGCGACAATTTTGTGGTGGATCATTCGTACAGAATCAGTGCGATCATCTCTACCGGCTCGTCGCCCAGGCACTTCAGGCCGTGGCCCTCACCGGGGGCGCAGTAGGTCACGTCGCCAGCACCGATCTCCACCTCGGTGCCGTTGTCGTTGTACAGGCCCTTGCCGCTCAGGATGTAATAGGTTTCGCTGTCGCTGGTATGGATGTGATAGCCAATCTCGGAACCGGGATAGACGGTGGTGTGGCCAAAGACGCGGCCCTTCTGGCTCATCTCTTCGGGACCATTCAGCAGGCTGCGGACGGTGATCTCGCCCACGCCGTTAAACGGCGCCGGCTTGCGGACGGTTTGCTTCTCTTCGCTGCGACGGATCATAATAAATTGCTCCTTTTTAAACAGTAATATGGTAGGCTGCAACCATCGCAATCGATGGCGGCTTTCACTATATTTCTAAGCATATCACACGAAAATCCAAAACTCAATGCACATACTGGGCAAAAACTGGGGGGGTGAATTTTGTGCGTTCCGTCAAAAAAGCGCACATGCTGTCAACGAGGAAACTTGCAATGCAAAATCAAAATGCAAATCCACCGCAGCTTGCAATAAAGTGCACATACAGGAGCTGCTTGTTGCAGCTTTGTTGCAGATAAAATGACTAAACAACAAATTGTTACAAATTTAACTGTACATTTCAATGAAAAAATATCAAAAAGTGGAAAATCTGTTGCCTTTTTGCCAAAACAATGCTATTATACAAATGCAATCGGTTGCAGCGCTGCACCGAAGACAAACAACGATCTGCTCTGACAGAAACGCATACAGAAAACAAAGGAGTGTATTGGCTATGAACCCGCTGACGAAACCCCGCGTACCTTCCCTGATGGAACTGTGCGAGAAAGAACAGATTTTCGCCCCCTGTGTGTGGGACTGCCGCACGATTCATGCAGCCGAGGTTGCCGGGTTCAAGGCGGTACTCCTTTCCGGTGGCCAGGTGGCCGAGAGCATGTGCGGTGTCCCTGACATCGGCTTGATCACCGCAGACGACCTGGTACAGGCGACCGAGCGGGTCTGCCAGTACAGCAAGTTGCCGGTCATAGTGGACGCCGACGACGGCTTTGGTGATACGCCACTTACGACCTATCGTCTTATCAAACGGTTGATCGCCGCTGGTGCTAAGGGCTGCACGCTGGACGATACCACCGGCATCCGCGGCTGGAACCGCTGGGGCGCTGCCATGATGGCGGGCTACAAAGAAGGCTCTATCGACCACAAGAGTGTGAGCCGTGAGCGCTGGCTGTCAAAAGTGAAAGCGGCTCTGAAAGCGGCAGAAGGCACCGATTTTCTGGTGATCGCACGCACCGAGTGCAAACTGAAACTTGGCTTGGAAGAAGCAATCCTGCGCTGCCGCATGGCCCGCGAGCTGGGTGCTAAGATGACCCTGATCATCGGCCTGAAAACGATCGAGGAAGCAAAGGCCGTGGATGCCGCAGACCCCGGCCCCAAGATGTGGCCTGACGTTATGAGCAAAAATGGTGTGCCGGATGTGGTGCTGAGCGATGTGGAACCTTACGGATTCTGCTTCGTGACCTGCCACTATCTGGAAAAGGCAATGATGTTCGGTGCAGCCGATTATTCCAAACATGTTATTGCTGACCGCAGTACAGTCTATGTCGATATGCACGATATGGGCGGCCTAAGTCTCGAAGAACAGCGCCGCTGGCACAGTATGGATCTGGATGCCTGGCTGGATGCCGAGGCCGAGTTTACCGACCTGAGCGCCCTGCAAAAGGACTTCCCCAGGCAGGCAGAGAAGAACCCGCTGGATTATTGAATTTACTGTAGGGCTGAGTGCCCTGCAAAAATAGATACTACATAAGGAGGAACCCCATGTTTGAACCAAAGAACAATCCGCAAAAGCGCGTTACCCTGCGTGAACTAGTTGCCGACCATCAGGTTTTTGCCCCCTGCATCTGGGACGTTTTCAGCGCCCGCGCAGCTGAGCAGGCCGGCTTTGAGGCAACACTCCTTTCCGGCGGCGCACTCTCTGGCTGTTACCACGGCCAGCCGGATATTGGCCTGATGACGGCGGATGATCTGGTACGCGCAACGCAGTTTGTTACTGCTGCTTCGCCGCTGCCCTGCATCATCGATGCAGATGACGGCTACGGTGAATCCCCGTTGCTGGCCTACCGCACCGCTTATCGCTTGGCCCACGCCGGCGCTATGAGCATGACGGTGGATGACACCACGGGTATCCGCGGTTACAACCGTTGGGGCATGCAGCTCCGTCGCGGCGATCCTTTCGGCACGATTGAGCATCCATGCGTAGACCGCAAGACCTGGCTAGCCAAGATGAAAGCCTGCCTGGAAGCTTGCGAAGGCACCGATTGCATGCTGATCGCCCGCACCGAGGCTGCCCTGCAGTACGGTCTGGATGAAGCCATCGAGCGCTGCCTGCTGGCCCGTGAATTGGGTGCTGAGATGACGCTGGTCATCGGCCTGATGAATCAGGAACAGGCCGAGTACGTGGCCAAGTATGACAAGGGCTGGAAGATGTGGCCTGATGTCGCTACCTTCCACGGTGTGCCGGATGTTGAACTGAAAGATATTGAACCGCTGGGCTTCAATCTGGTTACCACCCATATTCTCGAGGGCGGCGCCATGTCTGGCATGGTGAATTTCGGCAAACATGTGCTGGAAGATCAGTCTACGATCTATCCCGATACCCACGGCTTTGCTCTTGACCCCGAAAACTTCCAGAAACCCGGCCCGGATGACATCTGGTTCGAGCGTGAGGCCCGCTTCCGCGACCTGAGCGCGCTGGATGTTGACAAAAAGCTGTAAGGCTTTTCAACAGGATTTCGCGATGATTGAGGTTCATCGCATAAAAATAGTACCATTGTAGAAAAGGAGATTACCATGAAAAAGAACACCTTTAAAAAGGTAGCTGCGCTGAGTGTTGCATGTGCAATGTCAGCTGGTTTGTTGGCAGGCTGCGGCGGCGGTTCCTCAGCTTCGTCCGCTGCAACACCCTCTGCAGGCGACAGCAGTGCCTCCTCTGAGGCTGCCGCACCCACCGCTGCTACGGTCGAGGGTGGTACGGTCACCATCTACCAGCAATCTGACCCGACTACCGTGGTGGCTTGGGACTGCCGCGCTACGCAGAACGTTTTCTGGCAGAGCATCTGCCAGGAGACCCTGATGGTCTATGACGGCAACGGCAACCCCCAGAACTGGTTGATCGATTCCATCACGCCAGATGCGGACGCGCTGACTTACACCATCAAGATCAAAGAGGGCATCAAGTTCAGTGACGGCAGCGACCTGAACGCTGATGCGGTTGCCTGGAACCTGAACAAGTACAAGGCCGAGGGCGTTATGTCCGCCTCGCTCTATTCAAAGTTTGACAATGCTGAGGTTACCGGCGATTATGAGGTCGTCTGCCACTTCAGCAGTTGGGATTCTCTGTTCACCTACACGCTGGCACGTTCCTGCCCCATCGCCTCGAAGGAAGCCTATTATAACAACGGCGGCGACGAGGATGTCGACGGCAACGAGCTGACCGACGGCGAGGATTACCTGGCCGCTAACCCGATCGGCACCGGCCCGTTCGTACTGACCGATTGGCAGCATGACGTCTCGATGACCTTTACCCGCAACGACAATTACTGGGCAGGCAAGGCAATCGTTGACGAGATCAAGTTCGTTGACTACGCTGCAGAACTGACCGCACAGGCTGCTATGCAGGCTGGTGAGCTGAACGCTATGGCTACCACCAACTTCGGCCTGGCCAATCAGATGGCCGCTATGGGCGATTACGAGATCCACGCGGCTTCTCTGCCTACCTCCGCTTACACGCTGTGCTTCACCAGCAACGATCCCTCCGACCCGTTCTATGATCCTGATGTCCGCAAGGCTGTCAGCTATGCAATCGACAGCCAGACTATCGCAGATGGCATCGGCTATGGCTACGCGACCGTCTCTAACCAGTGGTGCATGGAAGGCTCTGACTTCTACAACACTGACATTGAAGGCCAGCCCTACAACGTAGCGAAGGCCAAGGAACTGTTGGCTTCTGCTGGCTATCCTGACGGGTTTGACACGACCCTGACCGTTATCAATGTGACCGGCTACACGGATGTCTGCCAGGTCATCGTTGAGCAGCTTGCCCAGATCGGCGTCAACGTTACGCTGAATCCTGTTGAAGCTGCCAGCTACGCCAACTACATCGCTGCCTGGGGCGGCGGCATGCTGATGCACCCCATGGGCATGGAAAACGGCGCTGCTTCCCAGTACGCTGCTACCTTCGTGCAGGATCTGAGCTTCGCACTCGGCGTTAACGCTTTCGAGCATCCTGATGACCTGAACCAGATCCTGAGCGATGCCCAGAGCGCCGCCACCGAGGACGAGCGCAACAGCCTCATCAAAGAAGCTGCTGCCAAGATCATTGACGATTACTGCTACATGAAAGTCGTCGAGATCGTTCCCACCATCGGTATCACCACCGGCGTTTCCAACATGAACTACTGCTCTACCTACAATCTGTATGTAGACTACATGAACGTAGCGCTGAACGGCTAAATTTTAACCAGTACATACCCCACACCATACGATAAAGCAGGCCGCATTGCACCGCTGCCGCGGCACAATGCGGCCTGCTGCTTTTTTGTAAGAGCATGGGCAGTAGAAATGGCTATTTGCCCACGGAACCAAAAAGAAACGAAGGTAACATGCATGAAGAAATACGTTGCAAAGCGCCTTGCCATTTCTGTACTGCTGATCTTTATTATCTCGGTCTTTTCCTTTATGCTGATCCACATTCTTCCCGGTGACCCGGCCCGCCTGGCGCTGGGATATGAGGCATCTGAGGCAGATGTCCAGGCCTACCGGGTCGAGCTGCATCTGGATAAGCCGTTAGTAACGCAGTATGTCCTGTGGATCAAAGGTCTGTTCCAGGGGGATTTTGGCCGTTCGATCCTGTATAACCGCCCGAACCTGGATATTCTGGCTGAGCGCCTGCCCCGCACGTTGGGCATTGGCCTGCCCGCCCTGTTGATTTCAATCCCGCTGGGTATTTTAGTAGGCGTCATCTGCGCGGTGCGCCGCGGCAAAGCGGTTGACCAGATTTTGACGCTGATCACCACGATCGGTATCGGCACGCCGGTATTCTGGCTGGCAATCATGGGTATTTACTTCTTTGCCCTGGGCATGAAACTGCTGCCCGTCTCCGGTTACACAGCAATATCGGAAAACTTCGGCGACTATGTCCGCCACGCGATTTTGCCGGTCTCCTGTATGAGCGTAAGTATGATCGCCTCTATCGCACGTCAGACCCGAACCAATATGCTGGATTCGCTCAATCAAGACTTTGTGCGCACGGTGCGCGCCAACGGTTTGTCCGAGGGCAGCGCTGTTTATAAACACGCACTGCGCAACGCGCTGATCCCGGTCGTTACTACCATCAGCATGCAGGTGCGAGTGGTCATCGGCGGTTCGCTGCTGGTCGAGCAGGCGTTCGCCATCTCCGGCCTTGGCTCGCTGCTGACCAGCGCCATCAATGGCCGTGACTATGTTATGATCCAAAACACCGTATTGATCATCTCGCTGTTTACCGTGGGTGCTAACTTTCTGGTGGACATCCTGTACGGCATGATCGATCCGCGTATTCGTCTGGGGAAGGGGTGAGCCACTATGAGTGAAACGGTATCTACCGCCGCACGCGAAGCGGAGGTCAAGCGTCACCGCAAAGAAAACTTTAAAGCTACACTGCGGGTCTTCTTCGGCCGTGGAATCCTCTCCAAGGTCTGCTTTGTGATTTTGGTGGCCTTTATCCTGGTCGCTGTCATTGGGCCCTTCTTGCTGTCGGACCCGTACAGCCAATCGGTGCTGCAAAAGTTGTCTGACCCCAGCCAGGAGCATTTCCTTGGCACGGACCAGCTGGGACGTGACCTTTTGACCCGTGTTGTCTGGGGTGCACGTATCAGTATGGTTACGGGCCTGCTGTCCGCCTTCTGGGCAGCGTTGATTGGCACGGCTTTGGGCCTGGTCGCCGGTTATTTCCAGGGCATCGTGGGCAACATTATCATGCGTATCACCGATGCGCTGCTCTCCATCCCGCCGCTGATTTTGACGATGGTCCTGTCCGCTGTCTGCGGCGGCAGCATCCTGAGCATCAGTCTGATCATCGCGGTTTCGTCCGTGCCCGGTTATGTACGTATGATCTACTCCCAGGTGTTGAGCCTGCGCGAAAGCGATTATGTTACCGCCTCCGGCCTGATTGGTCAGAACTCGTTCATGATTCTTGTCAAGCATCTGCTGCCGAACTGCTTTGCGACCCTGATCGTTATGTTCACGATGAGCGTCGGCGCCAACGTTATGATCGAAGCCGGCCTGTCTTACCTGGGTGTTGGCATTACGGCACCCACGCCCGCCTGGGGCACCATGATCAGCGAGGGCTACATGTACCTGACCATTTGCCCGCGCCTGGCATTGATCCCCGGTATCTGCCTGATGCTGCTCATCATCTCCTTGAGTGTTGTTGGCGACGGCCTGCGCGATGCACTCGATCCGAAACTGAGGGGGAAGCTGTAAAATGGGAAAGAAACTGTTGGAAGTTAAAGATCTGCATACCTCCTTTTTTACTGCAAATGGCGAGGTTAAATCCGTCAACGGTGTATCGTACTATATAGACGAGCACGAAATCGTAGCGGTCGTTGGTGAATCCGGCTGCGGCAAGTCTGTGACCCAGATGTCCGTTATGCAGCTGGTGCAAAGCCCTCCGGGTAAGATCAAGAGCGGCGAAGTGCTGCTGGAAGACAAAAACCTGCTGGAATATGGCCCACGCTCGAAAGAAATGCAGGCTGTGCGTGGAGCCCAGATTGCTATGATCTTCCAGGAACCCATGACAAGCTTGGACCCTGTGTATACAGTGGGCAATCAGCTTTGCGAAGTCATCCGCAAGCACCGCAAATGCACGAAAAAAGAAGCCTGGCAAATTGGTGTGCAGGCCCTGGCGGACGTAGGCATCCCGGACCCTGAATCCCGTATGAAGAACTACCCGTTTGAGATGTCCGGCGGTATGCGCCAACGCGCCATGATCGCCACTGCCGTAGCCTGCCAATCTAAGCTTATCATCTGTGATGAGCCCACCACAGCGCTGGATGTTACCACCCAGGCGCAGGTCATGGAAGTGCTGCAAAGCTTGGTGGATAAGTTCGGCACTTCGCTGCTGATCGTTACCCACAATCTGGGCCTTGTTACCCGCTATGCGACCGTATTTATGTCATGTACGCTGGCCGCATCGTGGAAAGCGGCACGACCGAGGAAATCATCACCAAGCCGCGCCACCCATATACCTTGGGCCTGCTGGCCAGTGTGCCGCTGCTGGAAGAAACCGACGGTGAGCGTCTGGTCCCCATCGAGGGTGCGCCGCCGAACCTGGCCAAACTGTCGGATTACTGTTCTTTCTACCCGCGCTGCCCCTACGCATGCGAGAAATGTAAGAACAAGCCCGTGCCGGAACTGCGCAAAGTGGGCAATACAGAGCACTATGTGCGCTGCCATCTTGATATAGGAGGGAACGCGCAATGAAAAAAGAAACGACCGCCCCGCTGCTGGAAGTCAAGGATCTGAAAATGTACTTCCAAACTAAGCATAAGGGCCAGAACGGCAATGTAGTCGTCAAAGCTGTGGATGACGTCAGCTTCTCGGTATACCCCGGCGAGACATTTGGCCTTGTGGGTGAATCCGGCTGCGGCAAAACGACCACCGGCAAGGCTATTCTGCGCGTACTCGATCCCACAGATGGCCAGGTGATATATAAGGGGCGCAATATCGCCAAACTTTCCCGTCGTGAGCTGAAAAGTTTCCGCCGCGAACTGCAGTTGATTTTCCAGGACCCGTACAGCTCACTGGACCCACGCCAATCGGTGTACAGCATCCTGAAGGAGGCTGTCTGTGCTGATCATAAGCACCGCACTGAGGCGGAAATCAGGGAACGCTGCGATGAGTTGATGACCCTTGTGGACCTGGACCCCGTTATGATGGGAGACCGTTACCCGCATGAAATGTCCGGCGGCCAGCGTCAGCGCCTGGGTATTGCCCGCGCGCTGGCGTGCAACCCGGAGCTGATCGTCTGCGACGAGCCGGTTTCGGCCCTGGACGTTTCCATCCAGGCGCAAATCATCAACCTGTTTGCTGACTTGCAGGAAAAACTGGGCCTTACCTACATTTTTGTGGCGCATGACTTGGCTGTTGTCCGCCATATTGCGGACCGCATCGGCGTTATGTACCTGGGCCACCTGATCGAGGTCATGGATTCCGCTGAGCTGTTCCACGACTCGCTGCATCCGTACACCCGCGCACTGCTTTCGGCCGTACCTACCACGGATTATTACGGCGAGAAGGGCCGCAACCGCGTGGTGCTGGAAGGTGAGGTTCCAAGCCCGCTGCATGCACCTACAGGCTGCCCGTTTCATCCGCGTTGCCGCTGCTGCACCGAGGAATGTAAACAGAAAATGCCGCCGCTGCAGGATGTGGGCGATGGACACTTTGTGGCTTGCTTCAATTACAAAAACGTGGATTATTGAACCAGACAGCTTCTGTGTTTACAACAATGTAAAAGGGCGGATGCGTTGCATCCGCCCTTTGCTTTTAAGGTGATGTGTATGAAGAAACAAGATGCCGAACTCCGCCAGCAGGAAATGCTGGAAAAGCCGGTAGAAAGGCTGATCGTGCGCATGGGGCTGCCGACTATGGCGTCCATGCTGCTGTCCAGCCTATACAATCTGGTGGACACTTACTTTGTCAGCCAGATCAACACCAGCGCCAGCGCGGCCGCCGGTGTGGCATTTCCATTACTGGTGCTGATACAGGCTGTATCCCTGGCGCTGGCTATTGGCGGCGGTAGTTATGCAGCGCGCTGCCTGGGGGCCGGGAAGAAAGAGGAAGCGGACCGCACGGTTTCCACGGCATTTTTTCTTTCAATCTTTGTGGGCTCGGCAATCGGCATCGTGATCCTTTTAAACATCTCACAGGTTTTATCAGTGCTGGGCGCTACACCGACCATTCTGCCATATGCTTCCGGCTATGCGTTCTGGGTCATTATGGCAACGCCATTTTACAGCGCTACCTTTGTGCTGATGACTGTGCTACGGCAGGAGGGCAGCCCTGAACTTGCCATGTTTGGCTCGATTTTTGGTGCACTATTGAACACTGCGCTGGACCCTATCTTTATTTTTGCATTGCACGGTGGTGTCAATGGCGCGGCCATGGCGACCAGCCTAAGCCAGATCGTCACCTTTTGCATCCTGATGAGCTTTGTGCTGCGCGGCAAGACCATTACCCATATCGCGTGGAAAAACTTTTCGCTCGAACGTAAGATCCTTGTGGAACTGGTGCGCATCGGCCTACCGGAATTCTTCCGCCAGGCGCTGGCATGCGCTGCAAGCATCCTTTTAAATGTGGCGGCTTCGGCTTATGGCGACAGTGCGCTTGCGGCTATTTCTATCAGCAACCGGCTGATTCAAATCGTATTTAATGTGCTGATGGGCTTCGGCCAAGGTTTTATGCCAGTCTGCGGCTACAATTTCGGCGCAGGCCGCAAAAAGCGTGTGCTGCGTTCCTATGCGTTTGCCGTGGGTACAGGCATTGTTGCAATGACGATTTGTATGGTAGTGTTCCTGACGGCGGCTGAACCGCTGATGCGTATCTTCCGCGCCGAGGATGCCGAAGTTGTTGCAATTGGATCCCGCCTGCTGCACATCCAGGGCGTTTTAATGCCTATGGCAGCGTTTGTCATCATCTCCAACATGTTGTTCCAAGCGTGCGGCGAGGGGGGCAAGGCAACCGTTATCTCTATTTCACGACAGGGTATCCTGTTTGTGCCGCTGATTCTATTGTTGCCGCGCCTGTGGGGCCTTACCGGCGTGCTTGTCAGCCAGCCTGGCGCGGATCTGCTGACGGGGCTGATCTGCCTCCCTTTAACTTTTAACAGCATTTGCAAAATGTGTTCAATGTACAAGGCTACGATCCTACAGCGGTAAAAAACTATTGCCATTCGATAAAAATCATACTATACTATTCATCAGGAAATGATGGAATAGAAAGGAACCCTTATGACGATCTATGATATTGCGGAAATGGCGGGGGTATCCGCCAGCTCCGTATCGCGTGTCATAAACGGAAAGCCGGGAGTTAATCGGAAAAAGCGTGCGGAAATCGAGGCGCTTTTGCATGAACACCACTATATGCCGGACGAGAATGCCCGCAATCTGGTCTTGCAGGAAAATCATACGGTTGGCATCTTGACAGATAACCTCAACGAGGATGTGCGTATGTCTGATGGTTTGGTGCGTGCTGAGTATGAATTGCTGCGCAACGGCTATTATTGCTTTGTAAAGTATATCGGCAAAGGATCGAACGCGATTGAAGAAGGTGTCAAGGACTTGGCGCGCCACCGCGTGCAGGGGGCTCTTTTGATGGGTGTATCCTTTCGCAACACAAAGGAGCTGAAACGGGTCTTGGAACGCTACTTGCCCGATACCCCAGTTTGTTTTGCAAACCAGAAAAGTGATGACCTTGGTTCCAATGTATATATGGTCAATACCGATGAGCGGGAAGGATTCGAACGCTGTGTTGCCTTAATGGTACGCAAAAAACGAAAGCATCTGGCCCTAATGATCGACAAAGGCCGCCCAAGTCTTGAAATCATCCGCACCGGTTTTATGGATGGCCTGCGCAAAGCTCCCGGACTAACAGGCATCGTCTATACTAACATTCCGGCCACGATCGAAGGCGGCGAAAAAGCTGTCATCCGCCTGTTGGCCGAACACCCGGAAGTGGATGGCCTGCTCTGTGCCAGCGATATGGTCGCTATCGGTGCCCTAAACGAGCTGCAGGGCCGAGGCATCCGTGTGCCGGAGCAGATCGCCATTTTGGGCGAGGATAATTCCCCGTATTGCGAGGTCTGCCGCCCCAAGCTATCCTCGATGGATACGATGCTGCCCACGGCAGTTCTGACTTGCACGCGCACATTAATCGATGTCTTGAACGGCGTTGTGGCAAGCCATTACACCAGCCTGCAGATGCAGATCGTAGAGCGCATGACGACCTGATGGTTGTCCTGAATTATTATAGAATAGTTGCCTGCCGCTGTACCCGCGGCAGGCAGTTGTTATGCGCAGCATAAGGCAGCGGCTATAACGGCCATGTTGCATTTTGAGGGAATATAGGGTATACTAAAATAGAGTTATTGTGCGGCAGGGTATGGTTGCCCTGCCGCTCATTATCTGCTGCAATAAATCACAAGCAAAAGCGCAAAGACAAGGGGATAATCCATGAGAGAAAAAACCATCTCCCGTTCGGTGGAAAACGACGAAGTAAATCCGCTGCGGGTGGAGAAAGAGAGCAAGCTGATCGTTGACTTTGCGGTGCCCTGCATCATCTCGATGCTGGTGACCTCGCTGTATAACATTGTCGACCAGATCTTCATTGGCCAGGGCGTGGGCATGCTGGGCAATGCGGCTACCAACATTGCGTTCCCGCTTTCCATTGCCTGTACGGCCATTTCCTTACTGCTGGGCATCGGTGCGGCGTCCAACTTCTCGCTGCATCTGGGTGCAGGGGAGGAAAAGAAGGCCGTTGAGTATGCCGGCACCGGTTTATGCCTGATGGCAATTTGCGGCATCGCGCTGTTTCTGGTCACGACCCTGTTTTTAACGCCGATGCTCAAATTCTTCGGCGCAACCCCGGATGTGCTGCCCTATGCTGAGGAATACACCCGCATCACGGCCATCGGGTTCCCGTTCCTCATCGCCAACACCGGCATCAGTAAGCTGATTCTGGCGGACGGAAGCCCCCGCTACTCGATGACCTCGATGCTGGCGGGTGCCATCGTCAACACCATTCTCGATCCGCTCTTCATCTTCGGCATGAACATGGGCATGCGGGGCGCGGCGCTGGCGACGATCATTGGCCAGATCGTCTCGTTCTGCATCAGTCTGCGGTATCTGTTCCACTTTAAAACCGTGAAGCTGCACAAGGATTGCCTGCGCCTTTCCTGGGATCGCACCTGCAAAATTTGCAGCTACGGTGCCAGCGCCGGTTTCAACCAGGTGGCCATGGCCGTGGTGCAGATCGTCATGAACAACACGCTGGCCCACTACGGGGCACTCTCGGTCTACGGCAGCGACATCCCGCTGGCCTGTGCGGGCATCATCTCCAAGGTGAACATGATCTTCATGTCCTTTGTCATCGGCATTTCGCAGGGCATCCAGCCCATCATCGGCTACAATTACGGCGCTAAGCTGTACCACCGTGTTAAGCACACCTACCTGCTGGCGCTGGGTACGGCCACGGTGCTGTCGATGATCGCGTTTCTCTGCTTCCAGCTGTTCCCGCGGCAGATCATCAGCGTGTTCGGATCGGGCAGCGAGATGTATTTCCAGTTCTCGGAGCGCTACTTCCGCATCTATATGTTCCTCACGCTTATCAATGGCATCCAGCCTGTCACGGCCAATTTCTTCAGCTCTATCGGTAAGGCGCAGCTGGGCGTGTTTATGTCGCTGACGCGGCAGATTTTGTTCCTGCTGCCGCTGATTGTCATCTTCCCGCTCATCTTCGGCATCGATGGCGTTATGTACGCCGGTCCCATCGCCGATGCCGCCACTGCCATTGTCTGCGGCTTCTTCACCCTCCGTGAGCTTCGTGAGCTGACCCAGCTGCAAAAGCAGCAGACAGCCGCCGCATAAAAATAAAAGTAAAACAAAGTTGCCGTGTGAATGGTTTTCTCATTCACACGGTACCTTTTTTAGTTTTAAGTGGTAGGGGCGAGGTACTTTACTACTCCTGCAAGAATTCCAGAAAAATCTTGAGCCCACTACCTGTTTACTTTTTACGGCGTCCACCGCAAGGTGAATCGTCTTGCAGGTCGGCATATTCAAAATGGTTTGACTTTTGGTGGCTAGAAAGCACAAAGGCTGTCTCACTGCAATAGTTCACGGGGATAGTTTTTTATAGCATCGACAAAAAGAAGGTTGCGCTTGGAGGTGATGAACGGTATAATAGATGGTAACAGTGGGGAACTATGTGGTGCAACAATACCGTGCTTGGTTTTGTGATGTGAAAAGGCTTGCGCTGCTTCAGTATGGTAGACGGGAGAAATCTACTTGGCATTATAAAGACGGATGAATAAAAGAAATGCAGCAAAGGGGGAAACGTCAAGTGAACGATCAGCGGTACAAAAAAACAATCAATGAGATATGCCGTTTCGCAGAGGAAAACGATAAGAAGATCAGCCGCTTTTCCGTGGTGGATATCCTGCAAATGGAGTATCCGGACATTGAAGAACCTGAAATTGGTCAGATATGCCAGGCTGTGCAAAGTAATGGGGTACAGATAACAGAGGATAGTGATGAAAACTATTCGGCAGAAGTTGTTGATCCAATCGATTTTTATCCGGCAAATGTGAATATTAGTCAAGTGAATTTGACGGTCGCAACGGTCATGGATCGGCTTTGCTATGATGAATTTAAGTTAAAACCTGTATATCAACGCAAGGGTGGTTTGTGGAGCGATGAAAAGCAGTCGCGGCTGATTGAATCTCTGATGCTTAGGATTCCGCTGCCGGCATTTTATTTCGATGCGACGAAGGAAGGCTATTGGGAGGTAATCGATGGCCAGCAACGTTTAACTGCTTTTCAAAATTATCTGGTAGGGCCAAAGATAAGTGAAGATGATAAAACAGGCGAGCCTGTTTTTGGAAATAAGAAAGCCTTTGAAGGCATGCAGTATCTTCGGGAATTCAACGGAAAAACTTTTGATCAAATTCCACGCCAATATGTTCGAAGAGTCAAAGAGTCCAATTTGATTGCCTATACAGTGAACCGAGGAACCCCAGAAAAAATTATTTATAACATTTTCCAAAGAATCAATACAGGCGGCGTGAATCTGGAGCCGCAGGAGATACGGCATTCACTGTATCAGGGACGTTCCACGGTGCTAATTGAAAAGATGGCCAATGATCCCGCCTTTAAAGAGGCAACGCAGTATGCCATTTCGCCGGACCGAATGTTGGATCGCGAATACGCGCTGCGTTATTTGGCTTTTACAGAGTTGGACTACGAAAAGCTGTATAAGGGAAACATTGATGATTTTCTGATCCTGGTTATGAAGGAAGTAAATAGTGAAAATGATGAGCAGGAAGAGAAAATTTTCAAGGAATTTCAGCGGGTTATGGGAATTTGCCATGAGGTTTTTGGCCGATATGCGTTCCGCAGGTATGCGAAAATGGAAAAAGGGTATCGACGGAGTCCTATCAACAAAGCACTTTTTGAAACCTGGTCTATCTGCATAAAAGAAGCTTCGGATGAAGCAGTGGAACTGCTCTTCCTGTATAAAGAAGATTTTATTGAAAAGTATTGTGATTTCCTCGCGGACGAAAAGTATAGTACATCTCTGAAAGGCGGCGATGAGTCTTCCTTAAAGAGAAGAATTGACCTAACAAAAAATTTCCTGAGGGAGTTTGTTTATGCTTACAAGTCTTAAACTTCACAATTTTAAGTGCTTTGAAGATCTTGAGCTGTCTCTTTGCAATCTGAATGTCTTTACAGGAATGAATGGCGCGGGAAAATCAACGATCCTTCAGAGCCTGCTTTTGCTCGCACAGTCTGCTGATTCTATTGAAAATACAGGGAAGATTCGACTGAATGGATCCTTTGAGGAATTAGGAGTCGGGTCGGATATTTTATATGAAAAGGCAGTGAGTGATGATATTGAAATCTCCTACCGATATGATGGGGAAGCGTTCTCCTATCAGATGCACAATAGCGCAGCAGATGAAATTCAGACCATAACAGGGGAAAAAGCGGAAAGACCTTTCAAAGATACACATATTATCTACCTTTCAGCTTATAGAATTGCGCCGCAAAAACTGTATCACATTACAGATGAAAATATGCTGTGTAATCGGGAATTTGATAAAAGCGGTGAATATGTTATCCAATATTTGGATCGATTCCGGAATGATGATGTTAAAAACCAGAATATTCTGCGCGGAACGGATCGGGATAGATCGCTTGGAAAGCAAACAGAATATTGGATGGATTTGATCTCGCCGGGTGTGCGTCCGGAAATTTATATAAATGATTTGGCACGAACAGCGGAACTGCGTTTCAGCTATAAAAAAGGCCGGGATCTAACGAACGCGTATCGAAGCATAAATGTTGGATTTGGAATAACTTATGTGCTGCCGGTAGTTGTTTCCCTGCTGACAGCACAACCGGGAGACATTATTATTCTGGAAAACCCAGAAGCGCATATTCACCCAAAGGGACAGAGAATGCTGGGAGAAATGATTGCGGCCGCCAGTGCCTCAGGTGCACAGATAATGGTAGAGACGCATAGCGATCACGTACTTAACGGAATTCGCCTGGCAGTAAAAAATCGTGTGATTCGCTGTGACACGGTGAAATTGTATTATTTATTTCAGAAAGATGACGCGAATGATGCGGAAGAAAACTATACGCATGAATGCGTCAGTCCCATAATTGATGAGGATGGTATGCTGAACGAATGGCCGGAAGGATTTTTCGATGAATGGGATAATGCATTGATGGAACTTCTAAGCTAAAGGAAGATTCAGATGAAGATAACCTTCAATAAAGCGGCGTATTGCGTTAAGCTGCCCTCGTTAGAAGAAGCGGGTAATGTCTATAAGAACTACATAGATGTGTTTTTCATACTAAAAAAGGAAAAACGTATAACAGAGGGTATTGAATTCTTTGGGGAGATGATCGATACACAACAGTGGATAACATCGCAAGGGCATACAATATACGACTTGAAAAAGTGCTGGGGGAAATACGGCGTTGACCGGCAAAGAATGCTTTTGCAAATGTTTAGTATGATGGCATCTGGCAAAAGTTCGCCTACACCAAGCAAAATCGTTAAACTGGATGATACTAAATTTCAAATACCAGCAGAAGAGCGGACGATGCTTATCAGTCTCGAAACAGCAAGAAAATATGCAGAACCTTTTTTAGAGGGAGTGTTAGAAGATCAGCCGTTGTATAGAATGCTCAATATATCCCGTGCAGATCATATTGAGGTGCATAGGATACCTTTGGGAATACGGATATATCAGCCAAATCCGAAACATAAAAAGGTAGAGACTTTTTTAGGAAAAGGCTTGAAGATTGCTCCGATGACATTGGAAAACAAAGAAGCACAAGAACTGCTGAACAAAGCAATACAAATCGATAAAGAGCGTACGCTTTATGCCGTAAAGGATGGAAAATGCTATGCATTTCCTGAACATGAGCCTGGAAAAAAGATTTACCATGGCTATGAGCTAAAGAACCCATCGGATTTGATAAAAAGGAAATTGGGCCTTTAAAAATGGGAAATAAGCAAAGAAAAAGGCTTGGCAGAAAGAACTAGGGCAAGAAAATAAAAGGAGCCGTGTGAATGGTTTCTCATTCACACGGTTCCTTTTATATTTTCCGGTTACCACATAATGTCACTTAGTGCAGCAAGGATTTTTTTCCGCTCACCACTGCTATGTGTAGGCAGGAGCAGCAGGGGCAGGCCGCACTTTTGCAAAGTGCTGTCCTTCAACCGGTCACACTCTGCCTGGCGGCTGCCGGGCAGGTGGGATGTGGTTCCATCCACCTCAATGGCAAGCAGCGGCTGTTTATCCATTTTGTGGTACAACAGGAAATCCACATGCGACCCGGAACGGCGGCCATAGCGGCGTTCTTCCTCTGTCAATGTAGAAAAATCGCGTATTAGCGTTGACAGCCTGACATGGACAGCGCAGCTGACCATAGAAAACCGAGGCTGCCGCAAAATGTCTTCCAGCAGCGCATACAATAAATTTTCCGATGCTTCGTCTGAAACCCGGCGGTGCTTTTTCAGATACAGCTGCCGCTGCTTGGCATAGTCCCGATACAGCAAATCGAATACCGAGTATACACGCGTAGGCACGACGGAAAAGTTGTTGTACCGCATATATCGCGCCAAATCGCCGTAGTTGGTGTGATCGTTGAGGGGATTGCTGGACATGACGACCGTCAGAGATCGCACAGCGCGGGACACCGCTACATTTAAAAGGTTGGGCCGGTCATTGAATGAGGAAATTACATCATCGACCGAGGACAGCACGATGGTGTCCTTCTCCCGCCCCTGGAACTTGTGTACCGTGGTAATGGCATAAGCCGGACCAAACCGCGCAGTCAGGGCATCAACCTGGTCCTGGTACGGGGCGATAATACCGATTTCATTCGGGTCCTGTTGGCGCAGATGGGGCAGTACTTCCTGCTCGATAATGTCGATCTCGCGGGTGTTGATGTGCTGTTCCTTTAGGTTGCCGTTCTCATCGATAATGGCATGTACCGAGCCATGCTTGCCGGTTGGAATGGTAATCATCTTTAAAACATCCGGTTCGCCGTGATCCTCGGTCATAATGATAAGCCGCCCGCCGTAGAACTTTTCGTTGCAGAAATTGATGATTTTGGGGTGGCAACGGTAATGCTCCCGCAGCAGGGTGATCGGTGCCTGCGGCCAGATTGCCAGCGCAGAGGAAAGCAGATTGTGCAAAGTAAAGTGGTAACGTTCATCCAAATGGTATTGTTGCCAGATAGGTTCCGTGATGGAAGTACATGCATCCTGCAAGGGACTGGGGAGCTGCTGCAAATCGCCGACAATGACGATGCTGCGCGCACAGGCCATAGCCAGCACACCGGTGGCTAAATCGACCTGCGAGGATTCATCCATGATGAGGATATAGTAAAGAAAATCCTAGCTTAAGGTGTTTTTGATGGAGTAGGTCGTGCTCAAAATAATCGGGTACTCTGCAGCCAGCCGGGCGGAGTCCTGCCGGAAATCCTGCTTTTCAAACAGGGGGCGGCCGCTTTGCCAGGGATAGCGTTCAGCCAACTCTGCACGGAACAATTGCAGCGACTGCTGTTCCAGCTGCTTCATTTTGGCATCAAACGCATATTCGCCCAGTTTTTTCTGCAGGGCTTCCTTTTCGGCGGTCAATTCCGCTTTACGGAGAACGTAGAACTGCTGCTGCAGATAGGGGATGACTGCTTCCGGTGCCTGCCGGAACATCTGCAAGGCACGATAGTTGAAATGGAACAGGATGCCCAGCTTTTGGAACAAGCCGAACCGATGGGACGGGTTCGGCATAATGCTCAAATTCCAGCCAGAGAGCCAGCACTTGGTCCGCGTTCAGTCCGCGCAGTTCCGGCTTTTGCAGCTGGGGCTGGGTGGCATAATAATCGTTAAAATATTGCTGTTCAGGGGTCAGCTGTAAAAGTTCCTGCTCGATGGCCGCAATGCGGTTCTTCGCGTTGAGCATCACGTTCAACTCACGAGAAAGCTGTGCGGTATCCTGCGCCAGTTTTTGCTGTTCTTCCTCCGGTAAAAGCCAGTTACCCATATTGGGATAATGGCCGGTTTGTGCCTGCAAAAAGGCTTCTTTGTTCTTGATCCTACCCACGAATGCCGTCAGAAAGCCAAGGCCTTTCTTTTCCAGTTTTTCTGCCACATTGTGGGTGGCAGGGTTATTGCTGGAAACAACAGCAACGGTTTTCCCTCGGCGCACGGCATTGGCCAGAATGTTTAAGATTGTCTGCGTCTTGCCGGTGCCCGGCGGGCCTTGGATGATGCCCACCTGTGAGGTGAGTGCGCGTTCCACCGCAGTTTTCTGGCTTTGATTCAGCCCAAAGGGATACAGCACAGGCTCCGGCAGTGGATACGTTTCCAGTTCAGCCTCCGGGACCAGATATTTTGCCAGTACAGTGTCAGGGCTTACGCTTTGCACCGTTTTATACTGGCTATCCAAAATATTGAAATCGTCAGCAACCAAACTCACCGCAGCGGCGGTCTCACCAAAATACCGGAAAATATCGCGCTTGTCCGCATCGGACAGGCAATTCTTTTTCAATAGGATCTGTGCATCCGGGTAACTGCGGCTTGGTCTACGGCTGAATTGCAGCTGCATCCATGTACCAAAGTCCAAAATCTTTTCTACGTCAAAAAGCTGCTTTCCATCAACAAATACAAGATGATCCTTGCCATCCAGCGTTTGCTGCAGGGTAAGCACCTGCACACGGCTGCGGGCATAGTTGTAAGGGCGGTTCGGCGCACTAGTATAACAGATGATGCAGCTATCCCTGCAAAACTGGTATGAGGCGATCGATGCAGTCTTATCGTAAAAAAGGCCAGTGTCCTTATCCGCTATTAAAATCAACTGGGGCTGCTTATCCATGGGCGGCTCCTGTCAGGGTGAAAAATGTTACGCATCCGAGCGGGAGTACGCATTCTTCATCTGACTGCTCAGCTCAAACAGGACCTTGTCCAGGGTGTCGGCGGCGTGGCGCTTCAGGTTGGCGGCCAGGGCGTCGTTGGCCTGCACACGCAGGGCGGCGCGGGCGGCGGCATCCGGTTCGGCGGCCAGCTTGGCGTCGTAATCGTTCAGGATGGCGCGGCTCTCAGACAGCACAGCCAGCTCATACCGCTCCAGATGGAACTGAGACTTGGCAAAGGAGGCATCTGCCATGGCGGCGATCATGCGGCTGGCCCAGTAGAAGTTGTCGGTGGAGACCTCGCCGGTGGTGTTGGCAAGGTAAGCGGGGGCGGTGTCGATGTTGGCGTAGAACGGCACCATCGTGTTCAGCGCGTTGGAGGCGTAGGCGATCCACTCAATGGCGCGGGACTCTTCCGGCATATCGGGACGCAACTGCAGCAGGGCTACAAAATCGTTGCGGTTGATGCCGATGGAGCGGTAGGCACCCTTCATGCTGCGCTCGCCATAGCTGGCATACGGGTCGTAGGGCGTGCCCTGATAATGGGACGACAGTACGTACTTTACATCCTCCGGCGTGATCTTCTTCTCCGGCACCAGGCACCAGGGCAGGTCGTCAGAGCGCGGCGTAAAGTCGGCTTCCGGGCCGTCCCAGTTCATGGTGTGGGGGTTGAAATAGCGCAGCATGTACCAGGCGCGGGGCGTGTTGTACACATGGTCAGAGTCATCGTGGCTGCCAAAGGCGTCACGCGGGTTCAGCACACCGTCCTGGGAGAGGTCCAAATGGTTCTTGGCGATAAACTCCCGCAGATCGGCGGAACACATGTACTCTTTCTGCTCGCCCAGCGCATCGTCCAGGTCCAGCTCGTCGATGCCCAGCTGGTTTGGCATGACCACGTACACGTCATCGGGCACACGGCGGGCCATCCAATGGTGGCCGCCGATGGTCTCCAGCCACCAGATCTCATCCACGTCCTGGAAGGCGATGCCGTTCATCTCGTAGGTGCCGTAAGTCTCCAGCAGGGAACCCAGACGTTGCACGCCCTCGCGGGCGTTGTGGATGTAGGGCAGCACAAGGTAGACGATGTCCTCCTCGCCGATGCCGCCCTGCACCAGCGGGTCAGCGCCCAGCACGCGGGGATTGGAGGTAATGGTCTCGGTAGCGGTCATGCCGACGTTGGCGGCGTTGATACCGGCCGCCGCCCAGATGCCTTTGCCCTCCACAGCGTTGGGCATGGCGGTAAAGCGCATGGCCCCGGTGGGCATCGGGATCTCCACGTGAGAAATCACCGACTTATAGGTGGCGGGCAGGTCCTCCGGGTGGACGACCGTCCACTTTTTAGCGGTGAAATGCCCGGAACCAGAATCGTCGTTGCGGGCAATCATGGTAGAACCGTCGTAGGAGGCATTTTTGCCGACAAGAATAGTAGTGCAGGCCATTTTACAAAACTTCCCTTCCTTATATAAAGTATAAAGTTTTCTCTCCTGGGTGCATTGTAGCACCATTTGCCCGGCGGTGCAAGCGTGGGCGCATAAAAGCTGCCAAAGGAGCGAAAAACCGCGAAAAACTGCGCCAAAATTTCCTAAAATTTACAACCGGCCCCAGATTTGGCGCAATTATACGGTTTTGCCCATTGACACCTTATAAAGGGAACGCGTATACTGGTATCGTTCCTTTTTATAAAGGAGTATTGCGGACTAATTTCATAATAAATTAGGGAGTGTGGAATCATGAAAAACAACAACATCAAAACCTTCGTTGCCGTTGGTATCGGCGCAGCTCTGTTCTTTGTCCTGGGCCGCTTTGTGGCCATCCCCAGCCCGGTGCCCAACACCAACATCAGCCTGCAGTATGCCGTGCTGGGCCTGTTGGCTGCCATGTACGGCCCTGTGGCCGGCGGCCTGATTGGCTTCATCGGCCATGCGCTGATCGACCTGTCCTGGGGCGGCATCCCGTGGTGGAGCTGGGTCATCGCCTCTGCCTTCACCGGCGTGGTGGTCGGCCTGTTTGCCAAAAAGCTGAACCTGCAGGAAGGCGACTTCAATAAAGGCAAGGTCATCACCTACACCATTTCCAACGTCATCGCCCACCTGATTGCCTGGATCGTGGTTGCCCCGGTGCTGGACATCCTCATCTATGCCGAGCCTGTCAAGAAGGTCTTCGCCCAGGGCGCTTTCGCAGCGATCTCCAACATCATCACCGCTGTTGTCGTCGGCGGCCTGCTGGTGCTGGCCTACACCAAGACCATCGCCAAGAAGGGCTCTTTGGACAAGGAGTAAACCCGTATATTTCCCTTGTGCCTTCCCACATAGGCGGGAAGGCACTTTGTTTGTGAGGTGCCGCATGGCTGCAAAGACCCCCATCATTTCCTTTAAAAATTTCTCGTTCCAGTATCGGGCACAGAAAAAGCCTACCCTTCAGGACATCAACCTGGATATTTACCCCGGCGAGCGTGTGCTTATCGCGGGCCCCTCGGGCAGCGGCAAAAGCACGCTGGCCGCCTGCATCAATGGCTTGAACCCCTTCTCCAACCCCGGCGAGTGCACCGGCACCCTGATGGTGGACGGCGTGGATGCCCCCCATAGTAGCATTTTTGACCTGGCGGGCCACGTGGGCACCGTGCTGCAGGACCCGGACGGCCAGTTCATCGGCCTGACAGTGGGGGAGGACATTGCCTTTTCGCTGGAGAATAACTGCACCCCGCAGCCGGAAATGAAGGAGATCGTGCAGCATGCCGCTGAGCTGGTGGGCATCGAAAATCACCTCGGCTTTGCCCCGCATGAGCTTTCCGGCGGGCAGAAGCAGCGTGTCAGCCTGGCAGGCGTCATGGTGGACGATGTGAAAATTCTGCTGTTCGATGAGCCGCTGGCCAATCTCGACCCCGCCACCGGCAAGCAGGCTATCGAGCTGATCGACACCATCCAGCAAAAAACCGACACCACCGTGTTGATTATTGAGCACCGCCTGGAGGATGTGCTCTGGCGCAATGTCGACCGCATCGTGCTGGTCAACGAGGGCCGTATTTTGGCTGACATGCGCCCGGATGACCTGCTCTCCGGCTCGCTGCTGGCCGAGAACGGCATCCGTGAGCCGCTCTACCTTACGGCCATGCGCTACGCGGGCATTGCCGTCACGCCCGAAAAGCGCCCCGCCCACATTGACTCGGTAGTGCTGGACAAGACCGACACCGCCCGCCTGCACAGCTGGTTCCAGGCCGAGCCGCTGCCCGCCCCCAAACCGGCCCCAGAGCCGCTGTTGGAAGTACGCGACCTCTGCTTTGGCTACAACAAGGGTCAGCATACGCTGCAAAACGTCAGCTTTTCCATCGGCAAGGGCGAGATGGTCAGCATCGTGGGTCGCAACGGCGCGGGCAAATCCACGCTGTCCAAGCTGATCTGCGGGTTTGAGACCCAGGACTCTGGCGAAATTTACCTCAACGGTAAGGACCTGAAAGATGAAAACATCCGCCGCCGCGCCAAGCACATTGGCTACGTGATGCAGAACCCCAACCAGATGATCTCGAAAACGATGATCTACGACGAGGTCGCCATGGCCCTGCAGGGCAGCGGTTTGACGGAGGAACAGATTCAGGAAAAGGTCGAGGATACGCTGAAAGTCTGCGGCTTGTATCCCTTCCGCAAGTGGCCGGTCTCGGCATTAAGCTTCGGCCAGAAAAAGCGCGTTACCATCGCCAGCGTGCTGGTACAGGACCCTGAGTTGATTTTACTGGACGAACCTACCGCCGGCCAGGATTTCCGCCATTACACCGACATTATGGAGTTTTTGCAGGGTCTTAACACCCGGGGCGTGACCGTGGTGATGATCACCCATGACATGCACCTGATGCTGGAGTACACCCCCCGCGCGCTGGTATTCTGCGACGGTCATCTGATCGCTGACCGCAGTGCTTCGGCCGTGCTGTGTGACCCGGAACTCATCGAGCGCGCAGCGTTAAAGGAGACCAGCCTGTACACACTGGCCAACCGCTGCGGCATTGCCCCGGCCGAAGATTTTGTGGAGCGGTTCATTGCCGCCGACAGGGAGGTGCGCGCCCATGGCTGCTAAGACCGTTTTAAACTACCTGCCGCGCAAAAGTGTGGTGCATCAGCTTACCGGCACCACCAAGCTGGCGTTTTTTCTACTGTTTACCTTTGCCAGCATGATCACCTACAACACCTGGGTGCTGCTGGGGCTGATGGCCGTCAGCTTTGCGGCGTTCAAACTCAGCCACATTAAAATTAAGGAAGTCAGCTTTATGCTGGTCTTCATGCTTGTTTTTTTGATTCTGAACGACCTGTTCATCTTCCTGTTCGACCCCAATCAGGGCACCACACTGTACGGCACCCGCACGGTGCTGTGCCACCTGTTCTGGCGGTACGATGTCACGGCCGAACAGCTGTTTTATATGTTCAATATCTCGCTGAAATACTTCGTGGCGCTGCCGGTGGCGATCCTGTTCATCTCGGCTACCGACCCCAGTGAGTTTGCGGCAAGTTTGAACAGCATCGGTGTATCGTATAAAATTGGTTACTCGGTGGCTATTGCGCTGCGTTATATCCCGGACATTCAGCGCGATTATCACAGCATCAGCCAGGCCCAGCAGGCCCGCGGCGTGGAGCTTGGCCGCAGTGAACCGTTCTTTAAGCGGTTGAAAAACTCGGTCAACATTCTGTTGCCACTGATCTTAACGAGCCTTAACCGCATCGACGTCATCTCTAACGCGATGGAACTGCGCGGCTTCGGCAAAGGCAGCAAACGTACCTGGTACGTTCGCCGCCCCTTCGCCCGGCGTGATTTCATCGCCCTGGCCTTTGGCGTGGTATTGCTGCTGGTCAGCCTGACTGTCACCATCAAGTTTGGTCGCTTTTATAATCCATTTGTATAATGACAAATAAATAATACAAAACGTAAAAACAAACTGCCTTGCAGGGAAAACCTCCCCGCAAGGCAGTTCATTTTTACTTATCTATTATAGTAGGCTTACAGCCAGATGGGATTCGTCCAGGCGCGGCGGCCTTGGTAGTCAATGACCTCGGCGCGGACCCAGGTCTCGCCGCCGTGCAGTGTGTGCAGGCCATGGGTCAGCGGGCTTTCGTGCTGCAAAACCGTCTCGCTGCCGCCTACGAGCCCGCCCGCAATAAAGTTGATGCGCGCGGCAGGGGAGCAGGTCAGGTACACTTCGTCGCCATCCACACCCCAGGCAGTGATCTCCGGCCCGGAGGAGGCGTAGTAATCCCCGGCCAGCAGGTGGTTTACGATAGCCTCGTGGGTCAATTCCTCAGACTTCACACAGACCCAGCCTTCCAGTGCGTCAAAAAACTTGGCAGGGTTGTGGTTATCGTCCGAAGCAAAACAGCCTGTCTGCGTGCCTTTCTGCAGCATCGTGTTCCAAAAGGCGGTGTCGCAGCCCTCGCCGCACTCTACCTCGGTGCCGTAGTTATATACTTCCACGGCCCAGACCCCCTGCAGGCCGACAACATCGGCCATCTCCACGCGGGACCATGTGGGGTGGTTGTAGGTGGTAAAGCAGCCGCGGCTTTTCAGGTAGTCGGTCAGCTGCTGCGCAGCCTGCAAACCGTCCCAATCGCCCACGGCCACCGGCGGGGTCAGGCGTTCGCCGTGGTGCAAAACATTGTCTCCGGCCGCCCTTTGCATGGCTTCGTTGCCCAAGATGCCGTGGATGTGGTGGGTCTTGCCCAGTCCGGTCCCATGGGTGCAGCAGAACTGCACCAGTTCGGGCATCGAGGCATTTTTCTCTTTCAGCGCTGCCAGCTCCTGCAGCGCGGCGGGGTCCTTGGGCGGCTGTACCAGCCAGCTGGAGGCTTCCACGCCGGGCAATAAGATGAAATCTTCACGGTCCAATTCGGCCCGTAGGTCGGTGTAGTAGTCGTGCTCGCTCAGGCACAAAAAGCTGTAGCCGTACTGGCGGAACAGCGCCACCGCCTGTGCCGGGGTCAGGTGCCCGTCCGAGTTGGTGGTGTGGGAGTGCAGATTGCCCTTGTACCACTGGCCGGGGCCGCCGAAGCAATCCTTTTTCATACGGCTTCCTCCTCCACATGCAGGCAGTTGCGCTTTTCCAGCGAGAGCCAGACCTTGCTGCCGTTCTCATAAATCGAAAAGCTGCGGAACAGCGTATCGGCGGAAAGCTGCACACCGTTCACATCCACCTTGTAGCGCAGTACATTGCCGCGGGGCGTGCTGTCGATGACTGTGCCCTCAATATCGTAGGTGCCGGGTAAATTCTGCTTTTCGCGGGCAATGTTCAGCACCTCGGGCCGGATGGCAATGGGCTGCGCGGGCAGGTCGATGTCTCCGGTCACACGGCCAAATTCCAGCGGCTCCAGCACATTGTAGCTGCCGATGAAGCCCGCCGCAAACTTGGTGCGGGGGTGGGTGTAGATGGCAATGGGGGTATCCATCTGCTCGATCTTGCCGCAGTTCAGCAGGCAGATGCGGTCGGACATGACCATGGCTTCGTCCTGGTCGTGGGTGACAAAGATGGTGGTAATGTTCAGTTGCTTCTGGATGCGGCGGATCTCCACCTGCAAACTCTTGCGCAGCTTGGCATCAATGGCGCTCAACGGCTCATCCAACAGCAAAACTTTTGGCCGGGTGACGATGGCGCGGGCCAGTGCCACACGCTGCTGCTGGCCGCCGGAAAGCTGGGCCGGGTAGGCGTCGGCCTTGTCCTGCAAGCCCACCATGGCCAGAGCTTCGGTGATACGGTCGTTGATCTCGGCCTTGCTTAAGCGCTGAATCTTCAGCCCAAAGGCCATGTTCTGCTCCACCGTCATGTTGGGGAACAGGCTGTACTGCTGGAACACCATGCCAATCTGTCGCTGGCGGGCATCCAGGTCGGTGATGTCCCGCCCTTCCAGCAGAATGTGCCCCTGCTGCACCTGCTCCAACCCGGCCAGGCAGCGCAGCAGCGTGCTTTTTCCGCAGCCGGAAGGCCCCAGCAGGGTCAACAGCTCGCCCTCCTCCACTTCCAGGTCAATGCCTTTCAGCACTTGGGTTTTATTGTCATAGCTTTTGCAGATATTTTTAAAGGTAATGTAAGACATGGCGGACTCCTTAGGATACCCGGTCGGCCGGGTCCTGACTTTTGTGTACAAGATAATTAATCAGCAGTGTGATAAGCAGCAGAATGACCACGGCGGCGCTCAGCTCCTGGGTGTCCTGGGCGCGGTTACGGTACAGGTAGGACTGGGCGGTCTCAAACTGCGAAGACGCGATGATTTTGATGATGGCGAAATCGCCGAACAGCCCCGAAAGACACATCAAAGCGGAGTTGCAAAGCCCCGGCAGGATGGCCGGCACCACGATGGTCAAAAAGCTGTGGAACCGCCGCGCACCCAGCATCTCGGCGGCTTCCAGCAGACCGCGGGTGTTTACCGCGTACAGACTGTTGCGCAAACCCTGATAGGTCATGGGCATGATGAACACGCAGTAGATGAAGCTGAGCATCACAATGCGGTTGGCCAAAAGGGTGTTGGTGCCCGCATACGTGCCCAGCACCGAGGTAGCCAGGATAATGCCGTTAAGCGTGGTGGGGATCAGGCAGAGCAGCTGCACCACCTTTTCCAGCCCCGGCAGGTAGACGATGACCACATACAAGGCCAGCAGTACGCTGACATTGGTGATGACCACCGGCACAAAGGAGATGAGCAGCCCGCGCCCGATGCCAAGTAAAAATTTCTGGTTTGTCAGCGTGGCGGCGATGTAGTGCAGGGTGAAGCCCTCTGGCAAAATATGCACCCACCGGGCCGAGAACGCGTAGACGACCGTGACCACCAGCGGCATCAAAAGAAACACGGCAACGATGGTTTTCCAGATCGTTTTGGGGAGTGTATGTTGGTTCATGTTACCGGTTTCCTTTCTCAAAATGCCGCTTGACCAGGTTACTCAGGCAGATTTCCAGCACGACAATGCCCAGCAATACCAGCGAAAGGGCACTGCCCAGTTCGGGCCGCTGACGGGTATCGCCTACAAACATATCCACGATTTTGATGGGCAGCAGCGCAATGCTGTTGTTGATGAGCAGGTATGGCGTCGCGTAGGCGGCCACCGCGTTGGCAAACAGCATATTGAAGGTGCCCAGAATGCCCGGCATCATCACGGGAATGCCCACCTGCAGCCAAAAACGGATGCTGCCTGCGTTCATCAGGCGGGCGGCTTCTTTCCACTCCCGCCGCACCTTGTCCACGGTGGGCAGCAACAGCAGCGTACCCATGGGGATCTGGAAGTAGGCGTAGATGATGAACATGCCGGTCATCGAGTACAGGTTGTAGTTGGCCAGCAGGCTGATGCCCAGCTGCTTGCCCAGCAGCACCAGCACACCGGAAGTGCCCATCATTGTGATGAACGCGATGGTCAGCGGCACACCGGAAAAAGTGGAGGTCAGGTTCAATAAAGAAAGATAAAGCGTCTTTTTGCGGCCATGGTCGCCATACAGCGCCAGCGCCAGGAAAAAGTCAATGACCAGCCCCACCGCGGTGGACAGCAGCGTTACCCACAGGCTGTTGATGATGGCCGTGCGGTACACCAGCTGGTGGGCAATGGTGCCGAACTGCGCCAGGCTGAAATGCCCGTTTTCGGAAAAGGCTTTCACGAACATGCTGACCAGCGGGACACACTCAAACAGCAGCACGATCAGCCCCAGGGGCACCAGCAGCAGGCAGCGGCTGCCGGTGCGTTTGATTTGTTGCAGCATAGCAAATTGCTCCCATCAGCCCATCAAGGGGATGATCTCTTCCTCCCAGCGGGTGGCGATCTCGGTGCAGGCGGCGGTCACGGCATCGTTGTCGGTCAGGGGGATGGTGTGGGTGTACTCCTCGTCCGGGATCATCTTGGCGGAAAGTTCAGCAGGCAGTTCCACATCGCTGCGGATGGGGCGGGCATAGCCCTCGGCACGGTTGATCTGACCCTCATCGCTCAGCAGATATTCCACAGTGGCTGCGGCCGCGTAGGGGTGCGGGGCGTACTTGTTGATGACCAGCGCATAGCCGGATTGCAGCGCACCATCCTTCATGATGTGGCACTCGATATTGGCATCGGGTACACTGGCCTTGGTCAGGTCACGGTACTGCAGGGTCAGGTAATCCCAGGTCAGCAGCACATCGATCTCGGCGCGGTCCATGCGCTCCTGACTGTAGGTGCCGGCATCCAGGCGGCCCTCCTGGGCCATCTCTTTAAAGAAGTCGAAGGCCGGATCCAGGTTGTCCATGCCGCCGCCCAGCGCATAGGCGCAGGACAGCACCGCCATCTGGGCGGACGCACCGCGCACCACGTCGCCAATGGTGATGGTGGCGCCGCTGTCTTTCAGCGCCTGCCAGGAATCAATGGTGGTGGAAACGCGGTCCGCGTTGACCATGGCGCTCATAGTGCCCACGTAGCTGATGCACCACTTGCCGTCCGGGTCCTTGGCCCAATCGGGGATGGAATCCCAAGTGCTGGCCTTGTAGGGCTGCACCACGTCCATCTCCACGGCGGTGGGGCCGAACGCCTGGCCGACATCGCCGATGTCCTTCGTGGCGGCATCCTTCTCCGTCTCAAAGGTGGAAAGCTCCTCGGCAGAGCTCATGTCGGTGTCCTCATGGGTCAGGCCGTACTTCTCGCTCACAGCGGCCCAGCTGCCGCGCCAGTTGGCCCAGTCATCCGGCATGCCTACCGAGTTGATCTGGCCTTCCGCCTTGGCTTTTTCAAGGATGGTGTCCAGCGGCACTTCCCGCAGGTCAACGCTTTCGGCAGTAGAAGCGCCGCCGCAGGCGGTCAGGGACAGGGAGGCAGCCATCATTGTGCCGCACAGAACGGCAACGGCTTTTTTGTGGTTGTTTTTCATGGTGTTCTCCTTTGAACATTCGTCTCATATTTCGTCGGAACATCTCTAACTATACGGAAATTCACCCCGCCAAACAACCAAATCCCCGCCAAGTTTGTGTAAAGCCTTGGCGGGGCGCGGGGCGTTATTGTAAAAATCAGGTGCCGGCCAAATTGGTCAGAACGGCCCTAACCATATGATACGGCGTTGCTTTTTGGCCCGGCGGGCGGGCTGACGGGCCGCGACTGGTAAAGCAGATGTAAACGGCGGGTAACGTTTACACACAAAACAAAAGGCTCGCAGCAGCAGGATACTTTAGTATCCTGAACTACTGCGAGCCCTTGTGAGTACCAATTTACCTTGTTATAGTTATCGAAAAATGCAAACCCTTCAGCAGTTTCCCATGGCATAGGCCATATCCCAAAAGCGCAGATCGAAAAGACAGCACTTCTCAAACAGCTCGCACAGGCGATTTTCCTCCTGCGGGGAAATGGACGCCGCCAGCGCGTCGATGCGGTCGATCAGATCCTGGTTGGCTTTGCGGTATTCCTCCGAAAGATAGCCTGCAAACCAGGCACCGTAGGTCTTATTTTGCAGTGCCTGGGGATAGCGCTGAACCATCTGCTCGGCAATGTACGCATAACTCCAGGAGCAGTTCAAAAGCGCCACCAACCCGGTCAGCACATTTCCGTTCTGGGTCTCGCACAGCATATAATGACTGTAAGCACAATTGTCAATGTGCGTGTGCGCCTGGCGGATCTCCTCTTCGGTGATGCCAAGGCGCTGCATGTAGGGAATATGGGTGCGATAGGTTTCGCCGAGGGTGCTTTCGATCTCACCGCTCAAAAAGCGGATCTGTTCAAACGTATCAGCCTTTTGCAAAATCGCCGCTAAGATCTTTGTGTAATCCCGCAGGTACAGGTAATCCTGCAGCATATAATAGCGGAATTTCTCTAAAGGCAGGGTGCCGTCTGCCATCTGGGTGATAAAAGGGTGGCAAAGATACCGCAGCCAGAGCTTTTCCGCAAGGACAGCGATCTTTTGCGAGAGTTTCCCGCTTGCTTCTATCTTCATTTGCGGGCAATGATGGCAACATAGCCGCCGCTCTGGTAGCCGGGCACAGCGTCCTCGACATCCTCGTTGGTGTACATCGGGTTCTTCAGCAAAGTCTGGCAGTAGTCAAAGTCATGGAAACCGAGGTCTTTCAGCACATTGATCTTCTCTTCGGTGGAGTGCCATACACCGGCGCTGCACAGCTCCAGCGGGTAGGGCAGCTGGGGCATTACCCCGTTCAGATAAGGATGGTCAAAGGTGCCCAGATTCTTAGCCAGCAGATACATAAAGCCGAAAGCACTCTCTTTGGGCACATCCAACGAGATGAAGCGCCCGCCCGGTTTCAGAGCCTTTTTGCAGACAGCGAAAGCCTTGTGCAGATCCTCCATATAGCTGGAGCTGCCGTTGAGGTAAATCACATCGTAGGCATTTTCCTCCAGGTCGGCATCCTCGATAGCGCCGAAGGTGATGACGTTCACACCGCGCTTCTGGGCAATCGCGCCCATATCGCGGGAAGGCTCGATGCCCTCGATGCCGCTGTGATCGATCATGCTCTCAAACAGGCCGCTGCCACAGCCCACAGAAAGCACGCGCTGGCCGGAAATATCCCCCAGTGCCCGCTGGAACAACCGCAGCTCACTCTGGAACAGGTTGTCGTTTTCCATAAACCAGGCATCATATTGGGCTGCATAGCCATCAAATTTTGGTTTCATTTTAGAAGGTTCCTTTCTTTTTTAGCGTGCCGCGCCGGATTTTTCCACCCCGAGCGCCGCCATTTTACAGGCTAAATTATAGCATAAACCCTATGCTGCCGCAATACGGGATGGTGCCTTTGCGGTGCAGATGCACGTCATAGTGCCGGACGGTGTCTGCGTTTTTACCCGCAGGGGGCGTAAAGTCGCCGACTGCGTGTGCGATACCTACGATTTCGTACTTCATTTTGTACCCTTACTTTCTTTTTCCGGGGCGTTTTGCTTGCCCCCCCTGTGTTTTGGGAACCAACTCGGTTTTTGTTGGTGACATAAGAGTACAACTTTTACTGGTAAATCGGAAAGCCTGAAGCACTTCCTTTTTCATAAAAATCTGTTATAATAGACAAAAACAGATGTAAGTGGGGCGTAACAGATGAAAACAGGGCTTGTACTAGAGGGCGGTGCGATGCGCGGCATGTTCACGGCAGGCGTTATGGATGTGCTGATGCAGAACGGCGTGGATTTTGATGGCGTGATCGGCGTATCGGCGGGCGCGGCGTTTGGCTGCAACTATAAGTCAAAACAGATTGGCCGTGTTATCCGCTATAATACACGCTTCTGCGCCGATAAGCGTTACGGCGGCCTTGGCTCGCTTGTCAAAACCGGCGACATTTATAATACGGATTTTTGCTATGGCACGGTGCCGCTGGAACTTGACCCCTTTGACTTTACCGCCTACGATGCCAACCCGCAGGAATTTTACGTTGTCTGCACCGACATCGAAAGCGGCCAGCCAGTTTACCACAAATATCTGGGCCAAAGTGACCACGGATTTGATTGGATACGCGCCTCGGCTTCGATGCCGCTTGTCTCGCGCATCGTTGAAATTGAGGGCCGCAAACTGCTGGACGGCGGCATTGCCGATTCGATCCCCGTGCGGTACTTTCAGTCCATCGGCTACGACCGCAATGTGGTGGTGCTGACCCAGCCTAAAGGCTACCGCAAAGGGAAAAACAGCATTATGCCGTTGATTCGCCGCAAGTATAAGCGCTATCCTAACCTGGTTACGGCGATGGAAAACCGCCCAGCCATGTATAACGAAACGGTGGACTACATTGCTCAGGAGGAAACCGCGGGCCGCCTGCTGGTCATTCGCCCACCCCAGGCGCTGCCGGTGGACCGGGTAGAGAAGAACCCGGAGCACCTGAGAGCTGCTTACAACATCGGCCGTCAGGAGGCGGAAAAGCGCTTGGCCGAGGTGAAAGCCTATTTGCTGGACTGATCTTTGCCGTGCGGCTCCTGAAAGGAAAACTGTATCGTTACATGGTGGTTGGCATCCACGGTAATACGTTTAATAAACTGCTGCAATTGCACCTTGTTTAGGGTGGTAAATTGCAGCAGTTTTTGCATTTCTTCGCATAGAGATTCTGCGTCAGCGGCAGGGGAGGTAGCATCGGCTAACGCCTGCAATCGCTGGGTCAGTTGGTCTTCTTCTTTGCGTAAATCAGATGTTATATCGCTGAATTCTTCTCTCGTCAATAGCCCGTCTGTCAGGTCTTTGTAGGCCGACAGGCGGGTCTTTTTTGTTTTGTTTAGCTGGGCGGTCAGTCGGTCACGCTCGGCTTGCACGGTGTTGCTGCCCTTGGCCATCTGCCGCAAGCGCTCCTGCGCAAAGATAGGCAAATCAACTGCACCATCCGCCAGTGCTCGCAATTGATCGCAGATCTGCGCTTCCAGCCAATCCTCCCGGATGGCGTGGCTGGTGCACAGATGCTGCCCCGGCCGGCGGCTGTAGGTGTAGCAGGTCAGGTAAAAATGCCCGCCTACCTTGTGGGCAAACAATTTGCCGCCGCAATCGGCACAGTAAACCAGCCCGGTCAGCCGGTGGGCTTGCGCGTCGGGCGTGGTGTAACTGCGGGTTTCCAGCAGCTTTTGCGCCTGCAAAAAATCGGCTTTGGTGACAAGCCCCTCGTGGGTTCCCTCGACCACGATCCAATCAGTGCTGTCCAGGAACCGCGCCTTATGCACCTTGTAACTTACCATCTCGCGGGTGTGCTGGGTCACCGCGCCGTGGTAAGTGGGCAGGGTCAGAATGCGCTTGATCGTGGTGGGGGTCCACTCGCCGGTAAAGCGCCGCCCGGTCATCCCTTTGGTGCGGGCCGGGCAGGGAACTTGTTCCTGCATCAGCAGATGGGCAATATGGGTGCGAGTCTCACCTGTCAAAAATAGTGCGTAGATACGCTGCACAACAGGCGCGGTGTCCGGGTCTGGCACCAGGTGATATTTGTCGGCTGGGTCCAGCTTGTACCCGTAAGGGGCTGAGCCTAGGTACTTGCCTTGGCGCTGTAAAGTGCGCTTGGCGCGCAAAACTTTGTTGCTGCAATCCCGCGCGTAGATGTCGTTCATCAGGTTTTTGAACAGGCTGGGGTCGATGCTGCCGGTGTCGGCATGGGCACTGTCGTACCCGTCATTGACCGCTATGTACCGCACACCTAGAGTAGGAAAAGTCTTTTCCTGCAAAAGGCCCACTTCCAGGTAGTTACGTCCCAGGCGGGAAAGGTCAGTAGTGGCAAAGGTGGTGATACGCTTTTCCTGCAGTGCGGTCATCAGCGCGCGGAAGCCGGGCCGCTCAAAGTCAGTTCCGGTGTGGCCATCATCCAAAAATTCGGCCACGATCTGCCAGCCTTCCCGCGCTGCCCACTGGTGCAGATAGCTGCGCTGGTTGCCGATGGAGTTGCTCTCGGCCTCGGTGCCGTCAGCGGAACTCAGGCGCAGGTAGATGGCAATCTCCCGACTGGCTGTCGCGCCTTTTTTACGTACCGCCATGCTGTTACACTGCCTGCCCCGGCAGGGCCGCGGTGCGCAGCAGAGTCTTTAAAAGAGCTTCGAGCGTAGGGCCGTTGGGGGTGTAAGTAAAGGTGGCCTCTGCTTGCCGCTGCACCTTGCCAGAAGCCTTGTTTTGCTGGACCACCTGCTCACTTTTCATGCAAACGCCCTCCTATTTCAGGTTTGTCCATTTCTATGCCCCACCCCAACAAAAAATGCCGCAGCATTTCTACTGCGGCATTTGCCTCCTGTGCGGATGTGCAGATGCGCCGGAAACCCGGCACATCGACACATCTGCACAACTTAGAAATCCGATTTGAGGATTGCATCATCTCCGATATATGGCCGCCAGCCTGCATCAAGATAGTACCTGTAACGCAAGAAAGTATCAAATCCCATCTGGCTGCTGCAAATGCTAGCAAGTGATTTTGCAAATTTGTTGTAAGCAGTGTCAAACCTTTTGCAAAGGTCGGCATCTTTAGATAATTCGGAAAATAAATATTCTCCATAGGGTTTAATATCACCATCTTCTTCTTCAGACGTGGATGATTCTTCGGTAGAATTATCAAATGCATTGCCGTAAATAGACATGAATTCTTCGAGGTAACCAACAAAAGTTTTGCGATAAGATACATTATAATTTTTGCAATCGGGGGAAATATTTAGTTCCCTAGTTTTTGGGAAATAGGCAGAAAATAGCGTGTAAACAGTTGAAAGATGAGAAGAAGGCAGCGGAGCTGTTAATATTCCGGTGAAGGTACTTTCATAACAGAAAAGCCAAAACAGATATTGAAAACCGCTTTCGTTCATATTGGAAATTAGCTTTGGAGCAAAGTACGGGTCTAATATATTAAAGACTGTGTTACCAAATAACCTCTGTTCATCCTGTAAATCGTGAAATACAGAATTCTCGTCTTCTTGCTGCCAGGCTTTCTTTTCAAGGTAACTGGAAAAGATTTTCCAGTCGTTGAGATATGTAGTGCAATCTTTTTTTGAAGTACAAAAGATGGGAGCAAGTACTGCGCACACATAGCGTTCAAACTGTACGTGCGGGCCCACTTGTTTCTGCGGATTCACCTGCTTCTGTTGATTTGCCTGTTCCTGCGGATTTGCCTGTTCTTGTGGATCTGCTTGTTTTTGTGAATCAACCGGTTTCTCCGGATCTACAGAAGTGCTTGCTTGAACGTTGCTGTCTGTCGTGACTTCACAATTCAACTCTGGAAAATTACGTGCGAGTTCCTGCCAATCAAGAAGCAAATTGAGAGGATTTGTCAGAAAAAGAGAGAAGAGAACAGCCTGCTCGTAGACATCCCAAAGCACAGTTGCGGATGAATCCGAAGTCTTGTTTTCAGTGTTTTCTCCAGTCTTCTCTTCAGGCTTTTTTTCAGTCTTCTCTTCAGTGTTCTCCCCGGTCTTCGCTTCAGTCTTTCCTTCAGGGTTTTCTTTAGCCTTTTCTTCAGACTTTCTTTTACGAATCGAAAGATTTTCGGCGGCCATCTCATACAGCATTTTTAAGGCACCGAGCAAAAGAAAAAACTCGCGCGTAAGGAATGAGCCGGAAAACAGCATGGAATTATAGGCGTGATTCTTTTCGAATCTTTCCCATTGTTTTTCAGGAAGTAGAGCACATAAATAATCCCGCAGGGCGGATAAGCTGCAGTAGTCAGTAAATGCATGGTCCTGTTTGCGAAAGCACTTTGGCGATTTGTGGGTATAATCGCGTGTCAAAATCAAGGTAAGCGTAGGAGCCAAAGGACGTGTCTCTTTGTGACACCAAAGCTGCGTAATAAAAGTTGGGTAATCAGCAAGAGCATGTATTGTGTTTTGCCCATCAAACATATAAGAAAGCAGACTATCTTCGGGAGCGGACCTGAAGGGATCGCCCATTAGTTTTTTAAATAGATAAATATCGACTGTTCCTGGATTAATAGATGCTTTGCCAGGAAACAGTTTGAAATGCGGCATTGTAATTTCATCGTTACGTAATGCAAGCCAAAATGACCTGACTGAATCGTCTCTTTTTAGCTTTACAGTGTTTTTTTGAAAATTACTTAAAAAAGAAATAGTTTCAGGGTGAATACCCGGAATACGCCCCAGGTACTCACATATTTTATAATTTGCAGCTTTTTCTGTATTAGTTTGCCCTAATGGAGTATGTTCTGAAGGCAAATTGCAATTTTTACCATCCATATCAACTTTCATAAAAAAATCTCCTGATAAATAAGTGTTTTTGGGGTAAAAAAATCCAGGCGCGGAAAGGTTATAATACTCTCAAGAGCTCCGGACGCCCTTACAATACATCAATTAGGGGGAAATGCTCCATGGCAAAATCTCAAGAAGATGAAGATATAGAGAAAATCTTCCAAAAGTCAAGAATGACAACGGAAGCACCTATAGTACCTATAGTCAAACAGGAAGTCGACCAGGAAAAGCCAAAAGAATTGGAGAATACTATGTACAGATCTGCGAAAGGGTGGATAGAGACCCTATGCTCTGCAGCAGAAACTGCCGGTCATATCTCCAGTGAATTGCTGACCACAGTCGGCACCCAGAAAAACCAGCGTAGAGAATCGGAAGCGAGGGCCGAGCGCGAAAAGGCAGAAGCCGAACTTCGCTATGCCAAGGCCAGAATAGAAAACGCCCGCGCCCTTCAGGAAGAAATCAAAGCGGATTACATGCGGGATGTCCAAGAATGCTACCGGGAATATTTGAAGCAAAATATAGCAAAGGTGTCAGGACTTCCGTTTGTGGAACGGCTGCCGTCTGCGGAAGCGGGTGATCCGGAATGAATACCGAGGAAAAGCTTCAAGTTTTAGCTGCCCTGTTGGAGAAAAATTGCAGCGCTGTCAGAATCAAAGACGGATGTATGCTTTTCTAGGGTAAAAAAGCGCTGTTTGGTATCCTGCTGCTGAAAACGATTTATCGTGACGATGACAATAAAATAACATCATTCCGCATGCAGTGGCTGGAGAAAGGGGCGGTGGATGGCCCCGAAGCAGATGTTGCTATGGCACAAAACCGACTTATAGAAAATCTGCAAAGTGCCTTTCCTCAGATGTTGGTCGAAAATCCTGCCAGAGTAAAGCAGTGTGTCCGCATTGCACTCCAAGTACAGCTAAACCATTACAAGCAGCTGGAGGCATCCGAGGGCGTGTTCATTACAAAACCAGGATGGCACACCGACCGGAATGATGAGCTGGTATACTATGTGGGCCCGATCCGGTATGCAGTCCATACAGAAACCGTGGGCATGGCGGATTCGCTAAAAAAGTATCGGGTTCCAGAGCGGGCCACGGCGATAGCACAACAACAGGAATGCGACATAATAATGGAATTGGCCAAAATACCCTGTCTGCCCCTGCACATGGCGTTTCTATTCCAGATCGCCGCAATCATCAAACCTCTCATGGAACGAGCCGGCATTATTGACAGAAACCCAATCCTTTATTTGTATGGGGAAGCCGGCTCCGGCAAAACGCGTCTTCTTCGGCTCGTCAACAGCTTATACCTCAGAAACGATGGTGACAGAGAAATTTTTGAAATTCCCCTGCGCTCCTGGAAAAACAGTTTATATGGTGGAATGCAGGAGGCATCCGGTACGGTAGTTATCCTGGATGATCTGGCAGGCAGCAACGGTGTACAGTCTGAACAGGATGCCAAAAAGCTGAAAGAGCTGATCATGGCGCTGGGCAATGGGGCCCTGCCTCTCCGTGGAACAGAGGGTAAAGAAAGCCGTGTAGACTTTTTGGCGGCGGTTACAGCAAACAGTATCCTCGATTATACGTTAGAAATCCTGGAACGTATCTGCATCGTGTGTGTGGGGCAGGGTGATATTCCCTTTGAGCGCATCCAACAGATCATCGGCCGTGATCCGTCTCCGCTTGCAGGTATTTACCTGCAGCTGATTCGGCATATCGTAAGTAAACAGGACGGGCTTGTCAGATCGATTCAAAAGGCAAGCTTGTGTTTTACGCGCCCCGCAGAACTGTACAGGATACACGGAAACTACCAGGTATTTCGCTATGCAGTGGTGGTGATTGTAGACTATATGCGAACTTACCGAATGAGTAACGTGGACTTTTTTATACATGCGATGGAAGAAAGCATCCAAAGATGCGAGCAGGCACAGAGAGAAGCAATATTGACCAAAAAAAGCAGGGCTCAAGAAAAGGCTGCGCCGGAAGAATATGACCAAAAAGTGATCCGGCAGCTGAAACTGGAACCCAATCTGCTGGCCCAAAGTCCCCGGGAGTACAGGAACGGCAAAGGCTATATCGGCTATATTGATCTGAAGAACCAACGCGTCTGCTTAAAGGTAAAGGCGCTGTGCCGAAAGTTCCCACCCGGCAGCCCAAACATGCCGGAAGGTTCGCAGGAACGAAAAGCCTGTAGGCTATTTAAAAAGAACCCCTGGCTCATCTGTGGTGATACGCGGACGAGCGTACACGGTGTAGATGACAAACGGTTCCTTGCCCTGAAAGCAGAGGCATTCGGTCTGCGCTGTGAACTGTAATTTCCTTCATTATAACAAAGCAACGTTAAAATTACAACACAAATACAAAATAATCGATGTAAAAATCAAGAGGTACTTATATGGACAACACAATTTCTTATACCAGACGGCGGGAAGACAGTGCAGTCTACAAAGTTACGATCCGTAAACAGCTTACAGCAATACAGATGCGGAGTGTAAAAGGCCACCTGTACAACAACCCTTACTACGAATGGGAAGAGGATAAGCAAAGATATCGCCTTGGGGACGGCTTGTACATGCGCTTTGGAGCAAATAACGACCAAAGTGTTTATTGGGACATTGTGCGGGAAAAGGACGAGGATGGTGAATACGAAGAACTCGACTTTTACGGCTACTCGGATCCGGAGAGCGGCATCCGTGACCTAATGCGGGAATGGGACTTGCATAGTTACGATCCGGCCCAGCAGTTCTCGGTGCGGTCCGTAACATTGCAGGCAATGGTGGAACTGGATACGGATATGGACCTTTCCTGGTATTTGCTGCTTATCTGCAAATCGGTGTGTGACAGTAACTACAAGGTGCAGGAACTTACGCCGGACAAATGTGTGATTGGTTGCAAATCACACAAGCTTACCGTAAAAATTGAACGAGACTACGGCAATCCACGCTTGATTTTTAAATTGAAAGAGGGGCGGCGCGCCATCAAGGACTACAATCAGACCGAAAAGGTTATAAGCCCCTATGAAACGCTGAATCACTATTACGACAATGGGGAAGATCTTATCTCTGCCTTTTGGCGCATGGTGCTGAAGAATACCGGCGATTATCTGCACAGAGATGACTTGCAAAAAAAGCTGCGGGAGGTTTACCCTAAGCGGGCCAGCGAGTTGGCAGAAGTTGCTGATCGGTGGAATTCCTATGCCGACAGGGAGAAGGCTGAAATGAACATCCTGGCCGATATGGTCGCAGAAGGGCGAACCCCGGCGGCAGCACGGAAAAAACTGACAGACTACCGGGAAGCCTTTGCCCGTGCCGGGGTATCTATGGTCTACCTGCCGGATGATGTACCTGTGGCGCAGATGCCATCGGTCTGGACGCTGCTGGAGGGTGAAAAAAGAGCGAGCTATGAAGAATTCAAGAGAGAATTACAGGAAAGCTATGAATCGACGTTGATGGAACGCCTGCGCAACAGCCCCTGCGATGGGGAATGCGAACAGTGCCAGAAGAAAGCCGAAGAGGAATACGAGGAACTTTGCAACAGTTAAAACTGCCATGACCGTATTTCTATAAAAAATAATTGTATATTATTTTAGTAGAACAGAAGGCACTGGAAACGGTGCCTTCTGTTACTTTTTATACAAGGAGGAAGTCCCATGAACGACCTGTGCTGAGACGGATTGCAAGCTGCCGGCAGCCATTGCGGAAGCCTTACTGACTTTGGCAGTGGCTGTCGTGACAGAAGTAATCAAAAACATGAGCGAATGAAAACAGAAAGGAAATGCGATCATGAACGAAAAGACCAAACCCTGTACCCACTGTGGTGCCGTGCACCCCCGCGTAAACCTGACCTGGATGGGCAGTGCTGAACTCTGTCCGGAATGCCTGCAACGATATACGGTATGCTGCGATTGCTGCGGCGAACGCATCTGGATGGCAAACGACTACGGAACTCATTATCTGCATCTTTGCGCGTCCTGCCGTGCAGACAATTATGTTACCTGCGAAAACTGCGGCGCACTGATTCCGCAGGAAGATGCCCACTACAATGACGAGGACGAAGCTTATTGCGACAGCTGCTATGAGCGCGGTTACGGCGGAACGATTCACAATTATTCTTACAAGCCGGAACCAATCTTTTACGGGGATGGACCACTCTACCTGGGTGTTGAGCTGGAGGTGGATGAAGCAGGCAAGGACAACATTAATGCGGTCCAAGCGCTGCGGGCGTTTAACCAAGAAAATGTATATGGCTATGTCAAATCGGATGGCAGCCTAAACGATGGATTTGAACTGGTGACACATCCCTGTACGCTGGAAACACACTTACAGCAGGTGCCTTGGCGGGAAACGCTGGAAGCCTTGCGCGGCATGGGCTACCGTAGCCACGCACCGGGAACCTGCGGGCTGCATGTCCATGTCAGCCGTAAGGCATTGGGTAAAGATGTGTACGAGCAGGAAGAGACAATTGCCAAACTGCTGTACATTTTCGAACGCTTCTGGCAGGAGATTTTGCGCTTCTCCCGGCGAACAGAAAGCCAGATCAACCACTGGGCTGCGCGGTACGGCTACAAAGATTGCGGCGAAGAGATTTTAAAGGAGGCAAAGCACGGAGCTAATGGTAGATACGCCTGCATCAACCTGACTAACACGGACACGATCGAATTTCGTGTGTTCCGCGGAACTCTGAAATACAATACAGTAATTGCCACCCTGCAGTTCGTTGCGAACCTGTGTCGGGTGGCAATTTCTTTGCCGGAATATCGCATCCAAGAGTTCAGCTGGCCGGCGCTGATTGAAGCCCTGACGCAGGATAATTGCCCGGAACTGGTGCAGTACCTAAAAGAACGGAACCTGTATGTCAATGAGCCGGTCACGGCAGAAAGAGAGGTTTAACCTATGTGTGGATTGTTTGGATTTAGTGACCTGCAGCACAGTCTGACGGAAAAACAGGCCAGCGCCCTTGCCAATTCGCTGGCCCGCGCCAGTGCAGTTCGTGGGCAGGATGCAACAGGAATTGCCTACGTACAGAGTGGAAAACTGCGTATATACAAGCGCCCGAAACCTGCCGCGCGGATGCAACTGCGGCTCCCCAAAGGCACGACCCAACTGCTGGGCCATGTGCGGATGACGACCCAGGGGAGCGAGAAGAAAAACTATAACAATCATCCGTTCCGCGGTGCATTGCCCGGCGGAGACTTTGCATTGGCCCACAACGGTGTACTGCATAATGAAACGAGCATTCGCCTGCGGTTTAACCTGCCACAGACGGCGGTGGAAACAGACAGTTTTGTTGCCGTCCAATTGCTGCAAAGTTATGGCGCGGTGACACCGCAGACCATTGCTGCTATGGCAGAACAGTTGGAGGGGACGTTCACGTTTTCGATTCTGACTTCCGGAAATGATCTGTACCTTGTGCGGGGCAATAACCCGCTGTCAGTGTGGTATTACCCGGCCACGGGGGTGCATCTCTACGCAAGTACGCCGGAAATTTTGGCGGCGGCAGTGATTCCGCTGCCATATTTGCGGGGAAAAGTACATCAGACCGTTAAGGTGGCTGAGGGTGAGATACTTTGCATAACGGCGGAAGGGAAAATGCATCGCAACCATTTTTCAACGGAACGAATCGATTATAGGCGTTTCTGGCAGTCGCTTTGCTGGCCGTATAAGAAGGACACCCAGAAGCAACGGAGAGATTTGACCGTGACGGCCCATAACATGGGCTTCGACCCGGCGGATGTGGATTGGCTGTCGGATTGTGGTTACGGCGAGGAAGAAATCGAGGCAGCTCTGAACGACAGTGATGCGTTCCGCGCATTGCTGTCCGATGCCTGTTACGAGATGTTATATTACTGAGGTGTGCTTATGAAAGAAGAAAAAATCCGTGTTCTGGCGTTACTGCCGACTGAGTACGCCAAGATGGTTACAATCGATAACACACTGGAAGCCATGCAGCAATTTGTCGGTGGCCTGATCGAGTGCCTGCCCATGGATGACCCGGAGGCAGATATTGTTCTGGTATGCAACGATGAGGGAAAATTGCTACAGCTGCCGCCCAACCGTTGGCTTTGGGGCGGCCAAGACCTGCTGGTCGGCCCGGCTTTTATCGCCGCAGGGGACGAGGAGGGCAACCTGTGTTCTTTGTCCGATGCCATGTTAGAAAAGTACACAAACCTGTTTAAGGAACCCATGTTCCTGGCCTGGTAACCCAAAGAGGGGACAGCATTAAGCTGCACCCCTCTTTTTTGCTATAAAATTGTGCGTTTTTGCACCACAACATTAGCCATTACTTGTCAGTATGGCGAAATGTTGTTTGCAACGTCCCCGAGACCCTGTTTACAATTGAAATAATTTGTCGAATATGGTAGAATTACTGTATATAGAATCGAAAAGTGTAGAAATAATTAGAGAACTGTCGATAGAGCGGACCAGGCATAGTACTACATATAGAAAACGCATATACACAATGATTCTAAAATGAATACAGAAATGACAAGGCGAGGGGGAAGACGATTGGAGTCTTCAGGAGGATACCCGCTCTTTGTGTTGGCCGAGATATTGATGAAAAAATTGAGTGGGATTGTGGAAAAAATTTATGAGTAAGAAACTTGCGATTGCGATGTTCGGACAGAAGCGATTATCGAGAGAAGGCGGAGTAGAAATCGTTGTCAAAGAGCTCTGCACCCGAATGGCACAGAATGGTTGTGACGTGACCTGCTACAATAGAGCAGGCCATCATGTGAGTGGTGCAGAATATGACGATGCTGGTAAAACGGAGTACGAGGGAATCCGTCAGAAGTCTGTTCCGACCATTGAACGGCGAGGACTTGCGGCTGTAAGTTCATCTTTTTTTGCGGCTCTTTACAGCGCATTCGGAAGATATGATGTAGTACATATTCATGCCGAAGGACCGGCGTTCTTTGCATGGCTGCCGAAGATGTTTGGGAAAAGAGTTGTTGTTACCGTCCATGGGGAGTGTGAAATAATATGGGCAACCAGAGAAAAGCCTGATTTCATGAGGGTTTACGCGGCTTGACCTTTTCACCTCAACCTGTTTCTGCCTGTCATGGTGCGTTACAGCCAGCGTGATTTCAGGTGCTAATGGCTTCTGGTTGCGCTCTATACTTAACCCACCACAGCGAAAGCTGATAGAGCAGAAAATAGAATAAGGAGGTACGAAGGCGAGCCTGCGTATAGATTGCTGATGCAATCTGTATACAGGCTTGTTGTCGTGCAATGAAGAAATTGAGGTAGGAATAAAGACATAGAAAAGGTACGGAATCATTCTGTTCAAAAGATGAATGGGATGCTAACGATAAAAATGAGGATGGAATTGAAAGATGCAGTTAAATGACAAAGTGCAGCATGTGTACCTCGTGGGCGCAAAAAGTCTCGGAGCGTATGGCGGTTATGAAACATTCGTTTATAAGCTCACGGAGTATCACCAGAATAAAGATAACATTAAATACCATGTTGCCTGTTGAATAAACCTAATTTTCAGGGTAATGCAGCGGTCAACTACACTGACCGTGAAACTCCGTGGACACGCATTATTGAGCATAAATGGTTTGAGTTCGGTAAGGATGAGAACGGTAATGAACTGCCAAAAACTATCATAAGTCGAGAATATTCCTCCGAGTGGAAACCGGGGGATGAGCCGTACTATCCTGTCAACGATGCTAAAAATGGCACACTCTATTTTGCAAAGAGGACATTTTTGTGGAGGTGTCCGATGAGATCGTCGAAGCGTTTCTTCTGGATAAGAGAGCCGAGGCCGCCAGAGAGCGCAAGATGTTCCGCTATAAGGCGTTTTACTCCCTCGATTGTAACGACGGAATCGAAAATGCTGCTATCGGCTGGGCGCAGCCATCGCCGGAGGATCATCTGATTGAAAAAGAAGAATTAGCCGAATACGAAGAACTGATCCGGCGATTGTACGAAGCCATTTCTTCCCTGTCCCCCATACAGGCTCGCCGTGTCCACGCCCGCTATATATTGGGTATGAAAGTGAAAGACATTGCCGCAATGGA
>OHWM01000126.1_pt1 | contig 42961 bp, 37 predicted proteins | sample 1579731 | NCBI WGS metagenome assembly OHWM01 (sample SAMEA3882510, study PRJEB24775) | human gut metagenome | biome: human-associated habitat; feature: intestine environment; material: feces | place: Netherlands | collected 2009/2010
TCGGCGGAATAGTATTCCGCCATGCCAATCAGCATACTCTCCACCATAATGCCTTCAGGCCCCTGCGAGATGGGTTCCATGGCAGACACCAGATGGACACCGTTCTTTTCCAGCTGGTACTTGTAGTTCACGGCATCGAATCGGTTCCGGGCAAAGCGGTCCAGCTTCCAGACCAGAACTACGTCGAAGATTTTCTTTCCGCTGTCCTTGATCATCCGCTGAAAGTCCGGGCGGTCATCCGTTTTGGCAGAGTAGGCACGGTCAATGTAGGTGCCGACCACGGTGATGCCGTTCTTCTCGGCGTAGTCCTTGCAGTCGCGCAGTTGTCCTTCAATGGACGCTTCGCGCTGGCTGTCGGATGAATAGCGGGCGTAGATTACGGCAGTCATGGTTGCACCTCCTTGGCGTGTGTTTGGTTTGCCCTTATAGTATCGGGTCAAGCGCAGCTTGTCAACAATCTGCAAGCAGATTGAAAAATGAAAATTGCGAAAGTTGAGAGAAAACGTGAGAGCAAGAATCGTCCCGTGGCCACAAATTTTCAATTCTTGAAAATTTCTTGCCCCTTTGGGACAGCTTCTTGTTGGGGCGTGCCTGCCCCAAACCCTGCTTAAAGAATTGCAAAGACCTTAATCGATTGTTCCGATAATGACCTCGCCGATTTCAGTTCCTTCAGCAATTACCTCAAAGCCATCCTTTGATTGGCTCAGTTTATATCCATATACATCCGTTTGACCATTATGCGTATAACGATACCCCACCATGTAAATAACCGGGTCACTCGTTATAAAACCGCCCGTAGTCGTGTCAATTGCGTAATCTGTGATTCCCTGTTTGGAGAGCATCTCTTTCAGAAGGCTATCCGTAAAAGTTCGCGCATCTAAGCTGGTGTCGTAGGCCGTCTGCATGGCCGAATCAGAACTCTCAGCAGAACTATTTGTCTGGCTGACGCTATTTGTTGTGTTTGAACAGCCTGTAAGAACTATTAGCATTATCAGTGTAATTGTTAAGATGGCTTTTTTCATATTATCCCCTCCTGTATGTCGGCCTTCCTGTTCAAGTATACCATACTGCGCTATCTTCTTCCACCTGATTATAAACAAGAACTTGGTCGTTTCGCTGCGTACGTGCGTACGCACTCCGCGCCAGAGGTGTACAGCCCCTTCGGTACGCACGTACGCAGCGATTGCCCCCAAACGCGCCATATAGCACAAAAGGCAGGATACCACCGTCATAGTGATACCCTGCCTTTGCTCGTTTACTGTTCCGAGTAGTCCTTTCTCAGAACCTCCTGCAAACAAAAAACGTACCCGAACCCTTTCTCATAGAGAATCAGGTTCGAGTACGAACTGTATGGTGGGCCATCCAGGACTTGAACCCGGGACCAAGCGGTTATGAGAATCACGAAAATCTTAAAATCCCGTTTTTCTTGTGCAACAGTGACAAATAGCATCGGCGCACGAGCAAGAGGCATTAGTTATTATGACGGAGTTTTTAGTCCGATTTCGTAGTGAAAATCAGACTAAATCGCCAGGTTCGTCGCCAGAAAAAAAGCTGGCGACGAAAATCGCCAAAAAAGACTCATTTGGTGCGATTTTGGCGATGAAAAAAGCTACTGTGGATTCGAGGCTTTTATGCCCCACCGTTTTTCTCATTATAAATCGTTCATTTTAGAATGTCAATATCGCCAACAAGGGGGAAGTGTACCATTTTAGTAGAATACCGACCCAGTGTTCCTCTCCCCCACACCCCCTCTCCAGCTGGCTGAAGAAACAGCCAGCTGAAAAAGAGAATATCGTTTCTTACAAGCATCTTACCTGTTCGCAGATGAGGTGCTTTTTTTATTACAATCTTGGAGGTCATCATGGGCAAATATCAGAAGAACATCGAGGCTGCACGGCGCATCAGCGTCATGCAGTACCTTGAAACCTACCATCCCGGCGAGCTTGTCCGCAAAACAGACAAGGAGTATTGCACCAAGACGCACAGCAGCCTTGTTATCACGCCCGCAAATGGGCTGTTTCACTGGTTTTCGCAGAGCAAGGGTGGCAACAATGCACTCGACTATCTGGTAAAGGTTGAGGGCATGGACTTTGTCTCGGCGGTACGGTTGTTGAGTGCAATGGCTCCCGCGCCTGTTTCTATTCAGACGGCTAAGGCTTCTTCTCCCCAGCAGCACACGACCCGCCCGTTTGAGTTACCCACCGCAGATCGAAACACCGAAGCTGCAACGGCCTATCTGATGCACCGTGGCATCAGTCCGAAAGTGCTGCGCTACTGTGTGGGTAGTGGAATCCTATACCAAACTACGCGCGGCAGCTATCGCAACTGTGTGTTTGTGGGCAAGGACGCAGAAGGTGTACCGCGCTCTGCTTTTCAGCGCTGCTGTCAAGGCGGCTTTCGCGGCGATGCCGCGGGCAGTCAAAAGCAGTATGGTTTTCTGATTCCTGCCGAGATTGAAACCTGTGATACCGTAGAAATCTACGAAGCCCCTATTGATGCTATGTCCGGCGCGACGCTGCGGCAGTACAAGCATGATGCACCGTGGCGCAGCGTCCACTACTTGGCGCTGGGTGGGCTGAACCACCAGCCGATTGACTACTTTTTACAGCAGCATCCCGAAGTTAAGCGCGTGGCACTTTGCTTTGACCGTGATGAACCCGGCAGGAACTTTACAAAAATTGTGGCAAAAAGGCTGACAGAACGGGGATATATCGTGCAGGACACACCTCCGGCCATCGGCAAGGACTATAACGACTATCTGCTGGCGGCTCGTAGACTTATCAGCATGGAACGGTAAAGGAGCGGAATATGAAAACTATTGCAGTTGCAAACCAAAAAGGCGGCGTGGGTAAAACGACCACCACCGTAAATCTTGGCACAGCACTTGCGGCTATGGGCTACAAGGTGCTGTTGGTGGACGCCGACCCGCAGGGTGATTTGAGCAGCTATCTCGGCTATGCGGGCACCGAAAACGGCGCAACAATCAGCGACCTAATGGAATCTGTTATCAAGGACGAAAAGCCGCCAGAAGTGGTAATTCACCATGAAGAAAAGGTAGATTTCATTCCCTCCGACATTGGTCTGTCTGATATGGAAGTGAGCCTTGTAAATGTTATGGCGCACGAAAAAATCATGGAACAGGCATTGGAGCCGTTTAAGGATAAATATGACTACTGCTTGATCGACTGTATGCCCTCGCTGGGCATCATCACCGTGGCATCGCTTGTTGCGGCGGATCGAGTGCTGATTCCTGTGCAGGCACAGCATTTCGCCCTCAAAGGTCTGGTGTCCCTGTTCAAATCCGTCAACCAAGTAAAGCGCCGTATCAATCCCCGGTTGGATATTGACGGCATTGTGCTGACGATGGTGGACAAGCGCACCAACCTATCCAAAGATGTGTGTGCTGCCCTGCGCAGTGCCTACGGTCACGCGCTGAAAATTTACCGTGCAGAAATCCCGGTCAGTACGCGCACAGCAGAAAGCGCTGCCAGTACACATAGCGTGCTGACCTACGATGCCAACGGGCCAGCCAGTATGGCATATAAAGCGCTTGCCAAGGAGGTGACGGAAAATGAGAGAGTACGGCAGCAACATCAATCTGCCCTCACTCGATAATCTCTTTTCGAGTGAGCAGGAACGGCAGGACGCAAAATTAGAGAAAATCCAAATTTTGCCGCTGACGGAACTGCATCCCTTTCGGAATCACCCTTTTCAAGTCCGTGACGATGACGAAATGGACAAAATGGTGGACAGTATAAAAGAATACGGCGTTATGACCCCTGCCATTGTCCGCCCTCGGAAAGATGGTGGGTATGAAATTGTAGCGGGCCACCGCCGCTGTCATGCCAGCCAGCGGGCTGGCGTGGAAACTATGCCCTGCATTGTGCGGGATATGGACGACGATACTGCTATTATTCTGATGGTGGACAGTAACTGCCAACGAGAGCATATTTTGCCGAGCGAAAAGGCGAAAGCCTATGAAATGAAGTTGGAAGCTATTCGTAGAAAAGCTGGTAGACCGTCAAAAGAAAATTCCCGACAAGTTGTCGGGGATTTTGAAAGCGCCGATTTAGTCGGTCAAGCAAGCGGCGAAAGCGGGCGGCAAGTCCAGCGCTTCATCCGTCTGAACAAACTCACCCCCGAACTTATGAAAATGGTGGATGATGGCAAGCTAAAAACCACTCCCGCCGTAGAACTTAGCTACCTTACCCCAGAAGAACAAGAGGACTTCCTCTCTTATATGGAATCCGAGGGCTGTACTCCCTCACTGTCACAAGCACAAAAGCTCAAAGAGGCCAGCAAGGAAAGCGTGTTGACATCCGAAAAAATCCAGCACATTATGGCCGCCAAGCCGCCAAGTGTAAAGCCGCGTGACCCGCAGCTTATGATTCCAGTTGCTAAAGTTGAGCGCTATTTTCCCAAAGGATTTACGAGCGACCAGATGCAGCAGGTTATCGTAAAACTGCTGGAAAACTATGCCCGCGCCCACCAGCACGGCAGCAGATGAGGGGGGACACCGATGACGAGATTATTAGTTGTTGAACCCAGCTACTGCCCTTATCAAGCGGGTTTTTCCAGTGCGGCGACTGCGGTTTCCGAGGTAATCGAGGGTGAAAGCCAAATTCTAAAACCGTTTGGCACACCTCGCATCGGGCTGATATGCAGCAAAGCCCAAAGCCGACTGAAATATAACAGACAGGTCAATGACGAGGGAATTACCGTGCGCGGGCGATTTCTCATCTGCGGGCTAAATGGTGATAAAGTCGTGGGCTTATCCAAAGACCAAGCAGACCGATACAGCCGTCTACTTTTTCTACCGCAAGTCGAAGATATGGCAAGCGGTGAACTGCCCGCCGCAAAGGTACGCCCGCAGGATGAACGCTACGGGAACAAACTATCTTTTTGGGAAAGGTTGGAAAGATAATGGAAGAAAAGACAGATAAAGTAGTCGGCTACATCGAATATCTCGGTGCAGGCGGGATGATCGGTGAAATCGTTCCTTACACAAGCGTGGAAAAATTCAAGGATGAAATTCTGGATTCCTTGGATTGCGGGCGGCCAGTGACACCGGTTGTATTCTCAGATGAACTGGATGAGCCACTCCAATTTGATTCAGACACCTATTTTCCGTGGGGATTTCGCAGCGAAAAGCGAGTGCAAATCCCTTATGAAATCTATCAAACTAACAGGCGAGACCTTGTTTTTATGGAGTATTCTCCTGCGAGGCTCGCTGCCGGAGCAAAGGACTACGAACTCGTGTACAAGGGGCAGATGGAGCGTTGGGAAACGCTGGACAGCATTTATTCACGGCATAATCGGGATGACCGTCCAAACGCCAAAAGTATGCGTTCCGTCTCTGTCAGCGATATTATTGTGACACACAAAGATAACGAGACACACGCTTTTTATGTTCAGCCGATTGGGTATAAGCAGGTAGATAACTTGTTGCCGGAACTTGAAAATGCCACACCGTCAAAAGCAGAACAGCACGAGCGATAAGGAGCAGCCTATGGCAAAATATGAAAATATTCGTGCGCTTGCCAAAAAGCAACTGCAGGCCGTCACGGAGAGCAGCGACCGATGGAAAGCATTTTTGCGGACAGCGGCCATTGCTTATAATTATAGTTTCCCAAACCAGCTTTTGATTCACGAGCAAAGCCCCACCGCCACAGCCGTGGCCGACATAGCTTACTGGAATAATAATGCGGGTCGCTGGGTCAAGCGCGGCGCACACGGTATCGCGGTATTTGACACTCGCGCCAATTCTTCCCGGCTGCGGTATCTGTTTGACATTTCCGATACCATCCCCCGTGCAGAGATTCCCGAAGCGCTGCCGTGGGTCATTACAGACCAGAACTGGCGGCCTGTTTGGGATAAAATCGTAGCGGATAATCACGCTGACAGCATCCAGAGCGCCCTACTCATGCTCTCTACATCCTGCGTTGCCCAGCGCAGCGCCATGTTCACAACCGCACTGGGAAAAGCCATAGACGGCAGCAGCTTACAGTGGGCCAAGCCGGACGAACAGCGGCAGCTATTTATACAGCTTATCACCCAAAGCTGTCTGTATATGGCCGCGCTGCGGTGCGGCGTGGATACTGCGCGGCTGGACCTGTCTGCCCTTGAGTCTGTGAACCAGTTTGATACAAACCGCATTGCTCTGTGTTTGGGCAGCGCTTGCCAACAGGCGGCACGGCCTCTCATGCAGCAGATCGGCAGCATCACGAGAGAAATCGACAGTGTTGCACGCGCCGAAAAAGTCCGCTATTATGGTGACAAACAGGAAGAAACCAATAACACCAAGGAGGTCAACAATGGAGTACATGATGGTGAACGGCTACCAAATCCCGGCGCTGGCGCTGAACGAGCCGCCGATGCCGGAAATCGGCAAGTACGGCAGCCTGCGGCGGAATTTTCTGCGAGAGAACGCGCCGATGGTGTTCGACGAGATGCTGCTGGAGGGAACGCTGTACCCGCATCTGGCGGAGATGGACAACGCGGTACACCGGCAAATCGAGCAGACGATGCAGACGCTGATGCAGCAGAGCACCGCCCCGAACCGGCAGACAGACCCGATGGGCTGGACGCAGTGGATGAACGCCTTGCAGAGCCAAGCCGAGGAACTGGCGATGCAGCAGATTTACAGCCTGTAACACAAGAACCCCAAGCGGAGAGCGATACCACGCCCTCCGCTTTTTCTGTACCCATTTCTGATTTGCCGCCTCTGAGCGATGAACTGATTCTAGGCTTACTGGAGAAAGAATCCTCCAGCCGTGCCGACAATGCGGCTATTCTGGAATATTTCAATGAGCATCCCGACCTTGCCGAGCGCAGCGCCTTTTGCAAGCACTGTTACAAGCAAATTTATACATATTTGTTCGTGGATGACCATACCGTGGGTTTTATCCGGCATGATATGTACCTTGAACTTTGGGAGGGCAACTATCTTACCAAAACAGCGCAGGTCAATCTGACATGGGATGCTGTTGCCGCAAAGATTGCTGACCTCATCGAGCAAGGGCGTCTGATGGTTCCCATCAAGGCTACACCCGTGCAGCAGCAGATGGAGCAGCTTACTCTTACTCCCGAAGATTCTGAAAAGGCAGGGCTGCCGAGCCATGAGCAGCAAGCAAAAAATATTGACCTTGCGGCAGAAGCCAAAAAGTGGAACAAGCCCATCATTGACGCATCCGGCAAGTACATTACGGAGCAGGACATTACCGATGCACTGTGCAAAGGCGGCGGGTTTGAAGATAGCAAATTTCGCATTCAGCAATATTTCTCTGCACAGGTACTTCCTATCGAGGTAGATCAAGCCCGCTGGCTGAAAAAAGAATACGGCATCGGCGGCGGCACATGGTTCTTCCGTGATGGTGGGCACGGCTTTCTTGACCACATGGGCAAAAATCTTGAAATCACCCGACGTACAGAGGACGGCGAGTATCGCCGCGTTTTGAAGTGGAAAGAGGTTGCCCAACGCCTGCGGCTTTTAGTTTACAACGACCAGTATCTGACCGATGCCGAAAAAGCCCCCTATCAGGCATGGGCAGCAGAACAGCAAGCCTCTCGTGCAGCGAACGATGCCGCACTCGCCCATGCAAAACACGCTATCGCGGATTTCTGCGAGAATGAGGGGCTAAACGAGCCGAATTTCTCCGACTTGACCCGCGTGGAGTTTGCTTACTCTACCACCGAGGACGATGAGCATGAGATCCAAGTGTATGCCAATCTTCTGCGGAACGAAATCCGCTATGAGGTTGACGGTAACATTGTCCATATCGACTACTTCCAAGATAACCACGAGCTTGCTGCGCAGGGCATTGAAAACAGCGCCTTCTCGGATTTTATCAATACCGCCGAAGCAGAGTTTGAAAAGCATCATCCGACTACAAGAAAAGTCGAAAAATCACCTGTAACTATCGGCAGCACGGTTTATCTGGAAGATGCCAGACCCTTTACCGTGGAGGAAATCGGCAGAGAAAACATTCATCTGCGGGATGAAAGTTTCCCGCTGGTAGGCCGTGCCGTCAGCCATGAAGAATTTGCGCGGTTGCTTGCGGCCAACCCCAAAAATGCAGCACTATCCGCCCCGGAAGTTCCAAGCCGCCAAGCGCAGCAGGAAGAAACTGCTGAACCCATCGTGGGCGAAGTCATCGAAGAACCCAGCCCCTTTGTGGAGCAGGTTATGGCGGACGCAGAAAGGCTTTCGGCAGAAGATGAACCTTACCACCGCGAACCCATTACCTATGAAGCCCCTTATCTGGATAACCTGCCGACAGCACCGCGCGAAAAGTTTGCAGCCAATATTGCCGCCATCCAAAAGTTGAAAGAAATTGAGCAGCGCGTAGCGAACGGCGGCAGCCCTGCTTTTGAGGATGAGCAGAAAATTTTAGCGCAGTACACGGGCTGGGGCGGGCTTTCGGATGCGTTCGACCCGAACAAAAGTACATGGTCGAACGAGTACAGCCAGCTGAAAGCAGCATTGTCTGAATCCGAATACGAAGCTGCCCGCAGCAGCACCCTGACGGCGTTTTATACCCCTGCCACCGTTATCCACCCCATCTACCGCGCACTGGAACGCTTCGGCGTAAAGGGCGGCAAAATCCTAGAACCCAGCATGGGCACAGGCGCATTTCTCGCACACGGACATTTTGGCAGCAGCGATGCCAAATTCTACGGCGTAGAATTGGACAGCATCACAGGCCGCATCTCCAAGCAGCTATATCAAAAGGCCAATATCCAAGTAACCGGCTATGAAAATGCGCTTCTCCCCGACAACTATTTTGACTGCGTTATTGGCAATGTCCCTTTCGGCAATTTCCAAGTCAATGACCCTCAGTATAACCGGCTGCATTTTCCCATTCACGACTATTTCTTTGCCAAGAGCATCGACAAGCTGCGCACCGGCGGCATCATGGCGTTCATCACCTCCAGCGGCACATTGGACAAAAAGGATGACCGCGCCCGCAAGTACATTGCCGAGCGCTGCGACCTTATCGGTGCGGTGCGCTTGCCCAACAATACGTTCAAGGGCAGCGGCACTAAAATTATGACGGATGTAATTTTCCTGCAAAAGCGCGATACGCTGCGCCAGCAGGACGAGCCTTGGCTGCACCTTGCAGAAGATGCCAACGGCATCATCATGAACCGCTACTTTGTGGAGCACCCCGAAATGATTTGCGGCAGAATGGAGATAGTCTCCGGTCCGTATGGCCCGACTTCCACCTGCCAGCCGATAGACCCCGATGCGGTGGACCGTTTCGGAAAGCCGTTGCTGGAAACGCAAATCGACACTGCCATGCAGCACTTGACCGCCACGCTGACAAAAGCCGAAATTCCCATACAGGAGAAAAGCGGCGAGGACACCAAGTACATCGATGCCGATCCCTTTGTGCGTAATTTCAGCTACACGGTAAAGGACGATAAAATCTATTACCGCGAAGGCGCAGTTATGCGGGAATGTAATCCCAACGCAGCATCTGCCGAGCGTATCCGCAAACTGGTGGAACTGCGCGATACCACCCGCGCTCTGATCGATGCGCAGTTGCAGGACTTGTCGGACGAGGAAATCTACCGTCTGCAAGGCCAGCTTAACCGCCAGTATGATGCCTTCCGCGCCAAGCACGGCCTAATCAACAGCCGCAGCGCGGAGTTGTCTTTCCGGGATGACAGCAGCTACTATTTGCTGTGTTCACTGGAAAATGTCGATGAAAAAGGAAACTTTATCAGCAAGTCGGATATGTTCACCAAAAGGACTATCCGCTCTGCACAGATACCAGACCACGCCGACACGGCATCGGACGCTCTGGCACTGAGCATCGGGGAACGTGCCAAGGTCGATATGCCTTACATGATGCACCTTACCGGGAAAGATGAAGCGACGCTTGCCAAGGAACTGGCGGGCGTTATTTTTGTAGAGCCTTTCCGCAAACAGGAGGACGGCAGCCCTGTTTACCTTATGGCGGACGAGTATTTATCCGGCAATGTACGCGAAAAGCTGCGTATTGCTCATGTTGCAGCCGACCAAGACCCGGCGTTCCGCATCAATGTAGAAGCGTTGGAACAGGTGCAGCCCAAGGACTTGACGGCGGGCGAGATAACGGTTCGGTTGGGTGTCACATGGATCGGGTCGGAAATCATCAAGCGGTTTGCCGATGAACTTTTTCAGTCAACCTACCGCGAACAGAAAATAGCTGTCCGTTACAATGAATACCTGAATAACTGGTATATTTCCAACAAGAGCCAGGGCAACGATAATATCCGCGTCACGAACACCTACGGCACAAAACGTATCAACGGCTATCATTTGTTGGAGAACGCACTCAACCTGCGGGCCACCAAAATTTACGATACAATCTATGACGAAAACGGCAAGGAGCAGCATAAACTCAATGGTCCTGCCACCGAAGAAGCACAGGCCAAGCAGCGGATGATAGAAGATGCTTTTAAAGACTGGATTTTCAAGGACCGTGAACGCCGGGAAAGTTTGGTGGCGCTGTACAATGAAAAGTTCAACTGCATCCGCCCCCGTGAGTACGACGGCAGCCACATCCAGTTTTTCGGCATGAACCCGGAAATCGCGCTGCGGCCCCACCAGCGCAATGCCATTGCGCATATTTTGTACGGGCACAACACACTGCTGGCGCACACTGTCGGCGCAGGTAAGACCTATGAGATGGTCGCCGCCGCGATGGAGAAAAAGCGATTGGGATTATGCAGCAAAACACTTGTCGCCGTGCCAAATCATCTGACAGGCCAATTTGCCAGTGAAGCACTGAAACTGTATCCCAACGCAAACATTTTAGTCACAACGCAGCGTGATTTTGAAAGAACGAACCGCAAGCGGTTTTGCGCCAAAATTGCCACTGGCAACTATGACATTGTGGTAATCGGTCACAGCCAGTTTGAAAAGATTCCACTTTCCGATGCCAGAAAAGCCGAGTTTATCCGCAAGCAAATTGACGAACTGGAGATGCAGTTGGAGAGCATAGACAACAGCGACAGCCGTCTGACCGTCAAGCAGTTGGAAAGTAAGAAAAAGCAGTTGAAAACCAAGCTGTCAAATTTACTGGACGCCCCGAAGCGGGATGATGTGGTGACTTTTGAGGAACTGGGCGCAGACTCCCTTATGGTCGATGAAGCACACAATTTCAAGAACCTCATGACCGTTACAAAGATGCACAACATCGCGGGTATCAGCACCACCGAGAGCCAAAAGGCCAGTGACCTGTTTATGAAGTGCCAGTACCTTGATGAAATCACCGGGGCGCGGGGCGTAACGTTTGCCACGGGCACCCCCATTTCCAACAGCATGACCGAGCTATATACCATGCAGCGCTATTTGCAGCAGTACACCTTGGAACGCAACGGCCTTGCAAACTTTGATAGTTGGGCGGCCACCTTTGGCGAAACCGTCACAGCCATCGAACTTGCGCCGGAGGGAACCGGCTACCGCACAAAAACACGCTTTGCTCGTTTTTTCAATCTGCCAGAACTTATGGCAATGTTCAAAGAATGCGCTGACATTCAAACAGCAGATATGCTGAAACTGCCTGTCCCTGCCCTTGTGGGCGGCAAGCCGACCAACATTCAGCTAAAGCCCTCCGAAATACAAAAGCAGATGGTGACAGAATTGGGCGAGCGAGCCGACAAAATCCGCAATAAAATGGTAAAGCCCTATGAGGACAATATGCTGAAAATCACCAACGATGGACGCAAGTTGGCGCTGGATCAGCGCTTGATCGACCCCGACTTGCCCGATGATCCTGACAGCAAGGTCAATATCTGTGTGGGCAAAATTTTTGAGATATGGGAGCAGACCATGCCTCAACGCAGTGCGCAGCTTGTTTTCTGCGATCTGTCTACGCCCAAAGCGGGCGTTTTCAATGTCTACGATGACATGAAAGCAAAGCTGATCGAGCGCGGAATCCCCGAAACAGAAATTGCCTTCATCCATGAAGCGAACACCGATGCCCGCAAGACGGAACTTTTCGGAAAAGTTCGCAGCGGTGCAGTTCGCGTGCTGATGGGCAGCACCGCCAAAATGGGAGCGGGCACCAATGTCCAAAAGCGGTTGATTGCGTTGCACCATCTGGATGTACCGTGGCGGCCATCTGATATTGAGCAGCGTGAGGGCAGAATATTACGACAGGGCAATGAAAATAAGGAGGTCTATGTTTTCCGTTATGTAACGGAGGGAACATTTGATGCCTACTCGTGGCAGCTTATCGAGAATAAGCAGAAATTCATCGGGCAGATCATGACCTCAAAATCTCCGGCTCGCAGCTGCGATGATATGGACGAGGCCGCGCTGTCCTATGCCGAGGTAAAGGCATTGGCGGCAGGCAATCCGCTTATCAAGGAAAAGATGGACTTGGACGTGCAGTTGACCCGTCTTAAAACACTGAAAGCTGCCCATGACAGCCAGCGTTATGAACTGGAAAATAAAATTGCCATCGGCTTCCCGGCTGAAATCCGAAAATGCAAAGAACAGATTGAAAATGCCACGGTAGACGCCGCCACCGTAAAGGAACACTCCGTAGTGGATGCGGACGGCAAAGATGTTTTCTGTATCCAGTTGGAAAAGAAAGTTTACTACGAGAAAGAACCTGCGGGGAAAGCCCTGTTAGGTCTGCTGGGCTTGGCACTGAATAGCGAAAAGCCCGTACCTATCGGGTATTTCAAGGGTATGGAACTGCAAATCCAACATCTGCCTTTTGGCAACGAGTACCATGCAAGATTGGCTGGCTCTGGTACATATAGCACTCAGCTGGGAGCTGATGTGCTAGGCAATCTGACACGCCTTTCCAATTTGGCAAATGGTATTGAACCGAGCATTGAAAAGACCCGCAATATGCAAATCCAGTTGGAACAGCAGCTTGCCAGCGCCGAGGAAGAAGTCAAGCGGCCATTTCCACAGGCAACGGAACTGACTGAAAAGAGTAAGCGCCTTGCGGTGCTGGAGGGACTGCTGAACATGAACGACAAAGACATTGTGACCGACACCGAGCCGGAACAACAGTGTCAGACCGATAATCGACAGCGTGGACAGGGGGAGCGATAAATTCTATGATTAAAGGCAGAAAGACCAATCGTATACGCGACCACCCCAAGGATGAAAGGAGTAGTTTTTATGAAAAAATCTATTGTTGCATTGGGCATGGTATTGGCGCTGTCCGGGTGTGCAGCGGCAGCGGATGAAACTCTTGCGGCTGAACCGGCTGCACTGGTGGAAATCTCACCGGCCACCGAAGAAACTGCGCAGCCGGTGGAAGCTGCTGCAACTGCCGAACCTGCGCAGACAGCAACCCTTGAGCCGACACCCGAACCGACACAGGCCCCCACGCCCGCGCCGACAGCAGAGCCTACGGCAGTCCCCACCGCAGAACCCACGCAAGCCCCGGTGGAGGAAACCGTAGCCGCCACTCCGGCACGGATTAGTACGAGTTATGGTGCGGTGCCGTTCGACCTTGCAGACGGTACGGAGCAATGGTGGAGCATCGACAGCAGCGACAGCGCATACTGGGCCGTGCAGGAGAACATCAACGCCATCCGTGCGGCGGCGGGACTTTCCCCGCTGGCAATGGACGGCGGGCTGAGCGCGGCGGCAGATGCCCGCTGCGAGAGCTTTGTCGCGGGCGGTGCGTTCGACCACAGCGGCATGACCACCCGCAGCGAAATCTGCGCAGCCGGTCCTATCGGCTCGGCCAGCAGCGTATGCAGCTATTGGCAGAACAGTCCTGCCCACTATGCCAACATCACCAACGCCAGCTTTACGAGCATGGGTGTCGGCTGTTGGTTTTGCTCCACCGCCGAGGGGCAGTATACCTACTGGACTGTCACATTCAACTAAAACTCCTACTTGTTTTCATACACAAATTATGATATAATTTCTGTATGAAAGAGAGGTGCTATCTATGCCGAACATTCGTTCCAGCGCAGATTTGAGAAACAACTACAATGACATTTCCTCTTACTGCCATGCCTACAACGAGCCGGTCTTTATTACCAAAAACGGTAAGGGCGACCTTGCCGTTATGAGCATGGAAACCTACGAGGAAATGGCGGGCCGCATTGAACTGTACAGCAAGCTGCAAGAGGGCCTTGCCGACGTGGAAGCCGGGAACACGCGCCCCTTTGCCGATGTTATGGCTGATTTGCGCCACCGCAGGGAGCGCAGATGAAATACAACATTCATGTCACCCAAGCCGCCGAGCGCGATATGGCGAACGCCTACGACTATATCGACCTTGTACTGAAAAATCCAACTGCCGCCGACAAGCTGTTGGATGTGGCCGACGAAAAAATCGGAGCACTGGCAGAATTCCCGCACAAATTTGAAGTCGTTTCCGACAAACTGCTTTCCCTATGGGGAATCCGCTTCACCATCGTTATGAACTACCTTGCGTTCTATACGGTGGACGATGCCACGCAAACCGTGCATATCGTGCGGTTTCTCTACGGCAAAAGCAACTGGATCACCATTCTGAAAACAGATGCAGCAAACGGCAGTTTGCCGATGTTCTCATAACCGAATATTTTATCTGGGCGCTCACTTTTGTGGGCGCTTTTTTTATTGGAGGAAAACATGATTTATGACGAACTTATTGAAGAATTAGCGTTGACCCTGCTTACAAAGGCAAGGTATGAGGGCTGTATTAGCGTTATAGACGGTTTCTCACAGTGCGAGGAAGATAAAATTCGCATGGAGTATCCTGTTGACGCTGTTATGCGCATCATGCCGGTGGGCAGCGAAATCTGGCCGGAAGAGTGCGAACCGTTACTGAAAAAAATCGGTGCTGAAACGATTGGAGACGTTGCCGATTATCTGAACAAAAGCAAATCCGAAAATTCAAGTGCCGATGATGTTCTTTTTACTGCATTGCTCAAAATCTGCTATGAAAATATGGACATGGACGGCAAGATGGCATTTTGGGAAGATATGCTTGAAAACAACTCCTTGGAATGGAGAGATGTTGAATGATTTGCAAACACGAAGTAATTTATTCAGTATGCAGTCGTAATTTTTGCGGAATCTTATCTGCTTCGGAGGATTTTATGACGCACGATGAAATGATGAGTCTGCTGGCAAACACGCTGGCAGATGCAGCCGGGAGTTCCGGCTGTTTACCTATTTTGGACTGTTTCAGCCCTCATCCGGGAGAGGAAGTAACCGTAAGCATTCCTATGTGTGACGACACGGTGGATATTGTGCTGGAAGATCTCGATTTTCCGCACGAGTGGGAAGAATTGTTGGAGAACAGCGGTGCAGATACTATGGGCGACCTTGTTGATTACCTGTGCTATTGTTCGCAAAACAATATTTCTCTTGCCATTTCCCCAGAAGATGAGGAAAAGCTGTATGCAACGCTGATTGATGTCTGCTATGAAAATATGTCTTATGACAGGCAGGTCGATTTTTGGCGTCATGTGCTGGAAACCAATTCTTTGGTGTGCGAGGTAAAAGAATGACCCCGCAGGAGCAGCTCTGCGAAAAAATGCGGGTGGAACAGAGCGCCTATTGCCTATGGCTGACCGCACAGCCGCCAGAAGAAATTCTGAACCACGCCTACGAGTACAGCGTCCGTGAGGACATTATTCTGGCAACGGAAGAAATGAACCTCACCCCTGCACGGGTGCGGGCGCTGCTGAAATCTCCCGCGCCGCTGGCGGATGTGTATAAGGATTTTTCCAAGCTGGAAACCGATTATATGAGCATTGTGGCTCAGTGCGTGGAAGACCGTGCAGATGACTTGCTGAAAAAGGAGCAGCAGCAGAACCCACCCAAAGTATATCGACAGTCCGTCACTTATGCCCGCGAACACGGCGAATTGCCACAGTACCATGCGTCTTGCCACTTGAATGAAAGGTGTCGGGACGAGATTGACGCAGCGCTTGCACAGCGCTTTGATGGTATGCGGCTGGGCGCTGGCGCTGTTGAACAGGTAGTGACAGAATATGGTTTGGAGCGCACAAAATATGTGTTGGCAGCGGCCATTCAAACCCGTGATGGAGATGGTCGTATTTCTCGCACAAATAGACAATGGGCAGATTCCATTCGCACGATCAAAGATATGGATCGCCGTGGATTTGACCGTTCCTGTTACTACGCTGACCTACAAGCGCATACCTGCCTATTGGACGGTTTTGTAAACCAAGTGCGAAAATTTGAAAAAGCCAAAGCCCAGCCCGATCAGGATACCCCCGAAAGATAACCGCAGCGTCTGCATTTTGCAGGCGCTTTTTTTCGTGAAAAAATCTCTGTTTTGAAAGGATTTCACAATGAAAGAAACACATTACAAATTGAAGCATCGCGTTACCGCGCTGTTTGCGGCAGCGGTAATGCTCTGCTCCATGCTGCCCGGTGCAGCGTTTGCGGAGGGACCCACACCGCAGCCCACCGAGGAAACCGTGCAGATGGAGCAGCAGACCGAGCCGTCTGAAACCGACAATGGGCAGGCCGACGAGAGCAGCCCCGACCCCGGTGCAGCTACCGAGGAAAACGCGGTACCAACTGCGGACGAGCAAGCTGAAGAAAAAGAGCCTTACACCTTTGACGGTGAGGTTTTGTATCAGGATATGCCGGATGCCCCCACAGGCTCCTACCTTGGCAGCTATGGCTTGCCGGTGGCGACTGGCGAAACCAAAATCGGGCTTGGCGCGTGGGATGCCGATTTGGAACAGGATAGCTATTTGAGCGCCGAGGCGCTGGATAGTGACAATCATACGCTGGCAACGCCCTTGCTGGAAGATACCGACTACGCCATTGTGCCGATTCTGGCGCAGGTGGAGTACCCCACCGACGGCAGCACCGTTGATCTGGTTCTGCCGGACGGTGTGACTCTGCTGGACTACTACGGCGAGCCCGCCAAAGATGCCGAAAGTCTGCTGCATAGCGAATACAGCGAAACCTCCGCTGTTGCGCTGGGCGTGTATGTGCAGGCGGATGCGGATTTTACCGCGCAGTTGGTTTACACCGCGCCCGACGGCAGCACGCAGACTAAAACGCTGTATGTCACCATTGACCGTGAACACACGGTGGCATCTCCGTTTGCTGATGCCGGTATTGCTGCCTACGGCGAACGCCCTATCCCCGACGTAACAAGCGGCAAAATCACCAAGGTCGCCAAAGTCAATGGCACTTGGCTGATTTGGTTCAACGGCGAACCCGCCTACTGCTGCACCCACGGTGCCAACGGTCAGCCTGCGGGATGCCCGACATACACCTATGTGAACACTTCCACGGTTGGTGCAGACCAGTGCATCCCCGGCGACCACTACGGCAACCAGATTCGCATCTGGGGCGGCTTGAACCAGCTTTCTTTGGGCGATGCAGACGATCTGCCCGCTGTTTTTTCCGCTGACGAGGGTGAAGAAATCTCTCTTTTGGATTTCTGCGCATCAATTTATGACGATGTACAGATGTATATTATCGAAAACTTCCCTGAAAGCACTGCCGCGGAAATTTATCTTGCCTCTGCCGATGAAATGCTGAACGGCGTGGAAACCTACGCCTCCGCCCGTGGGTACTACACCTATATCTACAATCCCGGTCGCGCAGGGTGGCAGACCGTTGCCCTGATCGGTCCTGAGATCGGTGAGGAGGAACCTGCGCCGGAACCTGTTGTGCAGGAATACTACGCCAGCTGGGAGGCACCGGCCCAGACTGCCAGCGGCAGTTTTGATTTTTCCTATGGAATCAGCACGGATAAGATCCAGCTGAAAACGCAGGAAAAGGTGGACGGCGCGACCATCGAGATCGAGCCCATCACCAAATCCGGCAGCATCGAGGGCGGCAGCTGGTCTATCAGTCCTGCCGGAAAGCAAACGGTGACCACCAGCGGTCATACCGCCGATGACAACTACCAGAAGAACGGCGGCGATGCAGGCGCAAGCTGGAGTCTGCACTATGCCGTTACCAAAACATCGGGCACTCGCAATGGACAGGTTGGTCCTTTCACCACGCAGGAGGCTGCTGATGCGGCCGCCAACAGTGCCCGCGACACCGCCATTGCGGAATTGCAGGGTGAGGCCCAGAACGCTGTCAACAATGCTATAGCAGCGGCTAAAGCGCAGCTGGGAAGCATCCAGTTCCGCTATGAGGAAATCACAGTACCGTATGGATTCGGCAAGTACTGGGGCACGAACGGCAGCAGCCAAACGATTTCGGTACCCGCAAACACCAACAATGACTATGTCATGAAAAATGACGAGTGGAGTTTGCAGGTCAACCTCAAGAAAACCGACAGCGAAACCGGCAGCCAGATCGCAGCCGATGCCCAGTATGAGATCTATCAGTGGGATGTGGTGACCGGCAAATACCAGCCCACCGGGGGCTACAACACCTACAGCGTGCAGCGTCAGGGCGACGGCAGCTATGCAGTCATCAACAGCGCCGCCTATGCCGTCAATGACGCGATGCGCCACACGCTGTATTACACCCAGCGCAATCAGGGCAAGTTTATCCTTGTGGAAACCAAAGCCCCTGCCGGGTATTTTGGTGACTGGACGGACATCGACCACCCCGGCACGGCAGGAACGCCCTTGGGCAAGCGTGCCTATTATATCGAGATTACGCAGGACAATGACAGTTCCGTGCTATGGCTGGACGATGCCGACTACAATGCCGACATCCTGACAGCCGACAAGGGCGGCACCAAGCTGGTTACCAGTGGCGGCGTGGAAACCACTGTCACGATTTCCAATGTGTACAAGAACCCTAACCGCAACTACAACACCGACAACAGCGGCAAAGCGGCCAACGAGGACAGCTACACCACCACCGCCACGGACGGCGTTATGAAAAACGACCGTAACTTGGGCGAAATCAGCATTTCCAAGGTTGACTTGGACGCTGCAAAGTACGTTGAAAATCACGGCAACGCCACGCTGGACGGCGCTGTGTACGACCTCTACGCTGCTGAGGACATCACCCATCCGGACGGTGTGACCGGCGTTGTGGACTATTCCAAAATCGTGGATGCAGACGGCAACCCCTTCTGGCACACGACCATCCGCGACAACGGCGGGCAGTGGGTCAATGACTATCTCCCGATTCTCAAAAAAGATCATCTGGTAGCCAGTGCCAAAATCGAGGACGGCTGGCTGACCTTCGCAAACCTGTACCTCGGCAAATATTATGTGGTAGAGCGCTCCACCGGCACGGTCATTCCGCTGCGTGAGGGCGCTCTTGCTGTTTCCGGAACCTATCCCAACGTGGACAGCCGCACCAAGGCAGCCACCGGGCAGACCGCCGCGCTTGCCAAGAACGGCAGCGGCCAGTACACGGATTGGGTGTATCGCAATCAATTCAGCACCATTTCCAAGAGTAAAGCGCTGGACGGAAGTTGGACTTACGATGCCTACTACCTGTCCTTTGCAGGCGGCTACCTTTGCGATGAACATAACTACTACATCACGCCCGCCTATTCTGATGAGGGTTGGTATGTAGAAAAGACCACCTTTGCCGACAATCGACAGGCAGCCGGTGAACAGATCGACAAGACCAGTTACAGCGCCAATTACCACATCCATGCTGATAACGCTTTGGCCGAAAGCCAAGACCAAGTTGCCAAAGGCAATGTGGAAATCAGTAAAATCGTATCCTCCAGCGGCCAAAGCAACGGACTGGAACTGGAGGGCGCGGGCTTTACGTTCTTCCTTGTGTCCGACCTGTCCAAAGCAGAACAGTTTGAACAGACCCGCAGCGGCAGCTACACCCTGCAAAGCATTTTGGATGCCTACATTGATAAGACCTACGATAACGAGCATCCGAAGTGGGATTTTTCTGCGGAAACGCAGGCCATCGCAAAGACCTATGAGGTCAACGCTGACGAAATTGCCGCCTACAACAAAACGCTGACTGCCGTAGGCGAAAACAAAAACGGCAAGGGCGATGGCTGGCAGCCCACCGGCAGCGCCAACGAATACCAGCTTGCCGAGATTTTCAGCAATGACACCGGGAATATTCGTGTGCAGGGCTTGCCCTATGGCACTTATCTGGTCGTGGAAACCACCGTACCGCACGACCTGTTCCAAGCTGAGCCTTTTATTGTTACCGTTGACCCCGAACAGGATAACAACCCGTGGGGCGCTATGGCCACTCCCAAGGGCAGCGTAATGACAGGCTCTGACAGCTATCAGAAATTCACCGTACTGGACGAGGAAATCGAAGTTTATCTCCGCATCACCAAAATTGACGAGGAAACCGGCAAACCGGTACTGCTGCCCGACACCGCTTTCCAAATCTATTGGCTGGATGAGCAGGGGCATTACCGTTATGACAGCAACGGCAACCCGAAGCTCGTCACGATGACCGATACCGTCAACAGCCATCTGACAAAAGATGTAACCACTTTTTACACCAACGGCGAGGGCATTCTGACCTTGCCCGAAAAGCTGCCGTTGGGCAAGTATCGCATTGTAGAAGTCACCGGCCCGAACGGATTCTACAACGAATGGCTGGATTCTGCCGGGTACGAAAACGGGGTCCTTGCCGATGATGCCGATGGCAGCTACTATGTAGATTTTGAAATCACCACAGACCGCATTTATGCAGCCACCGGCAACAAAAACGAGAACGGCATGGATACCCTTGTGATTGGTGAAAACTACTCTAACCATGAGACGCTGGGCAAATTGACGATCCGCAAAACAGGCGAAGTCTTAGCTGGCTGGGAAACAGAAGCGGGCGCACTTGACCCGTGGATGACCGGTGAAGCCGAAAACGGCAATTTCGTGTATGAAACCCGCCCGCTGGCCGGTGCGGAGTATACCATCACAGCCGCCGAGGATATTTATACGCAGGATCGGCAGACCGACAATTATGGCAACCGCACGCTCTGGTATGCCAAGGGCGATGTAGTCGCCGTAGTCACTACCGGCAACGGCAGCGCGGATATTGCCACCTTTGCCCCGGCCCGCACTAAGGCCACCTACGATTTCCTGTCTGTAATCCATGACGGCACGATTGGCGAAGTCAGCGTGACCCTGCCGCTGGGCAGCTACCATATCGAGGAAACCAAACCGCCTTACGGCTATGTCGGCACTTCTGACAGCTATGATGTCACTTTCGTTTGGGATGCCCAGTTGAACGATGTGGTTATGGCCACGAGCATTGCCAAATATGATGGCGCTGCATCTTCCCAGAGTTTTGAGGTCGTGCGCAGCAAGGATGCCAACGCCGATTTCACCGAGCAGCAGACCTTGAAATTCTACAATGACCGCGAAAAAGCCAAAGTCGGCGTTTACAAGGTTGACCGCGAAACCGGCAAATACCTTGCCGGTGCAGTATTCAACCTGTACACGGCTGATGATATTTACAGCGTTGACGGCAAACTGCTGTTTGCAGCGGGCGAACTGGTCGCCACCAGCCCCGAAACCGGCGCAGACGGCTACACCTATTTTGACTGCGATATTCCCATTCGCGGCGAGTATTACGGCAGCAGCATCCGCAAGGACGCCACCACCAACAGCGGTAATTACATCGTCAAGGAACTCCGCGCCCCTCTCGGCTATTATGTCAACGAGGAGCCGATGGAGGTTACTTTCACCTATGACGGACAAGCTATTATGGTGCTGGATAACACTTGTTCCAATAAGCCTACGGAAATGTGGGTAAGCAAGCGCGACCTTACCAACGATGAAGAACTGCCCGGCGCTACACTTGCTATCAAGGACATGGATGGCAACATCGTAACCACATGGGTGTCCACCGATGAACCGCATCGCGTGACCGGGCTGCATTTCGGTGAATCTTACACACTGACGGAGATCCGCGCCGCCGATGGGTACGCACTGGCCGATAATATTACGTTCCGCCTGATTCAGAAAACTGACGAGGGCGGCAATCCTTTGGAGGAGTGCCAAGTTTACTATCTGACCACCAAGAACATTTTGTTCTGGAAGTGGGATGACTGGAGACTGCTGGACGATGCCACCGTTATTATGCGGGATGATATTACCAAGGTGCAGATTTCCAAGAAAGACCTTACCACCAAGGAAGAACTTCACGGCGCAGAACTTACGCTTACCGATGAAAAAGGCAACGAAATTGACCGCTGGGTTTCTACCGATGCACCGCACTACATGGAAAGGCTGCCTGCTGGCAAGTATACTTTGACCGAGGTGACTGCCCCGGACGGTTATGCCATTGCGGAGCGCATGGAGTTTGAGGTGCTGCCCAACGGTGAGGTGCAGACCTTTGAAATGTTTGATGATACCATCAAGGTGAAAATTTCCAAGGTAGACATCACCACCAACGAAGAACTTCCCGGCGCAGAACTGGTTATCAAGGACAAGGACGCCACCGAGATTGACCGTTGGATTTCCACAAACGGACCACATTATGTGGAAAAGATGCCAGCAGGAGATTATACACTGACGGAAATCACCGCACCCAACGGCTACAAGGTTGCAGAAAGTATCGACTTTACCGTTCTGCCCACCGGCGAGATGCAGACCGTGGTAATGAAAGATGCCCGCGAGGACACACCGACCCCGGACCATACTCCGCAGCCCACGCCGAACACGACCCCAGCGCCCGCTGCACCCACTGCACCCCCCACGCCGCTGCTGACGATTCCTAAGACCGGCGATAATTCTCCGCTGGGGTTGCTGCTGGCGATTGCGGGAATCTCTCTTGCAGGGCTGGCCGTTCTGGTCCACAAGAGCGCCCGCCGCAAGGAATTGGCTCCCCGCACCGATGAGGATAATGACACCGAGGAATAAGCAAAAATGAAGTACACTTATCAGACGGACGGTCCACGCGGACCGCCCGCTTTTTATTGGAGAAAAAACATGAAACATATTTTAAGTTGCAGTTTCGGAAAAGACAGTATCGCCACCGCGTTGCTGGCCTTGCAGCATGGTGAACCGCTGGACGAACTTGTGTATTGCGAGGTCATGTTCAACGAGGAAATATCCGGCGAGCTGCCCGAACACAACCGATTTATCCACGAAACGGCAATCCCGTATTTTGAACAGCGCGGCATCCCGACACGGGTTTTGCGCTCCGAAAAGACCTATCTATCCTGCTTTTACCATGTTGTCACACGAGGAAAAACCAAGGGGATGCTTTCGGGATTTCCTCTGAGCGGGCGCTGTACAATTCAGCGGGATTGCAAGCTGCCGCCGATCAAGGCATATCAGAAGGCATTGCCCCCGGACACGGTGCAGTACATCGGCATCGCCGCAGATGAACCCAAGCGACTGGCACGATTAAAGCCCGGTCAGATTTCTTTGCTGGACAAGTACCATGTGGCCGAACCAGAAGCGAGGTCTATGTGCGCAGCTGAGGGGCTGCTGTCCCCGCTGTATGACTTCACTAAACGCGGGGGTTGTTGGTTTTGCCCGAACGCATCAATCAGCGAACTGCGGCATCTCTACAGATACCACCCCGAACTCTGGCAGCTTTTGCTTGAATTACAGGACGTGCCGAATAAACCCACCGAACGTTTTAGTTGGCGACGCACTTTTCGTGAGATAGACGAACGCTTTCGGCAGGAGGGCGAACAACTAAGTTTTTATGAGGAACGGTGAACAATGGACGAACAGAAAAGACCCCGCGCGTGGGTGTACGCGAGAATTCCCGGCGACTACGATGGCACAATGAACAGCTATAAAGTTTGCTCAATGCAGGCGCTGCATGACGGCTGTGATATTGTCGGTGGGAGCATCGACGAACGCGGCGGCTGGCTGCTGCGCCCTGGCTACCGTGATATGCTGCGGCAGATTAAGGCCGGAAAAGTTGACCGGGTTTACATCTGCCGTATGCGGCAGGTCAGCGGCAAGGAGCGCCACTTGTACTCTTTTTTCAAGCGGCTCATGCAGCACGGTGTACAGGTCATGGCTACCGAGTACAGCCTGCGCGACCGTGTGAATATGTTTCGGCTGGCTCGTCGTGTCGAACGCTATGCTACCCGAAAGGGGTTGCAACTGCCGTGGTGACTTTCAGCGGGCGGCGTACTGTGCCTATGGCACAGTACGAGCAAGCACGGCAATGTGATATCACATCGCCCACTTGTTAGGGGAATACCCCTAAAACCCCTGCATCGGATGGTGAATTATGAAAGCAAGAACCTATAAAAAACTCCTACGGCTCAATCAAGACGAGTGGGAACGACTGCGGTATTTAAGTAAAAGCACAGGGCTAAATCAAGAGCAAGTGCTGCGCAAAGTATTGATGGACGCTCCACTTCTGGAACGTCCGACAGCCGACTACATAAAAATGTCACGCCAAATTGCAGCCCTTGGCAACAATCTAAACCAGCTTGCCCACATTGCCAACGCCAGCGGAAAAGTAAGTAATACCGACTTGCTGACTGCAAAACAAATCATGGAGCAAATATGGAGGTACATTAAGGGAGGTGGGGTCCAATAGCTTATACAAAAATCAAAGCAGTAAAGCATCATCTGCAACGATGTCTGGATTATACCAGCAATCCAAACAAAACTGAAAAATTTGCTGATGATGATTTAAGGCGGCTCTTATCCTATACGCAGAACCAAGATAAAACAGAGCATCAACTGTATGTGACAGGCTTTCATTGTGACCCGGAGACAGCCTGTATGAGCATGGAATTAACCAAACGATTGTGGGAGCAACCCACGGATAAGGGAGTTTTGGCCTACCACATCATTCAAAGTTTCAGCCCCGGTGAAGCCACGCCCGACCAAGTACACGAGATTGGCTGTGAATTTGCACGGCGGTTTCTTGCGGATCGGTTTGAGTGTACGGTCAGCACCCATTTGGACAAAGGCCACCTGCACAATCATATAGTCGTCAATTCGGTATCCTATGCGGATGGCAAAATGTTCCGCAACAACTTTGACACCTACTACCACGGAATCCGACAGGTATCGGATAAACTTTGCAGAGAGAATCGGCTGTCCGTAATCGAAACGGACGGCAAGGGAAAATCTTATGACGAGTGGCTAAGCGGTCAGGCCGGCAAGCCTACCATTCGTGGTATGGTACGCAAAGATGTGGAACAGGCTATTGCTGCCGCCGACAGCTTTGATGGCTTTATCACGGAATTGCAGAACATGGGCTACACGGTCAAATATGGCCCGCGTGTGGAACACATAGCGGTGCGCCATAAAGACGCTCAACGAAATATCCGCATTGACCGGCTCGACCCGCGCTTTTCCGAGACAGCGCTGCGGGAGTATTACCGCCAACTGCACCGTATGCCCACCGAAATGCAGCAGGGATACCGGCAGGAAAATGCCCCGGCAAAACCGAAATGGCAGCCCACAGAATTACAGCCCATTGTGCGGCGAGCACGGTATCTCGGCAAGCTGCCGCGCCGGTATCCCAAGGTGTCCGGCTTTATGGCTTGCTACTATCACTACTGCGCCCTGCTGCGGAAAGCCTACCACGGCAAGGCAACAAAGCGCTGCTACTTTTTGCTGCGCGAGGATTTTCTGCTGTTCAGCCGATACCAGCAGCAGACAAAATTCCTATGGGAAAACCATATTGAAACTATGGATGAACTGCTGGCCTACAAGGAAAGTGCAGAAGTCCAAATCCAACAGCTTGCCCGCCAGCGCAAAGTTTTATATCGGCAAAAGCGTGAGCCGGAACGTGCCGCGCGGGAAGAAAAAATCAAATCACTGACCCAGCAAATGAAAGCCCTGCGCCATGAGGTTTACATCTGTTCCGACATCGAAACAGATGCTGCCGAGGTGCAGGAAAAACTACGGCAAGCAGAACTTGCCGCACAGGAAGAACGAAATGAGGTGAAACAAGATGAACAACGGAGGCGAAGCAGCCGATCAGATGGTGCGGGAAGCCTTACAGGTTACCGAAGTAGCCATTAAGCTGTCTGCGCTGGGTATTAAAAATGCACTGGCCTTATCGCTGGCCTATGCCAAGGAAAATCCTAAAGTGAAAGGCAAAACTAGCCTTGACCGTCTGTTGCGGGAGGGAAAGGAACTAAAAATTATTGCCCTGCAAAGCAAAGACGTGGGACAGTTTAAGGAATTGGCCAAGCAGTACGGCGTTTTATTCGCGGTCATCAAGGATAAGGCACAGAACGAAAAAGTTGACGTCATGTTCAAAGCCGAAGATGTCGCCAAACTGAACCGTATCTATGAGCAGCTTGGGTATGCCATTCCCAAGGTCACTACGGCAGACCGAAAAAAAGACCCAACCCGCCGTCAATCCGGCGACAGCTTGTTGACGCGCGGGAAGAATCCTTTGGATATTGACCCACGCCCATCTGTGCGAGCCACAATTATGGCACTGAAAAATGCAGCGCAGAAGGCAGAACAGGCGCAGGAAAAAGTGCAGGATATTACTGCGAAGGAGGAGCGATAAATGTACGAACAGCAATTGCCCATCGAGGAGTGGAAAGCCAAAAAGCAAGCCGAACTTAAAGAAACCATTGCGGCGCAAAAATCCGTATTGCAGGAAGTTGTGCAGGATGGCCAGCGCCTTGCCGACTATCTGTACGGCAGGGGGCGGCTTGGCAGTCATATCACATCCGGCAATGCAGCACTTGTGCTGCAAACCCTGCCGCAAGCGCGGGCCGTATTGACCGCCAAAGACTGGGATAAATTCGGGCGACGCGTAAACAAAGGGGCAAAAGGCATCCCGCAGCTTGTGCGCGTCAATGGTTATTATAATGTCGGCTCAATTTTCGATGTGTCCATGACCTACGGCAATAAGCCGTATCCGATTCCCGAAATCAAGCCGGAGCAGATGGACAAGGCCATCAAGGAACTGGAGCGCCTTTCTCCGGTCAACATCATTTTTCAAAATGAGGGCGTTGTCGGGTACGATGCCGAGCAACACGTGATTGTGTTTCCAACGGCCATGCCGCAGTGTGAAGTGCTGGCTCGGCTGCCCGCCGAAATCGTTATTGCAACCGCAGAGCAGCACACGCCGGGTATCTCCCAAGCGCCTTATCTGCGAAAAACAGCAATGGCCGTTTCGGTGGAGTTTTGCGGGCGGTTTTCCCTGCCGATGCCCGATACCGCTGCCGCTACGCTGGACGGGATGGACACCCACATTCCACCCGGCGAGGAACGCAAAACACTGGAAGAAATTCGGGAACTGTCTGTGACTATTGGAGACACTGTGGAAAAGGCACTTGGCCTGCAGCGCGGCCTGAGCGCACCGCAGCGGGATGAGGCCCGTTAATCCATGCGTCCGAATAAAGACCCCCGCACAGAAATTATTCTGTACGGGCTGTTGCTGATACCGCTGCTGTTTGCTGCCGCAGCGCTGGCACAGGCAACTGAACAGGCGCAGGGGCTGGCAGAAATCACCGCAGTGTTGTCCGAAATTCTGCACACCCCATCCATGCTGCGCTGGTGCGCCAGCACTCCAAAATTTCTGCTGGCGGTGCTGATGCTTTATCCGTTGGCCGTCTACTGCTATATGCTCGACCAAGCGGACCGCCACCCCGGCGCGGAACATGGTACGGCCAAGTGGGGCAACGCCCACAGACTAAACATCAAGTACCGCAATACCAAAGCCCCCAAAGAAAATTACATTTTGACCGAGAATGTACGCTTCAGCACCGACAGCCACGCGCATAAACATAATCTCAACATTATCGTAATCGGCGGATCCGGCAGCGGCAAGACACGCTTTTATGTGAAGCCCAACGCGCTGCAACTGATTGGCTCTTATCTTTTTCTGGACCCCAAAGGGGAGTTGACACGCACCCTCGGCAGAATCATGGAAACGAAAGGTATCAGCGTGACAGTGCTTGACCTTGTGCATTTTCAAGGGCATTACAATCCGATGGCCTATCTCGAAACCGATGAGGACGCCATCAAGCTGGCATTCGCCATTGTCAACAACACCAAACCCAAGGATGCCCCCAGCGGCGGTGATAAGTTCTGGGATGATTCTTCTGTGCTGCTGATCTCCGCACTGATTCTCTATCTCATGTACGAAGCCCCTGCCAGTGAGCAGAATTTTTCCACATTGATGTATATGATTCTGAATTGCCAAGTCAGCGAAAATGAAATGGTCGAGAATCCCCTGATGATGCTGTTTGGAGAACTGGAGCGCCGCGACCCGCAGCACCCCGCTGTCCTGCAATTCAAGTCTTTTATGTTGGGTGCGAAAAAGACGCTGCAATCCATCTTGATTTCGGCAGCGGCAAACTTGTACATGTTCAACTCCCGCAAGTTTGCAGAAATGACTTCGCGCGATGAAATGTTCCTGCCGCGTATGGGGCTGGAGCAGCGGGCATTATTTATTGTTTTGCCCGACAATGATACAACTTTTAATTTCATTGCAACGATGCTCTACACGCAGCTTTTCGACCAACTTTTTCGTTTGGCCGATTCTACACCGGAATACAACGGTGCGCTGCCGATTCATGTGCGGCTGATGATGGATGAATTTGCGAATGTCGCCTTGCCCAAAAACTTCAAAAACATTTTGGCCGTGTGCCGCAGCCGCAATATCAGCTGCGACATTATTTTGCAGAACATTGCCCAGCTAAAAAGCCTGTTCAAAGACGATTGGGAAGGCATAATCGGAAACTGTGACACCCTGCTTTACCTCGGCGGTAACGAGTACGGTACATACGAGTATCTTTCCAAAATTCTCGGCAAGGAAACCGAACGCACCAAAAGCCAAAGCATTGGCAAAGGCAGCCGGGGCAGCAGCAGCGACAGCCTGCAAACGGCGGGCCGTGAACTGTGTATGCCCGATGAAATTCGCCGTATGCGTGACGATGAGTGCCTGCTGCTGATGCGCAGCGAGGACCCGGTCATCGACAAAAAGTATAATCTGCTTCATCACCCGAATGTAAAATATACACCCGATGCAGGAGGTGAGCCTTATGTAATCCCGCCCGACTATATGGGCGACGCCATCACTATCACGATGGGTGCTGTTGCTGCCGCGACAGCACCCGAAATCACCGAAGAAATGTACGAACAGCTCGACTACTTAGAAAAACACCCGGAGGAAAATTATTATGAAAATGAAGAAAACTTCTCTCAATACGACCAAGGTGACTGACCACAAAATCAAGCGCCTTTATCTTGTGGCGGCGACGGTGGTTGCCGCTGCTTTTGTTATGGCCATGCCTGCCTTTGCAGATGATCCGCTGACGACCATCAACAATCTGAGCGACTTTGTGTTCAGCGCCATTAAAGCCATCGGCGCGATCCTGCTGGGCTTCGGCATCGTGCAAATCGGCCTTGCCCTCAAAGGCCACGATGCCAGCCAGCGGGCGCAAGGTTTTATGACGTTCTTCGGCGGCGTAGTCATTTACTTTGCAAAGGATATTCTTGATATGATTCTGTAAGCGATGCCGCCTCGTTGACTTTTATGCTAAATAAGCGTATAATGTTTAGCGTAAAAGTCAATTCGAGAGAAGGTGTGTGCTATGGATTCTACAACGAAGATTATAGAGTTGGCTTCCCAAAATAATGGCATCGTAACTGCTGCTATGATTTCTTCTGCCGGAATATCACGCGGAAGTTTGAAATATTTGGCCGATACAGGCCGATTAGATCAGGTCTCCCGTGGGGTATATACCCTGCCGGAAGTTTGGGAGGATGAATTTGTATCCATTCAAGAACGATATAAGCGTGGTGTATTTGCATTGGATACCGCACTGTTTCTGCATGATTTGACTGACAGGACACCACACAAGTTTCACATGGCATTTCCCTATGGATATAATACATCCAGTCCAAAAGCAGCGGGGATTTTATGCTCTTGCAAGAAAGAGCCTTATTACAGTCTTGGAATCGCGCTGGTTGACACCCCTGCCGGAAATACAGTCCGGGCCTACAATGCAGAAAAAACCCTATGTGAAATTCTAAAGCCCATCAGCCACACGGATATTCAGATCATTACAGATGCATTCAAACGGTACGCTGGCCGTAAAGACAAGAACATTCCTTTGCTTTCGGAATATGCTCATCAACTACGCGTAGAAAAGCGGCTGCGTCCTTATTTGGAGGTACTATTATGAAAAACGCTATGCAGCTGAAAGCGATTATGAAAAAACTGGCGAAAGAAAACCAGATTTCCGCACAGCTTGTTCTGCAAAATTATATGCTGGAACGATTCTTGGAACGGGTATCATTATCCCCGTATCGGGATAATTACATTATCAAAGGTGGCTTTTTAATTTCCTCTATGGTGGGGCTGAACTCCAGAGCGACAATGGATATGGATGCTACCATAAAGGGTTATCCAGTTACGCAGGATACCGTCCAAAAAATGATAGAGAAGATTCTCACCGTTCCTGTTGACGATGACATCACATTTACATTCAAAAGCATTGGTGAAATCCGGGAGGGTGATGAATATACTGGATACCGCGTAGCTTTGACAGCCGATTTTCCGCCTATGGCAGTTCCCTTAAAGCTGGACATTACTACTGGCGATAAAATCACACCACGCGAAATTCAATATGACTACAAGTTGATGCTGGAAGATCGTCATATTCAAGTTATGGCATACAATTTGGCCACCATTCTGGCGGAAAAGCTGGAGACTGTAATATCTCGCAGTGACCAGAATACCCGGCCAAGAGATTATTATGATGTCTATATCCTTACCAAACTGCAAGCAGAAAATATAGACTTTCCCGCTTTAGGGGCGGCACTGATGGCTACAGCCAGTAAGCGAGGCTCTGATTCGATTTTGCAAGATTATAGAGCAATTGTGGAAACGGTGCGAAACAGCGAGATTATGCGTAGGCAATGGGATAATTACCGAAAAGATTTCGACTACGCTTCAACCATCAGCTTTGATGAAGTGTGTGATGCAGTTGCTTCTACAATGGACACCCTAATAACAAACAATTTTTTTAATTAAGCTATGCAGCTGGCAGACTTTCTGCCGGCTGTTTTCTTTTATCTGAAAGTGGGTGAAAACTTGAATCAAAACTGGATTGTTGAGAATCTGAACAATGCGTTCAGCACATGGAATGGAAAGCTGGGCGAGTTATGGGGGCTGGTGACAACCGGCCCCCAAACTTTTAAGGGCGGCGCAGTGTGGAGCGTGATGCAGACACTGCACAATGGTATGGTTGGCATTGGCTATGCACTGGTCGTGCTGTTCTTTGCTATATCGCTATGCAAAAACACAATGAATTTTCACGAGTTAAAACGCCCCGAAGCTGCAATCCACTACTTTCTCCGCTTTGTGGCGGCAAAGGCGCTTGTGGGATACGGCATGGACATTATGCTGAATGTGTTTTCCATCTGTAACGGCATCGTCACAGATATGGCCGACAGCATGGGCGGTATCTCAGAAGCTATGGTGTCGCTGCCCGCAGAAATGCAGACCGCTATCGAAAATGTTGGATTTCTCGCCAGCATACCGCTATGGCTCGTAACGATTCTCGGCAGCTTGTTTATTACGGTGCTTTCCTTTGTAATGATCCTTACCGTGTATGGCCGCTTTTTCCGCTTGTATATGTACACAGCGCTGGCCCCGCTGCCGCTGGCGGCTTTTGCCGGGGAAAGCACACAATCCGTGGGCATATCGTTTTTGAAAAGTTATGTCGGCGTGTGCTTAGAGGGTGCGGTCATTGTACTGGCCTGCGTGATTTACTCAGCATTTGTCGGTACGCCGACTGTGACAGGCGGCGAGGCAACCACTATTGTGTGGAGCTACCTTGCCGAAACCGTGTTCAATATGCTCGTACTTGTGGGGCTAATAAAAGGCTCTGACCGAATTATCCATGAAATGATGGGGTTGTAATATGCAAATTCCGATAAATAAAGAAATCCGCCATTACCAAGAGGAAATCTTTTTGGGGCTGAATCTGCGGCAGATGATTTGCTCCGGCGCGGCCATTGCCGTGGCAGTTGCGGTCTATTTAGGGCTGACTCCGCTGTTGGGTCATGAAACGGCGGGCTGGGTCTGCATTGTGGCCGCTGCGCCGATTGCAGCAGCAGGATTTTTTACTTATGACTGTCTGACCTTTGAAAAATTCCTGCTTGTTGTAATAGACAGCACAGTTATCAGAAACGATTGGCGGTTATGGAAAACCGAAAACAAATATTGCAAAAAGAAAAAAGGTGATAAGCATTGAGACTAAGTGAGTACGCATCTACGCGAAAAACGCGCGGCAGCTATAAAATGCCCCGTTCCGTACAGCAGAGCATCCCCATCGACAGAATCTATGCAGACGGTGTTTGGCAATCGGAAAATGTGTTCAGTTTGATGTGGCAAATCAGCGACATCAACTACGCCATGCAGAGTGACGCGGCCAAGCAGAATATTCTAACGCAGCTTGGCACGGTCTACGCGGGCATCCCTGCCGACTGCTGGATGCAAGTCTGCATCGTCAGCCAGCGCATGGATGAAAAAGCCTTTGCCCGTGATGTGCTGTACCACCGCGAGAACGACGGCTTTGATGCCCTCCGCGCCGAACGCAACCGCCAAATCAAGGCCAACGCCCGCGAAAATGGAAATGTGGTGCAGCATAAGTACATCATCGTGTCCACGAACAAACCCGGCGTAAAAGAGGCCCGCGAACGCTTTGTACAGGTGCAGGGGCATCTTTTGTCCGCGTTTTCCGCCTTGGAATGTGCCGTCACGCCGCTGGACAACCGCGCACGGCTGGAGGTACTGCACAAGTTTTTCCGCATTTTCGAGGAGGGTCGTTTTAACTTCGACTTTGATAATTGCGCCAAACTGGGGCAGGACTTCCGCGATTCTATCGCCCCGGACTGCATCCGCTTTTGCAAAAAGCATATTGAAATCGAGGATTTTTATGCCAAGTGCATGACGATCAGTGAGTACCCGCAGCAGCTTGATGATAAGTTTATCTCCGCTCTGCTCCAGCAAGTGCCGTATATTGTTCTATCAATTGACATTGAACCGGTGGAAACCGAGGATGCTTTCAAAGAAATTGACACTGCGCAGATGAAAACCGATGCCGAGAAAGTCCGTTTCAATAAGAAATCCGTGGAAAATCTGGACTTCACTTCCTCCGTGCCGCAGCGGACGCAGGAGCAGGACCGCATCATTGCCAACATCCGCAAAGAAATGACGGAGAACGACCAGCAGATGTTTTTGAGCCTACTCACCGTCACTTACTTTGCTGACACACTGGAAGATCTCGCGTTGGAAACCGATGCACTGAAAACCACGGCGGCAAACTATAACTGCCGATTCACCGAGTTGTATTTTCAGCAGGAACGCGCCTTTGACACGGCCATGCCTTACGGCTTGCGCCGCATCGAGAGTGTGCGCACGATGCTGACGAAATCGCTGACAGCACTTGTACCGTTCAATACCCAAGAAATTCTCATACCGGGCGGCATTTGTTACGGCAGAAACGCCGTGACCGGCAACCTCATCATCGGGCTGCGCACTAGCCTTGTGAACGGCAATGCAATGGTTGTCGCTACCTCCGGCGGCGGTAAATCCATGTTTGTTAAGCTGGAAATTTTGATGCTGTATCTGCGCTTCACAAAAGCACGTTTCTATGTCGTAGATCCCGAAAATGAGTACGCGCCGCTTGTGCAGGAATTGGGCGGCGAGGTTGTGAATATCTCGGTGGACAGCGCTACGCACTTTAATCCGCTGGACTTCAAATACGATAAGGCAACGAAAATACCTCCTCATGTTGCTAAGGCAGAATTTGTGTTGAGCCTGTGTGAGCAGATAATGGGCAAGGAGCATATTCTGGCCGGTGATAAAAGTCTGATTGACGATGCTCTTGAAAACATCTACAAACCCTTGATGGAATCCCACTATACCGTGCCATGCCCGACTATCAAGGACTTGTGGATGGCACTGAACAATCAGCGCGATAAACGGTCAAAAGAAATCGCGCTTGCATTGCGGATTTTCGCCACCGGCAGTATGCAAGCGTTCGCCCAGCCCACGAACGTGGACATGAGCAACCGCCTTATCTGCTTCAACATCCAGAGCTTGGGGGAACAGCTAAAGCCAGTTGCCATGCTGTCCATGCTGGAGTACATCAACACCGCTGTTATGAGCAACGAACGCAACGACCCCAAGGCCGCCACATGGGTGTACTTTGACGAAATCTATCTGCTGCTGCGCGATTCTTTGAGCGCCAATTTCCTGTACACAAGTTGGAAGCGGTTCAGAAAGTACAACGCCTACGCCACCGGCATCACGCAAAATGTGCAGGACTGCCTTACCAATGACACCGCCTATGCCATGCTGGCAAACTCTGAATTTGTGGTCATGCTGCGCCAAACCAAGGACATTGACAGCGTGGTGGAGTTGTACGGACTGTCCGAGCCGCAGCGAAAATACTTGCTTCTGGCTCAGCCCGGCGAGGGCATTATCAAAATGGGCAACAGCCTTATCCCATTCAACAACCCCCAACCCAAGGATACTAAGACTTACAAATTACTCACGACTAAACCCGGTGAAATGGAGTGAATCCTATGAGTGAAAATGAAATCCGCGTGCTGTATGTGCAGCCCGGTAAATACCCGGAGGAGCGCACGATTCCCAACACATTAAGGGCATTGCAGGAGCTTGTCGGCGGTGATATTGAATGTTGCCGTCCGTGGAGAGATAGCGTTTGCGTTATCTGCAACGACTCCGGGAAGATTGACGGTTTGCCGCCTAACCGGCTTTACGGACATACAGATTTTCTTGCAGGTTCTTTTGTGGTCTGCGGCAATGGCGGAGAAGACTTTATCAGTTTGACTGATAGACAGGTTTTCTTATATGAAAGGCTGTATCATAACCCTGTTGTCTTTCTCCCCACGCCGCACGGCCTGTTGCCGATGAAATGCACTCCTGAACAGTACGAGCAATTCCAGCGCGATGGCAATAAGCTGAAAATCAAACCCATCGACCACGGAGATCGCTAAGAGCATGATTTTACACAAACAAAAGGCGGGGTGTCGCCCGCCTTAGAATCTCAAAAATATAACCTCATATATAAAGAAAGCAGGAGGACACCACCATGACCGAACCTAAGTTTATGACCCCTGCCCACCGTAGGGCATACTTAACCCACCTCAACCGCTGCAAGGCAATGGACAGCTACCACCGCGCACTGATTTACACCCTGACTGCCGTACCCGCACTCCGCAACAACATTGAAAGTTGCTTCGACTTTGAAAAAGATGAAATCAAGCCGGAATCACTGGCCGCCGGTTGGCAGACCGGCGGCACAGTCAAGCTGACCCGTTTTGCCTATAACCTTTGGAATGGGTACTCTGACAAATCCTGCACACCCTATGACCTGTTCGACTGTTCCTTTGCGCCGTATATGTACGAGGCCGTAAAACTGCGCTACCCGGAATATACGCGCCAGTTGGACGATATGGTAATTGACGATGTCCGGAATTAAAGCAAAGCGCAAGCAGCTTGTGCGCAAAACACTTATGCGGGCCAAGGCGCAGGGCGAACGCGCCGCCGAGCAGCGGCAGGAATTACCCGAAGAATACGCACAAACCGAGGTGCAGCAGGGCATTTCCGATGTGGCTGCCCGTACAGGCAACACCGCCAAAAGCACCACCCGCATCAGCTACCGCAAGTTTCGTGCAATGCAGGAGAAGCGGAAAAATCTCACCTTGCAGGGCAGCGCCCAATCTGCATCAAAGCTGACTGAAAAAGAGAAAGTCACTGTTCCCACGCAGACCGAGCGCAGGGAAATGTTCAAAAAGCAGCGTTTCCGGCAAAAGGCCATCGCAGCCAAAACACCAGCGCCGCAAGCCCCTGTGCCGTCATCGGCCACACCGGCACCGCCGCCTTACCAAGCCCAAATGCAGCAGCACTTAAAGCGGCAGCACCTGACCCGCGAGGCTGTGCGCCGCTATCTGCAAAAGCAGACGGCAACCACAGCGGCGGGCAATACCGCTCCCATCGTTACCCACGCACCCAAACTGCCCACAATCAGCAATAAACAAGCCACGGTTGAAGCAATCAGCCGTGGCGTTCATTATATCGCAGCCAAAATCAAAGCCCTGCTCTCCCAAACTGTGCGGCGCGCCGCGCAATCGCTGCTGGCGCTGCTTGGCGCAGGCGGCGTGGTGTTGTTGCTGGCGATGGTCATAGGCGCGGCTGCGGCGGTAATTGGCTCACCGATGGGCATTTTGTTTGCCGATGAATCCGGCGACCCGAACAGCATCCGCATCGCCGAAATTGTTGCCCAAACCAATGCCGACTTCGGCGCGGCCATCAATGACATCGTATCCGCCCACCCGGAGTGCAGCGAAACCACGATGGAATACGACTACGAGGACGGTCACACTTGGGCGAGCTACTGGCCCGAAGTGCTGGCCATCTTTGCAGTACATACCAACCTCAACTCTGATAGCGACGTTGTCGTTATCAATGCCGCCCAAATGCAGCGCATCCAAGACACCTTTTGGGCTATGCACGAGATCACCTACGAGGTCGAAGAAGTAGACACCACTCCCGAACCCACCGAGGACGACCCCGACCCGGAGCAGCAGACCGACTATATTTTGCACATCACCGTCAGCAGCAAAACTGTGGATGAACTGGCCGAGTTGTACAATTTCACCCAAGACCAAAAAGACATTTTGCACCAGCTGTTATCCGAGGAAATGCGCCCCAGCCTGCTGGCACTGTGCGGCGGGATTGCTGTTGCCGATGGCGAGTTGTGCTGGCCGCTGCCGGGTCACACCTATATATCCTGCCACTTCGGGGAAGTGGACGCTTTTGGCAATGCCGGGCATCGCGGTACGGACATTCCCGCGCCGGAGAGCACACCCATCCTCGCCGCCCACAGCGGCACTGTGCTGGTCAGCGGCTGGAACGACAGCTACGGCAATCAGGTGCTGCTGGATAACGGCGCTGGACTTTCCACGCGGTACGCCCATATGACGCAAACTGCCGTTACCGCAGGTGAAGCGGTAACGGCAGGGCAGATTATAGGTTATGTAGGCAGCACCGGCGACAGCACCGGCAACCACCTGCATTTTGAGGTGATGCAAAACGGCGTGAGAATGAACCCCTTGGAGTTAGTGTTCGCACAGTAGTCTGCAACATGATTTTGGGTTTATTTAATAAGATACCCATATTAAGCGCTATATCGACCAGGGTATTCCTCCGATTTGTCACTGCTTACCCGTTAGCTTGAACCAGCACTGGGTCGTTCCATTCAAATATACTAACGGTTCTGGCTGGGATAGCAATAGAGACAGGTTCTCAAACCAATGCCATAGGACCGACACAAATTGGCAAGTCAACGCAACAAAGCGCGCTTGTCTATCGGGTCGAGGATATTGCCCAAATGCTGTCCATCAGCCTGCGGGCAGCTTATACACTGTGCAACACAACAACGGATTTCCGTGTGCTGCATATAGGTACTTCGATCCGAGTCAGCAAGGCCAGCTTTGACGCATGGCTTGCCCGCATTGAGGAGGCTTAACTATGGCATACATCAACAAACGCGGCGACGGCTAACACTCGATTTGAAGCCAGGCAGCGGCAGTTCTAATTTGCAGACCTCTGCAAAGATTCAACGCATCAAGATTTGCACCCGCCCACTCCGTAGGCTTCGACCAAGGCGTTGATCAGCACCCACGCAAGCGCCGCAGCGGCGAGTAGCCGGAGCACCGGCACCCATTGCCCCCTAAGTTTAGGCCTGTACGATACCCCATACAGCGCTTCAGAACTGGGGGCAAAGCTGCTTTTCCTGTGTATTTTCACTCTCATGAAGATTGCAGAATCACTTTTTGTGGATAAACAGACATGACGAGGCTTATATCGGAAGTGGAAAGGTTACTCCATTCCGTATTGCGAAAAGCATCCTTATGGAGTCCAATCGCCATTGCGAGTTCTTCGGTTTCACCTACGGATAGCTGCGACGGCTTTTTTGCCAGAGGGTTCAGCGATTCGAAAATTTCCGGGGAAACCAAATTTCGCCAGCCATCTTTTTCCGCTCCGCAATAATCAAAACGATAGTATGTCAACAATGGGGAATCCGACACCTTCGTCACAGATATATGAAACAGTGCGTACTTTTCTGACAGGGAATCCGAAAAAATTGATTCCCGATCGATGTTATATTCCTGTAAAAATGCTTCCCCGTCAACAATTTCAGCACCGATCAATTCTATTTTCAGACCATTCCACTCGATAGGCTTTTGCGGATACCCATAACAATCCTCGGTTGCCAAATAAGAACCATTTAAGCGTGTGATTCTCAGGCCGATTGCGAAAGAGAGAACCAGCAAAAGGAGCAAAAGCAGAATCGCACGATGATGAAGTCGTTTGTTTTTCACTTCAAACCTCCTCGTGGCAATTCTTGTCCACATTCACAATCCGGCCCTCACGCATCGCTATGATTTCATCCGCAAGCGATTCCATTTGCTGGCGATCATGGCAGGTCAGCACAATCAGCTTTCCCTTTTGGCGCAGTTCACGCAAAAGGTCACGTATTTCTTTTATTCCCGACTCATCCAACGCATTGAATGGCTCGTCCAACAGAATCAGATCAGGTGATTCAACGATAGCGGCTGCGATTCCAAGGCGCTGCTTCATGCCGAGAGAATATTTGCGGAAGGGCCTTTTGTCGGATGGGTTCAGTCCGACACGACGCAACGTATCGCCAATCTGCGCTTGCGAAACAAGTCGTTTGATATCACAGAGAAGAGAAAGATTTTTTGCGCCAGTGAATTCATCGATAAAGATTGGGTTCTCCAGCAAAAGGCCAATGCTTCGCGGGAATGAGATACCCTTACCAATGATTTCTCCATCGATTGACACGGTGCCCATTGTGGGAAGCACAAGGCCACAGATCACGCGCATAAGCATGGTTTTGCCACTTCCATTGATTCCTTGAATCCCGTAAATCCGTCCCCCGTTTTCGCCGGAAGCACAGGAAAAACAGGCATTGATATCATCCAGAACAACATTGCCCTGAATCACCTTGGTAAGATGGTTGATTTCAACTTTCATTGCGGCCTCCTTTGAAGTCCGGGAAACAAGTCAAGTTGTAAAAACAGGAACATACCGATGAAGCATACGATTCCGGCAAATATAAGGTAGAAAAGCAAGCCTGCCCTTTCGTCGAATCCAGCGGGAGACATGGCTCTACAGCGAATCAGCATGGCATAGCAGAGAAAAGGAGATGGAAACTCAGTGAATGAGACGGCCACAAGGCAACTTATGGCAAACACCTGTCCCCAGACAAAAGAGCAAAAGATGCAAAGGCAAAAGGCAAGAAGCGAGATTGCCAACGCAAAACCGAAAGGCAAAAGGCAGGTCAAAGCATCGCAAGGCAATACATCATACGGCAAAATGGTAAAGCAAGACAAACCATTTGTAAAAAAGCAGAATACGCATACAGAGCAAAAGCCGACTGCAAAGTAAAGCAGATTCCACACGGTTAGCGCAAGACATTTGCTGAACCACCACAAGGCTCTGCTCTTTGCCCGCAGCAGAACATGAATGCCTGCCCCGCTGGCGTCCCGAATCGGATATAAGAGAGCAGTGTAAATACAAAAGTACATGAGTGTAAACCATGTAAGTGGAACCTGAAACACTTCTGTTCTGGCATCCGTAAACGGATAGCAGCCCCGAAATATCTGCATATAATATTGAATGGTAGTATATTTGCCGTAGCTATCGGGCTTTTGCATATCCGCAATCATGCAGCCAATCAAAAACAGCGCTGCTTCCGCGATCAGGAAGAAACGATTCGTTCGGATATAGTTCTTGATATCCCGCAGGAGCAATCGAATAAAACTGTTCTTCACCTTAAAAAGTCCTTTCTGGTAACGGCAAAGTGCAGAAACAGAGATTCAAGAAACAGAATACAGATGCCTGAGAGAAAATGGCGCCAAACTGTATTTTCGGCAATTCGATTCACGGAGAAAGAAACGCTCTTTTGCAGCCTATACAGTTTCGGTGTAACAGGAAACGAACACATCCACAAAGCCAAAAGGCAGACGCCCCATGAGAGTATGCTTCCGAGTTGGTGCGATTCGCAGGAAAGATTGATTGACAGGAAAAGAATCGATACCAGCAAGACTGTGAGCCAGATCGTCATAGCCTGCCAGACAATCAAGGAGCCTGTTTTGACAGGGGTTATTAACGTTTGGCCCGTCATATAGGCATAGTAGCTTGCTCCGCTTTCCCATGTACAAGGTTTACCACCTCGAAACAGCAGAGCACCCAATGCAATGGACGGGATTGAAACCGCCATCACCGCTCTGAACGCAATAAAAAGGAGCGCAGCAAGGAGATTGCGGGCAAGCCGTGCTCTATTATCTAACGCACAAATGACAAAGGGCTGCTCTAAAATGAACTTCAGTTGGTGTACAAGGCCAAGCGTCGGGGGAATCAGCAGCATTAAAAGGAAGCTCGGTTGAACGCCTGTCATCATAGTGTCGGCAAAGCACAGCTCCACACCCTGTTCATGCCATTTATGCAGCCAGAAAAGTGCATTGCCGGTTGCAAGCGCAACGCACAAAAGCGAATAAACCAGCAATCGCTTTCTATAAGTTACCCGAAATTGCCGATAAATTGTCAAAGCACATCACTCTTATTCCGCTTCAAGAAATACATAGTCATGCTGCCGATGGGGACAGCTAAGAAGTAAATTGCAATCGTAACCCATTTCACATTGACCGCAGGCTGGAAGGGCAACAGAATTGCAAACAACGAGACCGAATCCATCTGAAGCCAGTTGCAGATAAAATACAGGAGCAGGTAGAGCAAGAAAGGAAACAGCGCAGGCTGCAGAGGATTTCTTGTAGCTACCGATACTGCCAGGGCAATGATTTCCCATGCGCCAACCAATAAAGCATCCATTATAATATAGATGACGGTGTACTGCAGCGGCTTATGATAAAACAGATGCGCCATCAGGCTGCGATTGCTGATTCCGTAAAGGTTGGTAAGCGCTTCCGGCCGGACAAGCGGCAAATATAAGGCGGTGCCTGCAAAGTCGAAGAACAAGATTGTCGCTGTCAAAAAGGCGGAGGCAATAAAAATCGTCAGAGCCTTGGCAAACAGATAGGTGGATTTTTTTCGGCGCACAAAAATCTGCATCACATAGCCCGTGTTAAAGTCCCATGATACAGTATCCGAAAACGGAAAGGCACAAAGGAACGGAAGAAGCATATACAAAAGGGTAGGCCAGACAGTGGAGGAGTCCATCCCGATCCAATGCCCGTATGCAGAGTGAGGAGTAAGAAAAAAATCTCCTTGCCAACTCGACAGCCACTGGGTCAAGGGAAGAACCCCGAATATGATATGGAGAAGGGAAATGACGATGCCTGTCAGCAGAGAGAGATACAGCCGCTTGCTTCCAAAACAGCGCTTCAGCTCAAAACATAGAATGCTTTTCATGGTCACATATCCGTTTCTGTGTGCATGGCAGGAGCATTAGGCTAACGCCAGCCACTCTTCGTTCATCACATTGTCGGCGGTCTTGACTTCGGTCATCGCATTACCGCCGAGGTTTGCCCTCAGATATAAGTCACTCAACTCGATTTCCGCTCTCACATAGTAAAGGACCGTGCAAGTGCGTGTCTCCCCTGGGGCCAACATGAGCTGGAACTGGTTCTTTTCACCGAAAGCAACCGCGGGCAAGTCAGATGTGACAGCCTCGCTGCAAGTCGTTTCTGTTGCGATGGAACCGTCAACACAGCATTGAATGGACAGGTTGTTCAGATAAACCTCGGCCTCTGCGCTGCCGGAATTTGTCAGATTCACCGTAACAGTCAGATATTCATAGTTTTCGTTCTTCTCACCGAAGGTGTCTATCCCCTCCTGTAACTTATCCTGCGGAATCTGAGCCGCAGCCTCCCCCTTTTCAGCGCCCGCCACAGAGATAGTTACCTGTTGGTCACCGAAGTAATCGCACGTCAGGCTTTCGCCCCTTGCTTTCAGATTTTCGGAGGCTATCGTGTAAAATGCATAGTCTGTCAGGGTGTCGCTTGCGATGCCGTCCAGCAGAGTCGGATATTTCTGCGCCCAGGGGAAATCGGAAAGGTTTCGGCGGTTGCCCTCTACGTCGGTCACAAAAACCTGCGGCAAGGACGCAACCGTTTCATTGGAACCGTTTTGTTCATTCGTCTCCGAATTGGAGGCGTCGGTGGTCTGTTGCTGGATAGTGCTTTCTGCATCCGAACCCCCGACTGCCTGCGATGCGCTGTCTGAGGAGGTCTGGCACCCGGTGAGCAGTGCAGACATTGACAGCGAAACAAGAATCACGGCAAAGGGACGAAGCGCTTTCTTTGAAACTCTCATATTGGTTCCTCCGTTCTGGTGTGAATTGAGTCAGGGTAGTGCAACATTTATATAATAACAGACTAAATATAGCTGTAGCACGCCGCAGCCAAAGCCGTTGACCTCTTGGCGCAAGAGTTCAGTGCGATTTGTTTTCTCTAATAGCCAGTTCGTGTATTGGCTTATTGCAGTGAATCGTTGAAAGTGCAAAAAGTGATTCGATATCGCAAAGCCAATACACGAACTGGGACACTCAGAGATAAAACAAGGAATTTATAATACTACTATCTCATCATACGGAATCCGGACTCCATTGGCCCCACGCGCTAAATTCATATCCATAATTGGGCGCTGCATAGATGGCCGCATATGGATAACTCGGCGAGCCATCGTGCACCCAGTTGCGCATCCGATATACGCCTACATTAGAGATAGAATATGTATATCCATGAGAGCAATCGTGGGCAGTGGTGGAATAATTATTATCTGCTCCAACCACATGAGCGGTAAAGGCGTGTTGTACGCCTTTTACCGACATATAGACGTTGGTATCATCGGTCTTTGAGCGCCATTCCGTCCTTTGGGGCAAGCCACCGCTAAATTTGAAGGTGAAGTCAGTGTCGGCAGAATTGGATGCAAAGGCTGCCGTAGCCGCCATAAGCGCTACAATGCAGGCCACAGCAAAAGAAAGAAAAGATTTTCTTGACGTAGTCATAAGAGTTCCTCCATTTTTTTAATTGTCCGCTTGGTTTTTTCTCCGGCAGCGGACATATCGAGAAAAGATGTGTTTACGGATAGTAGTTAGGATTTCAA
>OHWM01000140.1_pt1 | contig 40373 bp, 39 predicted proteins | sample 1579731 | NCBI WGS metagenome assembly OHWM01 (sample SAMEA3882510, study PRJEB24775) | human gut metagenome | biome: human-associated habitat; feature: intestine environment; material: feces | place: Netherlands | collected 2009/2010
TTGGCAAAAATAGAAAACAGGCTGAAGAGAACTCCTCAACCTGTTTCTGGGCAAATGCCAAATCAGCTTGCCTATGATAACTTAATGACATTGGGTGACAGAGTGGTCTTTTTAAAAGTTGCTTCTCTTGTGATCGAGACGTATGAGAGCAAGGACGCAGCCATGAAATCAGGGGCAGTCGATCACATTGCACTTGATGTGAAAGATATCGAGAAGACTTATGAACTTATCAACCAGGAAGGATTAAACACTACAAAGGATACGATCCATTTCCTGCCATTTTGGGAAAATGGAGTGAAATTCTTTACAATCGAAGGACCAAATAAAGAAAAAGTAGAATTCAGCCAGTATCTGTAAGAGATATGCATAAGAAAAGCACATTTATACCTGTTGAGGGCATAGATGTGCTTTTTTAATCCAGTGAACATATAAGCTTGTATGGGGAAAAACTTTGTGCTAAAATACTTCAAAAATGAACATTCTAAAAATGAATAATTCAAAAACATAAGAAAGGAAAAAGACAAAATGGTAAGTATAGAATATGTACATAAATTGCTGGAACTCTATAACCAGCTGTGCAGTCCTCTGTGTCAGCAGACTGGCATCTCGCAGACTTCGTTGGATATACTGATGTTTCTGAAAAATAATCCACAGTACAAAAATGCTGCAGATATTGTAAAGTTTCGTGGAATCAAGGCAAATCTGGTATCTGTCCATGTGGAACGACTGGTGCAGGAAGGATACCTTGAGCGTCAGGAGGTGCCGGGAGACCGGAGAAAGACAGAGTTGATCTGTACGGAGAAAGCAGCACATGTATGGAAGCAGGGATGTGAGATACAGAAGGCATTTTTTGAAATGTTGTTTTCCGGAGTGCCTGAGGAGTCACGGAAAATCTTCGAACATGTGATGGAACAGACAGAGGAGAATTTGAATATTTATCAAAAGGAGAACAAAAAGAAATGAGTGTTTTATTAACTGTCATTGTTACATTTTTTGCCGGTATGGGTGCTGGTCTTGGTACCGGATTCGCCGGTATGAGTGCGGCAGCGGTTATCAGTCCTATGCTGATTACCTTTTTGGGAATGGATCCATACATGGCAGTGGGAATTGCCCTGTCTTCGGATGTACTGGCGAGTGCCGTGTCTGCATATACCTATGGAAAAAATAAGAATCTGGATGTGAAAAATGGTCTGATCATGATGGTTACCGTGCTGTTGTTTACGATATTTGGAAGCTATGTATCAAGCCTGGTACCATCCACAACAATGGGAAACTTCTCTGTTTTTATGACCTTCCTTCTTGGTATTAAATTTATCGTTCGTCCGGTCATGACTACGAAGGAAGCCATGACACAGATATCTGAAAAAAAACGTGCCATGCAGTCTGTCATCTGTGGTATTCTGATAGGCTTTATCTGTGGTTTTATCGGTGCCGGCGGTGGTATGATGATGCTTCTGATCCTGACATCGGTTCTTGGTTACGAATTGAAGACAGCTGTGGGAACCAGCGTATTTATTATGACCTTCACGGCTTTTACCGGAGCCGTCTCCCATTTCGCCATCGGCGGTACACCAGACTGGTCGGTATGGATTTTGTGTGTAATCTTTACATTTCTTTGGGCCAGAATCGCAGCGGTATTTGCCAACAAAGCAACTCCAAAGACATTGAACCGTGCGACGGGAGTGATCCTGGTGATATTGGGAGTTGTGGTTATGGCATTTTCGATGATAGGATAGAATAACAGCCGTGACTCTACATAGCAGTCAATAAGCTTGGAGTAACAGATAAAGATTAAAAAAAGGAGAAAATAGTGGATTTAAGCAAAATATCTATAAAAAAAATCAGGGAGCTGATTGTGTTTACGACATTTCTTGTGGTTGCCCTGTGGAAGTTTGATGTGGTGCTCGGTGTGTTGAAAGCAATTTGGGGGATTATATTTCCGTTTATACTTGGTGGAGCAATCGCATTTCTGACGAATGTGCCAATGAGCTTTTTGGAAAAGACAATTTTTAAAAATGTAAAAAAGGAAAATAAGATAGCAGGAAAACTGGCAAGACCAACAAGTCTGCTTCTTACTATTGTATTAATAGTTGGTGTGATCGCATTGGTGATGTTCGGAGTGATTCCGCAGCTTACGCGAACAATGGGAACTTTGATGATGAGCATTTCTGACTTTATTCCGCAGATGCAAAGCTGGATTCGAGAATTTTTCCATAATAACCAGGAAATTATGAAACTGGTAGATCAGATACAGTTTGATCCGGATCGGGCAATCAGGTGGGGAATAAGTCTTCTTGGCAACGGTGCCGGAAATATGATGAATACGACGATGTCAGCTGTGGGTTCCATAGTCAGTGGATTAGCGACTTTTTTTATTGCCTTTTCTTTTGCCTGTTATGTCCTTTTTCAGAAAGAAAAGCTGCACTTACAGATCAGAAAAGTATTTTTCGCATTTCTTCCACAACAAAAAGCAGATGCTTTTCTTAAAGTCTGTTCTCTGACATATCGGACATTTGCAAACTTTCTTACAGGTCAGTGCCTGGAAGCTGTGATTCTCGGATGTATGTTTGTTATCACACTGAGTATTTTGAGGATGCCATATGCACTTTTGATTGGAGTGTTAATTGCATTTACAGCATTGATTCCTATTTTCGGGGCTTTCATCGGATGTGCAGTAGGAGGCTTTTTGATCTTTATGGTAAGCCCGAAGCAGGCAATTTTATTTATAATAGTATTTCTGGTGCTGCAGCAGATTGAAGGAAATCTGATCTATCCGCATGTTGTTGGTGAATCTGTAGGACTTCCATCAATCTGGGTGCTGGCAGCAGTTACAATCGGCGGAAATCTTATGGGGATTGTAGGCATGCTTGTTTTCATTCCACTGCTGTCGGTATTTTATACTATTTTTCGGGAATACGTATATCTGCGTTTGAAAAAACAACATATCAAACGGGTAACAACGACAGAAATAGAGAAATATACGGAAGAGGATCATCCAATCCAAGCAGATAATCAGAGAGAGGACTGATTGCCAAGGCCGCTGAAGTGAACATTAACAATAAAAGAGTTGCATAGAAGGGATAAAGCAGTTTATTATTGATGTAGACAGATGCGAAATGTATTCTGATCAAGTCAGAAGAATACGGAGGGAAATATGTTCAATTTAATTCATCATATAGCTATTATTGGAAGTGATTATAAGAAATCGAAGCATTTTTATGTGGATCTTCTCGGATTTAATGTGATCAGGGAGAATTATCGCAGGGAGCGCGATGACTACAAAATTGATCTGGCCTGTGGAGAACAGGAAATAGAACTTTTTATTATTAAAAATGCACCTGCAAGAGTCAATTATCCGGAAGCTCTTGGACTCAGGCATCTAGCATTTAAGGTAGACAATGTAGAAGAAGTGGTAAAAGAATTAAATGCCAGAGGGATTGCTACGGAGCCTGTTCGAATAGATGACTATACAGGTAAAAAGATGACATTTTTCCAGGATCCGGATGGTTTGCCGCTGGAAATACATGAGTGAATGACAGGGGGCATTGTATTATGAGGGAATTACTCTATGGGGCAGCGTATTACGATGAATATATGCCGTATGACCGGCTGGAAAAAGATGTTGCCATGATGAAAAAAGCCGGGATCAATACGGTTCGGATCGCAGAATCCACATGGAGCACCTGCGAACCGCAGGAAGGAGTTTTTGACTTTTCACATGTGATCCGTGTAATGGATGCGATGGAAGAGGCAGAAATTAACGTTATCATAGGGACTCCGACCTATGCAGTGCCGACCTGGATGGTGAAAGCCTATCCGGATGTGCTGGCGGAGACGGTCAAAGGCAGAGGAATCTATGGTGCGAGACAGATCATGGACATCACACATCCGGTCTATCGGTATTATGCGGAAAGAGTCATTCGTAAATTGATGGAAGTTTCAGTACACCGCAAATGTGTGATCGGATTCCAGCTTGATAATGAAACGAAATATTATGGAACCGCAGGCAAGAATGTGCAGCTCGGTTTTGTGAAATATCTCCGGGAGAAATTTCATAATGATCTGGATGCTCTGAATCACGAATTCGGTCTGGATTACTGGAGCAATCGCATCAATGCCTGGGAAGATTTTCCGGATGTGCGCGGTACGATCAATGGAAGTCTGGGGGCAGAGTTTGAAAAATACCAGAGAAGTCTGGTGGAAGAATTCCTGGGCTGGCAGGCAGCGATTGTTTCCGAATATAAGAGAGAAGACCAGTTTATCACCCACAATCTGGATTTTGAGTGGAGAGGATATTCCTACGGTGTGCAGCCGGATGTAAATCATTTTAAATGTGCAAAACATCTGACCATGGCAGGAACGGATATTTATCATCCGACTCAGGATCACCTGAGTGGTGCAGAGATCGCATTTGGTGGTGATCTGATCCGCTGTCTCAAAAATGACAACTACCTGGTTCTGGAAACAGAAGCACAGGGTTATCCAGGCTGGACACCATATGACGGACAGCTTCGCCTGCAGGCATACAGCCATCTGGCCTCCGGCGCTCTTGGCGTGATGTACTGGCACTGGCATTCAATCCATAACTCTTTTGAGACTTATTGGAAAGGCCTTCTGAGCCATGATATGGAAGAAAATGCCGTATACCGGGAGGCGTGTATCATAGGCAGCGAGTTTAAGAAACTTTCACCTGTCTTATCAGGCTTTAAGAAAGATAACAAAGTTGCGATCATGGTGAACAATGAGGCTCTGACTGCACTTAAATGGTTTGGAATCGAAGCCAGTGCAGCAGGCGATAATGGAATTGGTTATAATGATGTTGTCCGTTGGATCTACGATGCACTTTACAAAGTAAATATTGAGTGTGACATTATCTGGGAAGAGAGCGAAAACATTGAGAAATACCAGGCAATCATCCTTCCGGCTATGTACACAGCAGATGAAAAAATCCTCACACGTCTGAAAAAGTATACTGCTCAGGGCGGCACACTGATTGCGACCTTCAAGACTGCTTTTGCCAACGAAAATGTAAAAGTGTATCCTGACAGACAGCCACATATCTTAAATGAAGTCTTTGGTATGTATTATCAGCAGTTTACGTTCCCGGAGAATGTCACTCTGACAGGGTTTGAGGGCAGTGAACCGGAGGCAGAGACCTTCATGGAACTCCTGATTCCTGATGGCGCAGAAATTATTTCTGCATATCAGCATCCGAACTGGAAAAAGTATGCCGCAGTTACACATCATACATATGAAAGAGGAAATGCCTGGTATATCGGATGTATGTTTGAAGAACATTACCTGCAGCAGATGTTGATAAAGATTCTGGCTCAGTCTGGTATAAATGCTGCAGTGCCGGAGAAATTCCCGGTGATCGTGCGTGAGGGAATCAATGCAAAGGGCGAAAAGCTTCGTTTCTATTTGAATTATTCCTGGGAAGAGCAAAGAGTTGAAGCAGCGGATGATTTTGAAGTGATACTTGGAAGTGCTGATAGTACTAAGCGTGAAATTCACCTGTCAGCATGGGATGTATGTATCATAAAATTTGATAAATAAAAAGTGTGCAATAAGCAAAACCCGGAGCGGCAGGCCCCGGGTTTCTTTTATCATTACTGTGAACAGTTATCTTTTATCTTTCTTAAGAATGGAATTGAACAGTGTAAAGAAGGTGATCGTTGTCACCGTAGCAGCTATGATATCGCTTACCGGTTCTGCAAGAAATACAGCAAAAACTTTATTGTCGAAGAAATTCGGCAGTATGAAAATCAGAGGTATCAGCAGGATGATCTTACGCAGGCAGGCAAGAAGCAGACTGACTTTCGCCTGGCCGAGAGCCATAAAGCTCTGCTGGCAGCTTACCTGGAAGCCAATAGAGAAGATTCCGGCCATGTAGATGCGGAGTGCCCAGGAAGCGTATGTTACAAGTTCCTTATCTGAAGTAAAGATTGCTGCAAATGCCTTTGGAAAAATCATCACGACAAGACAGAAGGCAGATGTGTAGATGATGCAGGTACAGAACTGTGTGAAAAATGCTTTCTTTACACGGTCTGGCTTATTGGCACCAAAGTTGTAGCTGATGATTGGCTGTCCGCCCTGGCAGATTCCCTGAAGCGGAAGAGAGACAAGCTGGCTGATACTGGTAATGATCGTCATTGCTCCGACAGCCACATCACCGCCGAATCTGGAAAGACTGCTTGTAAAACTGATCGACAGAAGACTTTCTGTTGACAGCATAACAAATGTGGAAATACCAAGAGCAAGACAGGGACCAAAAACCTTAGGATCCAGGTGCATATTGCTTCGTTTCAGTCGAAGGATTGTTTTCTTTCCGGTCAGGAAGCGGAGGATCCATACAGCTCCTACGGTCTGACTTAGGACAGTGGCAAGTGCGGCACCTTTTACTCCCATGTCGAGAACAAAGATAAAAATCGGATCCAGGATGATATTGATAACGGCACCGATGACTGTAGTCATCATACTGATCCGGGCAAAGCCCTGAGTGGTAATGAAGGTGTTCATGCCCAGCACGATCAGGACAAAAAAGCTTCCCAGAATATAGATTCTGGCATAGTCAGATGCGTATGTTAAAGTGACATCGCTGGCACCGAAGAGTCTGAGTAGCGTCGGTGCACTTACATAAAATACGATAGTCAGTATAATTGACAGACCGACTAATAAAGTAAAACAGTTTCCAAGGATTTTTTCTGCCAGATCGTTATCTTTCTTTCCCATTGCAATGGCTGCACGCGGGGCACCGCCGGAACCGACGAGCATGGCGAATGCATTCAGCAGCATCAGAATCGGGGCAAAAAGTCCGACGCCGGTCAGTGCGGCGGCTCCGATTCCCGGAATGTGGCCGATATAGATACGGTCTACGATGTTATAAAGCAGGTTGATGACCTGTGCGACAACTGCCGGAACCGCCAGCTGCGCGAGGAGTCTGGGAATACTTCCCGTCTCCATATTGGGTGTGTTGGTTTGTATTTTCATAATGATTATCTCCGTGAGTTTTGTTGTTGGATAGTATATATCAGATGTATTACAGAATCTAATATTGTCGTATCAAGTAGCATAGCACAAAAACCGGAAGTTGGAAAGATAAATTCAACTTTGGCATCTTCCACCGGGATAGAGTTGAAGTGTTTTGAGGTGAAAATTGGAAGTGCTTGGAGAAAGACTGTCACCTTATCAGGATCGTAAAGAGATCATCATAAGAGATATTCAGAACAGGGAACGGATTGCATCTCAGATTTTTGCGGAATTTGGATTTGCACTTCTGTATTCAAGAAGTTAGGATGTGATTCGTCCGAACCTGGCAATCTGTATTCCAAAGCAGGAGGATTACTTTACAAATGCATATTTCAAAGAAATACCAGAAGGAAAATAATAGGAATTATGTCTTTTTGGTGATTTTTTATATGGAGATGTGTTGAAATAAATAAAATACTGTTGAAAATGTCTATAAAATTATGCTATTATGTATGTGCGATTTTGAAAACAAATAGATAAAAAGATGAATATAGAAACAAAAAGGAAAGATATGTTTTTGAAATTGCAGAAATACCAGCTTGGAGATTCTAAGAATTAAAAAAGGTAAAGGAGAGAAATGTGATGGAAGATTTTTCAATGAGTGAAAATGCAAAAGATCAAATTCAACAGAAATTGGATAAAAATCCGTTTCTGGCCTTGAGTAAGTTGGTATATCAACAGGTATACAGAGAAATTATAAATGGAAATTTGCTTCCACAGCATAAAATTATTGAATCTAAGATTGCAAAGGAATTAAATATTTCCAGATCTCCTGTAAAAATGGCATTGGCTGAAATGACAGAAAAAGGAATTCTCGAAAAAGAAAAAGGAAGAGAGTTACACGTTAAAAAGGTAAGGTACGAAGAATGTTTGTGGATTTATGAAGCAAGAATGACCTTAGAGCCAGAAGCAGCGTATCTGGCTGCAAGGAGAATAAATAAAGAGGAAGTGGAATTATTGGAAAGACTGGTTGGCTGTTTTGAAAAAATTGATAAAACACATGATCATACAGCATATAAGAATGCAGATAAACTATTTCATGAGACTATAATCAAGGCATCGAGAAATAAATATTTAATGGCCATGTATGAATCTATAGAGTGTCCATTGGCTATGTATCGTAATCAATTAAATCAATTGGCATATGAAGAGTGTTTTCAGGAAAATGGAATGGAAAAAGGTTCCAGGTATCATAAATCAATTTACAGGATGATTCAAGGACATTATCCATTAATGGCGAAAGATGAAATGAAGAATGATATACAGAGAATGTATGGTACTATGTCTAGATTAAAGGGTTAAATTACGATATGAAAAGCAGGATGATTGTTTCAATCATCCTGCTTTTCATTATGAAGAAAATGGTTAAAAAATAGACATATGCATAAAACAAAACCAAAAATACAGCAAAAAAATAAAAAAATGCACTAATGATTAGGCAAAAAATAAAATAAATACATCAAAAAGTATAAAAATTGACTCAATATTGTCTAAAGATATACAATTTAGCTAATTCGAACGGCAGAACTTAAATACAAAAAGGAGGAAACAAAGTGAGAAAAAGAGTGATGTGTACAATTTTGGCTTGCACAATGTTGACACCTGTATTGTTGCTTACAGGATGTGGGTCAGAAAAAGATGGAGTAAAAAGATTGAAACTTTCCATCAATACAAATCAATCTCAGGTGGATATGGCAGAAGCTATGGCAGAAAAAATTGAAGAATTATCGAATGGAAAAATGGCAATTGATATTTACGGAGATGGACAGCTTGGAGGCGACAGAGAGGTAGCAGAAACGGTTCAGTATGGAAATATTGACATGTGTGTTGTATCAACTACACCTGTAGCAGCTTTTTATCAGGATTTAAATCTGTTTGATGCGCCATTTCTTTTTAGTGATTCAGAACAGGCACAAAATATTCTGGATGGAAAAGTTGGAACGGAAATAGCAACAGGAATGGAAGAGATTGGATTTAAAGTATTGGGATTTCCTGAAAATGGTTTCAGACAGTTATCTACAGCAGATACAGAAGTTCATACACCAGCTGATTTGAAAGGCTTGAAAATACGTGTCATGGAAAGTGAAGTTCATATTGCAACATGGAAAGCATTGGGCTCTAATCCTACACCTATGGCATTCTCAGAATTGTTTACAGCGCTGCAGCAGAAAACTGTAGATGGGCAGGATAATCCATTTGTAACAGACCGCGACAATAGATATTATGAAGTTCAAAAATACATTATTGAGACAAATCATGTATATACACCATATCTTCTTCTGATGAGCAAAGATAAATTTGATAAATTATCAGAGGAAGAACAGAAAATTGTTGAAGAAGTAGGAAAATATGGAACTGAGGTTCAGCGTCAGAAAACTGCAGAATACAATGGTGATGCGATAAGTGATATGCAGAATAAGGGTGTAACGCTTGTTACATTGACAGATGAAGAAAAACAACAGTTCCGAGACGCAGTAAATAATATTTATCCTCTTGTAAAAGAAAAAATGAAACATCCGGAATTGTTCGATCAGGTATTAGAGAAAACCCAGTGAGGAGGAATTGAACAGTGAAAAAATTACTAAAAATTTTAGATGAACATGCAGAAGATGTGCTCGCAGTTATATTGATGAGTGCAGCAACATTAATTATTGTCATACAGGTAATTATGAGGTATTTGTTTAAAAACTCTTTATCCTGGTCAGAAGAAATGGCAAGATATTTATTTGTATGGATGACTTTTATCTCTATTTCCTATGGTATTAAAATGAGAAAACATGTAAAGATTGAAGCCGCCTTATCGCTGTTTCCTAAAAGTATTCGCCCGTTGGTTGTAATTATTGGAGATATTTTTTCACTGGTATGGTGTGTTTTTGTTACAGTAGTTGGTTTTAATCTTATTGGAAAGGTAGTAAGGTCAGGTCAGATCTCACCAGCTTTATCTGTTCCGATGTGGCTGATATATCTTGCTCCATGTATTGGATATGCACTCTCAACAATCAGATGTATTCAGACAATTGTATTGAGAGTTAAAAATTATAAAGAGGGGGTGGAAATGAATGATTAGTCTTGTATTATTCGGTTCACTGGTGGTGCTTTTGATTCTGAATGTTCCAGTATCAATATCTTTAGGTATTGCTTCTTTGATTACCATTTTGGTTTCGGGTGATTTGACGTCTGGATATATAGTGCAAAATCTTGTGACTAGTGCAGACTCCTTTACAACAATGTCTATTCCATTTTTTGTTCTGGCAGGAGAGATTATGGGAGGCGGTGGAATATCTAAGCGTCTCATGAATACAGCAAGAGCCTTTTTTGGAAGATATACAGGTGGTCTTGCTATAGTAACCGTTGTAGTATGTATGTTCTTTGCAGCAATTTCTGGTTCCGGTCCTGCTACAGTAGCAGCAGTCGGAGGAATGGTAATTCCGTCTATGCTGGAAGCTGGTTATGATAAAAAATTTACATTGGCAGTTATTGCAGCAGCAGGAAGTATTGGAGTAATAATTCCTCCAAGTATTCCTATGGTCATTTACAGTGTATCAACAGGACAGTCTGTCTCTGAATTATTTATGGCAGGATTTATTCCAGGTATTCTTATTGGTCTTACATTAATTTTATATTGTCATTTTTATTGTAAAAAACATGGATATAAAGGAGATGAAGAACCATTTTCCTGGAAAAATGCAGGAAAAGTTGCGTGGGATGCCAAATGGGCACTTATTTGTCCGGTTATTATTCTCGGAGGAATTTATGGAGGTATTTTTACACCAACAGAAGCTGCTGCAGTCGCTGCTGCATATGGATTTATCATTGGAGTATTTGTGTATAAGGAAATTAAGTTAAGTGATATTTTTACAGTTATCAGATCAGGCGTTTTAACTACATCAACAATTATGATCGTAATTGGATGTGCAGCAGTCTTTACAAAAGTATTAGCAGTTGAAAAAATTCCTACAGCAGTAGCTGATCTTATTGTAGGATTGAATGCTGATAAGATTGTAATTCTGATCCTTATCAATGTAGTTCTTTTATTTGTAGGATGTTTTATGGAAACACTTTGTGCAATTATGATTCTTGCACCGATCTTCCTTCCGATCGTCACAGCAGTTGGTGTAAATCCGGTTCATTTTGGTATCATTATGGTTGTCAATCTTGCAATTGGATTTATTACTCCACCTCTGGGAATTAATCTGTTTGTGGCAAGCCGTGTTGGAAAAGCACAGTTGTCAGAGGTTATTCAGGGAATTGTACCATTTATTGTTGTTATGATTGTGGATCTTTTATTGATTACCTATATTCCTGCAATATCCATATTACTTCCAAGTCTGTTTATGGGATAACCCTAATTTTTTAATATATCTATTTAGTAATTTGCCGTACAGATGATGTACGGCAAATTGTTTTATAAGATATATTTTGATGTTCTGGGTGTTGTATTTTACTGGAAAAATATGATGTTTATTACAGAGGAAAAGAGAATATTTGCACAAAATCCTGACAATATGATAAAAATTGCGAATGAAATTGCACATTGGAAAGAACAAAGAAAGGACATATTACACAATAAAGAATTAAAATTGACTCAATTTATAGAGAAAATATACAATGTGATTAACTTGAAGAACAAGAAAATTAATACAGGAGGCGAAGATATGAAAGCAATTGTAGTTGATAAGAATTCTGCTGACGGACTGGATTATTCTATTCAGCAGAGAATTTTTGAGGAAAATGGTATTGAATTCATTTTGGAAGATTGCCAGACAGAAGATGAGATTATTGAAAAATGCAAGGATGCAGATGCACTTCTGGTTATTTATCGGCAGATCACTCCAAGGATTATGGATGCATTGAAAAATTGTAAGGTAATTTTAAGATATGGAATCGGGTACGATGTGATTGACGTAAAGGCTGCAACAGAGCGTGGAATTAAGGTGTGCAATAGTCCGAGACATTGTTTGGACGAGGTGGCAACCCATACAATTGCTATGATCCTGGCCATGGAGAGGAAACTTGTTTTTTATCATAATCTCGTAAAACAGGGAAAGTGGTTGGCAAATGAAGGATTCAAACCACATAGATTATCTACACAGACATTAGGTTTTGTAGGATTTGGAAATATTGCACGAAGAGCAGCTGAATTTGCAAAAGGTTTTGGATTCAGGATGCTTGCATATGATCCGTTTCTTCCGGAAGAAGTGGTAAAAGCAGCTGGTGCCGAAAAAGTGGAACTGAATCAACTTCTTGAAGAGTCCGATGTAATATCTTTACATACGCCATTGATGGACAGCACATTCCATCTGATCAATAAGGACACCATTGCGAAAATGAAGGATGGAGTTATGATTGTAAATACGTCGCGTGGTCCGATTATAGCAATTGATGATTTGATGGAGGCTGTTAAATCCGGAAAAATTAAAGCAGCAGCATTGGATGTTGTAGAAGGAGAGCCGATAGTAGTTCCTGATCATCCATTATTTGAAACAGGACATATTATATGTTCACCGCATGCAGCATACAATTCTGTAGAGGCAGAGGCACAGATGATGGAAGTGCTTGCAACGACTGCAGTTGATATTTTAAATGGAAAGAATCCGGCAAATATAGTAAATAAAAAAGAACTGGGGTTATAAGAAAACGGATATAGAAAGGAAAATACAGACTATGAAAAATTTACTGAGAGAAAAAATTATGAATGGTGTAAAGACAGTAGGAACATTTTTTGAAGCTGGAAATGCCAGTGTTGCAGAAGCACTTGCCCTTACTGATCTCGATTATATGCTGATTGATACAGAACATGGACCATTTGATGTGGAAAGCGTAATGCTGATGCTCCGTGGCGCAGAACTTCATGGAACAACAGCTCTTGTGAGGGTAAAGGATTCAAATAGAAATTCTATTTTAAAAATGCTGGATATTGGTGCTGGAGGATTGATTATTCCACAGGTACATTCTATTGAGGAAATAAAAAAGATTGTTGAATATGGAAAATATTTTCCTGTAGGACAAAGAGGAGTTGCTTTTGCAAGAGGTGCCGGTTATGGATATCTGGAACATGCAAAAGGAGATATTAATGATTATTTTGCTACATGCAACAGAGAAACTCTTTTAATCCCGCAGTGTGAGACTATGGGGTGTCTGGAAAATATTGAAGAAATTGCAAAAGTGGATGGGATTGATGGTATTTTTGTAGGACCGTATGATCTGTCTGTTGCAATGGGAATTCCAACACAGTTTGACAAGCCGGAATTTAAGGCAGCTCTTGAGAGAATCTTAAAAGCAGTAAAGGATGCAGGTAAATTTACTATTATCTATTGTGCTGATTTCAACGTTGCAAACACCCGGCTGAAACAGGGCTTTGACAGTGTAACGGTAGGTCAGGATGTAAACTTCTATATAGATGCAATTAATGCAATGGTACATTCAATTGAACGATAGAAACGGAGGGTACAAACATGACAGTGAATGAACTGAAAAAATTTGCAACCGATGTCAGGATTGAAACCGTGAAATGTCTGGAGGCTCGTACCTTCGGTCATATTGGAGGCTGTCTCTCGATTGCAGATGTACTTACAGTTTTATATAACGGGGAATTAAAAAATATTGATCCGAAAAATCCGAAGAAACCGGATAGAGATATGCTTGTAGTTTCTAAAGGACATGCAGGTCCGGCAGTTTTTGCAACACTTGCTCTGAAAGGATATTTTCCATTAGATTGGCTTCCGACATTATGTGAAGGCGGAACAAGACTTCCAAGTCATTGTGACAGAATCAGGACTCCTGGAATTGATGCATCTACAGGATCACTTGGACAGGGATTATCCCTTGCAAATGGATTTGCTCATGCAGCAAAGATAAAAGATAAGAAGAATCGTATTTACTGTCTTATGGGAGATGGTGAGATTCAGGAGGGACAGATTTGGGAGGCAGCAATGTATGCCCATCAGTATAAACTTAATAATCTGGTGGGAATTGTTGATTGGAATAAAAAACAGATAGATGGAACTGTTGATGAATGCATCTCTCTTCTTGATATTGCAGAAAAATTCAGAGCATTTGGATGGTATGCAGTCACGGTAAAAGGTGATGATATTGAGGCAATACAGATGGCATTTAAACAGATAAGAGAAAATCAGAGTGATAAACCAGGCGTTTTAGTTCTGGATGGTGTAAAGGGAAGTGGCGTTAAATGTATTGAAGAAATGAAATTTAACCATATGATTCCAGTGGATAAAGAATTAGCTGATCAGTGTCTGGAGGAACTGGAAGCAGTCAAAAACAGTCTGTAAGGAGGAAAAAGAGAATGGTAAAGACAATCTACAATGGTGAATACGAAAAAAAAGCGATTACTGATCAGTTTGTGGAAAATCTTGGAGAAATGCTTGAAAAAGATACAGACGTGATTTATCTGGATGCTGATCTTATGTTTGCATTTGGTGCTGGTCTCTGGGAGTTAGGGGACAAATTTCCGAAACGCGTAATACGATGTGGGATTGCAGAAGCAAATATGGTTGGAACAGCAGCTGCGATGTCTGTTATGGGAATGAAACCAATTATTCACAGTTTTGCCTCTTTTGTTACGAGAAGGGCGTTTGATCAGATTTTTCTTTCAGGTGCCTATGGAAGAAAAACATTGAATATTATTGGAAGCGAACCAGGATACAAGCAGACTTATTGGGGTGGAACCCATATGGCTTTTGAAGATATTGCCATGATGCGTACAGTGCCAAATGCATATATCTTTGATATTGTGGATGGTGTTCAGTTTAATAAACTTCTGAAGAAAACGATAGACATGCAGGGAATTTATTATTACAGGACTCCGTTGGCTGATAATATTGCTGTATATGATGAAACATCTGAATTTGAAATTGGAAAAGGAATTGTGTTAAAAGAGGGAACAGATGCAACAATTATTGCCTGCGGGCGTCTGGTAACAATTTCTCTTCAGGCAGCGGAATTACTTGAGAAAGAAGAAATTCATGTACGAGTTGTGGATATGTTTACGATTAAACCGCTGGATGAAGAACTTGTTAAGAAATGTGCGGAAGAAACTGGGGCTATTGTTACAGCAGAAAATCACTCTGTTTATGGTGGGCTAGGATCAGCAGTTGCGGAATATCTTGGTGAAAATGATCCAACAGTTGTAGAACGCATTGGGGTCAGAGATGAATTTGGAGAAGTTGGTTCAGAGGAATATCTGCGAGGAAGATTTGGATTTATTCCTGAAAAAATTGCAAAACGTGTCAAAGAGGCTATTGCAAAGAAAAAAGCATGAAAAGGAGGCTGAAAATGATATATCAGAATGAATATAAATTCTGGTTTTGTCCGGGCTCTGTGGATCTTTATGGAGATGAGGAGATCCGTATTGTAACGGAACACAGCCGTAGAATTGTAGAAGAACTGAATCAGTCAGGACTGGTGCCGTATGAAGTTGTTTTGAAGCCGACGCTCCTTACGAATGAAAATATCCGAAGAACATTTAATGAGGCCAATGCGGATAAATATTGTGCGGGTATAATTGCATGGATGCATATGTTTTCACCGGCCAAATCATGGATGCTGGGATTAAAAGAACTGAGAAAGCCTTTACTTCATTTGCATACACAATTTAATGAAGAGATTCCATATGATACACTTGATATGGGATTTATTAACATCAACCAATCTGCACATGGAGATCGTGAATTTGCATATATGCTGGCACGAATGAAAAAAGAGCATAAGATTGTCGTAGGTCATTGGAAATCTGAAAGGGTTCAGAAAAAAATTGGCGATTGGATGCGGACAGCAATTGGAATTATAGAAAGCGGACATCTTAGGGTTGCCAGATTTGCGGATAATATGTTGAATGTTGCGGATACGGAAGGAGATAAGGTTGAGGCACAGTTAAAATTTGGTTGGGAAGTAGATACTTATACAATTGTCGAAGCGGCGGAGGCAGTAAATAGTGTTTGCGGAAATGATGTCAAAGTGTTGACAGATGAATATTATGAAAAGTATGGTATTATCTTAGAAGGCAGAGATCCTGATGAATTCAGAAGACATGTAGAAGAACAGGCCAGAATTGAACTTGGAATTGAAAAATTTCTGAAAGAAAAGAACTATCAGGCAGTAGTAACACATTTTGGTCAGCTTGGTGGGCTTAAACAGCTTCCAGGACTTGCTATGCAAAGATTGATGCAAAAAGGATATGGATTTGCAGCGGAGGGAGACTGGAAGACGGCTGCATTACTTCGAATAGTCAAACTGATGACTGCTGGTGTGAAAAATGCAAAAGGAACTTCTTTTATGGAAGATTACACTTATAATCTTGTTCCAGGTAAAGAAGGAATTTTGGAAACCCATATGTTAGAAATTTGTCCGTCTATTGCAGATGGAGATGTAAATATTCGTGTAAATCCTCTGGGGCTTGGAAACAGAGAAGATCCGGCAAGGCTTGTATTTACAGCTAAAGAGGGAGATGCCATCGCTTCGTCATTGATTGATATGGGAGATCATTTCCGATTAGTTATTAACGATGTAACCTGTAAAAAAACAGAATATCCAATGCCAAATCTTCCGGTTGCAACAGCTTTCTGGACACCAAAACCAGATTTCCTGACAGGAGTAGAAGCTTGGCTTATGACAGGTGGGGCTCATCATACAGTTATGACATATGATCTTACTGCGGAACAATTGGGAGACTGGGGCGACGCAATGGGGATTGAAACTGTTTTTATCGATGAAAATACAACAATTCGTCAGCTGAAAAAAGATCTGAAATGATTTCAAGACACAAGATAGTGAAAGAATCAGTAGGAGGAAGCAAAATATGAATAAGATTGGGGTTCATTTTGGATATTTTAATAGGAACTGGAACACAGATTTTGTGAAACAGATTGATGTAATAAAGAGAATTGGACTGGACATCATGGAAGTTGCACCGGCTCCCTTATTGGCATTAACGAAAATACAGAGAGATGAAATTGCAGCAGCAGCAAAAGCTAATAATATAGAACTGACTTTTTCTGTAGGATTAGGTCTGGATCAAGATCTCGCGTCAGAAGACGAAACTATCAGAAAAAACGGAATAAAATTTACAACAGATGCATTTAAAGTCATGTCTGAAATGGGTGCGAAAATGTATTCAGGTGTTGATATTGCCGCTTGGAATAAGACTTTTACAGAAGGAATCATAGATAAAAGTGCCGCATGGGAAAGAAGTATACTTGCCGTAAAAGAAATTATGAAGTCGGCCGAAGATATGGGAATTACCTTTGCTGTTGAAGTAGTGAATCGTTATGAATCTTCACTTGTTAATACAGCGGAAGAGGCAATAAAATATGTGGACGAAGTAGACAGTCCTAATTGTAAAATTCTGTTGGATACATATCATATGAATATTGAAGAAGATTCCTTTGCAGGAGCAATACGGTCGGTTGGAAGCAGACTGGGACATTTCCATGTGGGAGAATGTAATCGAAAACCACCAAATGAGCAGGGAAAAATGCCGTGGGATGAAATTACAGGTGCATTAAAAGAAATAAATTATCAAGGTGCTATAGTCATGGAGCCATTTATTAAAATGGGTGGAGAGGTAGGACGTGATATTAAAATCTGGAGAGATATCAGTAAAAATGCTTCAGAGTCAGAGATGGAACAGCTTCTCAAAAATGCAGCCAGTATGTTGAGAACTAAAATGCAGTAAATTTATAATAAAGCAAATATAAATAATGAGAGTAGATAGGGAGATCATTGCCGTTCGTATTGCCTTATCTACTCTTTTTAATATTGTGAATGATTTTACGAAAAACACAGAGTCATTCAATTGTGGTTGGGCATTATGGGAAAAGATGTGTACAAGATATTGACAAAAAATAAAAATAAGAAATAAAATTGCATAATAAAAAAGGCAATTAAAAGAAAAAGTTGACAATAAAGAACTGAAATTGACTCGATTTACAGGCGAAATATACAATATAATTGAGCTAGAAATAATATAGAGATTTCTTTTGGGACAAAACCTCTTTTTTGTTACATGACAGTAAAAAGACGGGAATGATATAATCCTAACAAAAACTTTGTTAGGATAACAAAATTATTTGAATAATTTGTACAAATGGATTGAGATTTTTACATTAATGTGGTAAAATCTGACTATGCGTAAAAGAAAAATTAACAAATAATTAGTAAAAAGGGAGAATGATATTGAAGCAGTGGTCAGAAATCCTGCGTAATGTCACAATGCTGTCCCAGCTGGGACTGTCATTTATCACACCGCTTCTGCTGTGCTTGGCACTCTGCTGGTTTATTACTTCCAGGACCGGTGTCGGAGGCTGGGTCTATATTCCTGGATTTTTCTTTGGGATGGGCGGATCGGCGACTGTGGCATATAAGTTTTATCTTTCTGTAAACAAGCAGGAGAAGAAAAAACACAAAAAAAATAAAATATATTTCAACAGACATTCATAAACAGCGATATGACGGACAGAATAAATGAAAGGAATAAAGAAATTATGAGCAGTATATTCGATAAGGTGCAGCCGGCAGTAAAAAAAGAAACAAGGAGAGTAGCCATGATCACGGCAGTCGGTCTGGTTCTGATGTGGATCCTTTTTGCAGGACTTCACTTTGCAATGCCGGACAAAGTGCCGTTGGATTATACCGTATTTCTGGGAGGCATCGGAGGAGGACTGATCGCAGTCCTGAATTTCTTTCTGATGGGACTGGCTGTTCAGAAGGCAGCTTCAGCGACAGATGAGGGAACTGCGAGAATGAAACTCAAAGCAAGTTATTCACAGCGTTTTCTGATGATGATGCTGTGGGTGATCGCAGCGATCGTTGCACCGTGCTTCCATTTTGTAGCGGGAATTGCGCCACTCTTATTTCCGGGAACGGGAATCAAGATTGTGGGGATATTTCATAACAAAAACTAGGAGGGGAAAATCTGAACAAGACAGGAGGTGAGTGAATGTATGGAACTGGATATTAATGGGGCGAAGATACTTTTTACTTTACCCATTGACCTGCCGGTTCTGGGACCTTTAAGAATCAGTGAGACCATGGTAGTAAGCTGGATCGTTATGCTGCTGATCACAGGAGTGTGTATCTGGCTGACGCATGATCTTAAGGAGGAAAATATTTCCAAACGGCAGGCTGTAGCAGAACTTCTGGTGGAGACGGCGAATAAATTTGTTGTCGGAAACATGGGAGAGAAATTCAGATACATGATCCCGTTTGTTGCAGCACTTTTTGCAACGAGTGTGGTATCGAACCTGATAAGCCTTATCGGACTTCGAAGCCCGACATCAGATCTGTCTACGGAGGCAGCGTGGGCGGTCGTGGTATTTATCATGATCACTGCGCAGAAGATCAAGACCAGTGGATTCGGTGGATATTTAAAGGGATTTACACAGCCGATTCCGGTCATGACACCGTTTAATATTCTTTCCGAGCTGGCAACACCGGTAAGTATGGCGTGCCGTCATTTCGGAAATATTCTTTCTGGTGTCGTTATCAATGGTCTGATCTATGGGGCGCTGGCAGTGGCAAGTTCCGCACTCCTGGGACTGATCCCGGGACTTGTAGGCAATGTATTGTCACAGATACCTATTCTTGATGTAGGTATACCAGCTATTTTATCTGTATATTTCGACTGGTTCTCAGGAATTATGCAGGCATTTATTTTCTGTATGCTGACGGTTATGTATATCGCAAATGCAGCAGAGGAATAAAAACTGTTGTTAGGAGATGAACAGCAGCAGATAAGGGATCCCGGGTATATGGGAATATCCGGAGACAATTTTATTACAGGAGGTTTTTACTATGGATTTTCAGTTATTAGCAAAAGGTATCGCATTAGCAGGTTGTGCAATTGGAGCAGGATGTGCGCTGATCGCAGGTATCGGCCCTGGTATTGGTGAAGGTAATGCAGTTGCAAGTGCACTGGAAGCAATCGGACGTCAGCCGGAATGCAAGGGTGATGTTACATCTACCATGCTTCTTGGTTGTGCTATCGCAGAGACAACCGGTATTTATGGTTTTGTAACCGGTCTGCTCCTTATCTTCGTAGCACCTGGTATGTTTATGAACTTCCTGGGCTGATCAGGAAAACAGTAACGGATGCGTCAGATAAGAACGCATCACAGCAGGACAGGAGATGACTGCCAGCATAAGCGGGCAGTGACAACAGGAGGTTACAAACATGCAGGTACAGGAATTAGTAGGAATTGTGCCGTGGAATTTTATAGCGACGATTTGCAACCTTTTTATTCAGGTGTATCTCATTAAGCGTTTTCTTTTTAAGCCGATCAACGAGATGCTGGACAAGCGCAGGGCCAAAGCCGATGCGGAGATCCAGGATGCAGTGAAGGCGAAGGAAGAAGCTCAGGCTATGAAAGCCGAATACGAAAAGAATATGCAGGAAGCCAGGGACAAGGCAAATGACATTGTCAAGACCGCTCAGAAAACAGCGGCTGTCCAGAGTGAAGAGATGCTCAAGGAAGCTTCCAGTCAGGTAACTGCCATGAAAGAAAAGGCAGAGAAAGACATTGCACAGGAGAGACGTAAAGCTGTCAACGAGATCAAGGGTGAGATCGGAGGCATGGCTGTTGAGATCGCCGGTAAGGTAATCGAGCGCGAAATTAACGAAGAGGATCACACGAAACTGATTAATGATTTTATTGAGAATGTAGGTGAGGCATCATGACACAGGCTGCCAAAGTCTATGGCGGCAGTCTGTACGATCTTGCTGCCGAAGAAAAGCTCGATGGACAGATCATGGAGCAGATGAATGAAATCAGACAGATTTTTCGGGAGAATCCAGGATATCTGAAATTACTGGGAGAACCGGCGATCCCGCAGGAAGAGAGAATGAAACTTCTCGATGAAGCCTTTGGCGGACAGGTAGAGCCGTATCTTCTTAATTTTCTTAAACTTTTATGTGAGAAGAAGATCCTGAGAGAGTTTTCGGGATGCTGTGAGGAATTTACCCGCAGGTATAATGTCGACCATGGCATTGTGGAAGCGGTAGTTACCAGTGCAGTTAAACTCAAAGAAGAACAGATGGAAGCCTTGCGCGCCAAACTGGAGAAGACAAGCGGCAAGAAGATCCATCTCACACAGAAGACAGACCCGACCGTTCTAGCCGGACTCCGCGTGGAGATGGAAGGCATACAGCTTGACGGAACGGTACAGGGACGTATTTCGGATATTTCAAAGCGACTGGAAACTACCCAGTTGTAATATCCCGCGAGGTGTTTTGGCATGAATATGCCAAAAGCCCGAGACATGCATAAGGCAAAATGCCATCACCGAAGGTGATATGGGATGCATTTTGACTTGTAACTGTGAAGGGACTGAACAGTTACAGAAGCTGAATAAAGTAGTGGTTTAGTGAAAAAATAAGCAAAAGCTATAAAATGTTAAAGGATGGAATGGACACATGCAATTAAAACCTGAGGAAATATCCAAAGTCATCCGAAGCCAGATAAAATATTATGAAAATGCGATACAGCAGAATGAGACAGGTACAATCCTTATGGTTGGTGACGGAATCGCACGTGCCAGCGGACTTGTGAACTGTATGGCAGGCGAATTACTGGAATTTGAAGATGGAAGTTTCGGTATGGCACAGAACCTGGAAGAAAACAGTGTTTCTATTGTAATATTTGGCTCCGATGAGAATATCGGTGAAGGCCAGACCGTAAAGCGTACAGGCAAAGTTGTGTCTGTACCGGTCGGTGAGGCTATGATCGGACGAGTAGTGAATGCACTTGGTCAGCCAATTGATGGTGCAGGACCGATCGATACAAAAGAATTTCGCCCGGTAGAGAGCAAGGCACCTGGAATCTGTGAGAGACGGTCTGTATATCAGCCGCTTCAGACAGGTATCAAGGCGATCGACTCTATGATCCCGATCGGACGGGGACAGCGTGAGCTGATCATCGGTGACCGTCAGACAGGAAAGACAACTATCGCAACAGATACGATCATCAACCAGAAAGGCAAGGATGTACTCTGTATCTATGTTGCGATCGGACAGAAACGATCTACAGTAGCATCTCTGGTGGAGAATCTTACCAGAAACGGTGCTATGGATTATACCATCGTAGTGGCTGCGACAGCTTCTGAATCCAGCCCGCTGCAGTACATTGCACCGTATTCAGGCTGTGCAATGGGTGAATACTTTATGAACCAGGGAAAAGATGTACTGATTATTTATGATGATCTGAGTAAACATGCGGTTGCGTACCGTGCACTTTCCCTTCTGATCCGTCGTCCGCCTGGACGTGAGGCATATCCTGGAGATGTTTTTTATCTGCATTCCAGACTGCTTGAGCGTGCAGCGAAGCTTGACGACGAGCATGGCGGTGGTTCTCTGACAGCACTGCCGATCATCGAAACACAGGCAGGTGACGTATCTGCTTATATCCCGACAAACGTAATTTCTATTACAGACGGACAGATATTCCTGGAAACAGAACTTTTCCATTCCGGTATCATGCCGGCGGTAAACCCTGGTATTTCCGTATCACGAGTTGGTGGAGATGCACAGATCAAGGCTATGAAGAAGGTTGCCGGAACTCTGAAACTGATCTATTCTCAGTATCGTGAACTTCAGAGTTTTGCCCAGTTCGGCTCAGATCTGGATGCTGATACCAAGGCACGTCTGGAACAGGGTGCACGTATTGTAGAAGTTCTGAAACAGAGCCAGAATGCTCCGGTGCCGGTAGAAAAGCAGGTAGCAATCCTGTATGCGGTAACCAAGGGCATCCTTGAAAAAGTTAACGTTGAAGACGTAAGCGAATATGAAGCAGGACTGTACACGTATCTCGATGCAGATGCAGCTGGTCTGGAAGTGATGCAGCTTATCAGCTCTACAGGCAAACTTGAGCCAGAAACAGAAGAAAAACTGCGTCATGTACTGGAAGCGTATACAGAGAATTTCCTGAATACAAAACCTGACAAATAATGTGAGTAGGAGGGTATAAATCATATGGCTGGAAATATGAAAGCGGTAAAGCTGCGTATCAAAAGCGTACAAAGTACGATGCAGATTACCAAGGCCATGGAGCTTGTTGCATCCTCCAAACTGCGTAAGGCAAAGGAACGTGCAGAAACCTGCCGTCCTTACTTCACAGAGCTGCATGAGACACTGAAAGACATTGCAAAAGAAAACATTGATTTTTCTTCTGTATATTCCAGAGAGTCCTCCAATCCCCGCACCTGTTATGTGGTGATCGCCGGTGACAGAGGACTGGCTGGCGGATATAATGCAAACCTTTTTAAATGTCTTGAGTCTGCAGCCGAAGGCAGGGACTATATGGTGCTGCCGATTGGAAAAAAAGCAGTTGAGTATTTCAGACAGAGAGGCATTGAATGCCTGACAGATAAGTTTGCAGAGATTGCAGGTATTTCTGTCGCAGACTGTTTTGAGATCGCGAATCTGCTTTGTGAAGAATTCCGCAAAGGAACATTTGGTCATATTGAATTATGTTATACCGTTTTTGCATCTATGCTTTCTCAGCGTCCGGAGGTATTTTCCATACTTCCTATGACAGATATCAGAGAGGAAAGCGGCGGCAGAGTGGATACAAGAAATCTGATCCTCTATGAGCCGAATGCAGAGGTTGTGTTTGATGCCATTGTTCCGGAATATCTGGCGGGGCTGGTTTATGGCGGTGTATGTGAGAGTACAGCCAGTGAACTTGCAGCCAGAAGAATGGCTATGGACGCTGCGACAAGTAATGCAGAAGAGATGATCGATAAGCTGAATCTGTATTACAACAGAGCACGACAGGCCAGCATCACGCAGGAAATCACGGAGATTGTTGCAGGTGCGGAAGGGCTTTAAATTATCATAGGAGACTTAAAACATGAGTGAAAAACACATTGGCGAAGTAGTACAGGTCATCGGTCCGGTTCTGGATATCCGCTTTGCGCACGATGAACTTCCGGCTCTTCTCAATGCCATAGAAATAGAATCAAACGGCGCAAAGCTGACAGCCGAGGTAGCGCAGCAGATTGGTGACGATGTCGTGAGATGTATCGCCATGAACTCTACCGACGGTCTTGTCCGGGGCACAAAGGCAGTAGATACCGGCGGCCCGATCACAGTTCCGGTAGGAGATGCCTGCCTGGGACGAGTATTTAATCTTCTTGGAGATCCGGTAGATAACCAGCCGGCTCCGGAAGCACAGGAACGCTGGTCCATCCATCGTCCTGCTCCTTCTTATGAGGAGCAGATGCCGGCTACAGAGATCCTGGAGACTGGTATCAAGGTCGTAGACCTGATCTGCCCGTATGCAAAGGGTGGTAAGATCGGTCTGTTCGGTGGTGCCGGTGTAGGAAAAACAGTCCTTATCATGGAGCTGATCCACAACGTAGCTACCGCTCACGGCGGTCTGTCTGTATTCACAGGCGTTGGGGAACGTACCCGTGAGGGAAATGACCTTTACAATGAAATGAAAGAAAGTGGAGTTATCGACAAGACTGCCCTGGTTTATGGCCAGATGAATGAGCCGCCGGGAGCACGTATGCGTGTCGGACTTTCCGGACTTACCATGGCGGAGTATTTCCGTGATGAGAAAAACCAGGACGTGCTTCTTTTCATTGACAATATCTTCCGTTTCACACAGGCTGGTTCTGAGGTATCCGCGCTTCTTGGACGTATGCCGTCCGCAGTAGGATATCAGCCGACACTGGCAACTGAAATGGGTAACTTACAGGAGAGGATCACTTCTACACGTAAGGGTTCCATCACATCTGTACAGGCCGTTTATGTGCCAGCCGATGACCTTACAGACCCTGCTCCGGCAACAACTTTCTCACATCTGGATGCTACGACTGTACTTTCCCGTGAGATCTCCAGCCAGGGTATTTACCCGGCAGTAGATCCGCTGGATTCCACAAGCCGTATCCTTTCACCTGAGATCGTTGGCAAAGAGCATTATGAGATCGCGAGATCTGTACAGCGTGTGCTTCAGCGTTACAAAGAACTTCAGGATATCATCGCCATCATGGGTATGGATGAACTTTCTGAGGAAGACAAGCGTACGGTAAACCGTGCACGTAAAGTTCAGAGATATCTGTCACAGAGTTTCTCTGTAGCAGAACAGTTCACAGGTATGCCTGGTAAATATGTTCCGCTGAAAGAAACCTTAAGAGGCTTCAGGATGATCCTTGACGGCGAATGCGATGACATCCCGGAGAGCTACTTCCTGTTTGCAGGAACCATCGATGAAGTATTTGAAAAAGCTAAGAAACAGTAAAGGAGGTGGCTTATGAGTACCTTCCCTTTACGGATCGGAACACCGGACGGACTGCTTTTTGAGGGCGATGTGGAGCGTGTGGTCTGCAGAAGCATCGGCGGCGATATCGCGATTCTTGCAAGACACTGTAACTTCTGTACCGCTCTTGGAATGGGTGAAGCCAGCGTAGTCATGGAGGACGGGACCAGACGGACTGCAGCCTGCATCGGCGGGATGCTTTCTGTCATGAACGGAACCTGCCGTCTTCTCGCAACCACCTGGGAGTGGAAAGAAGACATCGACGCAGAGCGTGCACAGGCAGCGAAGAAACGCGCCGAAGAAATGATCGCCAAAGGCGGTCTCACCGACCAGGAATACAAGATGGCATCTGCAAAACTGCAGAGGGCACTGGTACGTCTGAGTGTAAAAGAATAGAGTGAATTTGCAGGGAGAGCTGTGGCTCTCCCTGTATTTTTTATGTTTACGATTCTGCCATAAAGTGCTATGATGTGTATTACAATCATAACAAAAAAATGCCAGGGAAAAGGGAGTGGAGTTTATGAAAGACACGACGCTTGAAGGCAGAGCAAAGACGAAAAATGGTGTTACAAGACTTGTTTTTTCGGTTGTGTGTATTCTGCTGGAAGTGATATTTATTTTGCTGCTGTTTACAGGGCTCAATCGTTATGCAGAGGCGATCAACCTGTGTACGAGAGTATTGGGGCTGATCGTTATTTTGAATATGTATGCATCTCCAGTCACTTCGACGATCAAAATGCCATGGATTTTTCTCATCATGGTATTTCCGATCATGGGACTCACCCTGTACCTGATGGTTGGTCTGAATGGCGGTACGAGTAAAATGCGGAAACGTTATAAGAATATCGATGAACAGCTTTTGCCGCTGCTTCCAACGAACCATGAGATTCAGGAAAATTTACAGCAGATGATTCCGAAGGCAGGAAATATTTCTTCTTATATTCAGAAAAATGCATTCTATCCTGTGTATCAGAATACAGATGTGGTCTATTATGATGAAGCTGCAAAAGGGCTGGAAGCACAGCTCGAGGAATTGGCGAAGGCAGAGCATTTTATTTTTATGGAGTATCATGCGATTGAGGATGCCGAAGCCTGGCATCGAATCCAGAATGTGCTGGAAGAACGTGTAAAAGCAGGTGTGGAAGTCCGGGTGTTCTATGATGATATGGGTTCTATTGGTTTTATCAATACGGATTTTATCAGGAAGCTGGAGGTGGTCGGAATCCGATGCCGTGTATTCAATCCGTTTATGCCGGGCTTAAATGTGTTTCTGAACAACCGTGACCACCGTAAAATCACAGTCATTGACGGCAAGGTCGGATTTACCGGAGGATATAATCTTGCAAATGAATATTTTAACCTGACACATCCGTATGGACAGTGGAAAGATACCGGTATCCGTCTGGAGGGCGATGCGGTGCGTTCTCTGACAGTGACTTTCCTTGAGATGTGGAATGCAGTTAACGACAAGGATGAGAATGACACGGATTTTGCCCAGTTTTTGCTGGAATATCCGTATAAAGCACAGCAGACTGGATTTGTTCAGCCATATGCGGACAGCCCATTGGATGGCGAAAAGGTGGGAGAAGAAGTTTACATCAGCATGGTGAACAAGGCAGAAAAATACTGCTGGTTTATGACACCATATCTGATCATTACCGATGAGATGGCACATGCAATGACTCTTGCCGCAAAACGAGGCGTAGATGTAAGGATCATCACGCCGGGCATTCCGGACAAAAAACTGATCTACAGTGTCACCCGGTCTTTTTATCACGAACTGGTCAAAGACGGCGTGCGGATCTACGAATGGACACCGGGGTTCTGTCATGCAAAAATGAGTGTTGCAGATGACTGTATGGCAACCTGCGGAACCATCAATCTGGATTACCGAAGCCTGTATCATCATTTCGAAAACGGATGTTTTATGACAGACTGTGATGTGGTTCTGGACATCCGAAATGACCTGCAGGAGAAAATGAAAGAGTGCCGTGAAGTCACCGAAAAATACCGTACTGGCCGCAGTGCATATCTTCGCCTGAGCCAGCTGCTTATGAGACTGTTTGCGGGATTATTATAGGAAAAAGGCGTGAGAGATATACCTGTTAGCATTGACTCACCGGGTATGTATAAAGTAAAATAAAAACATATAAAACGTAGAATATGAAGAAATAAATAAAAACAGAACAGACTCTGACGGCAAGGAATTTCATCCGAGCGGGAATAGTTGTTAATGTGAAATCTACAGATTGCTGTGAATGAAATAAACAGTAATATTTACAGGACTTCTCTACCCTGACGGTGGAGGAGTCTTTTTGCATTTATGGAGATTTTTTACAGAGAATACAGGGTCTGTTATGAAACAGGGAGGGGATTTACGAATGCTGAAAGTAGCAATTTATGGAAAGGGCGGTATCGGAAAATCAACCGTGACATCCAATCTGGCAGCGGCTTTTGCATCCATGGGGAAGAAAGTCATCCAGATCGGCTGTGATCCGAAAGCAGATTCTACGATCAATCTGCTTGGTGGTGAACCACTTCGCCCGGTGATGAATTACATGCGTGAAGAGGACGAGGAACCAGAGAAACTTGAGGACATTTCAAAAGAAGGATTTGGAGGAGTTCTCTGTATTGAAACAGGCGGTCCGACACCGGGACTTGGCTGTGCGGGAAGAGGAATCATAGCAACTTTTCAGCTACTGGAAGACCTGAGGTTATTTGAAACCTATCAGCCGGATGTTGTGCTTTATGATGTGCTTGGCGATGTAGTCTGTGGTGGTTTTGCAGCACCGATTCGTGAGGGATATGCGGAAAAAGTTCTGATCGTAACCTCTGGAGAGAAGATGGCACTGTATGCAGCAAACAACATTTCCAGTGCTGTACGGAACTTCGAAGACAGAAGTTATGCGAGAGTTTTTGGCATTGTCCTGAATCATCGAAACGTTGAAAACGAAACCGAAAAAGTGCAGGCGTTTGCACAGAAAAGCAATATTCCGATCGTAGGTGAAATACCAAGAAGCGATGAAATCATCCGATGGGAAGACCAGGGCAAGACCGTGATCGAAGGAGATGCAGGATCTGAGATCAGCAGACGTTTTTTTGACCTGGCAGAAATGCTTTTGAAAGCAGAGGAAGAAGAATGAGCAGAGCCTATTATTGTACAGTAGAAGAATTAAATGAGCGTGGGAGGGACAATATTCCGGACCAGTTCAGATCAAATATGCACCTGATCTACAGCTCTCCGGCGACACTTGCCTTTAACTCTCCGGGAGCAGAAGGATTCGGAGTTAAGAGAGCCGGACTTGCTGTTCCGGATTCGATCATGCTGATCGTGGCACCGGGATGCTGCGGACGAAATACATCCCTGATCAGCTCCATGCGCGAATATGACAATCGATTTTTTTATCTGATGATGGATGAGACAGATATCGTGACAGGACGTCATCTCAAGAAAATACCAAAAGCAGTAGAAGAAATCTGTAACAGCCTGGATAAGAAACCATCTGTTGTGATGATCTGCATTACCTGTGTAGATGCACTTCTTGGCACAGATATGGAGCGTGTCTGCCGTAAAGCGGAGGAGAAGACCGGACTTCCGGTGCGTCCATGTTATATGTATGCATTGACCAGAGAGGGACGGAAACCACCGATGGTACATGTGCGACAGTCTTTATATTCTCTTCTTGAGCCGACAAAAAAGAAAGGAAATGTCGTCAATCTTCTGGGATTTTTCTCGCCGCTTGTGGATGACTGTGAGCTGTATGATCTGCTTCACAGTGCAGGGATCAAGACGATCCACGAGATATCCAGATGCAGAGATTTCGAAGAATATAAGACCATGTCGGAGGCGAATTTCAATCTGGTACTGCATCAGGAATCACGTTTTGCGGCAGAAGATTTTAATGACAGACTGAAGATTCCGTTTATTGAGTTACGACGTTTATATCAGACAGATAAAATACAGAATCAGTATCAGGCACTTGCGTCTGTGCTGGGAGTTTCTTTCGAACTGGACAAGTATCGAGAAGCAGCAGAACAGGCAATCGAAGACTTTCGAAAAGTCTGTCCGGATGCATCGTTTGCCGTTGGGGAATGCATGAACGGAGATCCGTTTGAACTGGCACTTGCCCTTCTGAAATACGGATTCAAAGTACCGGAAATCTATGGAACGATCACAGTAGAGAACTTCGTATATATGAAACAGCTTGCCCTCTTAAGCCCGGAAACAAAAGTATTTTCCAACATGGAACCAACCATGATCTACTACGATCCGGCGCAGAGCGGTGTAAACATCACCATAGGCAAAGACGCCCTCTACTACCACCAAAACTGCCCGGGCCTGATGTGGAACCAGGACGAGCAGCCGTATGGCTTTGCGGGAGTGAGACGGTTGTTTGAGGCGTTGAAGGAATGCATATGAGTAATAAGAGCATCTACAAAGAGGTGGATGCTCTTATTTTGTCGAACGATTTTTCTTGAAGCTATGAAATCTTATATAATAAACACATTCACATGTGAAACTGATCTGAAACTCAAAAGGCAAATCAGCCTGAAATTCCCTAAAATCAAGAAATTTTCAAGAAGAATGTTGAAGTCTGAAAGCGGAACGTATATAATATAATTATAGAACAAAATGTGGTAAACATTCTTTGAGAAAAAAGTTTTACAGCAAGGAGTGTTTATGGAAAAACAGAAAAATCAAGCCCCCGACAGTGCGATTACATATCATAACAAAGATGTGATTTCCAAATTATTGAAATGTGGAATTTCCATAGACCAGATTCTACAGTGCATCGATGGACTGACCAGAGGAGAACTTGAAGCGATGAAATAAAATTCAAAAAATCAAGGTAACCAGTGCGGAAAATATATGGCAAAATGGACGTGTTAGCGTTGACTGACAACTTGTGTATGAGATATAATAAATTCTAACAGCAGACAGGATGACTTGATCTACCTGAATGCAACTACACAGACACGTTCAAATTTTATAAATACTAAAGAACAGACTCTGATGGCGAGGAAACATATGTATAGGGGTTACTTGTTCACAGGTAGTATCCCGCGAGGCGTTTTGCCATGAATATGGCAAAATCCCGAGACATACAGGGCAAAATCCCATCACCGAAGGTGATTTGGAATGGATTTTGACCAAGTTACTGTGAACGGAGTGAACAGTAACTTATAGGACCGGGTAGGTCACTGCAGATCCGAGCAGGAATAGTTGTTGGCATGAATTTACAGGACTTCTCTACCCTGATGGGCGAGGAGTCTTTTTGTGTATAAGGGGGAAAATAATGAGAGGACTACGGAAATACCTGACGCCATTTGCACCAGATCAGTCAGGTGCAGTATCGGTACTTTTTGAACTGGGAGGTATTGTGGTGATCTGCGATGCGGGGGGATGTACCGGTAATGTATGCGGATTTGACGAGCCGCGGTGGTTTGAACAGAAAAGTGCGATCTTCAGCGCCGGACTTCGAGATATGGATGCGATCCTTGGACGTGATGACCGTCTGGTGACGAAGCTTGCAGATGCAGCACAGAAGGTAGATGCAACGTTCGCAGCAGTGATCGGAACCCCGGTTCCGGCGGTGATCGCAACGGATTATCTGGCATTGAAACGCATGAGTGAGAAGAAGATAAATCTGCCGATCCTGACCGTTGATACAGATGGAATGGAACTTTATGACAAAGGCGAGGAGAAAGTTTTTGTGGAGCTTTTCAAAACTTTTGCAACGGAAAAATATCCAGTGGAAGAGCGCAGGATCGGTATCCTCGGAATGACTCCGCAGGATGTCAGCGACCTTGCGGCAGCAGACAAAATACGTGCCCTGTATCAGCAGAAATATGGTCAGCAGGCGGTCTGTTACTGTATGGGCGACGGACTGAAAGAAGTAAAAAAAGCTTCCTCAGTGAGTAGAAATATCGTGGTTTCTCCGGCGGCACTTATGGCGGCGAAATATCTGGAAAAGACATTTGGAACGCCATATGAAATCCACTATCCACTGGTAGAGGAACTGCTTCCGGAACTGGATTATACCGGCAAAAAAGTCCTTGTTGTACACCAGCAGGTGATCGCCGATTCCATCCGCAGAGAACTGCTGGAGAGAGGCGCAAAGACTGTCCAGACAGCAGGCTGGTTTATGATGAAAAAAGAACTTCTGGCAGACGGAGATATGTCTCTTCGTGACGAGGATGACTACATAGAACTGGTACAAAATGGAGATTTTGATATCATTTTTGCAGACGGATGTATGGAGCGTATGACACCGGAATTTAAAGGAAGCTTCATAAATACAAGACATTTTGCAGTATCAGGGAAGCTGATCGGGAAGTAAAGTCAGCTGATCACGAGCAGACAATTGTAAATAAAAAATCCTGCTGTATCTATGGAGTGATATAGCAGATTGGAGAAGACTATGAGTGAAGAAATCACCAGACAGATCCGCGTTTACGGAATCGTACAGGGGGTAGGATTCCGGCCAACGGTCAGCCGCCATGCGGCCACGTGGGGCATCCGTGGAAATGTCTGTAACAAGGGACCTTATGTGGAAATTTACGCACAGGGATCAGAGGAAGCGGTCAGAGGATTTATCTCAGATATCCAGAACCGGCCGCCGAAACGTGCAGCAATCCTCAAAGTAAATGTCGAAAATGTAGAGCATCCGGAAGCGTATACACAGTTTGATATCATCGAAAGTGAGAAGACAAAAGGAGAGATTTTTGTCTCACCGGACATTGCAATCTGCGATGAATGCAAGGAGGAAATATTTGATCCCAGGAATCGGAGATATCTGCATCCGTTTATCAACTGTACCTGCTGCGGACCGAGACTGACGATTCTGGATTCGCTTCCTTATGACAGAGAACGGACCAGTATGAAAGAGTTTCCGATGTGCCCGGACTGTGAAAAAGAATACTATGATCCGGCGACAAGAAGATACGATGCACAGCCGGTCTGCTGCAATGACTGTGGACCGGAAGTATACCTGATCGGCAGAGAAGAAAGAGGCAGGGCTGCGATCACTTATGCGAGAAAAACGATTGCAGAGGGCGGGATTGTTGCGATCAAAGGCATCGGTGGATTTCATCTCTGCTGTGATGCTTCAAATGAGGGGGCAGTCAGCCGCCTGCGGCAGCTCAAACGTCGTCCGATGAAGCCTTTTGCAGTGATGGCAAAAGATCTCGAAGCTGTCAGAAAAGAATGTGAAGTTAGCGCAGAACAGTCCAAAATTCTCGACGGACATCAGAAGCCGATCCTGCTTCTGGATAAGAAAAAAGAGGCTGAGATCCTCTGTCCATCCGTGGCACCGGGCAATCCAAAAGTCGGTGTGATGCTGCCATATGCACCGGTACAGCTTCTGATCTTTACGTATGATGACGGGATTGAAATGCCGGAATTTCTGGTAATGACCAGTGGAAATATATCCGGTGCGCCGATCTGTCGTGACGATCGGGAAGCAGAGGCAGAACTGTCTGGATTCTGCGACTGCATGCTGTCCCATGACCGCAAGATCCGTATCCGCGCAGACGATTCTGTAATGGATTTTTATGAGGATAAACCATATATGATCCGCCGTTCCAGAGGTTATGCACCACTTCCGTTTATGGTTTCCACACCATATCAGGGACAGGTGCTCGCAATCGGTGGAGAACTCAAAAACTCCTTCTGCATCGGTGTGGATAACCGTTTTTATCCGTCCCCATATGTGGGAGACCTGGAAGATCTGCGGACAGTAAAAGCACTTCGTGAGACAGTCGGAAGACTGGAAACACTGCTGGAAGTGGAGCCGGAGATCGTATGCTGTGATATGCATCCGAAGTACAATTCTGTGATGGTCGCAGAAGAACTTGGATTACCGGTAGTGAAGGTACAGCACCATTATGCACACATTCTTTCCTGCATGGCAGAGAATGACTGTGCGGATCAGGTGGTCGGCGTATCGTTTGACGGAACCGGCTATGGAACAGACGGTACGATCTGGGGAGGAGAAATCCTTCTGGCAGATCTGAATGGATTCGAAAGAACAGGAAGTGTCATGCCATTCCTGCAGATCGGCGGAGATGCTTCTTCAAAAGAGGGATGGCGTATCGCAGTTTCCCTGCTCTATGGAATGACAGGTGACAGGGAAAAAGCATCTGAGATCATAGAGAAATTAGAACTTTGTACGAAGCAGGAAGCAAATGTACAGTTCACCATGGCAGACCGTAAGATCAATGCCGTGATGTCAACCAGCGCAGGCCGTTTGTTTGACGGTGTGAGCGCGATACTTGGAATCCGCAGGAAGTCCACATTTGAAGGAGAGGCGTCCATGGCACTTGAATTTGTCGCGGAAGAGTATCAGAAGAACAGTTTAAAAAATGCGAAAAAGATGCCGGAGATACCGACTTATGAACTATTAAAAGAAGGCAATGACCGGCTGCTTCTCAACACCGGCTCCCTGATAAAAGAAATCCTGTACCGCAGGTTAAACGGTGAAGATTCTGACCGTCTGGCATACATTTTCCATCAGGAACTTGCCCGCCAGATCACGGCATCCTGTGTGAAGATCAGAGAGCAGAGCGGCTGTAATAAAGCAGCTTTAAGTGGCGGTGTTTTTCAGAACCGGCTGCTTCTGGAACTGACTGATCATATGTTGAAACAGCAGGGATTTGAAGTGCTGAAACATCAGCTTGTACCGCCAAATGACGGCGGGATCGCACTTGGACAGGCAGTGTATGCGATGGCATATTTAGATAGAAATAGAAATAAGTAAAAAGGGAGGCATTACCATGTGTGTAGGTTTATCAGCAAAAGTAGTAAAAATCAGTGAAGGAACAGCAGTTGTAGACGCTGGCGGAGCTAAAAGAAAAGTTTCCGCACAGCTTCTGGAAGACCTGGAACCGGGTGATTATGTGATGGTCCATGCAGGTGTTGCAATCGCAAAGATCACTGATGAAGATGATGACGAAACAGATCAGTTAATGGAGGAACTGCTGTAATGGGAGAAGAGAGAAAAAAAACAGCCCGCGAGATCATAGAGAACTATGACGGTCCGGCAGTCCGCATCATGGAAGTCTGTGGAACACATACACACGAGATCTTTCGACTGGGAATCCGCAAACTTCTGCCGCCGCAGGTAGAACTGATCTCCGGTCCGGGATGTCCGGTCTGTGTGACACCGGTTGGATTTATTGATGAAGCAGTGTGGCTGGCACTGGAAAAAAATGTAACGATCTGTACCTTCGGAGATCTGGTACGAGTACCGGGAACGAAAATGAGCCTTGCAGGAGCGAGAGAAAAAGGTGCAAAGATCCGCATCGTCTACTCTCCGACAGACGCAGAAAAATATGCACTGGAACATCCAGAAGAAGAGGTTGTCTTCCTGTCTGTCGGATTTGAAACTACAACACCGGCAGAATGTCTTTCTGTAAAGCAGGCAAAGAAGGATGGTCTTTTCAATTATTCTCTGCTGATGGCAAATAAGACCATGCCGCAGGCATACGAGGCACTAAAAGGAAGTGCAGATGTTTTTCTGTATCCGGGACATGTCAATGCGATCACAGGAACAGAACTCTGCGAACATCTGACAGAAGAAGGCGTAAGCGGTGTTGTTGCCGGATTTACTGCGAAAGAGCTTCTCACAGCACTTGCCGTTTCCCTGGTGAAATTCCAGGAAGGAAAACCATTCTTTGTAAACTGCTATCCGAGAGTCGTGAAACCGGAAGGAAGTCGCGAAGCACAGCAGCTCACTGAAGAAATGACAGAAGCCTGTGACAGTGAGTGGAGAGGGCTTGGCGTGATTCCGAGATCAGGTGTCTGTCTTAAAAAAGAGTGGAGCGATTTTGACGCAAGAAAGAAATACAATATTCCACCGATCCAGGGTAAAGCAAACCCGGCATGCAGATGCGGCGATGTCCTGCAGGGCAAATGCAAACCATCCGACTGCAAAGTATTCGGCAAAGTCTGCACCCCTCAGCACCCGGTAGGAGCATGTATGGTTTCAAATGAAGGCGCATGTTCGGCTTATTATGCGTATGGGGACAATAAATAATACCAGGGATTAAAGTTCCAAATGCTGAGTATGTTTACAGGTATAATAATGTTAAGAGAAAAGAGGACAATCCTATGAGCAGTTTAAAAGATAAAACAGTAACAATGGCGCACGGCGCAGGCGGCCGCCAGACTTCAGAACTGATCGACCAGATCTTTGCAGCACACTTTGCCAACCCGGATTTGACAGCAGATGATGCGGCAGTCCTGACACCACCGGCAGGAAAAATGGCAGTTTCCACAGACGGATTTATCGTCTCACCGGCATTCTTTCCGGGCGGAAATATCGGTAAACTTTCCATTTGCGGTACGGTCAATGACCTCGCATGTATGGGTGCAAAACCACTGTACCTGACCTGTGCATTTGTCATCGAAGAAGGCTTCCCGATGGAAAAACTGGAAGAAATCGCCTCCGCAATGGAAAAAACAGCCGCAGAAGCAGGCGTACATATCGTGTCCGGTGATACCAAAGTTGCAGGCAAAGGACAGGTAGACGGCGTTTTTATCACAACGACCGGAATGGGACAGATCGAAGACGGCGTAAAAGTCGGCGGAACCCTTGCACAGCCGGGAGATGCGATCATCGTAACCGGTGATGTCGGAAGACATGGATGCACGATCCTTCTTGCGAGAGAAGATTTCGGGATCGAAGCAGATGTCACCAGCGACTGCGCGCCGCTCTGGAAAGCAGTAGAAGCTGTCATGAACACTACCCACGATCTCCATGTGATCCGTGATGCCACAAGAGGCGGTGTCGGAACCGTCCTCTATGAAATTGCAGGACAGAGCAACGTCGGGATCCGCCTCGATGCAGCCTCCGTCCCGGTAGCACCGGAAGTCAAAGGAGTCTGCGGTATGCTCGGACTTGAACCGCTCTATCTGGCATGCGAAGGCCGCATGGTCATCATGGCTCCAAAAGCTGAAGCAGAAAAAATCGTCGAAACCCTCCGCCGGTGTCCATACTCCAAGGACGCCGCCATCATCGGAGAAGTCACCGCCGACCAGCCAGGCAAAGTAGTCATGACAACTGAGATCGGCACCCAGGCACTCCTGCCACAGCCGGGAGGAGAACTTTTACCACGTATCTGCTAATTGCGAAGCAATGGAGCATTCTGTAGAATTATTATTAAGGAGGACAACCATGGACACAAGAGTAGCAGTAATATCCATCATCGTCGAAGACAGCGATTCCATCGAAACCCTCAACCAGCTTCTTTACGATGCCCGCGACTACATCATCGGCCGCATGGGCATCCCATACCGTGAAAAAGGAATCAGCATCATCAGCATCGCCATCGATGCCTCACAGGACATTATCAGCGCCCTTTCCGGCAAGATCGGCCGCCTCAAAGGCGTGTCCACCAAGACCGCTTATTCCAATGTCATCACACACGCGGAGGAAAAACATGATTAAAATAGCAGTATACGGCAAAGGCGGAATCGGCAAATCCACAACCGTATCCAACGTGGCAGCCACCCTCGCAGAAAAAGGACTGACCGTCATGCAGATCGGCTGCGATCCAAAAGCAGATTCCACGATCCAGCTTCGGCATGGAAAACAGATGCGGACCGTACTCGATCTCTATAATGAGAAAAAACAGAATCTCAAGCTCGAAGACATGATCACAACCGGCTATCAGAGCGTGATCTGCGTAGAGGCCGGAGGCCCCACGCCAGGACTTGGCTGTGCAGGACGCGGGATCATCACTGCCCTCGAAAAATTAAAAGAAACAGGAGCTTACGAGACTTATAAACCGGACATCGTCCTCTATGACGTTCTCGGAGACGTCGTCTGTGGCGGTTTCTCCATGCCGATGCGAAAAGGCTATGCAGACAAAGTTTTTATCATAACTTCCGGTGAAAACATGGCGATCCATGCCGGAGCCAATATTGCCATGGCCGTACAGAACTTCAAAAACCGTGGTTACGCAACCCTTGGTGGCATCATCCTGAACCGCCGCAATGTAAAACGAGAAGAAGAAAAAGTACAGGAACTTGCCGATGATTTTGAAACGCAGATAATCGGAAAACTCACCCGCAGCGACCTGGTCACAGACGCAGAAGAACAGGGCAAAACCCTGATGGAATGTTACCCGGACAGCGAAATGGCAGCAGAATACCGCACACTGGCAGAAAACATTCTGGCTATCTGCAGAAAGGACGGGCTATGCTGAAACGAGTTGGCGGTGAAATAAACCCGGAAGGTGCAGTCATAACGATCGGAGAAGCTGATTTTCCTGTTCCATTTCCGCTCGGACTGGAATTCAACTCTCCGGCACATGGCAACTGGAATATCGTCCACACCGGAATGCTTATGCCTGAGGCGATCCAGATCTATGTCTGCGCAGACAACTGCATGCGCGGCGTCGTTCTGACAGCGGCAGAGATGAATGCGGCAGACCGTTTTTCCTTTGTCACTGTGGAAGAAGAAAATCTCCTGAACGGAAATCTGGAGGATGTGACGATCGAAGGAGTGACAGATGTCCTCAATAAATTAGAAAAGAAACCAAAAGCAGTGCTCCTTTTTACTGTCTGTCTGCATCATTTTCTGGGATGCGACCTGGACAGAGTCTATGAAGAACTAGGCACACGTTTCCCGGAGATCGTTTTTGTGCGCTGCTTCATGGATCCGATCATGCAGAAACATGGACTGACACCGGATCAGAAACTGCGAAAGGCAATGTACGATCCGCTTATCACGAAGAAACCAGATCCGCTGACAGTAACGCTCGTTGGAAGCGACTTTGTACTTGATGAAAGCAGTGACATCAAACGATTGCTGAGAAGTACCGGTCACACTTTGCGGGAACTTCCAGCCTGTAAAACATGGGCGGAATACCAGCAGCTTGGAAGTGCAGAAATTTTTGTTTCCTGTTACCCGCCGGCAAAATACGGTGCAGCCATGCTGACAGAACGCCTGAACAGAACACATCTGTATCTTCCGGGTTGTTTTGATTATGAGGAGATCAAAGAAGAAATTCGAAATCTGATAAAGGAGCTTCAGGCAGGATGGAGCCGGGAGGATACTTCGAATACAAAGTGTGCAGATATCACATCCGAAGAAATAGAAGCATTTTACCAGAGAGAGATCACTCTTTGCGAAGATTCCATCAACCACGCAAAATCCATCATCGGCGGCACCCCGGTCGTTCTGGATTATCTGTACCACCCAAGACCATTAGGTCTCGCAAAACTTCTTCTGGAACACGGTTTCCATGTAACAACCGTCTACCTCGACAGCATAAGTCCGGAAGAAAAGCCGGCCTTCGACTGGCTGAAACTTCATCATCCGGACCTGGAACTGCGTGCCACGATCCAAACCAAGATGCGTGTCCTTCCGCGCGGGACAGAAGGTAAAGTTCTTGCTATCGGACAGAAAGCCGCCTGGTTTTCCGGCAGCAGAAATTTCGTCAACATGGTACAGGGCGGCGGCTTGTGGGGCTTCGACGGGATCCGAGGAACCATGGAACTGATGACAGAAGCTTTTCTCGAAGAAAAAGATCCCGAGGATCTGATCGTTCGTAAAGGATGGGGGTGCGAAAGCTGCATATGAGACAGTCATACAAAATCATACCGATCTACACCGCCGATGTTTCTGGTGTATGCTCTGCCCTGTATGACCTGGGCGGCATGGTAGTCATGCACGACCCGTCCGGCTGTAATTCGACTTATAATACACATGACGAGATCCGCTGGTACGACCAGGACAGTCTGATCTATATTTCCGGGCTGACAGAGATCGATGCAGTTATGGGAAACGATGCAAAATTCATTCACGATATTGAAGAAGCGGCGAAAGAACTAAAACCGAAGTTCATCGCACTTGCAGGCTCGCCGATCCCATTTATGAACGGGACAGATTTTCCTGCAATCGCGCAGGTGATCGAAACAGAGACAGGAATCCCGGCTTTTGCAGTTTCGACAAATGGCATGCATGATTATACTTACGGAGCAGGTCTTGCACTGGAGAAAATCGCAGAACGATTTGTTAAGAAACCGCATCATATCAGACCGCATACCCTTAATCTTCTCGGCGTAACCCCGCTGGATTTTGGTCCGCAGGCAAACGTAGATGCCATGAAACAGACTTTACGCCAACGTGGCTGGGAGGTCATTTCTACCTGGGCGATGGGAGATACGCTTGAGAATTTATTCCATGCAGGTGAAGCAGAAGTAAACCTGGTCGTATCCTCCGTAGGTCTTCCGGCAGCAAAGATCCTCCAGGAAAAATTCGGAACTCCATATGTTATTGGAACTCCGGTTGGAGGATTTACAGAAGAACTCATCCAGGCAATAAATGAAGAAGTTTCACATCATAATGAAGCAGAAGAAGCAGACAAGAACAACATTCTCGCGGCATATCTTAAGAACCGTCTGGCAGGAACTCCGCAGATAACTCTGATCGGAGAAGCCGTGACCATGGGCTCCCTGGCAGTAACCCTCGAAAAACAATACAACAAACCAGTCCGCGTCATCTGTCCGCTGGAAACTCACGAAGGTCTTCTCGCACCGAATGACTGTACAGCAGATGGAGAAGAAGAAATGGAGCAGCTTCTAAAGGATGCAGGGATCATCTTTGCAGATCCTCTTTACCGCCCGATCTGTCCGCCGGATTCTACATTCATCGAACTTCCGCATATCGCTTTTTCCGGCAGGATTTTTCTGAAAAAGATCAAAAAATGCGGGATCTTTGGAGAGTTAAACGATATAAAATTGCCGTAAAAACGTACATTTTAGGACGATAAGCGGGAATCCTCGGCAATTCAATTACCGAGATGAAAGCGTAGGATTGTGCGTATCCGCACAAAAATATAACAACAAAAATTTATTTCTTATATCTCCTGATTCTTGTATTTGTTTTCGGAAGAAAGCGGGTCAGATCTGCGTTGAAAACCAAGAGCATTTTGTGCTATAATATAAATGTAATAGAATCTATGAACCAGAAGGAGAATGGAGATGCTGCTGTCACATAAAACATCCTTAAAGATCAGTCAGGAATATTCCAATATCATAGGGCATATGTGTTATGCAGCATC
>OHWM01000148.1_pt1 | contig 38918 bp, 30 predicted proteins | sample 1579731 | NCBI WGS metagenome assembly OHWM01 (sample SAMEA3882510, study PRJEB24775) | human gut metagenome | biome: human-associated habitat; feature: intestine environment; material: feces | place: Netherlands | collected 2009/2010
TTGAATTTTGCAAGATCCATTTCTTATATGTTTAGAATGTTAATGTCTATATTGTTTGTACAGAATTTTAGAAAAAGATAGGGAGGATATAGAGTATGTCAACATCATTGAGAGTTATTTTATTTGTTGCGTCATTATGTGTTTTTTTCTTTATAATGAAGAAAATAAAGAAAGCAAAACTAAAAATTGAATATGCTTTATTTTGGATTGTATCAAGTATTTTATTATTAATTTTAAGTATTTTTCCTCAAATTGCATATTTTTTTGCAGATATATGCGGAATAAAAAGCCCGGTAAATTTTATATTTCTATTTTCAATAATGGTACTTTTTGTTCATAATTTTTATTTAACTTTAAGAATTTCCAATTTAGATAATATGATAAACAGTCTTACCGAAGAAATTGCAGTGAGAAATTATTATAAGAAAGAAGAGGAAAATGAAAGTAAATAAACTATTAACAATAGCGTGTCATAAATATGTTAGTAGTGAGACCTCTGAAAAAAATAATTTTGTTTGGAATATGATTGGAAGCATGATATTTGCGGCAGCATCAATGATATTATCTTTATTGATAATTAGAATAGTTGGTGAAGATGATGGAGGAATTTTTGCCATAGCAATAACAGTAGCGCAGATGCTTGCTTTTATAGAGTATTATGAAACAAGGACATTTCAGGTTACAGATACTAAAAGCACTTTTGAATTTGGACATTACAAGGCAGTAAAATATATTTTATTTGTTGTGTCGGTTGTTGTTAGTATCGTTTATTCGATATTGACAGCTAAATCAAATATATATAAGTGCATCGTTATTTTATTGATGTGTATTTATAGATTTGTTGATGCATATGCAGATTTATACGAGGGAGCATTTCAAAAAGATGGTCGTTTAGATTTAACAGGAAAATCTCAAGCATTTAGAACGGTTATGTCAGTTACTGTAATGTTAGTAGTTCTTATTATTACGAAAAATATGATTTTAGCTATATCGTTGTCAATTCTTATTGCAATACTTGGTTTGATTATTTTTGATGTAATGCCGATGAAAACATTTAGAAATATAGCTGTTATCTGGAATGAAAAATATATTTTGGGTATTCTCAAGAATTGTTTTCCTTTATTTATAGGTTCTTTTTTATGGTCATATATTTTAAGTGCTAGTCGAATAGCAATAGATGCAAAAATGGCATCAAACTATTCAGCATATTTTCAGACATTATTTATGCCTGTTTCTATTGTAAACCTATTTGCAACTTTTGTTATGAAGCCCGCGTTAACTAAATTAGCAGACGAATATGCTTCAGATTACAAGAAACCATTTATTGTTTCAATATCAAAAATATCAGTAATAATAGTAGGCTTTACTATAATTTGTATAATTGGGGCTTGGATTTTAGGAATTCCTGTATTACAGATTTTAACGGGTTCAGAATTAATACAATATAAGATGGTATTGATTTTACTTATGTTTGCGGGTGGAATTAATGCGTTATCTTATTTTGGTTATTATGTTTTAACTGTGATGCGAAAATCAGGAATGATAATTATAGGATATATAGTTTCTGCTATAGTTGCGAAATTGGCAAATGAATACTTAGTGGCTAGATATGGAATAAAAGGTGGCGCATACGGTTTTCTCACTTCTGTAATGGTGTTGTTTTTAATATTTTATTTTTGTATAATCTATACAATTTTAAAAAAGAACACAAAAAGAGATTAAGAAAAAATTAAGAAAAAATTAAGAAAAAGTTGAAAAAAATACAAGATTATAATATAATACTCCTTGTTTCTTTATATATAAATAAGGGGTATTTTATTATGCGAAAGATAAAAAACGAATTATGTAATAATAGACGCTTGTTAAGTGTAGTTTTAGCTATAATAGACGTGGCTTTTATTGCGTTATTATTAATTGGATTATGTATAGGAATATTCGGAAAACATACATATAATTTTTCGATTGAATATGGAGAAGAGCATTCAAATAAAAACTATGCCCAAATGTATTATGCGCCCAGTGTTAAGAAAATGACAGAAGAGGATAGTATTAATGCATATTTTGAAAATAAAAAAGCGAATTTCAAAATAAAAATGGGTCTGGCAGAAATCAACAATAATTTATTTAGAGTTGATCCTATAAATACATTAGAGGTATATTCGATTAAGAGTATTACACTTTCTGATTTTTGGGGAAATTCCATAGAAGTATCTGGTTCGAAACTAGAAAAATACATATCATCTCGTAAGGATGTTGAGTATGAGGTACATGATGATGGCTTGTATATTACTGCACTTACTCAGGATAATATGTTTATTTTGTCACAAAAACTAAATTATAAGGTAGTTAAACTGTTTTTGAATAGACAATTAGTATTGTTTTATATAGGCACGTTTTGTTATTTGCTATTTGGTATTTTGCAATTTGTATTATTGTGTCAGAATAATGATGATAAGAAACATAGTAGGATTTTTAATTTCCTGTCTGCTTTCATAACATATATATTAACTGCATTAGGTGGAGCATTGCTATATGGTTTTTGGTATATGCAGAAAAATTTTAAAGATGTGCCAATAGGACAGATAATATATCATTTAAATACACCTTTGGAAGGAACAAATACTTCATCATTCAGTGTGATATTTATTTCCATTATTTTGATTATTATAATATGCGTTTTAATGGTTACATTTGGATTATTGATATTCAGAAAAAAGAAAAATAAGTGGATATATAAATTTTGGATGTCGCTTTTAGGGTGTATAGCAATTGGATATTCAATTATATTGTGTTGTTTCCATTTTGATATCATATCGTATTTAAAATATACAAAGCAGGATTCAACGATATATGAAGATAATTATGTTGATGGAAGAGATGTAGCAATTACATTCCCAAAGGAAAAAAGAAATCTGATATATATTTTTTTAGAATCTATGGAAATGACATATTCAGATCAGAGCGTTGGTGGTGCTATGAGTGAAAATTATATTCCGGAGCTTACACAAATTTCATTGGAGAATGAAAATTTTGGAATATATGGAAAATTGAATGGTGCGTATACGACTTCGGGCGCGACTTTTACAATGGGTGGATTGGTTGCACAGACATCCGGTGTACCAATTAATGAGAACTTAATAAGTAATGATACCTTAAATTCAAAGTGGGAATCAGATAATAATTATGTTCCAGGTGTTTGGGCTATAGGAGATGTCCTGAAAGGAGAAGGATACAATCAGGAATTTTTGATTGGTTCAGATAAGAAATTTGCTGGACGTTCATCGTATTTTCACGGACACGGAAACTATGATATTTTTGATTATTATACTGCAATTGATAGAGGCTACATAGATGATGATTATATGGTTTGGTGGGGATATGAAGATGAAAAATTATTTGAATATGCAAAAAATGAATTAAATAATCTAGCTTCTAAAGATGAACCGTTTAATCTTACAATGTTAACAGTAGATACGCATTTTACAGATGGCTATGTATGTGAATTATGTCAGAATCAATATGATGAACAATATAGTAATGTTATTGCATGTTCAAGCAGGCAAGTTTCCGAATTCCTGGATTGGATTAAACAACAGGATTTTTATGATAATACAACAGTTGTTATTTCCGGAGATCATCTTACAATGGATTCTGATTATATAGAAAGACAAAATGCAACAGATTTTAATAGAAGAACATATTTTACAATTGTTAATGGCGCAGCGGTTAATGAAAAACCATGTGTTGAAAGAGAATATACAACTTTGGACTTGTATCCAACAACATTGGCAGCTTTAGGGGTTCAAATAGAGGGAAATAGACTTGGATTAGGAACTAACCTTTATTCTGGAGAGGATACTTTGATTGAAAAATATGGTCTGGACTATATAAATGTTGAATTATTGAAAGATTCTCAATTATATAGGAAGAAATTGCTTTATGGTAAAAACTAAATAAAATAGGTAAAAAGTCTTTAAACGTTGTCTTTCTTGTTGTGATAAAATATGAAATACTAGCATTTCCTGATACATATTATGAGTTGATAATTAACTTGTTGCAATCCGTCGAATTATAAAAAATCTTAAGAAAATATAAAAAGGTAACTCTTTAAACGTCTTTTCTTATGTGATAAACTATATTTTAGATTTATTACAAAAGGAAAGGCGTTTTAAGATGAAAAAAGTAGTAGCACTGTTGTTGACGCTTTCTATGCTGATTTCGGCAAACACTTTTGTTTTTGCTGATTCTGCAGAGACAGGTAATAGTACGGAGAGCTATCAACAACAAGATAATAGTGAAAATCAGATAGTTACATATTTATCTGTTGCAGATCCATCTGTTAAAAAGGGAGATGCTGTAAGGATAATTGTTGGATTAGCGGATGGCATTGATCAATCAAATGCTAGATTAACAGTTGAAAATACCGATTTAAATCAGTCATTTGAAATAAGTGGAGAGATGACGGAGGATGGAAACCTGATATTTGAATCAAGTGATCTGGTTTCAGGCTGTTATACAGTTAAGTCTCTCGAAACTGACGGGTATTCAGTAGACTTTGAAGCTATTGGAATTAATTCACAGTTTGGAATTGATACTGTTGTAATGGATTTGAATGCTGATGCATATGCGGAGGATTCAGATAATAGCAATTCAGATAATGAAAATACGGGCAGTGAAGTGTATGATGCAGTAGTAATAAATCCGGATGAAACATCAACACAAGCTGCGGGGAATACAATTAGCGAGGCTATTGCAGCAGCGGCTGATGTACAGCAGAATAATCTCTTTAGAGCTAGTTCGGCAGTGAATGTTGTTCTTGATCCGGGGCATGGCGGCAACGATGGTGGAGCACAGGCAAGTTATGGTGGAAAGACCTATTTAGAAAAAACACTTAATTTGAAGATTGCACAGTATTGCAAGGAAGAACTTAGTAAATACAAACGTGTAAACGTATATATGACAAGAAATGATGATCATTATGTAGCTCTTGAAGATAGAGTAAACTATGCTAAGTCAGTAGGAGCAAGTGTATTTGTTTCAATTCATAATAATTCGACAACCAGCTCGAGTGTTCATGGCGCAACAGTTTATTATCCTAATTCCAGCTTAAATGCAAATATTGGTGCACAGGGGGGAGCATTAGCAAACGAGGTTCTTAAACAGTTAGTCGCATTAGGACTGGCAAATGATGGAACGCGTATCAGAAATTCTGAGAGTGGAGATACCTATACAGATGGATCTATTTGTGATTACTATAGTGTAATAAGAAATAGTAAAAAGGCCGGTTTCCCGGGAATTATTATTGAACATGCGTATATAAGTAATCAAAGTGACGCGACTAATTACCTTGGATCGGAGACAGCTTTAAAAAAACTTGGCATCGCAGATGCACAGGGAATTGTTAATTATTTTGGATTAAAACAAGAAGACTATCACCTTATATTTGACGCATCATATTATTTGAATAATAATCCTGATGTGAAGAATAATTGGGGAAATACTGCAGAAGCTGCACTGCAACATTTTATTAAATATGGCATGGCTGAAGGTCGTCGTGGTAATGAAATTTTTGATGTGCATTTTTATAAGGATAATAATATAGATTTGCAAAATGCTTTTGGAGATAATTGGTATTTATATTATCAGCATTATCTAGAAAATGGAATACGAGAGGGACGTCAGGCAAGTGAGAATTTTGATGTTATAAGTTACAAAACAAGATATAGGGACTTACAAAGTGCGTTTGGTGATGATTATGAGGGTTATGTAGACCATTACATATCATATGGTATAAATGAAGAACGTGATGCGTCACCACTTAGATATAAAGTGGATTTTGTTGATAATGGTCAGATTGTTGAGTCACAGAATGTTTTGTGTATGAGAGGGGCGAAAGCTCCGGAAATAACAAAGACCGGGTATGTATTATCGTGGGATAAGGCATATAATAAGATAGCTTCAGATACAACAGTTAATGCAGTTTGGGCTCCGGTTACAGTAAAATTAAATTTCGATGCAGCAGGAGGTAATATTACAAATACAAGCAAGAATATTACATATGGCGGCACATATGGCGATTTGGAATCTCCTGAAAGAGATGGTTATACATTTACCGGCTGGTATACAGCAGCTAACGGTGGAACACAGATTACTAAAGATACAAAAGTAGAGGTTACATCTGATCAGACTATCTATGCACACTGGACAGCAAACAGCTACGCAGTTACATTTAATGCTGATGGTGGAACAGTTACTGCTAATACAAAAACTGTTACTTTTGGAAATGCATATGGTGAATTACCTACACCGACAAGAAGCGGATATACATTTGCAGGCTGGTGGACGGCTGTAGACAGTGGAGAACAGATAAATGCTGAGAGTGTAGTAAAAACAGCTTCTGATCATGTACTGTATGCACATTGGGTATTAAACAGTGTATCAGTATCATACCAGACACATGTAGCAAATATCGGATGGCAGAATGGTGTGTCAAATGGAGCTATGGCGGGAACCGTAGGCAGAGGACTGCAGCTTGAGGCAATAAAAATAAATGTAAAATCAGATGCAGACATTGGTGTGATCTATACAACACATGTGAAAAATGACGGATGGCATGGAAACTCGTTCAATGGAGAACAGAGTGGAACAACCGGCCAGAATAAGCATGTGGAAGCGTTGATGCTAAAACTTACCGGTAAAGATGCTGATAAGTATGATATATACTACAGAGTACATGCACAGAACTATGGCTGGTTAGCCTGGGCAAAAAATGGAGAGGCAGCAGGAACCTCAGGATATGCATATAGACTTGAAGCAATCCAGATAGTTGTAACGGCAAAGGGAGATATGGCTCCTACAGTATTTTATGGAGGATACACATCTAATAACGCAAAAGCGTATATATCAAAAACCAGTACTGTTCCGATAATCAACACAAATGCATCGGTAAGATATCAGAGCCACGTAAGTAATATCGGATGGCAGAGTGCAGTGGAAAACGGAAGTCTCAGTGGAACAACAGGCAGAAATCTTGGACTTGAAGCAATAAAGATAGATCTTGACGGGCAGCCGTGTTCAGGAGGAATAAAATACCAGACACATGTACAGAATATCGGCTGGCAGAATACGGTGATGGATGGTGCACTTGCAGGAACGACAGGCAGAGCTCTGAATGTAGAGGCAATAAATATGTCTCTGACGGGAGAAATGGCAAATCAATACGATATCTATTACAGAGTACATGCACAAAATTACGGATGGCTTGGATGGGCAAAGAATGGACAGAATGCAGGAACATCCGGACAAAACCTTCATTTAGAGGCATTGCAGATAGTATTAGTGAAGAAAGGACAGTCAGCACCTGGCAACAATTATGGTGGAATAATTTCTAAAAATACAATGGCATATATTGCCAGATAAATTAATAAAAAAGAAACTGATACAGATAATTTGTATTAGTTTCTTTTTTTGTTTTAAATAAAATGCATATGTGATAAAATAGAACTATAAACAGGATATAGGTAATATGCCGTGGGTTTCAGGGGGAAACATTACAGGTACGACAGGACGAAAACTGAGAATTGAAGGAATTAATATCAATTTATCTCAGGATACTGTACATTCATTAACCGGTACTATCATGTATAGAACGCATGTGCAGGATATAGGATGGACTGGATGGAAAACTTTGGGGCAATATTCTGGAACCTCATGTAGGGCTAAGCAGGTAGAAGCCATTGAGATAAAGCTTACAGGTCAGTTAGCAACATTTTATAATATATACTACAGTTCACATATAGAGAATTATGGATGGTTAGGTTGGGCTTCAAATGGGCAGACATCAGGCTCAACTGGTATTAGTTATAGAGTAGAGGCTCTAAGGATTAATTTGGTAAGAAAGGGGGCACCTGCACCTGGAAGTGTTGCAAATTATTATAAAAATAAGCCCGTGTATACACCGAAACCGGCAGCATTAGATGTAATGTCTAAGAACGCACAGGTAAGAGCCAGTTCTACAAGATGGCTTATTATGACAGACACATCTGCATGTCAGGTAGGCGTTTATAGTGGAAGCTATGGTAATTGGAGTCGAGTTGCATCGTGGTCATGTGGGCCGGGAAAGCCTTCTACGCCTACAGTAAAATGGGAGTTTACAATCTATGGAAGAGGTAAATCTTTTGGTAGCAGGTCTTATACATGTTGGTATTATACGCAGTTTTATGGAAACTATTTGTTCCATTCAGTGCTTTATAATCGTGGTAGTATGACACATATACAAGATGGAACGCTTGGCAAACAAGTTTCTCATGGCTGTGTAAGATTGGACATTAATAATGCAAAGTGGCTGTATGATAATATTCCAAATGGAACAAAGGTTGTGATTTATTAGGTTTTATGTGGAATGAAAGTATTTGATAAATTAATGGAATTACCTATACTCAGAATTTTTAATCCATTCTACAAGAAGTACAAAGAGATGCTATTGTATTTATTTTTTGGTGGATTGAGCTTTATTGTGAGCATAGCTACATATGCATGTTTTAATGTTGGTATGGGAATAAATGAGCTTATTGCCAATATTCTTTCATGGATTATAACTGTTATGTTTGCATTTCTGACGAATCGTGTCTGGGTATTTCAGTCACCGACTGATAGTGTGCAGGCATTTATAAAGCAGATGTTTGTGTTTTATTCAGGGCGAGTGATTACACTGGTTGTTGAGGAAGCTATATTGCTTGTGTTTATCACATGGCTTGGGTTTAATAGTATGCTGATTAAGGTGATTGCGCAGGTTATTGTTATTGTGCTGAATTACGTGATTAGTAAGCTGGTTGTGTTTAAGGAAAGGTCATAACATGCAAACCAACACCACACGAGATAAAACAATTGATTTCATAAAGGGCATCCTTATTTTATTTGTGATTTTAGGTCACACTACATTGGGCCTGACAGACATGTATTCATTTGATGATACAATGAATGGTATTGCAAATGTAATATACAGCTTTCACATGCCTTGCTTTATCGCAGTTTCAGGCTTCTTATACAGTGAATATGTAGGGAATGCTTCACAAGGCATTTTTAGCCGGATAGGTCATAAAGCATTTAATATCCTTCTGCCTTACGTGATGATTTCAGTTATTTACTGGATTATTAAATTTGCCCTTTCAAATTTGATAAGGGAGCCGGTTGCCGTTAGCAGCCTGATAAGCATACCGTGGAAGCCGATAGAGTTTTTATGGTATTTATACGCACTATTTCTCATATATTGTGTGGCGTATATGGCTGATTATGTGTTTGCGAGGTTTCTGCCACATTTTAATTATAAAATGGAGCTTTTATTTGTGCTGTTTTTAATAATTGCTTTGACATGCTATGGCAGCTTTCACTATGAGGGCTTTAACTACATAGCCGGCTTTCAGATGTACTTTTATCTGGGATGCCTGATTAAGAAGTGGCTTGATAAACTGGATAATAGATATGCTGTGCTGAGCCTTTCCGTTATGAGTGTGCTTGTAGAGGTATCAGACATAGTATTACGTGATGACATGAGCAGCAATCCCATTTTCAGCAGTCTGTTTGAGCGGCTTACCGCCTGTATAGTGACTGTATTTATATTTGCAGTAAGCTATTTTTTATCAGGGTATTGTGATTTCCCTAAATGGTTACAGACTATCGGCCGTGACAGCATGCCGTTTTATGCGATGAATGTGATATTTGTAGGTGGAATCAGGATTATATTGAACAGGGCTGGTATAACCAATATGGTGCTGCAGTGTATATGCGGATTTGCAGGATGCACTGCTATATGCTGGATATTGTATGAATGTATTATAAAGAAAATCAGGCTTATCGATTTTATATTCTACCCGTGCAAACAGCTTCATATCAGAAAATGATAAATATGAATCAGGGTGTTGTTTTTTTATACTAATCCGCTATACTATATAGTGTTTACTGAAAAAATATCAAAATAAAGCGTTTCAATAGAAAAGGAAACACCATGAAATTTATTAAAATCTCTGCATTTGCAATAGTCCTCCTATTGCTCATGCAAATAGTATCAAAGACATTTATTGCCATTGACAGCAGCGATATTGAAAATATATATGGCTTTTACGCAGAGCCAGAGAACAGCCTTGATATGGTCATGATTGGACCAAGTGAGGTATACACGGGCTATGCGCCGGCTCTGGCGTGGGAGGAGTATGGCCTTAAGTCGTGCAATCTTTCAATAGGAGCTGTGCCATGCAATATGTACAAGTCCATCGTCACGGAGATTGTGAAGAGACAGAAGCCGAAGCTTCTTGTAATCAGTGCTGCAGCATTTAGTCAGGGCAATTGGAATCTGACTGATGAGGTTTATCTGAGAAAGTGGATTGACAATATGCCTATGTCACAGAACAAGCTTGACACGGTAAAGACTATTCCCAAAAATATCAATAAGGATGATGAAAAGGTGAAGGATAACATATCGGATACCCTTTATTTTCCATTGGAAAAGTATCATGGCAACTGGAAGGACCCTGAGGCGGTGTATACCTCATTTGTCACTCGTGCCTATATGAGGCTCAGTGGTGGAGGCTATCTGAAAGGCTTTTATTCAAAAACAGGCATCACCGGAGGCCGTGACAATCTGGCAAATATCGGACAGCCTACTAAAGAAGCCTATATGCTGACTGATGAGTGCAGGGCATATCTTAAGGAGCTGCTTTCGTACTGCAATAAGCTTGGCATAGAGCATGTGCTGTTGCTGCAGCCACCTCATGAGACACAGGCAGCTGACAAGTCGGGTCTTGAGCAGATTGAAAGTATAACGAAGGCGTATGGATACGATTTTCTTGATCTGAGTACTGATTATGAGAGCATTGCAGGGATAGATGATTCCCATGACTTCGCTGATTTTGAGCACCTGAATGCTTATGGTGCCAAAAAGCTTACGGCATATATTGGCGATATGGCTGTGAATCAATATGGTATAAAGTCTGATACGGCAAAATCAGAGCTTTCAAGATGGAAAAAGTCTGTGAAGAGGACTAAAAAAGCTCTGAAAATGGCAAGAGAATATACTGACAGAGGAGAGGCACAGGTGGTTGGAGAGTATGAGGCAGCCAAATAAGTGAAGCTGCCGGGGAATTAAGCGTTGCAGAATGGTATTATTTAGTGGCATTTGATTCTGGCTTTGATGAGCCTTATGCCTTCACATACCATCTCGTCACGCATCAGTACAAGCAGCACCATATAGACTATAAATCCGGTCACAATCATAATCATTGTGTGCATGAAGCTGACTGACAGCCTTGCATCCATGAGCAGCAGTACTATAAGCATACAGACTGCTGATATGAGATATTTCCACGATAGAGAAAATATTTTTGGGATGCTAAGCTCATTTCGTATGAAGTAAAGCTGTACGGCAGTTATTATTACCTCCGAGATGACAGAGGCTATGGCTGCACCGTATGAATAGAGCTGATGTATGAGAATCATATTCATGACAAAATTGGCTGCGGCTCCGATACATACTGAGCGTGTCAGCAGGCTTTCACGCTTGGTTGTTACCAGATACTGTATACCGATTACATTGCTTAAGCCTATAATCGGCAACAGTGTAGCCATTATCATGATGAGATATGGCACCTTTTCATATCCCGGACCAAAAAACCATGGCGAGAAATTGCGTGCGATGCCTATCAGGCCAAAGCACAGGGCAAGACCTATAAACCAGACGAATTGAAAGCTCTTATAAAGGAGGGCTTTTACTTCGTCTGGTTTATTTTCACTGAAGGCTCTTCCTATTCTTGGAAGCATCACAGTACCGAGTGAGGTTACGAGCATGAGAACCATTTTGGATATCTTATTGGCCTGCTCATAGTAGCCGTTTTCTGTCATGCTGCCTGTTATGTTGTTGAGCATGGTTTTGTCAAGCGCTGTGTATATGGTTGTAGCTATTGTAGGTACAAAGAGTGTGAGTGTAGCCCTTAGATGAGAGAATGGCTTAAGCTCCTTAAGCTTTGGTCTGTCAACATATTGAGGCAGGTAAAACCAGATGGATATATTGGCAAAAAGCTCTAATAGACATATTCCTGCCACATATATGAGCAAATCACTCTCTGAGCGTACGGCGATGAAGATAAAAGCAATGTTTATGATTTTAAAAATCACGTTTCGACCGACTATTTTGCCAAATTCCTCAAGTCCCTGAAACAGCCAGGAGATATCAGAAGCAACTGATATCAGGTACACGGCTTCAATCAATAGCAGGTGCTTTTTGAGCGGTGAGTGCCCAAATGCAAGTGTGAATACCATATATGCACACAGACACACAATCACGCTGATGACGGATAGAAGCTCTATCTCCCAGAAGGTTTTGGTGCGTTTTGCTCTGTCCTCCTGCAGGTATGATATTTCCCTGTTTCCGTAGTTTACAGTGCCCAGTGCGGCAAACATGATAAAGTATGATACCAGTGAGTAGGTATAGCTGTATGCACCTATTCCGTCTGCCTTAAGCACCCTCGAGAGGTACGGCGCTGTGATAAGCGGTGTGATCAGTGTGAGTATCTGGTAGCTCACATTATATATGTAGTTTAGTTTTATACTCTTGTTTTTTTGTGTTTTCTTTTTCATGCAGATATCATATCACATATTGACTTATTTTGGCTATGCAGTTATTATATAAAAATCGCAAATTAACATTACTATCAACTTACACGTATAAATTACGACAGAGTTATATAGCCTGTCACATAGGTGGAGAAATGGATAATATTATAATACGAAACAGGAAAGAGGAGTTTAAGGAGCTTGTTTTATACGCGGTTTTTGGCAATATGACCTTTGTGATCAGCATAGGCGCATATGCTATTTTTAATGTTTTGTTTGGAATCAATGAGCTGATTGCGAATGCGCTGGCATGGGTGTTTGCTGTACTTTTCTCATATGTTACCAACAAGAAGTGGGTGTTTAAGGTTGCTACGCCGACAAAGACGGCGTTTTTAGTACAGATGTTTGCTTTTTTCAGTGGCAGATTTATCACACTGGTTATTGAAGAGGCTATTATCTTTATTTTTATCACGCTTTTGGACTATCCAAGCATGTGGGTGAAGCTTGCAGCACAGGTGGTTGTGGTTGTGCTCAACTATGTCATAAGCAAGCTGTTTGTTTTCAAAAATCGCTAAATGTGGTATATTTAATAAAATAATAAGAACTATAATAGTGTGTGTATGGTATAATAAAGCGTAAATTTAAATGCAGTTTATGAGAAGTTGATTTGCATAGGGATATAGAAGCTGCTTTTTGCAGTGTAGGACAAAAGGAGAAAATTCTATATGAGTAATAGACTTGACATGAAAAAAGATACAAATAATCTAAAAGACAAAACAAAATGCGATGGTCCGGAGAAGCCGGATTCATACATGGGCAATGACAAGCAATGGGTTTTCAGGGCATTGGTTCTTGCATTTGTTGATATGTGTATTATTGCAATCTCATTCTTTTTCGCTTTGATGATCAGGTTTGAGTTTTCATATTCACATATTCCGCTCTCATTTTTGGAGGGGTATCTGCACATTGTGCCATTGTTTATGGTGATTTCACTTGTGGTGTTTTATATTTTCAGGCTGTATCACAGTATATGGCGCTTTGCGAGCATCAATGAGTTTATGCATATTATTGGTGCCTTTCTGGTGCTTACGGTTCTGTGCGTTATCATTCATGAGGTGTATGAGATTAAGATGCCGTATGCCTTCTGGATTATCGGACTGATGCTCAGCTTTGCACTGTGCACAGCGTGCCGGTTTGCGTACAGATTTATCAGGACAGGCCAGAAGATGCTTGAGCAGAGAGGCTTTGCAAACGGTGATGAGAGAGTCATGATTATAGGAGCAGGAAATGCGGGCAGGATGCTTATCAGAGAGCTTATCATGAGCTCACATCTGCACACAAAGGCCTGCTGTATCATAGATGACAATCCGGCGAAGCTCGGCCGCTTCATAGACGGCGTGCCTATTGTCGGCAATCGAAACGACATTCCGGAGATGGTTGAGAAGTATGATATCACAAAGATTGTGTATGCTGTACCTTCCACATCGGGTAAGGACAGGAAGGATATACTCAATATTTGTAAGGATACCGGCTGTGATGTGTCTGTGGTTCCGGGAATATATCAGATGGTGGACGGCAGGGTTTCGGTTTCTAATCTGCGTCCGGTCAGTATAGAGGATTTGCTTGGCAGGGATCCGGTTGTTGTGGATAATGATGGTATTCATTCATTTTTACAGGGCAAGGTGGTTATGGTTACAGGTGGCGGTGGCTCCATAGGTAGTGAGCTTTGCCGTCAGATAGCCAGAGAGGACCCGAAGCTTCTTATCATTTTTGATATTTACGAGAATAATGCATACGATATACAGCAGGAGCTGAAGCGTAAGTATCCTTATGTAAGGGTGGAGACGCTGATTGGCTCTGTGCGCAATACCAACAGGCTGCACTATGTATTTCAGACATATCATCCTGAGATTATCTATCATGCGGCAGCACATAAGCATGTACCGCTGATGGAGGAGAGCCCGAATGAGGCAATAAAAAACAATGTGCTTGGCACATTAAAGCTCTCAAGGCTTGCAGCAGAGTACCATGTGAAGAAGTTTGTACTTATCTCTACAGATAAGGCGGTCAATCCGACTAATATCATGGGCGCGTCAAAGCGCCTGTGCGAGATGGTTATACAGATGATGAACAGGCAGACTGGGACTGATTTTGTAGCGGTACGTTTTGGAAATGTGCTCGGAAGTAACGGAAGTGTTATCCCGCTATTTAAGAAGCAGATAGAGGATGGCGGTCCGGTTACTGTGACGGACAAGCGTATTATTAGGTACTTTATGACAATTCCGGAGGCGGTGGCACTTGTACTGCAGGCCGGGCTCTATGCTCATGGAGGAGAGATTTTCGTACTCGATATGGGCGAGCCTGTCAAGATTGATGATATGGCAAGGAATCTTATCAGGCTTTCGGGACTGGAGCCTGATGTGGATATCCAGATTGTATACACAGGACTGCGTCCGGGCGAGAAGCTCTACGAGGAGATGCTGATGAGTGAGGAGGGTCTTAAGGAGACTCCAAACAAGCTGATTCATGTGGGTGAGCCTATTGAGATGGATGATGAGCTCTTTGAGAAGCAGCTTGAGATGCTCGAGAAGGCATGCACCTCAGAAGCAAAGGATATCAAGCAGATAGTTGCATCTGTGGTCAAGACATATCATCCGGATCTTGAGAACTAAAATATCTTTTGATTCTGATAATATAGACTGTAAAAGCCGGATGATTGGCATGGTTTACACGGAAAGTGAGGAACATAACTATGGAAAAAAGACAGATTTCATTTTCACCACCTGATATAACAGAAGCAGAGGTGTCAGCTGTTGCTGATGTGCTACGAAGCGACTGGATTACAACAGGTCCAAGGACTAAGGAATTTGAGAAGAGGATTGCTAAGCTATGCGGCACGAATAAGGCTGTGGCTCTGGGCTCTGCTACTGCGTGTCTTGAGTCGATACTCAGATTCTTAGGAATAGGTGCAGGTGATGAGGTCATCACAAGTGCATACACTTATACTGCATCTGCAAGCCCTGCTGTGCATGTCGGTGCGACACTTAAGTTTATAGACGTAGCACCTGATTCCTTTGAGATGGATTACGAGGCTTTGGAGGCTGCTATTACAGAAAAGACAAAGGTTATCGTGCCGGTTGATATTGCAGGCGTGCCTTGCGACTATGACAGGATTTTGGATATTGTGGAAAGAAAAAAGGCTCTTTTTCATCCGTCAAACGATGTGCAGAGGGCAATCGGACGTGTGATTGTGGCGGCTGACTCAGCTCATGCTTTTGGCGCCTCATACATGAGAGACGGTGAGCGGATTATGTGTGGTAATGTAGCTGATTTTACAAGCTTTTCGTTTCATGCGGTCAAGAATCTGACCACTGCAGAGGGCGGAGCACTCACCTGGAGACCTATAGAGGGCTTTGATGATGAGTATATCTACAAGCAGTTTATGCTGCTTTCACTCCACGGACAGACGAAGGATGCTTTCCACAAGAATGGTCAGGGCAACTGGGAGTATGATATTGTGGCTCCTTCGTATAAGTGCAATATGACTGATATCCAGGCTGCCATTGGTCTGGTACAGCTTGACAGATATGATGGGCTTCTTAAGAGGCGCCGTGATATTATAGAGCGCTATGATACGGCATTTAAGCCACTTGGACTTTTGACTGTGCCTCATTTTACAGACAAGCATACATCGAACGGGCATCTGTATCTGCTTCGCATACCGGGCATCGGTGTGGACAGGCGCAATGAACTTATAGTGCAGATGGCGGAGCGAGGTATCGCCACAAATGTGCATTTCAAGCCGCTTCCGATGATGACAGCATATAAGAATATGGGCTTTGATATAGCCGATTTTCCAAACGCTTATCATCAGTATGAGAATGAGATTACACTTCCTCTAAACACAAAGCTTAGCGATGAGGATGTGGAGTATATAATTAACAATTTATTGGAGATTTTACATGAGTAGATGGAGAACATGGGGAGAGATTCCTACATTCATGAAAAATGATTTTACACTTAAATATTACAGGCATCTGAGCAGAAAGAGGACAAGCATGGTATTTAAACGCATTTTTGATGTGATTATGTCCGCTGTTCTTCTTGTGTTGCTTTCGCCTGTTATACTGGTCCTTGCTGTCTGGATAAAGGTGGATAGCAAAGGACCTGTTTTTTTCAGGCAGGAGCGTATTACACAGTATGGCAGGAAGTTTCGCATATTCAAGTTCAGAACTATGGTGAATGATGCTGACAAAAAGGGCTCACTGGTGACTGTCGGTGGGGATTCAAGAATCACAAGGGTTGGCGCTGTCATCAGAAAATACAGGCTTGACGAGATTCCGCAGCTCATAAATGTGCTCTGTGGTGATATGAGCTTTGTTGGCACAAGACCGGAGGTGGAGAAGTATGTCATGGCATATACACCTGCGATGATGGCAACACTTCTGATGCCAGCCGGAATCACAAGTGAGGCAAGCATCAGGTACAAGGATGAGGACAGGCTTCTTGAGGCTTCGGATGATGTGGATTACACATATATCCACAAGGTGCTGCCGGGCAAGATGAGGTACAATCTTAAGTATTTAAAGAAGTTTTCGCTGACAAATGACATCAGGCTGTGCATAGAGACTATGCTTGCGGTGATACATTAGGCTGCTTGTCGGGGAGGATAATATTTATGAATAAAGTTAAATTTTCAGTATTACTGTCAATTTATTACAAGGAAAAGCCTGAGTATTTCAGGGAGTGCATGGAAAGCGTATATTCACAGACTGTTTTACCGGACGAGATAGTGCTGGTGGAGGATGGCAGGCTGACAGATGAGCTTTATGAGGCAATCAGTGAGTATGAATGCAGGCCTTCGGAGATAAATTTTGTTACGGTAAAGCTTGAAAAAAACAGCGGGCTCGGTCTTGCCCTTGCTGAAGGCATAAAGCATTGCTCTAATGAGCTTGTGGCCAGGATGGACACGGATGATATATGTGTGCCTGACCGGTTTGAAAGACAGCTGAATGCTTTTTCGGAAAATCCAAAGCTTGATATCATAGGTGGCTACATCAGCGAGTTTTCCGATGATACGCATAATATTTTATCAGAGAGGACAGTGCCTCTTGGGAATTATGTGATAAAGCAGTATCAGAGAAAGCGCGATGCGTTCAATCACATGACTGTTATGTACAAAAGGTCTGCAGTGCTTGCTGCAGGCAATTATCAGGATTGTCTGCTTATGGAGGATTCTCTTCTTTGGGCGAATATGATCAGAAATCACTGTCGTATGGCAAATATAGGTGAGACTCTTGTATATGCCAGAACCGGTGATGATATGCTGAAGAGGCGTGGCGGCTTTGATTATTTCCTTAAATACAAGGCAGGAAGAAAGCGTATTTTAAAGACAGGGACCATAAGTGCGGCCGATTATTTTGTTACGGTTGCGGCACAGTTTGTTGTCTGTATGATGCCACTTTGGATGAGGAGCCTTGTATTTAAAAAAATATTAAGGAACTAAAACTTTTCAAATGCACGTTAATGTGGTAAAATCGGTATAGTTAACATTAATAGGCTTATTACTAGCTGACACAGGAGGTTAATATAAATGGATTTTAGAGCGGAGTACGAGAAATGGTGTACAGACCCATATTTTGATGAGGCTACAAAGGCAGAGCTTAAGGCTATCGCAGGTGATGATAAGGAGATAGAGGACAGATTCTATCGCACACTTGAGTTTGGTACAGCAGGTCTTCGTGGTGTAATAGGAGCCGGCACCAACAGGATGAATATATACACAGTCCGTCAGGCTACACAGGGACTGGCAAATTACATACTTTCACAGGGAGAGGACGCAGTAAAGAGAGGTGTTGCAATCGCACATGACTCACGTAATATGCATGATGAGTTCACAGATGCCACAGCACTCTGTCTTGCAGCTAACGGAATCAAGACATATGTATTCCCACAGCTCGCACCTGTTCCGGAGCTTTCATACGCAGTAAGGACACTCGGTACAATAGCCGGTGTTGTTATCACAGCAAGCCACAATCCTCGTGAGTACAATGGATACAAGGTATACTGGGAGGATGGTGCACAGGTTACTCCACCTCATGATACAAGCATCATGGCTGAGGTGGCAAAGGTTACATCGTTTGACCAGGTAAAGACTATGGACAAGGCTGCTGCTATTGAGGCAGGCCTTTACAATGTCATCTCTGATGAGGTTGAGGAGGGATATTTCGGAGAACTCCGCAAGCTTTCTATCCATCCGGAGATTATCAAGGCTATGGCAAAGGATATCAAGATCGTTTACACACCACTCCACGGCACAGGTCTTCGCCCTGTACAGAGAGTGCTTAAGGATATGGGCTTTGAGAATGTATACATTGAGCCAAGCCAGGCAGTGCCTGATGGCAATTTCCCTACATGTCCTTATCCAAATCCTGAGAATCCTGATGCATGGAAGCTTGCACTTGAGCTGGCAAAGGAAAAGGATGCTGATATTGTTTTAGCAACTGACCCTGATGCCGACAGACTCGGTGTATACTGCAAGGATACAAAGACAGGTGAGTATGTGACATTTACAGGAAATATGTCAGCTATGCTTATCGGTGAGTACATTTTAAGCCAGAAGAGCGCTAATGGTACTCTGCCTGAGAATCCTGCATTTGTTGAGTCAATTGTTTCAACAGATATGGGTAAGGCAATTGCGGCAGCATATGGCGTAAAGCATATCGAGGTTTTAACAGGCTTCAAGTATATCGGTGAGCAGATGCTCAAATTCGAAAAGACCGGCTGCAACAACTATGTATTCGGTATGGAGGAGAGCTACGGATGCTTACCTGGCACATATGCAAGGGACAAGGATGCTCCTGCAGCAGTTTGCATGCTGTGTGAGGTGGCTGCCTTCTACAAGTCACAGGGCAAGACACTCTGGGATGGCATGATTGACATGTACGAGAAGTACGGCTACTACAGAGAGGGCATTTCCACAATGACCTTAAAGGGCATTGATGGTGCTGCACAGATAAATGAGATTATGACAAAGGCACGTGCCGCTGAGCCAAAGAAATTTGGTGATTATCAGGTGCTTGCTATCCGTGATTACAAGAATGACACAAGAAAAGATATGACAACAGGAAAGGTCGAGCCGACAGGTCTTCCTTCTTCCAATGTACTTTACTACGAACTTAACGATAACGCTTGGTGCTGTGTACGCCCTTCTGGTACAGAGCCTAAGATTAAATTCTATTTCGGAGTTAAAGGAGTGTCTCTTGAAGATTCACAGGCTAAGCTTGATGCTTTGTCAGCTGAGGTTCTCGGACAGTTTGAATAAAGACTATGATGAAAATATACATTTGCCCGGATTGTGGCTGGATACGGATGGTTTCAAGAAGGAAAGAGGTTGAATGCTTCAAGTGTGGCAGGCCGCAGATGCGTCTGACGAATCTGGAGTTTGGAAAGTATACCAATATGTCAGAGAAGGAACGTCAGGACTACGCAGACGCGTGGCTTTACATTCATAGGAAAAAGGAAAAATAACATGGCAAAGAAGAGAAGAAGAAAAAAGAGAAGAAGTGGACGTAAGAAGATTATACTCTTTGTATTTGAAATCCTGCTGCTGTTAATTGTTCTGTTAGTGGTTTGGGCTTATAATAAGACACTCGGACAGGTTAAATATGAGGATGCGCTGACAAATAGTGAGGCCGGAATCAATGAGGAGATTGATGAGGATGTTCTTGCCAATATGCATGGATATCTCAATGTAGCGTTGTTTGGTCTGGACAACAGAAGTAATGGTTCATACGATGAGGGGCATTCCGATTGTATCATGATTGCTAGTCTGAATTATGATACTAAGGAGGTTCAGCTTGTTTCTGTCTACAGAGATACGTATCTGCCTATAGGCAATGGAAAGTTTGCAAAGGCAAATGCCGCTTATGCAAATGGTGGGGCAAAGAGAGCAGTAGCTATGCTTAATTCAAATTTGGATTTGAATATAACCAAGTATGTCTGTGTTGACTGGAAGGCTCTTGTAGATGCTATAGATGATATCGGTGGCCTTGATCTTGAGATTACTAATGCGGAGATGAAGGAAATCAATTATCTGATTCCTGAGGTTGATTATACTACAGGATATAATACTCCTTATCTTGAGGGGGATGGTATGCAGCATCTTGATGGAACTCAGGCTACATGCTATGCACGTATCAGAAGCACCTCAGGTGATGATTTCTTAAGGGCATCCCGTCAGAGAATTGTGCTTCAGGCTATGCTTGACAAGGCTAAACAGTCAGATTTAGGCTCTCTAACAGAGATGTGTAAGGATATTATGAGTCAGATAAGTACTAATTTTACAGCTAAAGAGATTATCCAGTATGCAACAGCTGTTACAAAATATCAGATGAAGGAGACAACAGGCTTCCCATTTGAGCTGACTACAATGAATCTGTCAACTACTGGCGATACCGTAATTCCTATAGACCTGGCACAGAATGTTTCTAAGCTTCATCAGTTCCTGTTTAATGAGACTGATTACCAGCCAACAGAGACAGTTCAGACAGTAAGTGATAAGATTGCTAAAAAGACAGGTGTTACATCTAAGACTTCAGCATTTGATCTCACGCAGTACAATGATACTGTTGGCTCTGATGGAACAGAAGGGGCAAAGAAAAAAAATAAGGACAAGCAGGATGCCCTGAAAAAGAGCCAGTCAGAATCTGAAAACGGTTCAGAAGAAAAATCATCATCAGATGGTTCGGATGATTAAATAATTAAAGTTAGCTATTAGGGAGATTATTTATTATGAAACCGGAAATCAAAGAAAAAATCACGGCAACAAACCAGAAATACTTAAAGAAATTCTTAACAGAGGAAGCTCCGGCTAAGCTTGAGAGCCAGCTTGAGCACATGGACTGGTCATACCTTGATATGATTCACAACAAGGAGCAGCAGAGAGGTACATTTTCACCGCTTGCTGCTATGGAGCTTTCAGAGATAGAGGCAAATAAGGACAAATACCTTGCAACAGGTCTTGATGCTGTCAAGAATGGCAAGGTCGGTGCAATTCTTCTTGCCGGTGGACAGGGTACACGTCTTGGCTTTGACAAGGCTAAGGGCATGTTCAATATCGGAAAGACAAAGGAACTCTACATCTTTGAGCAGCTTGTCGCAAACCTCATGAAGGTTACAAATCAGACTGGTACATGGGTGCCTCTGTATGTTATGACAAGCGAGATAAATGATGGCATGACAAGAGAGTTCTTTGAAGAGCACGACTATTTTGGATACAATAAGGATTATGTGAAGTTTTTCGTGCAGGAGATGGTTCCGGCAGTTGATTTTGATGGAAATCTGCTCATGAAATCTGAAGATTCACTTGCCATGTCACCAAACGGAAACGGTGGATGGTTCAAGTCACTCATCAATGCCGGTCTTGATAAGGATTTGAAGGACAAGGGGGTTGAGTGGCTCAATGTATTTGCTGTGGACAATGTGCTTCAGCAGATTGCAGATCCTGTATTTGTAGGTGCTACAATCGAGTCCGGCTGTGTCAGCGGCTCTAAGGTGGTCAGAAAATGTGATCCATATGAGAGAGTTGGTGCTATGTGTCTTGAGAATGGCAAGCCTTCGATTGTTGAGTATTACGAGCTTACTCCTGAGATGGCAGAGGCAAAGAACGAGAATGGTTCATTGCAGTATGGTTTTGGTGTTATCTTAAACTATTTATTCCGCGTGGACAAGCTCATGGCTATCGCAGAGAAGAGCCTTCCACTTCATGTGGTAGAGAAGAAGGTACCTTACATTGATGAGAATGGTACAGAGCACAAGCCTGAGACTCCGAATGCATACAAGTTCGAGACACTCATCCTCGATATGGTATACATGATGGACAATAGCCTGCCATTTGAGGTAGACAGGGAGAAGGAGTTTGCACCTGTAAAGAATGCGACAGGTACAGATTCGGTTGAAACAGCGAGAGCTCTTCTTGAGAAGAACGGAATTGAAATTTAATATATGATTTATGGTAACTGTTCATTGGCAGGGATGTATTGATATTCTGCAATTTCTATTTATCGCAGACTTAGAGGTGCATCTGCCGATGAGCAGTTATTTTTATTTTTATAATCGCATAGTGGCCTGCAATGGGGAATATAGGCTATAAATAGTTAAATGATTTATGAAAAAATAAATAATCCCGTCACAAAATAAACACAGATTGACAGTATACTTCTAAATGTAAACGAAAGGAGAAATTATTATGGATAACAATTATAGAAATATGAATGATACAAATAATACTAACAGTACAAATAACAATACAAACAATGTAAATTTCACAATGTCGGGTAATCCTTACAATCCGGATGAGTCACAGAAGGCTGCACAGACTAATAATACATCAGCTGAAAGCTATTCACAGAGCTACAATCCATATTCGCAGGCTTCTGCAGCAGGACAGCCAAATGTAAATCAATCATATGCAAACCAGCCTTATTCTAATCAGTCGTATAATTCAGGCACAAATAATAATGCATATGGCGGCACATCAGCAGGTTCGACAGACAATTCATATAGCCGCCGGATGAATATGAATGGTCAGGTATACCAGCAGACTGTAAAGCCTAAGAAACAGAGAGCACCTAGAAAGCCTGGTGCATTTGGACCATTTGCAGCAAAGACAGTAGCTGCAGCTCTTATCTTCGGACTCGTCGGAGGCGGAGTTTTCACAGGAGTAAGCTATATTGGCACGAGAGCTATTTCAAATTCTTCTACTGCAAGTGCAAAGCTTACCACTACAACATCCGGTGGGACTAAGCAGACATCCTCAGGGGATGCAAAGGATATGACAGATGTATCATCTGTTGTTGATGAGGTTATGCCTAGCATCGTTGCTATCACAAATACAGGAACAGTCACCTACAACAGCTTTTTCGGAAGGCAGTCACAGCAGTCTCAGAGCTGTGGCTCAGGAATTATTGTGAGTGAGGATGATGATTATCTTTATATTGCTACAAACAATCATGTTGTGGCAGATTCAGAGGAGCTCACAGTACAGTTTGATGATGATTCTGTGGTAAAGGCAGAAATCAGAGGAACAGATCCGGATGACGATCTTGCAGTTGTACGTGTAAAGAAAGCAGACCTTGGAAAAGATACTTACTCAAATATCAAGATTGCTACAATCGGAGATTCTGATAGTGTAGCTGTTGGAAGTCCTGCAATTGCTATCGGTAATGCACTTGGATACGGACAGTCTGTCACAACAGGTATAGTAAGTGCACTTAACAGAACTGTTACTACACAGGATTCACAGACAGGTGAGACTGTTACCAACAACAAGCTTATCCAGACAGATGCAGCCATAAACCCTGGAAACAGTGGTGGAGCACTCTTAAATGAAAATGGCGAGGTTATCGGTATAAACTCTGTAAAATATTCTTCAACTGAGGTTGAGGGTATTGGATATGCAATTCCTATGTCAGTTGCAAAGCCTATTATTGAGAGCCTTATCCAGAATGGAAAATATACTAATGAGAATCAGGCATACCTTGGTATCAAGGGTGGTGATGTTTCATCTGAGATGGTAGCCTACGGCTTCCCACAGGGTGTGTATGTTTCATCTGTTTCAGCTGGTTCAGGTGCCGCAAATGCCGGCTTACAGGAGGGAGATATCATCACTGCTGTTGACAGCACAAAGATTTCTTCTATGACAGAGCTGCAGTCAGCGTTAAAGAGCTACAAGGCCGGAGATAAGGTTACTCTTACTGTTGCCCGTCAGAGTGGCAGACAGTACGAAGAGAGCAAGGTTGAAGTAACCTTAAGCTCTGCGAAGGATGTCCAGCAGTAATTCCGGCGCGTTTTCTCCTCACCCCTGCGTCCATGCAGGGGTGTTTCTGCGTTTCATGGGCATAATTTCTACAGTATCTAAGCCACTTCGCTATTCGCTCCTGCAAGAGTACGTGTGCGTCACAGGTGCCCGGGGCTTACGCTATGGTGGAAATGTTGTTCAAATCAGTTCAAAGTACTAGACAAATTCCCTAAAATATTAGATAATGTATATAAATAATTTTACTTTTTGCACCGCATAGGAATTCTTTAAAATTGATGGTTTATATGTAGATTTATAATAGTATACACATCGGTTTATGATTATGAGATATAATACACATTGAGCGGATGCAGCATAGGAGGTCGGCATGAAGAAGAAAAAAATAGTTATTGCACTCGGACATGATGCTCTTGGAACAACTCTTCCGGAGCAGCACGAGGCTACAAAGCATACAGCAAAGGCAGTTGCAGATTTTATCAGAGACGATTATGAGGTTGTTATCACACACAGCAACGGACCGCAGGTGGGCATGATTCACACCGCTATGTCTGAGTTTTGCAGGATTTATCCTGAGTATACAGCTACACCTACAGCAGTCTGCTCTGCAATGAGCCAGGGCTATATAGGATATGATTTACAGAATGCTATCCGTACAGAGCTTCTTGGCAGAGGAATTTACAAGACCGTTTCAACAATACTTACACAGGTGGTTGTTGACCCATATGATGAGGCTTTTTATCATCCGACAAAGATCATCGGCCGTGTTATGACAGAGGCTGAGGCTGAGGAAGAGGAGAAAAAGGGCAATCATGTGACACAGGTTGAGGGAGGCTACAGAAGAGTTGTGGCAGCTCCAAAGCCTGTTGATATAGTGGAAAAGGATGCTATTAAGGCTCTTGTTGATGCGGATCAGGTTGTTATCGCATGCGGTGGCGGCGGAATTCCTGTTTTAGCACAGGATAATAAGCTTCAGGGCGCAAGCGCTGTTATTGAGAAGGATCTTGCAGCCGGAAAGCTTGCAGATACTCTTGATGCTGACAGACTTGTTATACTTACAAGCGTTGACAAGGTCTGCCTGAACTATGGCAAGGAGGATGAGAAGCCGCTTGATACCATGACTGTCGATGAGGCAAAGAAGTACCTTGCAGCAGGCGAGTTTGATGAGGGTACCATGGCTCCAAAGATTGAGGCGGCTATCGACTTTATCGGTGACTCTGCCATCCGTTCAGTGCTTATCACAAAGCTCAACAAAGAGGGCAAGACAGTTTCAGGTGGTATGGGCACTTTAATTACAAAGTAGAGCTTAATTGTTATAATTCACATATATCCCACACGTCTATATGCATTTTGCAGAGCGGATGTGTGGGATTCTAAATAAAAAGAGTAAGATAGAAGGTAACACAAAATGAGTGAGAAAAGGCTTCAAAAGAGAGATGAAATCTCAGACGAGTACAAATGGAAGCTTGAGGATATGTATGAGACAGATGAGCTGTGGGAGGCTGAGTGTGAAAAAGCGTCACAGCTTGCAGAAAAGATATCCGGATTTAAGGGACATCTGGCAGACAGTGCAGCAACGCTGCTTGATTTTTTTAAGAAGCAGGATGAGCTGTCTTATTATTTGGAGCGTATAGTGGTTTATGCGAATGAGCGCTCGCATCAGGACACTGCTGTGTCGAAATATCAGGCATATGTGTCAAAGGCAGAGACACTGACTGTTCAGGCATCAGGTGCGCTGGCATTTGCGAGTCCGGAGATTTTGCAGATAGATGATAAAAGGCTTGAGAGCTTTTACAGTGAGAGCAATGAGCTTGTGCACTATAAGCGTGCGATTGATGAGATAATGCGTCAGAAAGAGCATACCTTATCGGCTGCAGAGGAGAATATCCTGGCGCAGTGCGGTGAGATGGCTGCAGCGCCGGAGAATATATTCAGCATGTTCAACAATGCGGATATCAAATTCCCGTATATCACTGATGTCGAGGGAAATAAAATACGTATCACGCACGGCAATTTCATAGACTTTTTAAGCAGCAAGGACAGAAGTCTGCGCAAGCAGGTGTTCCGCGGAGTGTATGATTCGTACAAGAAGTGGAGCAATACTGTTTCCATGATGTACATCAGCAAGCTGAAAAATGACACTTTTTATGCAAGGGTAAGAAAATATGACAGCGCAAGGGCCATGTATTTATCCGGTGGCGATATTCCTGAGAGTGTCTATGACAATCTGATTGAGACGGTTCACGCACATCTGCCGGCTCTGCACAGGTACATGGCGCTTAGGAAGAAGCTTTTAGGTGTGGAGCATCTGCATATGTATGATTTGTTTGCACCGATCGTGGACAATGTACAGACCACATACACCTATGATGAGGCGAAAAAGCTTGTGGCAAAGGCACTTGAGCCTATGGGCGATGAGTATGTCAGCACACTTAAGGCTGGCATGGAGAGTGGCTGGATAGATGTATATGAGAATGAGAACAAGAGAAGCGGTGCGTATTCATGGGGCGCTTACGGCACTCATCCGTATGTGCTTTTGAACTATGCCGACAATCTGGACAGTGTGTTTACGCTGGCTCATGAGATGGGACATGCGATGCATACATACTATTCAAATGAGCATCAGAGCATCACCTACGCGGGATACCTGATTTTTGTGGCAGAGGTTGCATCCACCTGCAATGAGTCGCTTCTAATGCACTATATGCTTGAGCATTGTGAGGATGAGAATGAGAGAAAATATCTCATGACACATTTTCTGGACGGTTTCAGGACGACACTTTTCAGACAAGCACAGTTTGCTGAGTTTGAGCATATAGCTCACCGGAAAATGCAAAAGGGCGAGCCGGTTACCAAGGATGTGCTAAATGAGCTATGGCATGAGCTGAATGTGCAGTACTACGGACCGGATATGCGCGTGGATGATGAGATATCATATGAGTGGATGCGTATACCGCATTTTTACACACCGTACTATGTATATCAGTACTCGACAGGCTATTCGGCAGCAGTTGCTTTTTCAAAAAAGATACTTGAGGAGGGAAAGCCTGCTGTGGATAAGTATATAGGAAATTTCCTGTGCGGTGGATGCTCGAAGAATCCAATCGAGCTGCTAAAGAGTGCCGGTGTCGATATGAGCACACCAAAGCCTGTGGATGATGCACTCAATGTATTTGAGGATTATCTGAAGCAGTTTGAGGCAGCAACTAAGTAAGGAGAAACAATTTTATGGAAAGAATTAAAAGCTTTACAATCAATCATAATATTCTTAAACCTGGATTTTATATTTCAAGAAAAGACGGAGAAATCGTTACATACGACCTTCGTACAAGAAAACCTAATGCAGGCGATTATATGTCCAATTCAGCTATGCACTCAGTGGAGCATATGTTTGCAACATGTGTGAGAAACTCTGAGATTGCAGATGATGTGGTATATTTTGGACCGATGGGCTGTCAGACAGGCTTCTACCTCGTAGTGAGGGATGTTGAGCCGGGAAAGGTTTTTGAAATCACAAAAGAGGTCTTAAAACAGATACTGGAGTATGATGGACCGGTGTTTGGTGCATCAGCCATAGAGTGCGGACATTACGAGAATCTGTCACTTGACGAGGCAAAGAAGGAGTGCCGTGCATATTTAAAGGTGCTTGAGAGCCAGACAAATATGGAGTTTACTTATCCACAGTAAACGAGGATTAAAAATATAATAGCAAGATAGCAGGAATGGAGAAATAAAATGACAATAGGTGTAATTGGTGCAATGCAGATGGAGGTCGATGACTTAAAGGCTCAGATGACAGACACACAGACAGAGGTTTACAGCGGTGTGGAGTTTGTTGAGGGTAAAATCGGTGATCAGTATGTGGTTGCGGCAAAATGCGGAATAGGAAAGGTATTTGCGGCAATATGTGCAGAGGCCATGATATTGAAATATGATGTAGATATGATTGTCAATATCGGAGTGGCAGGAACTTTGACAAAGGACTTAAATGTGCTTGATGTGGCAGTAGCCACAAACGTGCTGCAGCACGATATGGATACATCGCCAATCGGAGATCCGAAGGGGCTTCTTTCAGGCATCAATATGATTCTGCTTCCGGCAGATACAAAAATGGTGGAGCTCATGTGCTCATGCTTAGCTGACAGGAATATCCACTATAAAAAGGGCAATATCGCAACAGGAGATCAGTTTATTGCCACAAAGGATCAGAAGGATTATATTTCGAATACCTTTGATGCAATCGCAGCAGAGATGGAGGGAGGCAGCATCGGTCATGTGTGCTATGTGAACAAGGTGCCATTTGCCATTCTTCGTTCAATATCAGACGGTGATGGCGGCGAGACAGACTACCAGACCTTTGCGGAGAAGGCTGCGCATCAGTCGATTGAGGTAGTGCTTGAGTTTATCGGAAGGGCAGAAGAACTGAAATAGAGTTATTTCATTATTCATAATTTGTGATAATAAAGAATAGTATATAGCATGAGTGAATACAGAGCATACATGCAAAATACAAAACTACATAATGGGACAAAACGAAAGAAACGCCGACACAGATTCCTTTTTGGAGTGCTGCTGTCGGCGCTTCTTATTACAGGCGCTTTATATGGCAGAGAGTATGACATATCACAGCTGAAAAATATAGAGGTGATGGAGACACTTAGCAGTGCTGTGAGTCAGTTCGGGGACAGAAAGCTGCCTGTATATTCGGTTCAGACAACAGAAAAAAAGATAGCCCTTTCATTTGACTGTGCCTGGGGAGCAGAGGATTTTGACAGTATGATGGAGACACTTGACAAGCACAACGTAAAGGCTACATTTTTTATGACAGGAGGGTTTGTGAGTGATAATCCTGAATGTGTAAAGACGCTGGTTGAAAAAGGGCATGAGCCCGGAAATCACAGTGAGCACCACTATGATATGGCAACAATCACGGCAGGCGAGATGAAGACAGAGATAATGGATGTGCACAAAAAGGTCAAGGAGCTGACCGGAAAGGATATGAAGGTATTCAGACCGCCATACGGCTCGTACAACAATGAACTGATTGACACAGTGTATGGCTGTGACTATTATCCAATCCAGTGGGATGTGGATTCGCTCGACTGGAAAAACTATGGTGTGCAAAACATTATAGATACAGTGTGCAATCACAAAAGCCTGGATTGTGGCTCGATAATACTCTGCCATCTAGGCGCAAAATACACCTCGCAGGCACTCGATGAGATGCTCACAAAGCTGCAGGGTATGGGCTATGAGATAGTTCCGGTATCAAAGCTGATCATGACTGAAGGCTATCATATGGATGCAAACGGTATGCAGATCAAGGACTGAGCAATTTCATAAATCAATATTTTAGTCAATATTTAGTCAATAATTTAGCCCCTTACGATATTGTTATTTACAGACAAGTGTGTTAAACTAAAACTATATTTTAAAGAAGCTGTGAGACAGCTATGGGGGTAAATTATATGACAGATACAGGTTTTTTAGTAGCATTCTTTATAGTTATTTTTTTAGTTATCATCTTTGCGCTTGTCGCTGTAATCGGAGCCGTTACAAGTGCTGTTGCAGGTATCAATGATGATGAGGATGAGATTGAGGAAGAGGGCATTTGAAGCTAAAATAAATAAAAGATATTAAAAGATATTTAAAGACATTTAAAGACATCGAATTATATTAATCGTATAATTGGGTGTCTTTTTATTGTCAAAATCTCTTAAAAAAGTATAAACCAATTGAGTTGCAATCCGCCACATTGTATAATAAAAGTATAACAGCGAATTAAATTTATTGTGAAAATCGTAGTAATCACAATGTCTATCAAACTAAGGCAGGATATTATCAAGGAAAAGAAGAAGGAGGGGTCAGATGATATCAAGATATAGTGTAAAAAAGCCTTTTACTGTACTTGTAGGAGTACTGCTGGTAATAGTACTCGGTGTTGTATCACTTGGCAGGATGACGACAGATCTGCTGCCGGATATGAGCTTTCAGTATGCACTTATAGTGACAACAGATATGGGAGCAAGTCCACAGGAGGTGGAGAGCGATGTCACCGCGCCGCTTGAAGCAGCTATGGCAACTACGTCCAATATCAAAAACGTAAGCTCAATGTCATATAACAGCTATTCTCTGGTGACATGCGAGTATGAGCAGAATGCCAACATGGATTCTGTAGTGATAGAGATGCAGCAGAAAATAGATCAGGTCAAGGCTGGCTGGAAGGATGGAGTGGGTACTCCGACCATTATGAAGATAAATCCGGACATGCTTCCAATCATGATGACTGCTGTGGATATGGATGGGAAAAGCAAGTCGGAAATCACAGACTTTGTGGAAAACACACTTAAGCCTGCAATTGAGAGTACAGAGGGAGTCGCATCAGTGACTGCGACAGGTGAGCTCACCGAGCAGATACAGGTCACGATGAATCAGGCCAAGATAGATGCGCTCAATGAGAAAATAAATAATGCCGTTTCAAAGAAATTTGATGATGCAAAAAGTCAGATGGATGATGCAAGCGCAAAGATAGAGAGCGGACAAAACGCAATCACATCTGCATCGGATCAGATGAGCGCGGGAGTGGATACGCTAAAGGAGCAAAAGGCAAAGCTTGCAGAGCAGAAGACTCAGCTGGAGAGTACTCTTGCAAGCTTAAATGAGCAGAAGAGCCAGCTTGAAACAATTCAGTCAGCTCTTTCAGACTTCATGAATAGTGATACATATACAAAGACAATTCCGTCACTAAAAGAGGGCGCAAATGTACCGGGTGAAGCGGGCACAGCACTCAAAGCGCAGCTTGAGCAGGTTGATAAGCAGATTGCAACACAGTTTTCAGGTCTCTCGGCGCTTGGAATCACCGTAAACACAGCAGATGATCTGCCTGCGGCAGCATCAGCGATAGCACAGACTCTCATTCAGGTGAATACAGGTATAGAGCAGTGCCAAAGCGGGCTTGACCAGATTGCACAAGGAGAGACAGCACTTTTAGATGCATATGATAATCTAAACAGTCAGGCAGCTATAAGCTCGATAAGCATAGGACAGCAGTCGGCACAGCTTGCAACAGCAGCGGCATCTCTTGACAGCTCAAAGAAGGAGCTTGAAAAGAGTAAGGATGATGCACTTGACAAGTCAAACTTAAATGCAGTTTTAACGATTGACTCGCTCTCGCAGCTGCTCGTCGCTCAGAATTTTGATATGCCTGCAGGCTATGTAAATGATTCAAATGGCACGCAGTACATAGTACAGGTGGGAGATGAGATAAAATCAATTGATGATTTAACAAATCTGGTGCTTATGGATATGAAGCTTGATGGAATAGCTCCTATTCATGTCGGTGATGTGGCAGATGTTGAGATGACTGACAACTCGGATGAGACATATGCGATAGTCAACGGTAATCCCGGAATAATGCTCTCCATGGAGAAGCAGACCGGCTACTCTACAGGAGACGTCACAGACCGTCTTTTGGACAAGCTTGATTCGCTGGAAAAGGAAAATGACGGATTACACACCACAGTACTCATGAACCAGGGCGTATACATCGACATGGTTGTAAAAAGTGTGATGCAGAATATGATAGTGGGAGCAATACTTGCCATTTTCGTATTGCTTTTGTTCTTAAAGGATATAAAGCCAACACTTGTTATCGCAGCATCTATACCGCTATCGGTTATTGTGGCTGTGGTGCTTATGTATTTTACGGATATCACCTTAAATATCATTTCAATGTCGGGACTTGTGCTTGGAATAGGAATGCTTGTGGATAATTCAATCGTAGTAATCGAGAATATCTACAGATTAAAGGGAGAGGGATATTCGGTAAAGAAGGCGGCTGTTGAGGGTGCAAATCAGGTGGCAGGAGCCATTTTTGCCTCTACACTTACCACGGTAAGTGTGTACGCTCCAATCATTTTTACTGATGGAATCACGAGACAGCTCTTTGTAGATTTGGCTCTTACTGTGGCATTTACACTTATGGCATCTCTTGTAGTGGCACTTACATTTGTACCGGCAATTGCTTCAGGCATGCTCAAAAAGACGAAGGATATAAAGCATCCATGGTTTGACCGTTTTAAGGATTGGTATGGAAATGTGCTCGGCATATGTCTTAGATTTAAGCCGGTGGTATTTATTGCGGCAGTAGTGCTTTTAGTCGGCAGTGGCGCACTTTGCATGTCAAGGGGAATGACATTTATGGATATGGACATGGAGTCAAATCAGATTTCACTTACCATGGAGGCAAAGGATGACGAAAAGCTTGACTTCAAGCAGCTTACAGAGCTGTCTGATAAGGTCATGGACAAAATCTCTGATATAAAGGGCATAGACACAATAGGAGCTACAGCAGGCGGCAGCTCGACCATGAACCTGATGAGCTCAGGAAGCGACAGCGTGAGCATGTATATATTGCTTGATGAGAAGTCGGATGTTTCATCGGATAAGGTAATAGATGAAATTGAAAAACGCACAAAGAATCTGGACTGCAAGGTAACAGCATCTTCACAGGCTATGGACTCATCAGAGTTTTTCGGAAGCGGTCTCTCTGTCAGGATTAAGGGTAATGATATAGACAAGCTGCAGAAGCTTGCAGGTGATGTGGCAGATATCCTTAAGGACACAAATGGAGTGACAGATATAGATGACGGTCTTGGAGATACAATCAATGAGCTTAAGATAACTGTGGATAAGGAAAAAGCAGCAAAGCATGGCTATACAGTGGCTCAGGTATACCAGCTCGTATCCGGTGAGATATCATCTCAAAAGAGCGCAACAACCATTACGACCGATATAAAGGACTATGAGGTATACTTACAATCCGCAGAGCAGTCTGATGTGACTGTGGACGACATCAAAAACCTTACATTTACCTATAAGGATAATGATGGCAGTGAAAAGGAGATTCCGCTCAGTGATATCTGCACTATTTCGCAGGAACAGACACTGAGTACCATTCATCGAGATGCTCAGACAAGATATATTACAGTATCAGGTGCGGTTGATGAAAATCATAATGTAACATTACTAAGCGATAAAATTAAATCAAAAATTAATAAACTTAGCATTCCTGATGGTTATTCAATAGACATGGAGGGCGAGGATGAGACAATAAATGAGTCAATGAGTCAGCTTGGACTTATGCTTGTGCTTGCAGTGATATTTATCTATCTTATCATGGTGGCGCAGTTCCAGTCATTGCTTTCACCGTTTATTATCATGTTCTGTATACCTCTTGCGTTTACAGGAGGCTTTATAGCTCTTTTCATCACGGGAAATGAGCTCGGAATCATATCAATGCTTGGCTTTATCATGCTGGCAGGTCTCATTGTAAATAATGGAATCGTGCTCATTGATTACATCAATCAGGCCAGGAGAGAGGGCATGAGCAAGCATGAGGCAATCATAGACGCAGGACGTACAAGGCTTCGTCCAATACTGATGACAGCGATGACCACCATACTTGCAATGTTTACATCGGCGATAGGTATCGGAGATGGCTCAGATATGATAAGGCCGATGGCAATCGCAATAATAGGAGGTCTCGTATACGGAACCATCCTTACGCTTATAGTAATTCCATGTATCTATGATGCGTTCAACAGAGAGAAGAGCATGGTAGAGGAAGAGCTGTAGCAAGATAGAAGGAAAAGTTGGAAATATAGAGAGTTGGAGGATTTTTACATGGCAAAGTATATTATGGCATTAGATGCGGGCACGACCAGCAACAGATGTATACTTTTCAATGAGAAGGGCGAGATGTGCAGTGTGGCACAGAAGGAATTTACGCAGTTTTTCCCGAAGCCGGGCTGGGTGGAGCATGATGCAGAGGAAATCTGGGCAACACAGCTTGAGGTGGCAAAGGAGGCAATGGCCAATATCCAGGCTACGGCAGCCGACATATGTGCGATAGGCATTACTAACCAGAGAGAGACCACGATTGTGTGGGACAAAAATACGGGAGAGCCGGTTTATCACGCAATAGTATGGCAGTGCAGGCGCACGGCAGAGTATGCGGATTCACTGAAGGAGAAGGGGCTTACCGAGACCTTCAGAAAAAAGACAGGTCTTGTGATAGATGCTTATTTTTCGGCAACTAAGCTCAAGTGGCTCCTTGACAATGTGCCGGGAGCAAGGGAGAGAGCCGAAAGAGGCGAGCTTTTGTTTGGAACAGTCGAGACGTGGCTTATATGGAAGCTCACTCAGGGGCAGGTGCATGTTACGGATTATTCCAATGCATCAAGAACCATGATGTTTAATATCAATACCTTAAAGTGGGATGATGAGATACTTAAGGAGCTTGACATACCAAAGAGCATGCTTCCAAAGCCTATGCCGTCAAGCTGTGTGTATGGTGAGGTGAATCCGGTGTACTTCGGGGGACCGATTCCTATCGCGGGAGCGGCAGGAGACCAGCAGGCAGCGCTTTTTGGACAGACCTGCTTTAGGGCAGGAGAAGCCAAAAATACATATGGCACCGGCTGCTTCCTTCTCATGAATACAGGTGAGATGCCTGTTTCATCAAAGAACGGACTCGTAACCACAATAGCCTGGGGCATAGACGGCAAGGTGGTATATGCGCTGGAGGGCTCAATATTTGTAGCGGGAGCTTCTATCCAGTGGCTACGCGATGAGATGAAATTTATCGATTCCTCAACTGATTCAGAATACATGGCGAGAAAGGTAAAAGACACAAACGGCTGCTACGTGGTGCCGGCATTTACAGGGCTTGGAGCACCGTACTGGGACCAGTATGCCAGAGGAACCATTGTGGGGCTTACGAGAGGTGTAAACAAGTACCATGTCATAAGGGCAACTCTGGAATCAATGGCATTTCAGGTAAATGATGTGCTTGAGGCAATGAAGGCTGATTCAGGCATCAATCTCACATCACTTAAGGTGGATGGCGGTGCCAGTGCCAATAATCTGCTCATGCAGATGCAGGCTGATATCAGCAATGCACCGGTCAACAGGCCTGTGTGCGTGGAGACAACAGCCATGGGCGCAGCGTACCTCGCAGGGCTTGCAGTGGGCTATTGGGACAGCATGGATGATATAAAGAGAAACTGGTCTATTGACCGTGTGTTTGAGCCGGAGATAGCGGCTGATTTGAGAGAAAAGAAGCTTAAAATGTGGAAAAAGGCTGTCGCCTGCGCATTTAACTGGGCGAAGGATGAATAATAGCTGATGCTTGCATTGTTTTAAATGAGCTTAGTGATACGGCAATTAAACAATATATGGAAATTGGTAGGAGAAAGTAACATGTATGATGTAGTAATTATAGGAGCGGGAGTATCGGGAAGTGCCTGTGCCAGAGAGCTTTCGAAATATAACCTGTCCATCTGTGTGGTGGAAAAGGAGGAGGACGTGTGCTGTGGCACTTCAAAGGCAAACAGTGCTATTGTCCATTCCGGAATTGATTGTAAGACCGGTACACTTATGGCACAGATGAATCTCCGTGGAAATGAGATGATGGATGAGCTTTCGAAGAAGCTTGATTTTGAGTTTAGAAGAAACGGCTCACTGATAGTGTGCTTTAGCGAGGACGATATGCCAAGGCTTAAGGAGCTTTACAATCAGGGAATCGCAAATGGCGTGCCGGGACTTGAAATTCTTGATTCAAAGAAAGCACATGAGATGGAGCCGAATCTGACTGATGAGGTGGTGGCAGCTATTTACTGCCCGACAGGAGGCATTGTATGTCCGTTTGGCATGAATATTGCATTTGCTGAGAATGCTGCGGCAAACGGTGTGGAGTTTTTATTTAACACAGAGGTGAAGGCAATACAAAAGGAGCAGACAGGCTATGTTCTCATCACTCAAAATGGCGAAATTCATGCACGCTGCGTTGTGAATGCAGCCGGTGTATATGCTGACGTGTTCCACAACATGGTAAGTGAAAACAAAATACATATTACACCAAGGCGCGGAGAGTACGAGCTTTTAGACAGGGCTGCGGGAGGTATCGTTGACAAGACTATTTTCCAGCTCCCGGGCAAATACGGCAAAGGTGTGCTCGTAACTCCGACAGTACACGGAAATATCCTAATCGGACCTACAGCAGATGACCATGAGGACAAGGATGGTACAAATACAACAAGAGCGGGCTTAGCGCATGTTACGACATCCGGCACACGTTCGGTGCCGTCACTTCCTATGCGTCAGGTCATCACATCGTTTGCAGGAAACCGTGCACATGAGGACGGACATGAGTTTATCATCGAGGAGCTTAAAGATGCACCATTTTTTGTGGACTGTGCAGGTATAGAGTCACCGGGCTTATCAAGTGCACCGGCTATCGGTGAGAGAGTGGCAGCAATAGTTGAGAGGCTTTTTAAGCCTTCTAAAAATGCGGACTTTATCGAGACAAGAAAAGGTATTTTAAATCCAAAGAAGCTTTCAGAGGATGAGTATAAAGAGCTGATAAAAGAAAAGCCTGAGTATGGTAACATAATCTGCCGCTGTGAGATGATTACGGAGGGCGAGATAATGGATGCGGTAAACAGACCGTTAGGCGCAAAGTCGCTTGATGGTGTGAAGAGACGCACCAGAGCCGGAATGGGCAGGTGCCAGGCAGGCTTCTGTTCTCCGAGAACTATGGAGATTATCGCCAGGGAGAGAGGCATTTCGCAGCTTGACATCACTAAAAGCGGTGGAAAGTCAAAGATAGTTGTTGGAATGAGCAAGAATCGCGGATAGTCTGTCTTACTTCAAAGAGACAGGTAACGAAAGATTGATATTGGGTTAATATCAGATTAACATAGGGGGACAATATGGAATTTTACGATATTGTGATAGTAGGAGGCGGCCCGGCAGGTCTTGCGGCAGCAGCTTCCGCTAAGAAAAATAAAATAGATAAAATACTTATACTGGAAAGAGACTGTGAGCTTGGCGGTATCTTAAATCAGTGTATACACAACGGCTTTGGCCTGCACACCTTTAAGGAGGAACTCACAGGTCCTGAATATGCCGGAAGATTTATCAAAGAGGTCAAAGAGCTTGGCATAGAGTACAGGCTCAATACTATGGTCATGGACATCTCAACCGGTGACGAGTTCAAAAACGGGGCGGATGACAGGCATGATGTAAAGATAAAAGATGAGGCAAACGATAAAATAGTTACAGCTATGAACCGCACAGACGGACTTTTCCATATCGCTGCAAAGACAGTAATACTTGCGATGGGCTGCAGAGAGAGAGCAAGAGGTGCCCTAAACATACCAGGCTACAGACCGGCAGGAATTTTCTCGGCGGGTACAGCTCAGAGACTGGTGAATATAGAGGGATACATGCCGGGACGAAAGGTAGTAATACTTGGCTCAGGAGATATCGGTCTTATCATGGCAAGAAGAATGACCTTGGAGGGTGCCAAGGTGCAGGTGGTTGCAGAACTCATGCCGTATTCAGGAGGCTTGAAGCGTAATATTGTGCAGTGCCTTGATGATTTTAATATCCCGCTTAAGCTCAGCCACACAGTGGTTGATATAAAGGGCAGGGAGCGTGTGGAGGGCATCACTCTCGCTCAGGTTGACGAGCATAACAAGCCTATTGAGGGAACAGAGGAGTTTTACGAGTGCGATACGCTTTTACTCTCATGCGGACTCATTCCGGAAAATGAGATTTCAAAAACAGCAGGTGTAGAGCTCAATCCTGTAACAAGCGGACCTGTTGTAAACGAAAGCCTTGAGACCAATGTGCCGGGTGTATTTGCCTGTGGAAATGTGCTTCATGTGCACGACCTCGTGGATTATGTGTCAGAGGAAGCAACAGCAGCAGGCCGCCATGCCGCAGAGTATGTGAAAAACGGCGGTGATAAGAGTGATGATGGCAAAGAAATATCGATAACTGCTACAGGCGGAGTCAGATATACTGTCCCAAGCACTATAAATACTGCACAGATGGATGATACTGTAACGGTGAGATTTCGAGTTGGAGCTGTGTATAAGAATTGTTATATTGCGGTATATCTGGATGATAAACAATTACAGCACCGCAAGCATCCTGTAATGGCACCGGGTGAGATGGAGCAGGTGGTGCTGCAGAAGAAGCAGCTCATCGAAACGGAAAATCCCCGCACAATTACGATAAAGATTGAGGAGGCATAGTATCATGGAAGAAAGAAATTTGACATGTATAGGCTGCCCTCTGGGCTGTGCCCTTAAGGTGACAATAGATGGAGAAAATGTCACAGTAACCGGAAATACCTGTAAGCGCGGAGCAGACTACGGAGCAAAGGAAGTGACACATCCGACGCGAATCGTGACAAGCACAGTCTGTGTGAAAAACGGCACAATACCTATGGTATCCGTAAAGACGGCACAGGATATTCCAAAGGAAAAGATAATGGATGTGATGGACTGTATCAACCGGATCACGGTAGAGGCACCGGTGCATATAGGTGATGTACTGCTAAGTGATGCTGCAGCAACCGGTGTGGATATAGTCGCAACGAAGAATGTTGTGCAAAAATCATATTGACAAATCACCCAATGCACTT